>Ga0209580_10000039_pt1 | contig 153839 bp, 151 predicted proteins | sample Coa_R1_5_FD_187153 | JGI IMG/M metagenome (GOLD analysis project Ga0209580, IMG submission 187153) | Surface soil microbial communities from Centralia Pennsylvania, which are recovering from an underground coalmine fire - Coalmine... | ecosystem: Environmental > Terrestrial > Soil >... | reverse complement strand
GCAGGCGCTGCCGGGCCTCACGGGACAACGACGGCGCGACCCGGACGCGCCGACGCAGGAGCGGTTTGAGGATGGCCATGGTGGTGCCAGTATAGCCACCCCCCAACGGCCGAAAGTACCCGCGGTGCCGCCGTGGCACCGAGTCTCAGGCGTAGTCGGATCTATCTGAACCTAGACACCGCCGACCACGAGCAGGTCCTTCGGGAGGCGGCCCAGCACCCGCGCGCCGGCCTCCGTCACCACCACGGCATCCTCGATGCGCACGCCGCCCCAGCCCGGTACGTAGACACCCGGTTCGATCGTGACGATCATGCCCGGCTCCAGCACGGCGTCCGAGCGCGGGGAGACCGGCGGCCCCTCGTGCACGTCTAGCCCAATGCCGTGGCCCATGGCATGGCCGAAGGCCTCGCCGAACCCCGCCGCGGCGATGACCGCGCGGCCGGCGGCGTCGACGTCGCGGCAGGCCACCCCGGGCCGCACGGCTTCGAGCGCGCGGAGTTGCGCGGCCAGCACCGCGTCGTACACCTCGCGCTGCCGGGCGCCGGCGGCGCCGAGCGCGACCGTCCGCGTGCAGTCGGAGACGTACCCGTCGTAGACGGCCCCGAAGTCCACCGTGACGAACTCCCCGCGCTCCATCACGCGGTCCGTCGCCCGCCCGTGCGGCAGCGCGCCGCGGGGACCGCTCGCGAGCACGGTGTCGAACGCCAGGCGTTCGCCGCCCGCGCGCCGGACCGCGATCTCGAGTTCGAGCGCCGCCTCGCGCTCGGTGAGGCCCGGGCGCAGGACTTCGAGCAGGCGCACAAAGCCGGCGTCGGCGATCTCCGCCGCGCGGGCGACCGTCGCGATCTCGACCTCGTCCTTGACCCAGCGGATCCGGTCGACGTCGGGCAGCGGCACAAGCTGCGCCGGCGCGAATCGCTCGCGGAGCCGCTCCGTCTGTGCATACGGAAGAAACTCCGACTCGAAGCCGATGCGGCCGGGCCGCGGATCCGCCCCGGAGGACGGCGCCGCCTTAAGCCCGTCCGCGAGCGCCCCCGCGGGATCGGTGCCGCCGCGGATCACCCGGAACGCCGGCGCCTCTGTCGCCGCCTGTTCGTAGTAGCGGAAATCCACCGCGAGCAGTGCTGCGTCGTGGGTGATCAGGACGAGCCCCGCGGAGCCGGTGAAGCCCGTCACGTGCCGGCGGTTCTCGGGCCGGACGATGAGGAGCGCGTCGACGGACGCGCCGCGCAGGTAGGCGCGCGCGCGGTCGAGATGGCCGGCCACCGCCGCGGCGGACGCCGCGGCGCCGTCCCCGGCCGTCATGCGCGGCTCCGTCGCAGCCGTGACACCAGGCGTTCCGCCATGCGGCTCAGCCGCGTGAGAGGAAATTCGCGCGGGCTCTGCGGGTGCACGAGAATCGTGTGGAGCCCAAGCCGGTTGCCGCCGAGGACGTCGGTGAAGACCTGATCGCCGATCAGCGCCGTCGCATCCGGCGCCGTACCCATCATGCCGAGCGCCCGGCGCAGCGCGCGACGGCGCGGCTTCCACGCGCCCACGACGCACGGCAGGTCAAGGGCCGCGGCGAGGTGCGCGACGCGGGCGCCGGCGTTGTTACTCACGATGCACAACTGGAGATCCACGGCCCGCGCCGCGGCGATCCACGGACGCAGCGCCGTCGGCACGTCCCAGGCGCCCCACGGCACCATCGTGTTGTCGAGGTCGAGGATGATTCCGCGGATGCCGCGGGCGCGCAACGCGGAGGGGTCGATCGCGTAGAGAGAGTCGGCTTCCACATCAGGCCGCAGCCAGCGCCCCACGCCGCGGCCTCCGCGACCCGTCAGTGCGACGGGTTCGTGTCGTGATCCCCGGACGGGCCTCCGGCTTCTGTGCCCCCGTTCTCCGTGTCCGGGCCGGCCGCCTCCGCCTCGTCCGCGCCGTCCGGCACCTCGCCGTCGACGCTGTCCGCCTCCGCCTCGTAGGCCGCCCGCACGCGCTCGAACTCAGCGTCGTCCTCGATCGTGACGAGCGCGTCGCCTTCCATTCGAAAAATCACCGCCGAGTCCGGTTCCTCGACGGTGCCGAGCGGCTGGAGGATCGCGTAGCGCTGATCGCTGACTTCCAGGACATCCACGATGCTGAATTCGTGCTCGACGCCTTCGTCGTCCAGCAAAGTGATGACGTCCTCGTTCTCGCCCAACGGGACCTCCGGCTCTGCGGATGTGATCCGTGTCCCGCGGAGAGCATCACGGGGCAAGACAGAGGATAGCACCCGCGTGGAATCGGTGTCAACGCGGTGTCGCGGCATGTTCCCCGATGGCGGCGTGATGTTTTGGCGGGACGCAATGTGCCGAACCGCGATCATGCGGCCGCGGCGCGCGCCGGTTGCCGATGCATTCGGGCGACGTTATCATAGGTGCCGGCAATGACGGCCGGCGTGATGAAGCACACACAGCGAACGCAAAGGGTGGACGCGAGATCGCACAGTCCTCGCCGCACAACACGCGGGCCGAATCGACACTGCCGCTGTTGAAGCGGCTGGCGGCGGGGCTCCACACACACCGTCCCTACGGCACGGGGCATGCCCGCACGCAGACCGCCGTGGCACTCCGCGAACGCCTCGCGATCTTGGATCTTCCTATTGAAAGCATGCGCGCGGAAGCCATTCTCCGCGGATTCCCCGAAGCGCGGCGTGCCCGCCGGGTCGCCCATGTCGGTTAAGCCGCACACGAAGCTCTTCGGGGACCTCCTGCTCGAAACCGGCATCGTCACCGCCCAGCAGCTTGCGCAGGGGCTCGAGCGCCAGCGGCAGACCGGCGAGCGGCTCGGCCGCGCGTTGATCGCGCTCGGCGTCCGCGAGGAGAAGATCGCGGAAGCCCTCGCGCGGCAGCTCAACCTGCCGCTGGTGAAGCTGCACCAGCAGGAGATCGATCCCGCGGCCGCGTCCCTGCTCTCCGAAACCCTCGCCCGCAAGTACACGGTGGTGCCGGTGGAGCGGACCGACAGCCGGCTCACGCTGGCGATGGCGGATCCCATCGACGTCGTCGCCCTCGACGACGTGTCGATCGCCACCGGCCTCGGCGTGACTCCGGTCATTGCCACCGTCAGCGACGTCAAGGCGGCGATCGAGCGGGTCTACGGGATTCGCGAGCACGCGCGCGGGATCATCGAGGAGATCGCCCCGGCCGCGGTGCCGCCCGAAGAAGCCGCCGCGGAGGCCGCGGAGCGCTCCGACGCGCCCGTCATCCGGCTCGCCGACCTGATCCTCGACCAGGCCATTCGCGATCGGGCCAGCGACGTGCACATCGAACCCACGGAGACGGAAGTCCGGGTGCGGTACCGCATCGACGGCGTCCTGCACACCGCGATGACGGTGCCGCGGCAAGTGTACATCCCGCTCGTCGCGCGGTTCAAGGTCATGGGGCGGATGAACGTGGCTGAACACCGCGTGCCGCAGGACGGATCCTTCCAGATCACGACCGGGAGCCGCGCCGTGGACTTTCGCGTCTCCACCATCCCGGTGATCCACGGGGAACGGGTGGCGCTGCGCGTCCTCGACAAGTCGCAGGCGATTCTCACGCTGCCGCAGCTCGGCATGGACGATGCCACCCTCGCGCGGTATCAGCAGCTGATCGGGCTGCCGTACGGCATCATCCTCGTGTCGGGCCCGACCGGCAGCGGCAAAACGACGACGCTCGTGAGCAGCATCGCGATGCTCAACGCGCTCGAGCGCAATATCATGACGGTGGAGGATCCGGTCGAGTATCAGATCCCCGGCGTCAGCCAGATGGAGGTCAACGTCCGCGCCGGCCTCACGTTCGCCAACGCGCTGCGGTCGCTGGTCCGCCAAGATCCCGACGTCCTCATGGTGGGCGAAATCCGGGACACGGAAACGGCGGAAATCGCCACGCACGCGTCGCTGACGGGGCACCTCGTCTTTTCGACGATCCACACGAACGACGCCCCGTCGGTCATCACGCGGCTGCTCGACATGGGCGTCGAGCCGTTCCTGATCGCGTCGTCGCTCTCGGGCGCGGTGGCCCAGCGTTTGGTCCGCGTGCTCTGCGCCGACTGCAAGCGGCGGACGGCGCCGCTGCCCGAAGTCGACGCCGAACTCCGCGGCCTCGCCGGCGAAGGCGCCACGGTCGAAGTCTACGAACCGGGCGGCTGTCCTCGGTGCCGGAACACAGGCTATCGCGGGAGAACGGGCATTTACGAACTGCTGACCGTCACGCCGCGGCTCCGGCCCCTCATCATCCGCCGCGCCTCCGCCGAAGAACTGGCCGTGGCCGCGCGGGCCGACGGCATGGCGACGATGCGCGAAAACGGCCTGCGCAAAGTGGCGCAGGGTCGGACCACGCTCGAAGAAGTCGTCCGCTCGACCCGCGTCGTCGATGTCGAGTAACGCCGCGCCGCTCGCGGTGCCTAAGCCGTTCGACCGGCACCTTGGCCGGCGCACCGTCATGATGGCCCTCCTGCTGTGCGCGGCTGGGGTCCCGCTGCTGCCGACCAACGAGATGAAGGTGGCCGGCACCGTATGGGTCACCGGCAGCGTGCTGCTCTTCGGCGTGTACGTCGCCTGGCGGTCGGGCGAAGTGTTCGGCCGGACGGCGCTCGACCTTCCCGTCCTCGCGTTCTTCGCCGTCGCCGTGCTGGCGACGGTCTATGGCGTCAACCCGCGGCTCAGCGCCCTGCCGAACAGCACGCGCGGCGAAGGACTGCTGGACTACGTCGTGTATCTGGCCGCCGCGCTCGCCGCATCACGCCTCGGGCGGTCGGAGGCGCGCGAACTCCTCGCCGTCCTCCTGGGGGCCGGCGCGCTCATCGGCGCCACCGGCATCGCGCAGTACTACGGCTTCGATCCGACGACGTGGATCGGGAGCCGCGGACTCAACTACGGCATCCGCAGTTGGGGCACGCTCGCCAATCCCGACTTCCTCGGCGGCTACTCAGCACTCGTGCTGCCGATCGGCGCGGCCATGGCGGCCGGGGCCGCGGAACGGCGGCAGTGGTGGGGCTATGCGTGCGCCGTCATTCTGGTGTACGGCGCGCTCCTGGGCTCGCAGACGCGATCGGCGTGGGCGGCCGTGGCACTCGCCGCGGCGATCCTGCTGTGGCGGCTGCCCCGGACCGCCGTCGTGTACCGCCGGCTCGCGGCGCTGACGCTCGCCTGCCTCGCGGTCACGGCCGTCATGATTGCCACGCAGCCGCGGGTCTCGCTCGGGGGACGGGCGCAGTCCGCGTTCAGTGCCGGCGACAGCTCGATGCAGGGGAAGCTGTGGATCTGGGAACATGTCCTGCCGATGATCCGGCAGCGTCCCGTGCTCGGTTGGGGGTTCTCCGCAGTGCTCGGGCATCTCCCCGGACTCGGCACTCCGAGCTACTATCGGGTCTTCGGGCACACGGCGGTGTTCATCGACGTTGCGCACAACGATCTGCTCCAGGTGGCGGTCAACATGGGCCTGCTGGGCGTCGCCGCGTATCTTTGGATCTGGTTCACCGTGGTATGCGCCGTCGCGCTTCCCCAGGCCGGCGGCGGCCCGCCTCCCGCGGTGCCCCGCCCGCGCGGGACGTCGCCGGAAGCGGCCGGACTCCTCGCGGGCTTCGCCGCGTACTTCGTTTGGCTGCAGTTCCTGTGGAGTCACATCGGAGACGCGAACGTGTTCTGGGTGCTCGCCGGCATCGCCCTGAGCGTGGGGCGGGCGGCGGCCCGCCGTCCCGACGAGGCGGCCTGACGTGCCGGTCTACGCCTACCGCGGGCGCGACACGGGCGGCCGTCTCATCGAGGGCTCGCTCGAAGCCGAGTCGGAACGGGCCGTGATCGCGCAGCTGCGCACGCGCGGCTACCTGCCCACCATGCTCAAGGAGCAGGTCGCCCCGCCGTCGGTCGCCGAGCAGATGGGCCGGATGGTACGCGTGCCCCGGCGTGACCTCGTGCTCTTCACGCGCGAGCTCGCCACGATGATTTCCGCGGGCCTGCCGCTGCTCTCCGGCCTCGAGATCGCGGCGCGCCAGACCGACAGCCCGCGCCTGCGCACCGTGCTCAACAGCGTCCGCGACGGCATCGAAGCCGGCGGCAACCTGTCGGGCGAACTCGCGAAATTCCCGGCGGTCTTTTCCGATCTGTACGTCAATCTCATTCAGGCGGGCGAGGCGGCCGGCGCCCTCGACCGCGTCCTCGTCTACATCGCCGACTACCTCGAGCGCGATCTCGAATTGGTTCAGCGCGTGAAGACCACCGCGGTCTACCCGCTGATCGTGCTCGGCACCGCGGTCGCGGTCGCCTTCTTCGCCGTGTTCTTCGTCCTGCCGCGCCTCTTGTTCTTCATGCGCGGGCTGCCGGTCGCGCTCCCGTGGCCGACCAAGGTGCTGCTCGCGTTCACCGGCGCGACGCAGCACTACTGGTACGCCCTTCTCGCCGCGCCGGTGCTGTTCGCGGCGGGGCTCGCGGCGATCCGCCGAAGCCCCGAGGGCCGCGCCGGCGTGGATCGCACGGTCCTGCGCCTGCCGCTCTTGGGCCGGCTGGCGCTTAAGATCTCGCTGGCCCGGTTCGCGCGGATGTTCGCCATGATCGCGCGCAGCGGCGTCCCGCTCGTCCAGGGCATGGAGATCGTGGCGCGCTCCGCCGGCAACACCGTCATCACCGCGGCTTGTGAGGGCGCGGCCGCGCGGGTGCGCGAAGGCCAGCCCGTGGCGGCGGCGCTGGGGTCCTTCGAAGTCTTTCCGCCCATGCTGTGGCGGATGGTCGCGGTCGGCGAGCAGACCGGCGGCCTCGAAGACGTCCTCGACAAGGCGGCGGACTACTACGAGCGCGACGTCGACAACACGATGCGGCAGCTGGCGGCGCTCATCGAGCCCGCCATGGTGATCTTCGTCGGGGGCGTGGTCGCGTTTGTGGCGATCGCCATACTACTCCCGCTGTGGCGCCTCATCGGCACTCTGCGCTGATGCGGCCGCGGCGGTGCGTGCGCCGCACTGCCCGGCGCGGCCGGCGAAACCGAGGTCTACCGTGGTTCGCGTATGGGCAAAGAACTGTGGTGCTAAGATGATCGGAAGTTTAGTGACATTTTATATGCCGCGCTGTCACACCGGCCCTTGCTTCGCGTTGGCCGGATTGAGTGCCACACACGGTCCAAGCCGGTGGAGGTGTTCGGCTGATGTGTAGGGTGCTTCGAACGCGGTTGAAGGGCGAGCACGGTTTCACGCTCATTGAGTTGATCGTGGTGCTGTTCATCCTGGGCCTCCTTATCGCCGTCGCCCTGCCGAGCTACAACCAGGCCCGGCAGACGGCCGCGCGGGACGAGGCCCGGGTGCTCGGCCAGGAGTGGCGTACGCTCGAGTGGGCGTGCTACCTGACCCAGGGCGTCACGGGCACGTGCGGCAGCGACAGCGCCATCGGGTACTCGGAAAACGGCACGAACTGGAACTTCGCGAGCACAACGAACGCGTACACGTTTGCGACCGGCACCGTGACGCGGTGCGCGCTCGGCAACGCCAACACGAACGTGGCCGGTCAGAAGTACGACCTGGTGCTGACGGTCACCGGAACGGGCGCGGGCAGCGGTTACGACGTCTTCCAGCCGGGAAGCACCTGCCCGTGACGCAATGGGACAGAATCCCCCGGGGCGCGACGGACGAGGGGGCGCCGCCGGCCACCTCACCCGTCCGGCCCGTATCACCGGCAGCGCACCGCGTGGAGACGGCGGACTAACCCGGGCCGGCGGGTTCGGCGTGATCGAAATCGTCGTGGTCGCGGCAATCCTCGCCGCGATGGTCCTCATCGCACTGCCCGGCCTGACCGGCTATCAGAGCACCTCGGCGATGCAGACCGTCGCCCGACAATTCGCGTCGGATCTTCGCGCCGCGCAGCAGAAGGCGGAGGCGCTCAACATCCCCATCACGGTGACTCTCACCGCGGGCGCCGGGACGGTCGTGACCGGTTACAGTGTCCAAAACGGCGCCACGAACCTGTGGACGGTCACGTTTCCCTCGACTGTCCACGCGACCTCTTCGTGGCCCGGGCTTGCGGTTGCCTTTCAGAGCAACGGGGCCGCGACGGGCTCCGGGACCGCGGTGGCCTTGTGCGTCGATAACACACGCGGGCTGACAACGACGGTGACCGTCACGCAGGCCACGGGCCACGCCGCGCTCGCGGGCGGCACCGGCAGTTGCTGAGCGCCGCGTCGCCCCCGCGCCGCGCGGCGGCAGGTTGGGGCGAGGCCGGGTTCACCCTCGTCGAGCTGACCGTCTCCGTCCTGCTGCTCGCCCTGCTGGCGATGGTGATGGGTCTTTACTATCCCGCCGCGTCGTCGAACAGCGCCTTCGGCCGCAACGTGACGTACGCCACCCTCCTGGCGCAGCAGCAGATGGAGGAAGTTAAAACGAAGACGTTCACGTACGTGACGCCGACCAACTACACCGGTGGCGCGACGTTCACCCAGTGGGGTGTCAACTTCGCACGCAACGTCACGGTGACCAGGTGCGCGGTCACGACGACGGTGCCGTGTCCCAACCCCGTGACGGCCACACAGAGCCCGAACCTGACGATCGTGGCCGTCACGGTGTCCTGGCAAGAACCCTCGTCTCGTCTGCCCAAGGCCGTCACGCTGACGACCATGGTGCAGAACTACTTCTGACCGGGATGCCGCGCCCCCGCGCCGCCCACGGCCAGTGCGGGTTCACGCTCATCGAGCTCGTGATCGCCGTGGCGCTGCTCGGCGGCGTCGTCGCCACGTTCTACTTCATGATCGCGACGACGACGCGGGGATGGCTGCTCTTTCAGGGCCAGCTCGACACGCAGCAGAACCCGCGGGCGGCGAGCGGCCGCGTCGTCGCCGATCTTCTGCAGGCGCTCGACGACGCCCCCGGCGGTACGCTCGCGGTGCAGAAGGCGACGATCATCGTCTGTCCCGTCACCACCGCGACCGAGCCGGCGAGCACGATCTACGTCGAGAACGTCACGGACCTCCAGGCCGGGAGCGTCGTCACGCTGACGGCGCTGTCGGCCGGCGTGTCGCCGACGACGGTGTTGACGATCGGCGCCCCGGCCGCCTGCGCGGTCAACGGCGTGACCGGCACGGCATTGACGATCACACCGGCCGTGACGTCCGGGACGGCGCCGTTCGGCCTGCCCTACGGCACCCTCGTGGGCCCGATCGCCGTGACCTACACATCCAGCGGCACACAGATGATGCGGGCGGGCCAGACCTTGGCCGACTACGTCGGCGCCCTGTCCATCACGGGCACCGCGACCACGCTGTCGGCGCAGGCCCCGGCCGGGGTCACCACACCGACGGTGGCGAGCACCGCGGGATTCGCGGCGGGGGATCTGATTTTCATCGGATCCGAAATCCGCGGCATCGTGTCGATCGCCGGGAGCACCGTGAATCTGGACCAGGGGCTGTTCGTCACACACGCGGCCGGGCAGACGGTGCGCAAGAAGATTGTGACGGTTCAGATCGCCGGCCGGTCGGCGCAGACAGCGGCCGCCGGAGGCCAGGTCCAGTTGGTCACGGACACGACAGAAGGCATCCCGCGCAACCCGCCGCTTCGATGAGCCGGGAACGGACACCGGAATCGCAGCCCCTGCCCCGCATCACCGGCGCACGGCCACGATCCGGCCGAGGCGATGAGGCCGGTTTCGCGCTCGTCGTCCTCCTGCTCGTCACGCTCTTTGTGGCGCTCGTCGGAGTGGCGATGATGAACGGGACCGTGAGCGAGCTGCAGATCGCGACGACCGACAGCAATGCCGTCCAGGCGCGGTACCTCGCCGAGGCCGGTCTCGCGGCCGCGGCCAATCAGCTCAGCGCCAACAACGCGTGGACGGGGCCGATCACGCAGACGCTCGGGGGCGGCAGTTACACGGTACAGGTCGACGCGGCGGCCTCCCAGGCTGGCGCTCTCGGGGCGGTCAAGAGCATCGTCAGCACGGGCAGCGTCGCGAACACGCCGGCCGGCGCGGGCCAGACCATCCGCGAGACCTTTCTCGTCCTCCCCCAGGCCTTCTCGAAGCCGGCGTTCAGCAACACCACCGTGTCGACCGCCGCCGCGGCCGGCATCACGCCCACGATCCAGAACACCGTCCTCCGGCAGCTCGGGGCGATTCACGGTAACAACGCGCTGTCCGCCGCCACATCGGTCACGGTGGCCGCGGGCACCGAGGGCGTGGGGCAGATCACCGCCGGCAGCGGCACGATCAGCGCCGCCGGTACCTGCATCGCCTGTGCGCCAGCGACGAACCAAGCTCAGATCCCCTTCCCCAGCTTCAACTTCGCGCAGTATTCCACGATGGCCTCGGCCAACACGTCGCCGTGCCCGCTCGTCCAGGCGAATACGCTGTTTACGAGTCAAGGCAACTTCGATGCCTGCATCTCGGCGGTCACGCCCGATCTCTCGGGCTTTCGGACCATTACCGGCGTGTGGTTCATGAACGCCAAAAAGGGCCTCGTGTTGCCCAACGTGGCGAGCGAGCAGAATCTGCGGCTCAACGGGACGCTGGTCGTCTATGACTCGAGCCAAGGTAACTGCCGCGCGACGACTCCTTGTGGAGACCTCCAATTAGGGACCGTGGTGGGCCAGAACCAGATCACGATCACGGCGCAAAACGGCGAGCCGGCGATCATGGTCGGGGGCAGCATCTCCCTCGCCGGCGCCACTGCCCCCGGTACCATCACGGTCAACGGCTTGGTCTATATTCTGGCCGGCACCACGAATCCGGTGAGCGCTGCCCCGTCAAACCCAGGGTACCAAGCCACGGGAGCCGCCGGTGCGCCGGTTACGATCAATGGCATGGTCGTAGGTCAACTCATCGGCACCTTCGACAGCTCCCTGCTAAACTATGACCCATCGAGCTTCTTCGCGGGCCTGCCGTCGGGTCTCACCACCCCGTTGACGCCGCCCTTTGTGCTCCTGCCGATCTCCTGGACGTCGGGCCGATAACGGTCTGCTGTGCACGGACGCCGGGCATATCCGACTAATGTGCAAACGCTGAGCGGGCGGGGCGCGGCCCCTTGGAATGTCCTGCGGCCTATCCCCACAGTGGGCGTCGATCTCGGGCGGCACGCGATCAAGCTGGTCGCGGTCCTGGGCGGACCGACTCCCCGCGTCGTGCATGCGGTAAGGTTCTCGACGCCGGCGGGGGCGATCGAGGCCGGCGTGATCCGTGATCCCGCGGCCCTGACGGCCGCCCTGCGTGACGCGCTTCGCAGCGGCGGCGTCGGCCGGGCGCGCGCCGTCGTCGGCATCCAAGGACGGACGGCCATCGTACGTACTTTCCTGGTACCGCCAATGCCGGACGACGAACTCAAGAATGCGGTCCGATGGGAAGCGGAGCGCCAGCTCCCCCTCCGTATCGAGGAGACGGTGCTCGACGCGCAGGTGGTGCGCCAGGTCACCGAGGACGGCCAGCGCCGCCTCGAGATCCTGATGGCGGCCGTCCCCGAACGCGATGCCCTCGCCTATTATCAGGTCGCGCACGACGCCGGGCTCGACGTCGCCGCACTCGAGGTGTCGTCACTCGCGCTTGCGCGGGCGCTGGCAGGCGCCGATGGCCCAAGCGCGGCGGTCGATCTCGGCGCGGATGCCACCGAGGTGGTAATCGCACACCGCGATCTTCCGCCGGTATGCAGAACACTGCCGGTCGGCGACGTCCACCTGGCCGGGCCGTCGGATTCCCCGGGGGCACCTGGCTGGCAGGATCTCCTCGACGGCGTGGCCCGGTCGATCGACTACTTCCAGGCGCAGCCCCGCGTCGGCAAGATCGAGCGCGTCATCGTGACGGGGGAAGGCCGGGCGGTGCCCGCGTTCGCGGACCTCTTGAAGGCCGACCTCGGCCTGCCGGTTGCGGTCGGCGACCCGCTGGCGCACCTTGCACTCGCCCGCAGCGTCAACGGAGATCTGCGCGAGCACCGGGCGGCCTTTGCGATCGCCGTGGGTCTCGCGCTCAGGACCATGCCGTGATCGACATCACGCTCAATCTGCTCCCGCCGCATCTCATGCGGCAGCGCCAAGCGCATCGCCGCGGCCGCAACCGGATGCTCCTCGTCGGGCTCGCGGTGCTACCGTTCGTGCTGGCCTACGGCGTCATCCACGCGCGGACCGAGGTCCTGCGATTTCGATCCACGGCGCTCACCCGGCAGATCGGCGCCTTGACCCCGCTCGCGGTGAAGGCGAGGAAGCTGGACGGGGATCTCGCCGGGCTGCGCCAGCGCGAAGACGCCCTCACCCGCCTCGCCACCCGGTTCCCGCGCTGGTCGGCCGCCCTCGTCGATCTCCGCGACGCCCTGCCGCCGGATGCGTGGCTCACCTCGATGAGCATCACGAATGGGCAGCTCGCCGTCGTAGGCCAGGCCGAAAACGAGAGCACCGTGTCGGCCGTCACCACGGGGCTCGCCTCGGCCCGCTTTCTCACCGGCGCGTCGCTGAAGTACGTGCGCCAGGAGGACGCGGGGGCGCGCCGGATCTACACGTTCGAGATCGACGCCACGCTGCGCGGGGATGCGCCGTGAGGCGGTTCACGGCGCGCGAGAGGGTGATGGTGCTGGGCGCGGCCGCGGTGGCCATCTTGGTGCCATGGTATGCGTTCGTCTTCGGGCCGGAGATCCGCGCCCTCTCGACGATCGGCCGTCGCGTCCAGGCGCAAACCGTCCAGCTCGCCGCGGCCGCCGCCGACGCCGCCCGCGTGCCCGAGCTCGAGCGTCAGCGGGCCGCCGAAGCCGCGCGGCTCCGGCGCGTCGAGCGGCAGATCCCGCCGATCATCAGTGTCTCGGGCCTGATGGGCCGCCTCAGCGCCGCGATCGGCGCCAGCGGCGTACAGCTCATCGAAGTCACGTTTCCCCAGGGCACCCAGCCGGCCGCGTCGCCGACGGATCCCATTCAAGAACTGGCGTTCACGGTCCGATTGCGCGGCTCGTTTGACCACGTGGTGTGGTTCTTGAGGGCGATGGAAGCGGCGCCGCCGGTGGCGGTCGAGGAGTCCCTGACACTCGCCGGCGCGTCCCGTTCGGCAGCCGGGGCGGCGAATCTCGACATCACGATCGCGATGAAAGCCATCGCGCTGCGCTAGAGGGCCGGATCCGAAAATCCCCGCCGTGATCCGGTGGAGCGTCGGGGGCGCGGCCGCCCCGCCCTGACGGCTAGCCGACCGTCTGAGGCTTCGCGCCGACCCGCTGCGGCGGCGCGGCCTGGAGCGACGGATCGGCCGGCGCGATGGTCGCGCCGTCACGCTCCAGTGCCCGCCGGAGATCGTCCGCGTGCATCGCCCGCGACAGTGCCGCCTCCGCGCTGATAAGACCCCGCTTGTAGAGCGCGAGGAGCGACTGGTCCATCGTCTGCATGCCGTACTGCGAGCCGGTCTGCACCGCGGACGAAATTTGGTGCGTTTTACCTTCGCGGATGAGATTGCGGATGGCGGGCGTCGCGATCATGATTTCCATCGCCGGGACGCGGTGCATCGAATCGAGAAACGCCCCGCCCGCTTCACGCGTCTCGTTTCCCCGGCCGTCGGCCGCGCGCTGCGCCGGCTGCACCGGCAGCAACTGCTGGCTCAGCACGGCTTGGAGCACGGCGGAAAGCTGGGCGCGGACCTGCTGCTGCTGGTGCGGCGGGAAGACGTCGATGACCCGATCGATGCTCTGCGCCGCGTTTGCGGTGTGGAGCGTCGCGAACACCAGATGCCCCGTCTCGGCCACGGTGAGCGCCGCCGCGATGGTCTCGAGGTCCCGCATCTCGCCGATCACGATAACGTTGGGGTCTTCACGCAGCACGGCCCGCAGCGCATTGAGAAAACTGTGGGTGTCGTTCCCGACCTCGCGCTGGTTCACGACGCACGTGCCGTGCGGAAAGATGTACTCGATCGGATCTTCGATCGTGACGATATGCGCATTGCGGTCCCTGTTGATGAACCCGATCATCGCCGCGAGCGTCGTCGATTTGCCGTGGCCCGTGGGTCCTGTGACGAGGATGAGACCGCGCGGGCGGCGGGTCAGCTCCACGAGCGCCGCGGGCAGATTCAAGTCTTCGATCGACGGGACGCGGTCCGGAATGACGCGGGCGACCAGGCCGACGGCTCCCCGCTGCCGGTAGGCGTTGACGCGGAAGCGCCCCGTCCCGGGAACCGCGTAAGAAAAATCCAAGTCCCGCACCGTCTCGAAGCGTTCGCGCTGCTGATCGTTGAACATGCTGTACGCCAGGCGGGCCGTGTCGTCAGGTGTCAGCGGCGCGTCGCCCTCTGCTTCGAGGGCTCCGGAAATCCGCAACATGGGAGGAACGCCGGCCGTGAGGTGGAGATCCGAGGCACGGGCCTCGACGGCACGGCGCAGCAGTCCGTCGATCGTCGTCAGCGAATATGAGCTCACGGAGTCGGAATGGACACCCGTAGGTCGAGCGGCGCCCCCCGCCATTCTAGATGCACCATCTGCCGAGCGGCGTCAATGGCGGTCACGCGCAGCCCAGGCTCGATGTTCTCCCCCGGCGCGACGACGTACGACCGCCCACCGTACTCGATGACGGCGAGTACAACGGGCCCCGTGATGAAGCCGGCCAGCCGGAGCCCAGCCGGCGCCATTGCCGGCGGCATGGCCGCCGGCGCGGCGGGGTACGGTGGGGGGCCGCCCGCCGCCGTCCCTCCAGGCAGTGGACCGCTTGGGTCGAGCGGCGGAATCGGCGGGAGCGACACGGTAGCCCCGCCCACGGCGCGCCGCGGCGGCGAAGGTGGCTGCCCCGGGCCCGATGGGCGGACCGACGCTGGTGCGTCGACCAACGGCTCAAACGGATTGGTCCGCCCTACCCCGGCCCCGCCGTTCCGGATGGCCGCTTGAATGTCGGGGCCGGCCCCGTCAGCGGTCCCGGGCTTGTCGACCGCAGCGGCACCGGATGCGCGAAACGGGACCGGCGGCTCGAAGGGATTCTCTCGCCCGGTCGGCGCCGCGGGCGCTGAGGCGGATGGCGAGACGGCACCCGGCGTCGCCGTTGAGCGCACGGCGGCCGGCGCGCTTGCTGCCTTATTCGGCGGCGCCGGATGCACAGAGGGCCCCGATACGACGACCGGCACCCGGCGCAGATGGTGGTGCTGTAGGAACCATGCGTGATGGAGCATCAACGCACCCAGCGCGGCAAAGACAACGCCGGCCGCTGCGGTAGGAAGGCGGCGCGGCAGGCCGCGACGCCATTCCATCAAAATGTGCGCAGCAGATACCATCGCACGATTGCGTTGGATCCGAACACGGCGATCATGGCACCGGCCGCCATCGCGGGCCCGAAGGGGATCATGTCCTTGCGGGTCCTGAGGCGCAGCGCCAGCAGCACCACGCCCGCCCCGGCGCCGAGCGCCACCGCCAGGAACAGCGCGACGATCACCGCCGGTGCGCCGAGGAAGGCGCCGATCAGTGCCGCCAGCTTGATGTCGCCGCCGCCCATGCCGCCGCGGCTCACGACGCCCAGGAACAGAAAGACGGCGCCGGCGGCGGCCGAGGCGACAAGCGAGGCGAGGAACTGGCCGGACGCGGCGTTGAGGGCGAGACCGGCGAGGATGCCCGGGTAGGTGATCGCGTTCGGAATGATGTGGTGCTCGAGGTCTGTGAAGAACACGACCAGGAGCGCAAACGCCAAGACGCCGTAGCGCAGCGTGACCGGCGACAGCCCGAACCGCCATACCAAGCACGCCAGGGTGGCGCCCATCGCGATCTCGACAACCGGGTAGCGCGGCGAGATGGGCGCGCGGCAGGCGGCACACCGGCCGCGGAGCGCGAGGTAGCTAATGATCGGGATGTTATGCCACGGCGAAATCGGGGTCGCGCAGCGGGGGCACCGCGACCCCGGCGCTACGATCGACTCACGGCGCGGAAGCCGATAGATGAGCACGTTTGCGAAGCTGCCGAACAGGCTTCCGAGCACGAAGGCGACGGTCTCAATCACGCGCACGCCCTCCAAAGCGCTTCCAGTCCGCGCACGGCGCGCCGCATCTTCACGCGGCCGGCCACTCTCCCTTGTGCCCCCCTACACCTTCTGTGGGACAAGCGTAAGGCGCCTGCCGGACGCCCGCCGTGTGGTCTAACACCCCGAGATTGGGGGCATAGACCGCTATTAGCCAGACCATGACCGGCAACGGGTGGTCCGGCGGGGGGGAGAGGTATGGCAAACCGAGGCAGACGCATTCAACTTCGACATGTCGCGCTTGTGCTGACAATCCTCGTGGCGATCACGCCGCTGATTGCCGGTCACCCCTGGCGGTCCGCCGTCGGGGCTTCCTCCGTGGTACCCGGCGCCGGACTTGCCGACGTCGTGCTCGGCCAGCCCATCGCGGAAGTCCTCAACCGCTTTGGCACGCCGTCCGCGGTGCGACTGACCGGCACGGACGGTTTGCTCGGCTACGGGTTCGACAAATACGGCATCACCGTCTATGCCCACGGCGACATCGTCCAGGCGGTGGCGACGACCAACAGCGTCGTCGGCGGTGTGAACGGCATCGCGCTTGGGACATCGATCGCCGAGGTCGTAAAGGCGATGGGAGCCAACTACAGCCCGGCCACCATTGAAGGCTTCCCCGGCATCGTGTATCGCGGAGCCGGCATCGCCTTCGGCATGGATCGCGACGCGGTCGCGTCCATCCTGGTCTTCAGAGCGGCGGCCGCCGCCCCGGCGCAGCCCAATACGGCACCGGCCGGCCGGCCCGGCCCGTTCGTGAACCCGGATCCCGGTGCCCCTGGTGCCCCGGCGCCCGGTGGCCCGACGGCCACGGCCGCGGCGCCAACAGCCGGACCTGACTCGCAGTCAGCGCCGGCGCTGTTCGATGTGAACCAGCTTCGGCCGTTCACGGCCGCGGCGCGCTACCTGTCCCTGAGCGGCTATATGCGCCTGCTGATGTACCGCTCGGCGAACACCTGGGCGGCCAGCGTGCAGGAGACGGACCAGCACATGTCCGAGCAGGGCAACATGGCGCTGCGATAAAGTAGGAAGCGCGTTCGGTCGCCAACCGAAGGGCGCGGCCACGGACAGTCCGTGGCCGCGCCTTATTTATTAGCCCGACTCTTATTACCGGCGCATCTTCCGCTCACACCCGAGGCCGCCACCGCCTGACCCGCCTGCAGTATGCTTCGTACTCGTGACCAAAAATTCGCTGCAACGTGGGCTCTTCGTACCACACCACAAAGAGTTGGCTGGCGAGGAAGAAGAGAGCGGTATAGGGTAGGCAGACACCGTCGTTGCAGACAGGTCGGGCAGCCCAGCAGCCGAGGACGGAGAGGTGTCCGAGAAATCGCCCGCCGGTGCAGCTATTCCGAGGTTGGCGTTTTCAGGAAGGGCAGAACGGGCTCTTCTGGGCCCGCGCTGGAGGAAACTGGGTGGAATCCTCCAAATACAAGGCGTGCAGGTGCACACTGAAGATAACTCGAGAAGCCAAAACGCAAATTCCGGATAAAGGAATTGAGCAGTAAGGAATCTCAGCCTCTAAGTAACCCCGCAAAAAGGTGTCCCTTCTTCGGAGGCTGATGACATGCTCTTGAAATCCATCACTGCCACGATCCCCGGAGTTCTCCTCGTCCTCGGTGTCGGCTTGTTATCAGCGGGCGGCACGCCGACCGGCGATGCCTGCTCACTCCTCACCCAGGCCCAGGTGAGCGCGGCCCTTGGCGTCTCGATGGCACCCGGTCAACGCTATCTTCCAAGTCTCCCACAGGTGTGCGCGTGGTCTGAGCCGGTCCCTCCCCACATACAGAGGGTCGTGGTCACCATCAGCAACACGGTCACGTTCGCCAGCGAAAAGACACCGACCCCCGGGGTCACCAAGACACCCGTCAGCGGCATCGGTGATGACGCCTACTACGTAACGGCGGGTGGCTTGGGCACGGACCTCCACGTCAAGAAGGGGAGTTTCGCCTTCAAAATCAGCGTGGGCGGCCCTGGCTTTTCCGTCGACCAGATCAAGGTGATGGAGAAGACCCTCGCCCAAGACGTCCTTGCCAAGGTGTGATTCAGTCGGGGTGCTCAAGGGGCGACCCCACGAGTAAATGGGCCGCCCGGAGGTTTCAAGCCCCGACGGGAATCATGAGCGCAAATGCGCCATATACTGGCTCGGGCGGGCACAGCCGCGAAGACATCATCGCGACGACCATTCGCCTGTCGCGATGTGCGCTGGCCGAGGACAGTTAGGTCACATGCCGAGGTTGCCGTACACCCACAGCACGGCCCACACATACCACTGCGTCTCGCTGTACGGCGGAATCCCGCCCCAGCGGCGCACCGCGGCGCTGCCGGCGTTATAGGCGGCGAGCGTCGCAGGCCAGCTGCGAAATTCAGCGTAGTCGGCGCGGAGAAGACGTGCGGCGCCGAGCACATTCTGCCACGGATCGCGCGGATCGACCCCGAGCCCCGCGGCCGTGTCCGGCATCAGTTGCCCTAGGCCCTCCGCGCCCGCGGATGAGATCGACTGGTGATTAAATCGGCTCTCAATGTACAGCACGGCCGTCAGCATCCGGTGCTCGATGCCCTCGTCGCCGGCGGCCGTCCGGATCGCATTCGCCACCCACAAGGCCTGCGGCCACGAAAGCCGCGGATTTGTGGCGTGGACAAACTGCGCCAGTTCCTCGAGCGTTTGGACCCGCCAGTGCGGGTGTTCCGTCTCGATGCCGAGCCGCCGCAGCCATGCCTGCGCATAGCCCGCCTCGGCCATCGTGGGATGGCGCACGAGCGCCGCCTCGAACCACTCCCGGGCGGCCCCGCGTTCGCCGCGCGCAACGAGCACCGCGCCCATCCAAACGGCAGGCGTGGCCCAGTCCGGAGACGCGGCGGCGGCGTGCTCGAAGGCGGCCTGCGCACTGACCAGATTGCCGGCCTGGTACGCTTGCCAGCCCACGGTCAGGAAGTCCTGCCCCCCTGCTCCGGCCGGCTGCAACGCGGCGCCGGCGGCGAGCACTACCGCCGCCAGCGCCACGACCACTGCGTATGTGCGTCTCTGTGCCATGCGTCCCCCCGGACGCCCGGCGCCGGGCCGTGATGCGGCCTAGCGCGCCGCTATGGTTGCTGCTGCACCGGCTGGACCGGCGGGACCGCCTGCCCGGTTGAGACGATCCTCGGCGTTAGCACGATCACCACTTCGGATTCCTGGTGATTCCTCGTCGCAAACCGGAACAGACCTCCAAGAAATGGCAGATCTCCGAGGACGGGAATCTTTTGGATGTTCTTGATGTCCGAGTACCGCATGAGACCGCCCAGCACCACCGAATCCCCGTCGGCGACGCGGGCGCTCGTCGCGGCCTCGCGGGTCGCGATGATCGGCAGCCCGTTCGGGTTGTTGGGCGTCGCGGGCGTGAACGACGTTGCCGTCGTCACGAGCGGATGCACCATCACGTTGATGGTCCGGTCCGCGTTGATCTTCGGCACGATCTTGAGCGTCACGCCGATCGGCTGGAACGTCACAGTCTCGCTGGTGACCGGCGGGTTGCCGGACACGGTCGTGTTAACGATCGGGATTTGGTCGCCCGCGAAAATCAGCGCCTCCTGGCCGTCAAAGGTCGCGATCCGTGGGTCACTCAGCACCTTGGCGCTGTTGTTCTGGATGGATGCCGTCAGCGTTGCCGTCAGCGCCGCTCGCTGGATCGTGCTGATCCCAAACTGACCCGGAACGGGCACGGGGTTCTCGTTGAACACGACGCCGTTGAAGAGGGACCAGGTCACGCCGAGGTTCTTAATCGCCTGGGCCGTGACGTCGACGACGAGCGCCTGCACGATGACTTGAGGAACCGGGACGTCGATCTGCCGCAGCAGCCCGACCACGGCCTCTTGCTGCGCCGGGGTCCCGTTGACGACCAGGGAGTTCGTGCGGTCGTCGTAGGTGACCTGGGCTCCCGTGCCGGCAAACAAGGCGATGAACGATGCCACGTCTTTCTTCACGGTTCCGGCACCGCCGGAAACCGTCGCGGTGCCGCCGGAGGCGCCGACCAGCGCTTCCGGCGCATCAATCGGAGGTTGCACGTACTCGAGGTGATAGATCCGCAGCACCGGTCCGGGCGGCGGCGGCGTCAGCCGTGCGACCGGCTGGATGATCAGCGTTGCGCCGACCCGCCGGTAGCCGAGGCCGTTGGCATCAAGCACGAAGCGGAGCGCCTCGTCGCACGAGACGCCGACGAGGTGAATGGTCACCCGGGCACCGCCCGTGGAAGCGTCGGTCACGACGTTCAAAGTGCACAGCCGGGCGAGCGCATCGAGGATGTCGCCCAGTTGCGCGTCGCGCAGGTCCAAGGTCAGGGTCCGGCCTGCGCCGGGCGCCGCCTGCGCCACCACGATCCCCGGCACCCCGGCCGGCGGACCGACCCGCACGCCGTTGGCCGGAGCCGCGCTTGCGGCCGAACGGGCCGCGCCCGCCGACAGGCCCGGCGTCGCGTTGGCCGCGGGATGCGCCGGCACGGCGTCGGCGGCCGCGCCGCCGCTGCCCCACGGACTGGCCGCCGCGCCTTGAGCTTCGGGGACAATCAAGCGGGCCACGATCACACCGGCCCCCGGCCGGCGCATGGACCACGTTGTGGGCTGCTTGAGATCCAACACGATCCGCGTGCCGGCGGGCGAGTCCGCGAGCCGGCCCACGCGCACGGCGCGAACGGCGCCGACGCCGACGTTGCGCGTACTCCATGCGACGCCGTTGGCGGCATCGGGCACGTCGATCACGTACCGCACGGGGTCGCCGAGCACCGATGTCCGGGACGAGATTGGGCCGCTGGCCTCAATGCCGACCTCGATCGCGCCTGACTCTTCCACCACAGTCACGCGCCGGACGGTGACCGGGGCCGCCGTAAGTCCGGCGGATGCCCCCACCGGCAGTGCGGCGCATACGAGCGCCAGGACGGCGCCCCATGCGGTGATCCGAGGCAATATCTGATTCATCGGGTTGTCCCTCCCCCAGCAAGGCGAACCTGCCACGATTGGTCGTTCCACAACAACGTCACGCTCTGGGTGCCGGCGTCAACCGCGACCAACCGCACGCCGGACACCACGGTGTCCCCGGGTTCGACGATGTACGAGCCCGCTGCGTCATTGAGAATGGCGACCGGAACTTGGCCGTCCACGATGCCGCTGAGGCGGAACTGGGTGGTCGGACTCCCCGACACAGCCGGGGCGCCCGGCTCACCGCCGCCCGGCGCGGACGCGCCGAGCGTGTTCGGTGAGAGCGGCGGCACGGGCGGCAGCGGCGCGTTCGGTGACCCCGGACCCACCTGCCCCGCGAGCGGCGAGAACGGATCCGGCCGGCCGGTTCCGGGTGTCCCGCTGCCGGCCGGTGCTCCGCCGGTGTCCGGGCGGCCGCCGCCCGTTGCGCCCGTTGTGGCGCCGGCGTTGGGCGTGGCCGCGCCTCCGCCCTGGGGCGCCGTCGATGCCGCGGGCCGAGGTGCCGTGGCCACGGGCGCCGGCGCCGGGCCGCCGGAACTCAGGGCCATGACGACGCGCCACACGACGAGCAGCGCGACGGCCGCGCCGACGATCATGACGGGGGCCCGGTGTTGTGCGACGAATTGGGTGACTGTTCCGCGAAGGCGCATCACGTCAATGTCCTCCTTGTCCTGCCTGTGGTCCCTGCCCATCGGAGGCCTGATCGGGCGTCCCCAGGGTGAAGATCTCCGCCTTGATCGTTATGCCGAGATGCGGAAACGCCGACGGGTTTAGCGCGACGGAGTCGACGATCACGAGCCGCGGGAAAGCGCGCAGTTGTTTCAAGTACTGCACGGTCTGCGCGAACGTCCCGTTCAGCGAGATGTCCACCGGCATCGAGGAGTACGGGACCGATTTCCCGGCATGAGTGTCGGCCGGAAGGGCGCCCCGCGGCCTCGCCGCGCCTTGGGCCGGCTGCGACGCCGGCGTGGTCTGCGGCGCGTTGACCGCGACCAGCGTGCCGGGGTGGATGCTTTCGAACGACACACCGACCCGGTGCGTAAACTGTTCCATCGCCGTGAGCAGCGCCGGGATTTCCTTGCGCTGCGGCAGCTTCTGTTCCACCGTGGCGATGTACGTGCGCACGCGCTCGTATTCGGCGCGGGCCTGCGCCGCACGGGCGACGATCCGCTCGTCCTTGTCGAGCTCACCCTGCGCGGCGTCGCGCGCCGCGATGAGGGTCTCGTACTGCGCCTGCTGGGGGTCATGGATGAGGAACTTGAAAATGATGCCGCCCAGCATCACGATCGCGATCATCAGCATGAGGCGTTCGCGCCGGTTCATCGGGACGGCTCCTGCACAGGCGCCCGGGACAGCGGCGCCGTCTTTGTCGCCGGCGCCGGTGACGCCGGCAGCGGGCGCATCTTCAGGGTGAGGCCGAACTGCACGATGGGCGACGTGCCGAGCAGCGTGCGCTGCGCCGACGAGAGGTCCGCGTCGCTGTAGAACGGTGACCCGGTCAGCGTGGTCATAAAACGCGCGACTGCGTCGTACGACAGCGCCGAACCGTTCAGGGTGAGCGAGAGGCCGCCGGCCTGTGCCGGCGACACCGAGGCGCTCGCCAGCCACGCGTCATGGGGCGTCCGGCCCGCGAGGTCGACCAGCATCTCAGACCAGGGCACTTCTCTCGCCTCGAGCGACTGCAGCAGGCTCTCGCGCGCCCGGAGGTCCTCGATCTTGGCCTCGAGCACCAGCACCTCCGCGACCTGCCGGCGCACCTCCACGAGTTTGCGGTTGATCGCGGCCGTTTGAGCGACCACCTGGTTGGCCCGCCACACCTCCCAGATGTAGGATGCGACCAGCACGCCGATCACCACGATCGCGACGGTCAACACGCCGGATTCCGGCAGGAACGCTTTGCGATGGCGCTGCGGGAGCAGGTTGATGCGGATCATCGGTCGCTCACCCCTCGGCGGGCCAGCCCGGCGGCGACGGCATACGCCGCCCGCGACTCCGGCGTCACACCCGCCGGCGGACCGCCCAGGTCCACGAACGGATCGCCCTGCTCGACCTGCATATCAAGCGCCGCGGTGAGCGAGGCGGTCACGTCGGGCAGCGTGGCGCCGCCGCCCGTGACGACGATGCGGTCCGGCACCGCGGTCCGGTAGCGGCCGCCGTAGTACTCGAGCGACCGCCGAATCTCGGTCACGAGTGAGAGGAGCGCGTCATCGATCGCCTCCCGCAGGCCCGCGACGACCTCAGCGCCCGCGGCCTGGTTCCCGCGCGCCGCAGCCGCCAGGCGCGCCTGCAACACAGCGGGTGCCTCTCCCGTCGCGCCGAGCCGCGAACCGGCCGCCTCGAGCAGCTGGGTGGTCCCGAATGCGACGGTGCGGATGACCCGCGGCACCTGGCCTTCGGCGACGAGAATCATCGTCACCGACGACCCCATATGAATACACGCCGTGACCTGTTCGTCGGTCGCGCCGCTCGCGACGGCGCGTACCACGGCCAGAGGCTCCACCTCCAGGACGGCGGGCTCGAGGCCGGCCGTCTGCAGAGCGGCCATGTGCTGGCGCAGGACGTCCGTGCGGGCGGCCACGACGAGGACGTCGACGCCCTTCTTGTCGCCGCCCCCCTCGCCCACCACGACGGTGTCGAATGTGACGTCGGCGATCGGATACGGGAGGTAGCGCTCGACTTCGAAACGCGCGGCCTGCTTGATCTCCTCCGGCGGCAGCGGCGGCATGTGCACCTCGCGCATCAGCGCGACCTGGCCGTTGACGGCGGCGACGGCCCGCTTGCTCTTGATGCCGGCGTTCTGTACAAGCTCCCGGAGCGTCTTGCCGACGGCCTGCGCGTCCTTGATGCGCCCCTCTTCCAAGCTGCCGGCCGGCGTCGGCGCCGAGGCGGCCGCGCGGACCTTTGGCGAACTCCCGTTGGAGAGCTCCACCACCTTGATCGCGGCGCTGCCGATGTCGACTCCGACGGTCCCGGTCTGCCGTGCCATCACATCACGCCCTCTCGGTTGTTGCGTGCCTTGCGCTCATCACTGCTGCCCACCGGGCCGGTCCTCCCACGAGACCTGGGTGAAGTTGTAGAACTGCGGCACGAGCGGCAGCACGGCGTTGCCGCCGCAGAACTGCAACGTGCCGAGGGTATCGATCTGATCCTGCGAGCTCTGGGAGGACAGGATGCCGCCCCGCACCAACACGTGGCCGTGACTGTACACGTTGCCGTCGGTATAGATGTAGCCGTTGAACGTGAAGTTCTGCAGGTTGATGTCGCCCGTCGCAACGATCACGCCCCAGTTGGCGTTGTTGAAGTTATCCGAACAGCCCGTGGCGGAGCCGGAACTGGACAACGTCACCTGCGAGCCGCCTGGCGGTCCGTTGTCGATCGCTAGGAACTCCGGCGCGGCCTTCGTCCCCGTGAATGTCCCGCTGCCGGCCTGAATGGGCGGATTCGGGCAGGTGAGGCCGTCACCCGACGTGTTGTAGAAGGCGCTGACCCCCGGGGATGCGATATTGACCGTGCACGCCATCCCGAGCACGTTGAGCGCCGGGATGAGCGGGATGTAGCGGATACCGTTCGGTTTGCCGTTCGGCGAGCCGTTGTTGCACGTGGAGCACGTCGACGGCTGAAAGAACAGCGTCGACGTGGCACGGCTCTGGTCATCCGAGACGAGACCCCAGTCGACAAACCGCTGCGGCTGCGTCGGACCGGCGGTGCCGGCGTAGTAGACGCCGGCACCGACGCAGGGCGGCACGGTGACCACTTGCAGCGTCGAGTCCACGCAGAACGGCGCTGTCGTTGCGATCAGCAGCACCTCGTTGTTCCAGCCGCCGTGGCTCCAGTACGACGGCGTGTACGAGACCGGCGTGTACGTGAGGTTGGTGCTGTTCTGGGTCGCCTGACTGATCGTAATGCCGAGGGTGCCGCACGAATGCCCCGGGCACCAGTTCGCGACCGTCGCAAAGTCCGCGGCGGCCATCCCGACCGGCGTCTGCGGATGCCAGTTCACCGGGGCCGCGCCCCGCGGGCAGTTGGTGGGGGCGACCTCCGTCTCCGAGCCGCTCGAGCACTCCACCGTGATGTTACCGGGGCACCCCCCCATCCCGTGACAGGTGATAAACGTACCCGCCATCACCTGCGGGGAAATCAGGTTCATGGCCGTCGCGCTGGGGTCCGGCGCCGGCGACTTTCCGTACGTTTGAAACGTCAGGCCCGAGGCGGAATACGTATCGCCGGTCGTCGGCGACGTGTCCCCCTGGAAGTTGATCTGCGGCCCGAACATGACGGTGTTGAATCCGCTCTTGAAGACCGCCTGGACGAAAATGCGTACCGCCCGCGCCTCGCCATTGGTGGTGGCGAGCGACAGAACCGGGAACATGTTGGCGTTGTTGCTCATCGCCGCCTGGAAGGCCACGGTGTTGGTGTTGGGGTTGGAGGTGCTGCCCGAGCACGTGGCGCCGGAGGTCAAGCTGTTGGCGAAGCATGTGCTCCCGGGTACCGCGCCGGACATATTCAGGCGCTTGATGCCTTCCTGGATTCCGGCCTCCGCGACGTTGAAGGCCAGCGTGTTGTTCCGGGCGTAGCCGGCGAAGCTCAACTCGGTGTTGTTGAGGCCCTGGAAGCCGATCAGAAAGAACCCCATGACCGTCAGCATGATGAGCGCCGTCACAAGCGCCGTCCCGCGCTCCGATCCAATCGCGCGCCTAATCGCCGCCATTGCGCATCCCCCCTGGCCGTCCCCCCGCGTGGTCGTCATCGCTACTGGTTGCGGAGGGTCACGTCGTCTTTGATCACGATCTGCGACGAGACGCCCTGGCCGGTCTGCGTCTGCGACGCGGTGACCAACATCGTGAACTCGCGCGACGCCGTGGTAATACAGCTTCCGCCCGAACTGAGATTCAGCGATGTGATATTGGCGGCGACGTTCGATACCGTGATCGTGTTGGCGACGATGTCATAGGATGCGCGGATCAAATACGGACCGCTCGTGTTCGGGGTCGTGCTGTTGTTCGTCGCGGCGAGGTAGTACGTGACGTCGTACCCGTCGTACGGGATCGTGCCGGTCGCGTTGGCGTCCGGCGCATAGATTGAGGACCCATCGCTCAGCGTGATATTCCCGAGATGCGGCTGCACGGTGCTGACCTGCGTGCAGCTGGTGTTGAAGTTGACGCTCGTCGAGCCGACGGTGCGCGTCACCCCGGTGACGAGGCGCCGTCCCGCGCGGACATCGCGAATCATGCGCGTCAGCGCGATGCGGCCTCCCTGCTGCACCTGGGTGGCGACGTCGCCCTTCCAGTACGCCTTGTAACTCGCGAGCAGCAGCGAGAACATGGCGTCCAACGCGATCGACAGGATGATCATCACGACCATTAACTCGAGGATTGTCATGCCGGCTTCCCCCGGCCGCCCGGTGCCTCGCGCGCGTCTGATCATCGCCATCGTCCTAGGGTGAACTGAAGCTGCTGAGCGTGACGCAGCCGAGGCCCACTTGAACCGTGGTTCCGCCGGTCACGCACCCGGATGTCGTGCCGGTGACGAAAGCCGTCTGGCCACGGACCGGCCAGTGGGTCGCAATGGAGATGTGGTACACGTAGGAGCCCGACGGGGTCACGTACGGACTCGCCGGGACGACAAAGGACGTCGAGGTCACGCTCCACGTCCAATACTGGATCTGCACATCACGCGTAAAGTACGCGGCGGCCTGGGTGGTGCTGCCGCCGTTCTGATCGAAATACTGGCTCGCCACGGTTCCGTAGTTGCCGACCAAGCCGCCCAGTGTGGTCGTAACGGTGTTGCGGTAGATCTCCAGCTGCTGCTGGGCCAGGTTCGTCGCCCGCGTCTGGTCTTTCGCGTAGAGCGCGGCCCGGGTCAATGACGGGAACGAACCCGCGGCCGCCAGGAGGCCGATCATCATGAGCACGATGGCCAGCATGACCTCGAGCAGCGTGAAGCCGCGGTCGTCCGACAGGACGCGCCGAAACAATGCACCCCACGGGCGCAGAGGCGTTCGCATGGCCGTGCCAGGGTTATGCCGTGGGCACATCGCTTTTAGACCCGAATGGGCCGCCCCATCGACGTCCCCCACGCGACGCGGGGCCGAAGGGCGGCCACGGCGCCGACAAGCACCCAAAAGAGTGGGGCGACGCTCACGTAGCTAAACGACAGCTGCAGCTGCGCGAAGTACGCCACGAAGCCGCCGAACAGGCCCGCCCCGATGATCGCCGGATCGACGAGCGGTGAATGCCGGTCGTCCCCCCGCCGGAGCCCATGGTCTCCGTGCACCCGCGCGCGGGCGGTGCGCCAGGCGATGCCCAGTATCGTCCAACTCAGCCAGACGTAGGCCGCCAGGCCCACGAGGCCGGTCGCGATCGCCTGCTGCAGCAAATCGTTGTGGGGCCGGTCCACGACGATGCGCTGCATCCCGGCCTCCGGAAAGACCCGCACGAACTCCGGCGTCTTGTACACCGGATACGCCTGCGCGAGCGTGTCGGGGCCCCATCCGAACAGCGGCCGCGCGGCGACAAGCGGCGCCGAAGTGCGCCACAGGAAGAGACGCGAGGTGGCGCTGTTCGCATCGGCGACGTGTCCCGCGACCCCCGGCGGCCCGGAAAAGAGAACGGCCGGTGTGACGACAGCGCAGATGGCCGCGAGCAGCGCGAGCGAGCCCGCGGCGCGGCGCACCGTGCCCTTCCCCGCGGCAAAGCTCCACGCGATCACCCCGAGTGCCAGTGCACCCCAGTCGGCCCGGGCATCGGTGGCGATGAGCGCGGCATACATCGCGACGGCCAGGGTGGCGTACAGCATCTTGAGACTGCGGCGGGTTTCGGTGTAGAGGCTCAGGATGAGGGGGAAGAGCAGGACGAGGTAGGCGCCGAGGGCCAGCGGGCTTCCGGTTGTACCCCATGCCCGGACCCACGTACGGCGCGCGACATCGACCGGCACTGGCGTCAACCCGGCGTGCTGCAGGAGGGCCAGCACACTCATGCCGCCCGCGGCCGCGAGCGTCCATCCGAGCACGGCTTCGAGACGGCGGGGCGAACGAAGCGCGCTCGCGGACAGCGCCGCCAGTGCCGCGTACGCGGCCCACGTGAGCAGGCCTTCGTACCGGTAGTCTTCCCCGACGAAGCTCAGCATGGGGTTAATCGACAGCCCGGTCGCGATGGCCAGCGCCGCAAGCCATGCGGTAAGCGCCGGCGCGAGCGGGGCGCCGAGGTCGCCGCTCCAGGACGCGTGGGCCGATCGGCGCATGCAGAGCGCCCCAACGGCGACCGCCACGTACAGGACGCAGACTTTGGGCCAGTAGTAGGCGTCGTACCATGCCGGCACGACGACGAAGGGCAGTGCCACAGCCGCCGCACCGACCACCAACGAGACGGCCGGATAATCCGCGTGCCGGCGGTCGACGACGCGGTCGGTCTGATAGACGGCCCGCGGATCAGCCGTCCGGGCCTCGACCCGGACGCCGCTCATGGCTCCGAGCCTTAGGGCGACGCCGACGCGCCGCGCGCGTGGTTGATGGTGGTGCCGCCCGTGCCCGATTCTGTGATGGGGCCGACGCCGCCCCACGGATCCGGGTTGTCGCCCGGTCCGAAGGCGTAGGTGCACACGACGTGCCCGTACGAGGCCGCGACCGTGCTTGCGGTCGTGCCGCCGGCGGATAGGAAGTAGTCCGCGCCGGTCGACTGCGTCGCGCCGGTATCATCCGGCTCGGTGTACGCAACCGCCGGCGTATAGACCGGGGTGCCCGACAGCGTGCCCGCGGTCGGAATCGATGTCGCGCTCATCTCGCCCTGGCCGAGCGTCGGACCGGGGTTATCCGTCTGCCACAACGCCACGGCCGTCTCCAGGTTCCGCTGGTTGCTTACACAAGTGGCCTTCCGCGCGCGCTCCCGGGCCAGGCCGAACTGCGGCAGCAGGATCGCGGCGAGGACCAGGATCACGAGGATCACGATCATCAGCTCGATGAGCGTAAACCCTCGCTCGCTGCGAACCGTTTTGAGGCTTCGGTATCTCACCGGATCCTCACTCCCCGCACATCGTCTATCTATCCGCATCGGGACTGCGTCGCGTGTTGCGTCGGCCTCGTCCGTCTCTCGGTAACGTCACGCTAAACCGGAAGTGGACGGGGTCGAAACGCCGGGGTCCGGGCCGATTGCCGGACCCGGACCCCGGTCAGGATGCTGCGATCTTACGGCGACGCGGACGCGCCGCGCGCGTGGTTCAGAACGTTGCCAGCCGCGCCTTGTTCCGTAATCGGGCCGACGCCGCCCCACGGATCCGGGTTGGCGTTCGTGCCGAACGCGAACCGGCAGATAACGTGGCCGTAGGACGGGGCGGTAGCGTTGGGCACTGCGCCGCCCGATGACAGGAAGTAGTCGGCCCCGCTCGTCTGCGTAGCGCCCGTATCATCCGGCTCCTTGTAGGTGCCGGAGAGCGCGTACTGCGGGTTGCCGGACAGCGTAGTCGCGAGCGGCACCGACGTGGCGCTCATCTCGCCCTGCGTCAGCGACGTGCTCGGGTTGTCCGTTTGCCACATGGCCACCGCGGTCTCGAGGTTCCGCTGGTTGCTGACGCACGAGGCCTTCCGTGCGCGCTCGCGGGCCAGACCGAACTGCGGCAGCAGGATCGCGGCGAGGACCAGGATCACGAGGATCACGATCATCAGCTCGATGAGCGTGAAGCCCCGGTCTTCATGCATCTTGCTCATGAGTTTCCGAAGCACATGTCACCTCCTGAACGCTGCTGTTGAACTGTTGAGCTTAAGACGATCACATCCAGCTGTGTCCAAACCGGTCCTCCCCGCGCCCCCCTCCTTTCGACCCGCCGTGACGCGAGCCGAAGAGGCGCGCCACGGAGCCACCGTGTCATGCATTTGTCACCCTCCGTGATGCCCAGACGTCCGAGGGGGTAGACGCGCGAGGGTGTGAGGACTCGCGCACGATCGAGCGCGCGCGCTCGGAAGCCTTCGGCCGCGTCTACACCTCCGTCGCGGCGGGCATATGATCTACAGCCCAATTGCACGAGAGTTCCATGGGACTACGCTCGGGGGCGTGCGAGCACGGACCTTGAACGGTAATGGAGGAAAAGTTGTGCAGCCGGCCATTTCGGTCCAGAACCTGAGCAAGCGCTACCGCACGACCCACCGCACGGACCGCGCCGCGCTTCTCGGCCTCACGCTCGAGGTGCCGCCGGGCGAAATCTACGGGTTCCTCGGCCCCAACGGCGCCGGCAAGACCACAACGATCAAGTTGCTGCTCGGCCTCATCCGCCCCACGGGCGGACGTGGCACCGTGCTCGGCCATCCCCTCGGCACCGTCGAGGCGCGGCGCCGGGTCGGGTTCCTCCCCGAGTCGCCGTACTTCTACGAGTACCTGCGGGGGGACGAACTCCTCCACTACTACGGCGCCCTGTTCGGGTTGGCGGACCGGGTCCGGCGGGAACGTGTGGAGAGTCTGTTGCGCCTCGTCGGCCTCTGGGACCAGCGACGGCTTGCTGTGCGGAAGTACTCACGCGGCATGCTGCAGCGTCTGGGGCTGGCGCAGGCGCTCATCAACGATCCGGATCTTGTCATTCTCGACGAGCCCGCGGGCGGTCTCGACCCGATCGGGCGCCGCGAAATGCGCGACATCCTGCTCGGGTTGCGCGAGCGCGGAAAGACCGTCTTCCTCAGTTCCCATATCCTCGCGGAGGTCGAGACCGTCTGCGATCGGGTCGCGATTCTCAATCGAGGCGACCTCGTGGCGGTGGGCCGGATCGGCGAGCTCCTCGCCGGGAGCCGGGAAATGGAGCTGACCGTGCAGGGGGCCAACGGGTCGCTCGGCGGGCACATCGCCGCGATTCCCGGCGCGACGATTCACCACGGCACCGACGCGACGGTCATCGTCGTGCCGGAGCAGCGCTACATTTATCCGATCATCGACCTGGTGCGCGAGACCGGCGGCCACATCGTCTCGCTCGGGGCCAAGCGGGAGCGGCTCGAGGATTTGTTCGTCAAACTCGTGGGCGCGGGGGCCCCGACCGGCCGGGGCGCCGCATGAGCGCGCCGCTGATCGCCGTCGTCGCGCGCCAGGTGATGCGCGAAGCATGGCGCCGGCGGACGCTGCCGGTCCTCGCGCTGTTCGGCTGCGGGATCATCATCGCGAGCGCGTTCCTGTCCTTTTTTCAGTTGGGCACGGACATCAAGTTCTTCAAAGACGTCGCCTTCACGGTCATTTTTCTGTTCGGCGCGATGGCAACGCTGGTGCTGGTCAGTACGCAGCTGTCCGGCGAGATCGAAAGCCGCACGATTTACAACGTGCTCAGCAAGCCGATCCGCCGCTACCAACTGGTGCTCGGCAAGTTCGCGGGCAGCATCGTCACGATCGCCGTCGCCGTCGCCCCCATGGTCGCGATCCTCATGTTTTTCACATACGTCGACCAGGGCGGGTCGCTCGTGGAGGCGGCGAAGGGCGGGTATATGCTCTGGCTGTCGTTCGTCGTGCTCTCGGCGGTCGCGCTCGCGATCGCGTCGTTCAGCAGCTCCGTTGTGTGCGGCGCGCTCAGCGTGCTCGTCTACGTGGCGAGTTACCTGAAGAGCGCCGTGATCGCCTACGCCGGCATGGTCACCTACAGCCGGCTCGCGGGCGACGCGGCCCAGGCCTTCTACTACCTCCTCCCCAACTTCGAAAACTTCAACGTGCGGATGGCGGTCGTGCACAACACCGTGGTCCCGTGGACCTATCTGTTTCGGACGACGCTGTACGGCACCGCCCTGTGCGCGTTCTTCCTCTACCTCGGCGCCCAGGTCTTCGAGGAGCGCGAGTTTTGATCGCCCGCAACACCGGCAGGCCTACCCCGCCGCCCTGGCTGCCGCCGCTGCCGTCCCCCCGCGCGCTATTGACCGCCGCCCTGCTGCTGGCGTGCGTCGCAGGCACCCAGGCTCTGGTGGACATCGCGCGGCCGCCGGTCAACGATGAGGCCGCGGTGCGGTTCTCCGGCGCCGCGATGATCGTGCGCGGCTTCGCCGGCCAGATCCGCGGGCTGCTCGCCGATTTTCTGTGGCTGCGCGTAGATGAATATGCGCACCGGCGCCGCCTCATCAACGGCGACATCAACCGCTCCGACGACGAGGCGATTCTGCCGCTCGTTCGCCTCATCACGTGGCTGGACCCGCACTACGTCAATGCCTACGCCCTCGGCGGCCAGTGGCTCGCTTTTCATTTCGGCAAGCCGCGCGAGGCGGTGGCATTCTACGACGAGGGCATTCGCAACAATCCGCGCGCAGCGGATCTGTTGACAGGCGCGGCGTTTATCCATTGGAAGCTCCTGCACGACAACGCGGCCGCGGCGGCCCGGGTCGAGCAGGCTGCGGAGATCACCGACGACCCCATCGAAAAATTCCACGCGCTCTGGCTGGAGGCCCATATCCTGCTCGAGCGGGGGGACCGCGCCGGCGCGGCCCGGATCTGGCACAAAGTCGCCGAGATCCCGGGGTACGGTCCGACGGCGCAGCACTTTCTCAATCTGATGGCCCACCCGCGGGCGACGCCGGACCCACACGGTGGCGGTTCGCCGGGCGCCGGCGGGCTCGAGCCCTTCATCCCGGCCGGGCCGGGGGGGCCATGAGCTCTGCGGGCCGGCGTTTCATCCAGGGCGCCGTCGCGCTGGTGCTCGGCAGCGTCCTCGTGCTCGTCACGCAGTGGGCCTTTCCGGCGGGCCATCTCGCGATTCATCTCGGCCGGCCGCAGTACTCGCGATTCGTGGGCGAAACCTCGGCGCAATACGTGTCCATCGAGCTGCGTGTGCAGAACGTCGGCGTCGACCCGGTCCGCGTGGACCGCGAGCACTTCCTCCTGGTCGACAACGCCGGACGGATTTACCAGACGGACCCTTCGACGATGTTCGAGGCGTTCCACGCGGCGGCGACCGTCATTTGGCCCCTTCACGACCTCCGAGGGACGGTGGTCTTCCGGCTGCCTCCCGACCGGACCGCCGTCCGGCTGCTATACGTGACCACGACGGGCGAGATCGTTCGCATCAAACTTTCCTGACCACCCCGGGGGGACGTTCCGGCCGACCGGCCGGCACGACCCGTTTGCCCGGGCGGCCTTACGCCCGTTCAGATCGGATTGCCCCGCCGCTGGGTACGCTATGTAACAGACACATTTGAGCCGACCAATTACCTTAACTCGGAGTCTGCCAAGTGAACATTACCGCGGGCATCATCGAAGCTGAGCGTTTTTACGCGGAGGCGCTCCGCGGGCTGGTGCACAGCCGCCTCCCGTTCATGATCGGCGGCGCCTACGCGCTGCGCGTCTACGCCGGCATCATCCGCCACACCAAGGACCTGGATGTTTTCTGCGCCCGCCGGGACCGCGGCCGCATCGTACGGCTGCTCTCCCGGTTTGGCGATCGGGTCGAGCGCCACGATCCGACCTGGATCATCAAAGTGTTCCGCGGCGACCTCTTCATCGATGTGATCTTCGGATCCGGGAACGGCATCTGCCACGTGGACCAACGCTGGTTCAAGCATGCTCGCCCCGCCCGGCTCCTTGGGTCGCGCGTCCGATTGATTCCGCCGGAAGAGATGATCTGGAGCAAGGCGTTCGTCCAGGACCGCTACCGATTCGACGGCGCGGATATCGCGCACATCCTGCGCCGGGAGGGACGCGGCCTCGACTGGCGGCGGCTCCTGGATCGCATGCGGCCCGAATGGGAAGTCCTGCTGGCGCACCTGATGAACGTCCGGTTCATTTATCCGGGCGAACGTGACATCGTGCCGGACTGGGTACTCCACGAACTGCTGGCGCGCCTGGAGCAGGATCAAAGTCTCGCGGTGCGCGACCGGCCTCCCCGTGCGCCCGTGTGCCGCGGCACGCTGCTCACGCCCCATGACTACGTCGAGGACGTCACGGCGTGGGGATACGCCGACGCCCGGGCCGACATCGCACGCCGGGCCCGGCGGCGGCTCGCCGTGCAGCGCCATGCGTATCGCCGCGCTGGGTGACCTGCACGTCCGGGACGCGGTCCCGGAGGCGCTGCAGCGGGTGTTTACGGAGGTGAACGACCGCGCGGATGTCCTCGTCCTCTGCGGGGATCTCACCGACCACGGCTTTCCGCGCGAGGCGGAGCTGCTCGCGGAAGCGCTTGCGGCCTGCCGGCTTCCGAAAATCGCGGTTCTCGGCAATCACGACTTTGAGAGCGGGCCGCCCGACGAGTTCCTCACGATCCTCAAGCGGAGCGGCCTCATCGTGCTCGCGACGGAGCCGTGGGTCCTCGACGGCGTGGGGTTTGTGGGTGCCAAGGGCTTCGCGGGTGGATTCGGCCGGCTCGCCCTGCAGCCGTGGGGCGAGCACGCGGTGAAGCAGTTCGTGCAGGACGCCGTCAACGAGAGCGTGATTTTGGAGCGTGCGCTTGCCCGGCTCAAGACCGAGCACGGTGTCGAACGGGCCGTGGCCATCCTCCACTATGCGCCCATCCGGGACACCGTCGAAGGCGAGGCCCTCGAGGTCTTTCCGTTTCTCGGCTCGTCGCGCCTCGTGGATCCGCTCGACCGGTTTGGCGTCGCGGTGGTCGTGCATGCGCACGCGCACCACGGCGCGCCGGAAGGACGAACGCCGCAGGGCATCCCCGTCTACAATGTGTCGCTGCCGGTGCTGCGGCAGCAGAAGCCCGAGCAGATGTACCGGCTGATTGAGGTGTAGGCAGGATAGCACACCTCGAGGGCGCTTACGAGCAAATCGATAAACAACTAGCGTCTCTCGAACGCCAGGTGAGCGAAACTGGATGACCATCATGCTGGCAATCTTCAGCAAGCGCTAAGAATTTCACAGCCAGTCGCCATGTCCGGGTAGTCACCCCTCACCGCTTTTGATCGCATTGCTCTACGACGGGCGCCCAAACTTCGTGTAGGCCGGCGCCGGTTCCCGCCGGAGCAGGGGAATGGGCTGACGCAGGGCCGAACATGGGCCGCAAAACTGGACATGCAGGGGTGGGAATGATGGGGCATCCGGAAAATACGGCGCGCGCGACCCCTTCTCACACAGGACGAACGGCCACGCGCCGCCAGTTTCTCTTGGGGGCAGCGCTGGCGGCGCTGTCCGGAACCTCCTCTATCGCGCTGCTGCGCAACACCGCCTCCGCGCAGACTCCCCGGCGCGGCGGGACTATGGTCGTCACCGGGCACCAGGAAATCTCCAGCCTGAGCCCGGACGATGCCAGCCCGACCGTCCACTGGAGCGCCGTCACCCAAATTCACAACGCTCTGCTCGAATTGGATGAGAACTTCAACCTCGTGCCGACCCTTGCCCAGTCGTATACCGCGTCGCCGGATGGAACATCGTACACGTTCAAACTGGTGAAGGGCGTCAAGTTCCACGACGGGACGGAGTTCACCGCCGACGACGTCAAGTACACGTACGAGTGGTACCTGAACCCTGAGAACCACGCGATCATGGCCAATGACTTCGAGGGTGTGGACTCGGTCCAGGCCCTCGACAAGTACACCGTCCGCGTGCGTATGAAGCAGCCGAACGCGGCGTTTCTGGCGAGGGGCGCGTCGACGTTCATCGTGCCCGCGGCCTACCACAGCAAGGTCGGTGAGAAAGCGTACAAGGCGGCCCCGATCGGAACAGGCGCGTTCCGCCTGAAGGAATGGAAGCCCGCCGAGCACACGCTCGTCCAGGCCTTCGATCAGCACTTTCGGGGCCGGCCGAACCTCGACTTTTTCCGCGTGGATATCGTCCCGGAGGCGTCCGTCCGTGCCATCGGCCTGCAGACCGGCAACTCCGATTCGGCGGTGTGGCCGCTGCTGGTCGAAGACAACGTGCGCCTGGCGAAGGACCCGAACTTCACCACCTACGTCACGGTGACGACCGGCGTCAACCACTTTCCGATCAACAACAAGCGCCCCGTGTTCGCCGACAAACGCGTCCGTCAGGCAATGCTCCACGCGATCAACCGGCAGCGCCTCATCGACGACGTGTTCAAGGGCACGGCCGTCATCGCGGTCTCCCACCTGTCGCCGGCCTTCAAGGCCTACTACGAGCCGAACGTCGCGACCTACCCGCACGATCCGGCGAAAGCGAAGGCGCTGCTGGACGAGGCGGGCTGGAAGGCCGGACCGGACGGCGTGCGCCAGAAGGGCGGCTTGCGGCTCTCATTCACGTGCACGACCATTACGGGCGACCAGGCGCGCCGGCCCGAGGCCGAAGTGGCGCAGCAGGATCTGAAGGCCGTCGGGATCGAGATGAAGCTCGCGGAAGCGCCGGTGGCGACCATCACCGAGCGGATGCACAAGGGCGAGATGGATGCCTCGCTCTTCAACTGGACCTACGGCGGCAGCCTCGGCGACCCCGATCCCTCGGTGACCCTTCGGTCCAACGGCGGCAACAACTGGTCGCACTACGCGAACCCCAAGGTGGACAGCCTCATCGACGCCGGCCTGCGCGAGCCCGACCCCAAGAAGCGCGCGCCCATTTACAAGGAAATTCAGAAGATCGTGGCCGAGGACGTGCCGTTCCTCTACGTCATGTACTGGAACTGGTACACGATCTTCACGAAGCGGGTCAAGGGCCTGCCGCGGACGGCCTTCAACGGACCTCAGCTCTACCGCAAAGCCTATCAATGGTGGATCGGATGACGGCGCGGCGCCGGGGCTAGCCTCGGCCCGCACCCGCAGCCGGACGGCCGCGTCCGATGTGGCGTTACGTCCTGACCCGCCTCCTCCAGGGCGCGGCGGTGATCTTTCTCGTCGCCACCGCCGCGTTTCTCATCCTCCGCCTGACCCCGGGCAGCCCGGTGGACGTTATGGTCGGCGAGGCGGATGTGACGCCGCAGCAGGTCGCCGCGATCAAGCATTTGTGGGGATTCGACCGGCCCTGGTACGTCCAATACGCGACATGGCTTGCGAACATGGCCCGCGGGGATTTCGGCGAGTCTGTGATCCGGACGGGCGTGCCGGTCGGGACGATGCTGGCCCAGGCGGCGCCGGTGACGATCACACTCAACGCGGCGGCCTTCGCCCTGTCCGTCGCGATCGCGGTGCCGGTAGGCATCGTCGCGGGCGTCCGCCGCTACACGGCCTTCGATTATATTGGGACCGTCGGCGCCACCCTCGGCGTCGCGCTCCCCAGCTTCTGGATCTCGCTCATGGCGATCATCCTCTTCGCGGTAAAGTTGCGCTGGCTGCCGCCGTTCGGCCTTCAGTCCTGGACCGGCTACGTGCTGCCGGTGGCGGTGCTGGCGACGGAGCAGGCCGCCGTCATCACGCGGATGATGCGCGGATCTGTCGCGGCGGTGCTCCATCAAGACTACGTGCGGACCGGACGGGCGAAGGGTCTGGCCGAATCACGCGTCGTGCTCCGCCACGCGGTCCGCAACGCGCTCCTGCCCGTCGTGACCGTGCTCGGGTACCGGATGGCGTTCCTGCTGAGCGGCACCATCATCGTAGAAACGGTGTTTGCGCTGCCCGGCGTGGGCCGGCTCCTGACGGACTCCGTCTACCACCTCGATTACCAGGTGGTGCAGGTCATCGCGCTCGTGCTGGCCGTCATCGTCGTCGCCGCCAACATCGCGACCGACCTGATCTACGCCTTCGTCGACCCCCGCATCCGGGTCGGCTGAGCGCGTGGCGATGCGATCGCTGGAGCATCCGCTGGAAGGCGCCCGGCCCGCGGCCCCGGCCCCGGGGCGTCCGGCCCTCGAGCCGCGGCGGCGATCGGAAGCCGCGCGTGCGTGGCGCCGATTCGTTCGCTACCGTCCCGGCGTGGCGGGCCTCGCGGTGGTCGTCGCGATCGGCCTCGTGGCCGTCTTCGCGAATGTGCTGGCCCCCTACTCGCCGCTGGCGATCAACCCCGGGATGCGGGGCGCCCCGCCGACCGCCGCGCATCCGCTCGGCTTCGATCACATCGGCCGCGACATCCTCAGCCGACTTATCTACGGCTCGCGCGTCGCGATCCTCGTCGCACTGCTCGCGACCGCGATCGCCGTCACGATCGGCGTCGCGATCGGCACCGTGGCCGGCTACGCCGGCGGCCGCGTCGACGCGGTGCTGTCCCGTATCACCGACGCGCTTATGGCGTTTCCCATTCTTGTGCTCCTGATCGCGCTCGTCGCCGTCGTCGGCCCGAGCCTGGCAAATGTGATCCTGGTCATCGGCGCGAGCGTCTGGGCGTCATACGCGCGCGTCGTCCGGGCCGAGGTGTTGAGTCTCCGCGAGCAGGAATTCGTCATCGCGGCGCGGGCCGTGGGCGCCACCGACCGCCGCGTGATCTGGCGCCACCTGGTCCCCAACGTCATCGGGCCCGTGATCGTGCTCGCGACGTTGTCGGTCGGCAACATTATTATCTTGGAGGCGGCGCTCTCGTTCCTCGGGCTCGGCGTCCGGCCGCCGACACCCGACTGGGGCGGGATGCTGGCCGACGGCCGCGGATACATCACCATCTACCCTCAGATCGTCATCGCGCCCGGCGTCATGATCGCCGCGACCGTGCTGGCCTTCAACCTGCTGGGAGACGGTCTCCGGGACGCGCTCGACCCCCGCCATATAGATTGAGGCCGGCCGCACGTCCGCTCGAGGAACGTTCGGCCGGCGGAGGAGGACGTCAATGCGCATCGCCGTTGGCGCCGTGTCACATGAGACGAACACGTTCTGCGCGACCCTGACCGAGGTTGACGAGTTCAAGGACCGGGAGTGGACCCACGGCGAGGACCTTGTCGCGCGCCACCGCGGCGTTCGGGACTATCTCGGCGGGATGCTGGCCGGCGCCGAAGAGCGCGGCATCGAGATTGTACCGGCGTTCGCCACCCGCGCCACGCCGTCGGGGACCATCAGCCGGCGCGCCTATGAGGAGATGCGCGGCGAGTTGCTCGCGGGGCTCGGTCGTGCGGGCGCGGTGGACGCGATCTGCCTGGCGCTGCACGGCGCGGGCGTGGCCGAGGGTACCGACGACATCGAAGGTGACATTTTACAACGTGTCCGTGCCCTCGCCGGCCCGTCACTGCCGGTCGTCGCGACACTTGACCTTCATGCGAACGTCACCGAGGCGATGGCGGCCCATGCGACCGCGCTGCTCGGCGTAAACGAATACCCGCACGTGGACTCCTACGACCGGAGCGTCGAAGCGGTTGCCCTGGCCGCCCGCGTCGTATCCGGCCGCGCCCGGCCGCAGATGCGGCTCGTTCGCCTGCCGATGCTGGTCCCGACGACCGCGACAAGCCAGAGTCCTGTGCGGGAGATCAACGCCCGCTGCCGGGACTGGGAGCGCCGGCCCGGGATCCTCGACTGCACGTTCTTCCACGGCTTCGCCCATACGGATGCGCCGGTGGTCGCGGCGGCGGTCGTCGCCATCGCGGACGAGGACGCCGCGGCCGCCGGCGAGGCCGCGATGGACGTTGCGCGCTATGCTTGGGGCCAGCGCGAAGCGTTCTTGAAGTCCGCGCCGGGTCCGGGCGAGGCGATCCGGCAGGCGCTGGCCTCGAACAAGCGTCCCGTTGTGATCAACGAAACCTCGGATAACCCGGGCGGGGGCGCGCCGGGCGACGGCACGCATCTGCTCCGGGCCCTGCTCGACGCGAACGTGACCGAAACCTGCTTCGGGTTCCTATGGGATCCCGAGACCGCGGCCCAGGCCCACGCCGCGGGTCCGGGCGCGGTGATTCGGGTGCGGCTCGGCGGCAAGACCGATGCGATGCACGGGACGCCGGTGGAGACGGAGGCCTACGTCAAGTCTTTGACGGATGGGCGGTTCGTCCAGCAGTCGCCGATGGGCCGGGGCGCCCGCGTGGACCTGGGCCGGATGGCACGGCTGGTGATCGCCGGTCTGGATGTGCTGGTGTCCTCGGTCCGCTCCCAGACCCTCGATCCGGAGGTGTTCCTGCTACACGGGATCGACGTGACGCGCTGCCGGATCGTCGCATTGAAATCGAGCCAGCATTTCCGCGCCGGGTTCGAGCCGGTGGCAGCCCAGATTATCACGACAGACTCACCGGGACTGACCACACTCGACCTTCGCACGTTCCCCTACCGGCGAATACCAAGGCCCGTTTGGCCGCTGGACGAGGACGCGCGGTTCCCCGTGGAGCCGGGCCGCACCGGTTAGACGAGGCGTAAGAACGTCTCGCGGCGGACCGTACCGCCGCGACACCCCGTGCCGAACGGAACCGGGTCTTTAGTGCAGCGCGCCGACCAGCGTGAACAGCGGCAGGTAGAACGCGATGACGATGAAGCCAACGATCCCGCCCATCACCATGATGAGCGCCGGCTCCAGGATCGACGTCAACGCCGCCACCGCGTATTCGACCTCCGTGTCGTAGAAGTCGGCCACCTTCGCCAGCATCGTGTCCAAGGCGCCGGTCCGCTCACCGACCGCGACCATCTGCACCACCATCGCGGGGAACATCCCGCTCGCCTGCAGCGGCCCGGAGATGCTCTCGCCCTCTCGGATGCTGGTGCGCACGCCGTCGATGGCGCGGATCAGCTCCACGTTCGCGGTGGCCTTCGCCACGACGTCGAGCGCGCTCAGAATCGGCACGCCGCTGTGGATCAGCGTGCCGAGCGTCCGCGAAAAGCGCGCCATGACGACGTTCCGGTTGATGGGGCCAAAGAGCGGCATGCGCAGCTTGAAGCGGTCGAACCACCGCCGCCCGTTGGTCGTGCCGACGTAGTACCGGAAACCGTACACGCACACGACCATGATCAGCAGGTAAATGTACCAGTAGCGGCGCGTCGTGATCGTGAACCAGATCAGGAAGCGCGTCGGCAGCGGCAGCGGCACATCGAGGTCCTGGAACACCGCCACGAACTTCGGCAGCACGAAGAACACGATGAACATGACGATGCCGCCCGCGGCGCAGGCGATCAGGACCGGGTACACCATCGCCGACTTGACGCGCTGGCGCAACTTGAGCTCCGCCTCCAGGAATCCGGAGAGACGGCTCAGCACGTCGTCGAGCGCGCCGCCCGTCTCGCCGGCGCGCACCATGTTGGTGAAGAGCTGGTTGAAGGCCTCCGGATGCTTGCCCAGCGCGTCGGACAGCGGCTGCCCGCCCTCGACGTCCGTCTTCACCTTGGCGAGGATCTCGCGCAGCTTCTGGCTCGCCGTCTGGGCCTGCAGAATCGTCAGGCTCGCGATGATCGCCAACCCGGCGTTGATCATCGTCGCGAGCTGGCGCGTAAAGATCGTGAGATCCTTGAGTTTGACGCCCTGGAAGCGGCTCAGCAGATCCTCGACCTTGGGCTGCGCCGACTTGCGCTTCAGCGCCGTGATGACAAAGCCCATCTCCTGGAGCCGCGAGATGGCGGCGATGTCGGTGTCGCCTTCAATCGCCCCGCTGACGGCCTCTCCCAGTCCGTTGCGTCCTACGTATGCGTACGTCGCCACGTCAGCCCCCCACCCCCGCTACCGCTCGTCTTCGTTGACGAAGACCACGCGCAGCAGTTCTTCGACCGTTGTTATGCCCTCCATGACCTTGTGCACGCCATCGTCGCGCAGCGTGCGCATCCCGTCCTCACGCGCGGCCGCGCGGATCTGGTCCGCGGACGATCCCGCGAGCACGAGCGCCCGCAGCCGGTCGTTCAGCACCATGAGCTCGTAGACGCCCGTCCGGCCGCGGTAGCCGGTGTGGCGGCAGCCGTCGCAGCCCTTGCCGCGGTACAGGTCCATGCCCTTTTGCTCGTCCGGGTTGAGCCCCAGCCGCCGCAGCGCGTCGGGCGGAGGCGTGTACGCCTCCTTGCACGACGGGCAGATTATCCGCACGAGCCGCTGCGCCAGCACCCCCATGAGCGAGGCGGTGACGAGGAACGGCTCGATGCCCATGTCCGCGAGCCGGGTGGCGGCGCCCGGGGCGTCGTTGGTGTGCAGCGTCGCGAGCACGAGGTGGCCGGTCATCGACGCCTGCACCGCGATCTGCGCCGTCTCGCGGTCCCGGATTTCGCCGATCAGCACGACGTCGGGGTCCTGCCGCAGGATGCTCCGTAGGCCGGCGGCAAACGTCAGGCCGGCCTTCGTGTTCACCTGCACCTGGTTGACGCGCGCGATCTGGTATTCGACGGGATCCTCTACGCTGACGATGTTGCGCTCGGGCGTATTGATCCGCTCGAGCGAGGTGTAGAGCGTGGTCGTCTTGCCGCTTCCGGTCGGGCCGGTCACGATGATCATGCCGTAGGGCTTTTCGACCAGCCGCTCCCACATCTGCAGCACGTCGGCGGGCATGCCGATCTTGTTGAGCGGCGCTTTGGTCTTCCCGGAGTCGAGAATTCGGATGACGATCTTCTCGCCGAGCACGGTTGGAAGCGTGCTGACGCGGAAGTCGAGTTCCTTCCCCTCCACCTTCATGTGAATGTGGCCGTCCTGCGGCAGCCGGCGCTCCGCGATGTCGATGTTCGCGAGAATCTTCACGCGCGAGATGAGCGCCGCCTGAACCTGTTTCGGCGGCGACATGATGTCCTGGAGGAGGCCGTCGACCCGGAACCGGACCTTGACGTCCCGGCGGTGCGGCTCCATGTGAATGTCACTCGCGCCTGCCTTGATCGCCTGAGAGATGATCTGGTTGACGATCCGGACCACCGGCGCTTCTTCGGTCATCGAGCGCAACCGGTCGAGTGTCAACTCCTCGGTCGCGGCCGTGTCTTCCAGGACCTCGGCCTCGACCTTCTCGCCCAACTGGCCCCTCAGCATCTCCTCGACGTCGGCAACGCCGCCGAACCGGCCCTGCAGGCGCGACACATCGTCGGGGCTCGCGATGATGATCTCCACATCGAGCCCGGTGAGTAGCCGGATGTCGTCGATGGCGACGACGTTGGAAGGATCCGGCATCGCGACGATGAGGCGGTCCGCTTTGCGGTCGACCGCGAAGACGCCGTGCCGCTTAGCCATGTACGCCGGGATCATCTTGGCGGCATCGGGGTTGACGCTCTCGTCTCCGAGTTCGGTGTACGGCAGCCCCCACTGCTGCGCGACCGCCCGCGCGAGCTGGCGCTCGTTGATCACGCCCATCTCGACGAGCACACGGCCGAGGCGGCCGTTCGTCTGGTGTTGAACGTCCAAAGCCTGGCGCAGCTGGTCTACGGTCAGCGCATTGTGCGAGAGCAGGATCTGGCCGAGCGGCTCGATCCGCGGCAGCCCGGTCTTATCGGCGCCCGCCGCGGGCGGCTGGCCCGCGACCGGCCGTCCTGCCTGGGCGTTGAGCCCCAGCGGCAGCGTGGGATTCTTCCCCGCGGGCGGCATCGTGGCCGGCTGGTGTTTCGCGGCCGGGGCGGCGTTGGGTAGCGGGCGTTCCACCGGGACCGGACCGACCGGCGACGGCGCCGGCGTAGAGGCCGGCCGGCCGTTGGACGGCAGCGCAACGTCCCTTCCGAGTGCCTCAGGGACCGCACCCTTATTCGGGATCAGCGGCACGGGACCGGCGCCCTTGGCCGGAATCGGCGGCGCGGGAGGAACACTACGGCTGGGTGAAGGCGGCGCCGCCGGCGCGGCAGGCGTCGCCGGCTTGTACGGGATGGGCGGCGCGGCAGGCGTTTTGGCCGGCGCGGCCGACACGGGCGGCGCAGGTGCAGTCGGTGCGGACGGCGCCGGCGCAAACGGTGCAGGCGCAGTCGGTGCAGCCGGCGTGGGCGGCGCAGGCGTGGCGGATGCGGGCGGCGCGGGTGCGGCCGGTTTCGCCGAGGCCGGCGCTGATGCCGGTGCGGCCGGAGGCGCGGCCGGAAGCGGCGGCGCTATCGGCGCCGCGTCGGGACCCGCCTCGGTGACCGACGGCGCGGGACCGTGACCGTTTGAAGAGGCCGGAGGTCCGTCGCCGTTTCCGGGCTCCGGCGGTGTTGCCGCGGGAGTGGCAGACGGGTCCCCCGACGGCCGGACCTTGGTCGATCCCAGCCATCCCCAGGTGACTTTTCGATTCGGGGGCTCGACGCCCAACAGCAAACCCTACGCCCGCTCGGCGCGTCCGTGTTGGCCGTTGCGCGATCGCGTGCCGACCGGCATCCCGTTCGGGGTCGCTCCGGCCGACGGGCCTTCCGCCGCCTCGGCCTGCTTGGCGTCGTCTCGCGACCCCGCAGGTCCACCGGCCTCCCCGTCGGGCTGCACGGCGAGGTACGCCTTGATCCCCTGCAGGCTCATGCCTTCCTGATCCACCAGCCGGCGGATCAGATGCACGAGCCGGAGGTCGCGCGGCGAATACAGCCGGTGCCCGCCTTTGCTGCGCGCCGGCTCAAGGAGACGATATTCCGACTCCCAGCTTCGCAGCCGCCGCGCGTCGACCCCGGTCAGAGACGCGACCGTGCGAATCGGATAGATTGGCAGATCGTCCTGCGTCACCACCGCCCCACCTCCCGAGCCCGCCGCCGGGCTCTACACGAAACGCGTTCCGAACAGTTTCATGACTGCTAGGACGCCGCCGGCGATCCCATGCCCGCCGCGCGAAGCGGCTCGGCCAGGTGCCGTAGGGCCGCGGCCAACAGGCGCGAGACATGCCGCTGCGAAACACCCAGCCGCTTGGCGACTTCGCTCTGCGTGAGATCCTGGTAGAACAGGTAGTAGACAACCTGCCGCTGGAGGTCGGCGAGCCGCTCCATGGCTTCCATCAGCACGATCCGGTCTTCGATCGGCAGCTGCAGGGACACGTACCGCTGGTGCGCGATCATGTCGGGACGGACGTCGTGCTCCTCCGTCATGTCGGTCATCGACCGGACCCGGATCTGGCTGTGCGCATCGAGGACTTCGCGCACGCCGTCTTCCGTCATGTTCATCGCGAGGGCGATCTCCGGCACGGTCGGAGTGCGGCCGAGGTCCTGCTGGAGCTTGTCGACCGCCACGGTCATGTCGGCGTAGATCTTGCGGACCCACCGTGGCGCGCGCACCGCTTCCAGTCCGTCGCGCAGGAAGTGGCGGATCTCACCCGCGACGTGGTGGAACGCGTACGTCTCGAACTTCACGCCGCGCGTCGGGTCAAACGTCGTGACCGCGTGGATCAGCCCGATCGAGCCGATCTGAACGAGATCCTCGAGGGGCGCCCCGGGCCGCACGTAGCGGCGGGCGATCCGGTGCACCAGCGGCAGGAACCGCAGCACGAGCGACTGCTGCAGCACCCGGTCCTGCGTACGGCGGTAGGTCTGGAAGAGCGCCAGCACGTTGTCGTCGGTGCCGCTGCCCGCGGGCGCCTGGGCCGCCGGAGAGACGGGCGCGTCCGCCGCACCGCGGCGCCCCGCCGGGTCACGCTCCTGGTTGATCCGCGGGCGCTCCCCTCGTGCCGCGCGCTCTGAACGCCGGACATTTGCGATCTGCTCCCGTCCCATCCGTCTTCCCCCCTTTACCGATTGACCCCGCCCGCCGGCGCCGTCGGTCGCCGGCGTTCCGATCCCGCGATGGACCCTCATCCGCTGCGGCGCCCGGCCGGCGCGAATCCGCGCAGCCGCAGCCGCAGGTCGTTCGGACTCTCCGCGAACTCGAGCGCGGTCTCCACGCTGATCAGGCCGCGCTGATAGAGGTCGAAGAACGAATCATCGAAGGTCTGCATCCCGCCGTCCGGCGCGTCCATCATGGTTTGGCGTAGCTGGCCGATCGCGCCGCTCCGGATGAGGTCGCGGACGCGCGGCGTCGCGCGCAGGACCTCCACGGCCGGCACCATGCCGCTGCCGTCGCCCCGGGCGACCAGGCGCTGCGCGACGATGCCGACGAGGGTGGCGGAGAGACGCAGAAAGATCTCCTCGTGGATCTCCGCCGGGAAGAAGTGCGCGAGCCGGTTGAGCGCCTGGTTGGCGTTGACGGTGTGCAGGGTGCTCAACACAAGGTGGCCGGTTTCCGCGAAGTACACCCCGGCCTGCGCGCTGTCGGCGTCCCGCATCTCGCCGATCAGCAGCACATCGGGCGTCTGGCGCAGCGCCCCGCGCAGCGCCGAGGCGAAGGAGTCGGCGTCGGTGCCGATCTCCCGCTGGCTCACGATGCTCTGCCGGTCGGCGTGCAGGAACTCGATCGGATCTTCGATCGTGATGATGTGTCCGGCCATGGTGCGGTTCCGGTGCTCGATCATCGCCGCCAGCGTGGTGGACTTGCCGGAGCCGGCGGGGCCCGTGACGAGCACGAGGCCGCGCGGCATGAGGGCAAAATCCGCGAGCACGGGGGGCAGCTGGAGTTCCTCCAGCGACGGGATCTCGTTGCGGACGCGCCGCGCCACGAGCGCGACGCTGCCCCGCTGCAGGTACACGTTGACGCGGAACCGGCCGAGCGCCGGCTCCCAGTACGCAAAGTCGGCGTGCCCGTTGCGCCGGAGCCCGTCCTGCTGCGCCTCGTTCATGATGCCGGCGACGAGGCCGTCCATCGCCCCCGGCATCGGCGCCGCGAGCCCCGACGTTTCAACGGCGCCGGCGATGCGAAACATCGGGGGCGTGCCCGCCTTGAGGTACAGATCGGACGCGCCGCGATCGGACATGGCGCGAAACAGGTCCTGCAGCGTGTAGCGGGCGGCCGTTGTCAACGGCCGTCGCCCTCCGCCGCGCCGAGGCCCACCTGCTTCAGCGCCGGAGCCTTCTCGGCGACCGGCGCCCGCCGCCCGTTGCCGGCCGCGAACGACTCCCGGTCCGCCGCCCGGACGAAGGCCTCCTCGGGCGAGATGAGGCCGCGCCGCACGAGATCGCGCAGCGACTGATCCAGGCTGATCATCCCTTCCTTGGCGCCGGTTTCGATCATCGACGGAATCTGGAAGGTCTTGCCCTCGCGGATCAGGTTGCGGATGCCGGAGTTGGCGATCAGCAGCTCAAGCGCGGCGACGCGACCGCGTCCGTCGATGCGCGGCAGCAGCGTCTGCGCGAGGACGCCGAGCAGCGCCTCTGACAACTGCACGCGAATCTGTTCCTGCTGGTGCGGCGGGAAGACGTCGATGATCCGGTTGATGGTCTGGGCGGCGCTGTTGGTGTGCAGGGTCGCCAGCACGAGGTGGCCGGTCTCGGCGGCCGTCAGCGCCATCGCGATGGTCTCGAGGTCCCGCATCTCGCCGACCAGGATGACGTCGGGATCCTCGCGCAGCGCGCTCCGCAGCGCCGCGGCGAACGACTTGGTGTGGGGGCCGACCTCGCGCTGATTGACGATGCAGCTCTTGTGCTGATGGACGAACTCGATCGGATCCTCGATCGTGATGATGTGGTCCGTGCGTTCGGTGTTGATGACGTCGATCATCGCCGCGAGCGTGGTCGACTTGCCGGACCCGGTCGGCCCGGTGACGAGGACGAGGCCGCGGTCTTTGCCCGCGAGCTGGCGCAGCACCGGCGGCATGCCGAGCTGTTCGAGGCTGCGGATCTGGCTCGGAATGAGCCGGAACGCCGCGCCCTCGCCGAGGCGCTCCATGAACACGTTCACGCGGAAGCGGCCGATATTCTGCAGTTCCAGCGACAGATCGAGATCGCGCGACTCCTCGAACCGCGCCTTGTGGTCGTCGGTGAGGACGTCGTACAGCATCTCGTGGAGCGTCGCGGCCGTGAGCGGCGGGTAGTCCAGCCGAATGAGTTTGCCGTGGATGCGGAGGGCCGGCGGGTTGCCGACCGCGAGATGCAGGTCCGACGCGTCGCGCTCACGCGTCAAGATCATGAGCTCTGTGATGTCCATCGGTCCCCCCGGCCGGATGGTCTAATAAATTGTGCACAGGCCATCTGCCGGGTGCCGATGCCGCGAACGTGCCGCGGCATGACGTCTGTGGCTGCGGGTGTGGTCCGCGGGCATCAAAAAACTCCCCGCGGGCCACGGGGAGCATCGAGTGCCGGCTTTGGCAACCCGGCTGGCTTGCCGGTCTCCCGGCAAGTCCCGTGGCTTTGCGCCCCCAGATCGCTCTGGGTTTGCCCCTACAAAGCGGTCAAACTATTCGATTGTGGCGCTTAGTTTGTCACAAGCGGAAACGAAAGTCAATAGTCCTTGCGCCGGATCTGCGCGAAACCAACGCCGCACAAGCGCTCAAAAGGGCGATTGTCCGGCAGCAACTGCCGGACAATCGCCCTGCGACACGTCGTGCCTATGCGGTGCTTACGCGGTGCGCCCTACGGCAGCCGCCAGATCGCGCGCGCCTGTCCCGGCCGGAAGACCCACACGCGTGCCACACCCGGCCCGAACTGCGCGGTCGTCCGCTGGTACACGAACTCGAAGGCGACCCCGCGGCCGTCATAGATGAGCGTCCTGCTGCGCAGCGGCAGCTGCTGGACGAAGGTCGGCGCCGAATACGCGCCGGCCACCTGGTCTTGTGTGGATCCGATCCCGACGTGCTCGATCGTTTGCGCGGCCGGCTCGGTGCTCCCAAGCGCCGAGATCGCGTTGGACGTCGGCGGGTACACCACGAAGATTCTGTTGGGCGACCGCCAGGACTTCTCATCCAGCTGCTGGCTGAACTGCGGGTCCGTGCCGTTCGCCCTCACGTCGGAGAGCGGGACGTCCTCGCCGTTCAACAGGTTCACCTCGCCGCTGACCCAGACATAGTTGGCGAGCTTTCCATCCAGCGTCCACTGGCCGATGCCGAGACCCGGGGTGACGACGAGCGCGGACTGGGCCAGGCCGGCCACCGGCAGCGCGAGCACGACGAGCAGTGCGATCCGAACGACATGCAACAGTCTCCGCATATGTGTCTCCTCCCCATCCGCGCCGCTCCGAGCACGTCGCGAAGCCGGCGCACGTCGCGCGGTTTGTCCGTTAGTGCAGCAGCGCTTCAATCTGTTTGGCCAGCTCCCGCTGTCCGTCTTCGCCCGTGAAGCCGCCCGTCAGGGCGACACCCGCCACCCGCCCGTCGGCCGCGATGAAAAACGTGGTGGGCAGCCCCGCGACGTGATACGCCTGGGCGATTTGTCCGGCGTCGTCCCGTCCGACGGGATATGTCACTGCGCGCGCCTCGAGGAAGGCACGGCTTGCCCCCCACGTGTCGGTCGCGCCGTCGATTCCGATCACGACGACGCCGCGGGCGCGGTACGTCCGATAGGCGGCCTCAAGCGCCGGCATCTCGGCGCGGCACGGCGGACACCAGGACGCCCAGAAGTTCAGCACGATCGGATGGCCGCGAAACCGCTGGAGCGTAATGGGCTGGCCGCGGTACGCGGGCGCGGTGAACGCGGGCGCGAGGGCCCCGGGGTCGGTGCCGACTCGCTGGCGCGGCGCGACGCTTTGATCCGCGACTTGGTCCGAGGCCGTGCGCATCACGGTCCGCAGGGCCACCACCCCCAGGGCCACCGCGACGAGCACGACTCCCGCGATCGCCGGCCCGGCGACGCGGGCCGGCGCGGCCGCCGGCCTACCCTCCGCCAAGAACGACTCCGGTCACAAGCGGGACCCCGATGGTCGCGCCGGCCGGGAGCAGCACGGTCTGCGTCTGGCCCGGGCGGAGTTGCGTGTTCTGCACCCCGGCGCCCAGGTTCGTGCTGTACCGGACTTGAACGCTGACTTGCTGCACCCACCTCGCCGGAATCGCGCCGGTATCGGCGACGGCAACCAGCGCCTGCACGGCCGGCGGCCCCACCGCGTTCGACGGCGCGCCGATGTCGACTTTGACGCGAATCTGCCCTCTCGCGTAATCCGCGTAGGTGGCCAGCGGCACGTTTTCCGCGGCCGTGGTCGCCAGCATCGCCCCGGCGGTGTTCACGGCGCTGACCTGATACCGGACGACAACGTCGGCCGTTCGCTCCAGCTGCAGCGTGAACGGCGCGCCGGCGCCGGGGGCCAGCGGCCCCTGGATGGTGGTCTTCGTCTCGACCTGCGCACCCGAGATGCGGGTGAAGAGTCCCGTCACGTACAGCGGCCCCGCGGGGGCCGGCCCGGTATTGACGACGGTGCCCGTCAGGTAGAACGCGCCCGTGGGCGACACTTCGGCTTTGATGTCACGGAGTAGCGCACCGGCCGCGGGAGCCGGCGTCTGCTCTACCGCGCTGGGCGGTGCGCCCGGGCTCGCCGGCCCGCTCGGCATCGGCGGTTTGCTCCCGAACGGCACCGGCTGCGTCACGAAGGCTTCGACGGCGCGCCCGCCGCGGAAGACAAACCCGATACCCTGGAACTCGTACCAGACCGTTGTCCCGTTTCGGGATGCTGTGGTGACGCTGTTGATATCGCCCACGAGCCGCGCGCTGTCGTGGGCGCCCGTACCGACGCCCGCCCCGGCGATCGTGCGGTACTTGGCCGCGGTTGTCGTGATTCGTGCCGCGACGCCGCGTTCGAAGTCCACCGCCAGGCCGTAGCGCGGGTAGACGCGCCGCGTCGGGCTTTCCGCCTTCGACGGGCCCAACAGGGCGGCCAGTGTGCCCTCGGTCATGCCGAGGCGCGCCGGACCAATGGAATTGCCGGGAACGATGCCGGGCCCGGCTTGGGCCAGCACGGGTGGCGCCGCGCCCGACAGCGAGGCCGAGAGCGCGGCCATGAGGATCAGCGCGGGTAAGGCGTGACGACACCTGCTCATGCGACGACCACCGAAGATAGTGCCAGTAAGTCGGATCATGGCGCCCTCGTTATGCCCAGAGTGATTTTTACTCAGACTCGTGCCGGAACCGTGTCCCGGCGCGGGTTGCGGGCCTGCCGGCGGGCTCAGGCGGGGTGCGGCCCCGGGGGGCGTTGCGCGTCGAGATAGGCCTGTAGAAACAGCGCGGCGGCGAGGCGATCCCGCGTCTCCCGGCGTTCGTCTCGGCGCGCACCGGCTTCGATCAGCGCGCGCTCCGCCGCCGCGGTGGAGAGCCGCTCATCCCACAGCACGACGGGAATGCCCAGCGCCCTCCGGAGCCGTTCGGCGAACGCCTCGGCGCGCTGCGCGGCCGGGCCACGGGAGCCGTCCATGTTCCGTGGCCAGCCGACGACCGCGCGCGCCACGCCGTGGCGGCGGCACAGCGCGACGATCTGCTCGACCGCGCGGCGCTCCCCGGCGGCGACGATGGTTTCCAGTGGAGAGGCAATGATGCCGCTCGGATCGCTCAGCGCGACGCCGATGCGCTTCGTTCCGAGGTCGAGCGCAAGGACTCGTCCCGATCCCGCCGCCTCGTGGGGGCCGCCGCTCACGTCCCGGCGCCGGCGGTTCCGGGCCGGCACCGGCTACCTGGGCGCGCGCCCACCGAGGGCCTCCCGGACGACCGTGCCGAGATCCGCCAGTACCGCGGGCAGCCGCGCGGGATCACCACCCCCGCCCTGCGCGAGTTCCGGCCGCCCGCCGCCCCGCGTGCCCAACAGCCGGTTGAGCACCTGCATCACCCGGCGGGCCTCCGCGCCGCGCGCCACCGCGCCGGGCGTGGCCATGACCACGACCTCCATGCGGCCGTTGCCCGTCGAGGCGGCCACCAGCACGCCCGAGTCGAGACGCCCGCGCACGCGGTCGCCGAGCGCCCGGAGCGCCGATGGATCGGCATCCGGAAGCGCGATCCCGACCACGGTGATCCCGTCGACGTCCGTCGCACCGCGCAAGATCGCATCGATGTCCGGCCCCGCGGGCGACGTCCCGGTCTGGGGTGCGCCCCTTGCCGTCCCGCGCTCAAGGCTTTGCACGCGGTCGGTGAGCGCGCGCACGCGGGCCGGTACTTCGTCCGGCGCCGCGCGCAGCACGTCGGCCGCCTCGCGAAGCCTCGCCTCCGCGTCCCGGGCGTGCGCCGCCGCCGCGCGGCCGGTCACCGCCTCGACACGGCGGATTCCGGCGCCCACGGATCCTTCGCCCGTGATCGTAAACAGGCCGATCTCCGCCGTCGTGCGGACGTGCGTGCCGCCGCACAGTTCGCGGCTGTATCCGTCGATACTCACCACGCGCACTTCGTCGCCGTACTTCTCCCCAAACAGCGCCATCGCGCCGGAGGCGACCGCTTCGCGATACGGCTTCGTCTCGGTCGCCACCGGCAGCGCTTCGAGAATCCGCTCGTTGACCGACGACTCGATGCGGGTCCGTTCCTCGGCGGTCAGCGGCCGCATGTGCGCAAAGTCGAAGCGCAGCCGATCGGGGGCGACGAGTGACCCGGCCTGACGCGCGTGCTCCCCCAGCACCTCCCGCAGCGCCGCATGCAGCAGGTGCGTCGCGGTGTGGTTGCGCATGATGTCCCGCCGCCGCGGCGCTTCGACCGCGAGGCGCACACGATCGCCTTCGCGGAGCACTCCGCGCAGCACGCGGCCGCGGTGAACGATCAGATCGGCCACGGGCCGTTGAGTGTCCTCGACTCCGGCGGCGCCGGTGGGTCCCTCGATCGTGCCCGTGTCGCCAACCTGGCCGCCCGAATGCGCGTAGAACGGCGTCCGGTCGCACACGATCTCGACGCGGGCGCCCTGCCGGGCTTCGCCGGCCCGCCGGCCGTCCACGAGCAGCGCGACGATTCGGCCGTCGGCCTCGAGGGTCTCGTACCCGACAAACGCGGTGGCGCCGACGGCGGCCCGGATCTCCGCGTACTGCGTGCGTTCGGGCCCGGCCTCGAAATGATCACGCCCGGTGGCGCGGGACCGTTCTTTCTGCCGGCCCATTTCGCCGGCGAAGCCAGCCTCGTCGATCTCGAGTCCGTGCTCGCGCGCGACGTCCCGCGTGAGGTCCGGCGGAAACCCGTAGGTATCGTAGAGCCGGAACACATCCGCGCCGGGAATGGCCCGGCGCCCCGCGCGCGTCGCCTCCGCGATGACATCGTCCAGGCGGCCGAGGCCGGCCTCGAGCGTCTGGTCGAACCGTTTTTCCTCCGCGTCGAGTACATTTTGCACGAACGCCCGCTGCGCGCCGAGTTCCGGGTACGCGCCCCCCATCACCGCGGTTACCGCGTCGGCGAGGGTACCGAGCACCGGTCCCCGCGCGCCGGCCCGGCGCGCGAACCGCACCGCGCGGCGGATAATCATGCGCAGCACGTACGCCCGGCCCTCGTTCCCCGGCACGACCCCGTCCGCGGTGAGAAACGTCATCGCCCGCCCGTGGTCGGCGAGCACGCGGTAGGGCACCGTGTGCGCGGCACGCTCCGCCGCCGTGTGTCCGAGCAGCGTTTGAATGCGGTCGAACAGCGGCAGGAACAAATCGCTGTCGTAGTTGGTCGGCGCCTGCTGCACGACGGACACGATGCGCTCGAAACCCATGCCGGTGTCGACGCCGGGACGCGGCAGCGGCGTGCGCGTCCCGTCCGGCGCCTGGTTGTACTGCATGAAGACGAGGTTCCAGCTCTCGATCCAGCGCGCGCAGCCGTTGTCGAGCCGGACGCCACAGTCGGGCCGGCCGCACGTGCACGCGGCCGGGCCCCGGTCGTAGTGCACTTCGGACGTCGGGCCGCACGGTCCGACGTCCCCCATCATCCAGAAGTTGGTCTTTTCACCCATGTGCAGCACGCGGTCGGACGGCACGCCGAGCGCGGCCCACGCCGCCGCAGCCTCGTCGTCGCCCGCGAGCACCGTGAGGACGAGCCGGTCCGCCGGCAGCGCGAGCGTGCGGGTCATGAACTCCCAGGCGAACGCGATCGCCTCGCGCTTGAAGTAGTCGCCGAAGCTGAAATTGCCGAGCATCTCGAAGAACGTGTGGTGCAGCGGTGACGGGCCGACATTGTCGAGATCGTTGTGCTTGCCGCTCACCCGCATGCACTTCTGAACCGACGTCGCCCGCCGGTACGGCCGCGTCTCGAGGCCGAGGAAAACGTCCTTGAACGGCACCATGCCGGCGTTCACAAACAGCAGCGTGGGGTCGCCGGCCGGGACGAGCGGCGCGCTCGGCACGCGCGTGTGCCCACGGTCTTCGAAAAACTTCTGAAAGGCCTCGCGCAGCTGTGCCGACGTCACGGCCGGTCCGGCGGAACGTCCCCGCCAGGGGGCCGAAGGTCCCCGTCAGGGGGCGAACGGTCTCCGGCGGGAGACACCCCGGCCTCGGGGGCCTGCGCGAGCAGACGCTCGGCCTCCGCCACCGCGCCTTCGATCCCGCCGAGCGCGCGATCGATGAGGTCCGGAGTGATCACGAGGGGCGGCTCGATGCGGATCACCTCGGGCTTGTTGAGTGTGTAGAAGGTGATGACACCGCGGTGCCCGGCCTCCGCCGAGACGAGCAGCGCGTAGTCGCTGTGCGTAAATTCCACGCCGATCATGAGCCCGCGGCCGCGCACGTCGCGGACCACCCCGGGATGCCGCGCCCGGATGGCCCGCAGCCCGTCCATGAACCGCTCACCCAGGCCTTCCGCGCGCTCGGCCAGGCGTTCGCCGGTGAGGACGTCGAGGGTCGCGATCGCGGCCCGGCATCCGAGCGGATTGCCGCCGAACGTCGAGGAGTGGAGATACGGATCGCGCCGGAACTCTTCCCACAATGGCGCCCGGGCGATGAAGGCCCCGATCGGCACGACCCCGCCGCCGAGCGCCTTGGCGAGCGTCATGATATCGGGGACCACGCCGTCGTGCTCCACGCAGAAGAGGCGGCCGGTCCGCCCCAAGCCGGTCTGAATCTCGTCGGCGATGAGGAGGACCCCGTGCCGGTCGCACAGCGCGCGCACCGCGCGCAGGTAGCCGGGCGGCGGGACGATCACGCCCGCTTCGCCCTGGATCGGTTCGAGGATGACGGCGGCGGTCTCCGGCGTCATCGCGCGTTCGAGTGCGTCCGCGTCGCCGAACGGCACGTGCGTGAACCCCGGGACGAGCGGCTCGAACGGCCGGCGGTAATGCTCGCGCCCCGTCGCGGAGAGCGCGCCGAACGTCTTGCCGTGAAAGGCTTCCCGCATCGCGATGATGCCGGGCCGGCCCGTCGCGAGGCGTGCCAGTTTGAGCGCTCCTTCGACCGCTTCTGCGCCGCTGTTGCAAAAGAACGAATACTGCAGGTCGCCGGGCGCGAGCGTGCCGAGGCGCTCGGCGAGTTCGGCCTGCGGCGCGCTCGGCATCGTGCGCACGGACATGGGCATGCGGTCGAGCTGCTCGCGCACCGCCGCGAGCACCCGCGGGTGGCGGTGCCCGACGTTGAAGATCGCGGGCCCGCACGCGCAGTCGATGTAGGCGCGGCCGTGGGCGTCCCACACGAAGCAGCCTTCGGCTTCCCACTCCACGGTGTCGGCGCCCCCGAACCGGTAGAGGCGGGCGAGCCCGGGATTCAGGTAGCGCTGATAGCGGTCGAGCGTATCGCGGACGAGCCGGTCGCGCGCCTCACCGGCGGGCAGGCCGCGCGCGGTCTGCGGCGCCGCGCGCCTCATGAGGCCGGTCCGGCGGGCGAGGCGCCCACGCCCTGATCGAGCGCGACGCGCGCCCGCTGGACAACTTGGCGCGTCTCTTTGTACTTGATGCGGTCCACCGCGTCCGGGAGCGTCACCCATTCGCAGCGCACGAAGCCCTCCTCGCGCTGCGGATGCGGCTCCTCGCCGCCGAGAAACTCCATGAGGTAGTAGTGGACGGTCTTGTCGTAGTATGTGTCCTCAGCCTTCCAAAAGAACATGTAGTGCTCCTCACCGAGATCGGCGACGATGCGGACGTTGTGCAGGCCGGTCTCTTCGGCCACCTCGCGCAGCGCCACCCGGTCGGGGGTTTCCCCCCGCTCGATGGTGCCCTTCGGAAGCATCCATTTGCCGGTTTCGTGCTGGAGCAGCAGAATGCGGGGATCCCCCGCGGGGGACGGCGCGTCCGCGCCGCGTCGAAACACGACACCGCCCGCGCTGCGGGCGCGCTTCATCTTGCGGCGAGGCTCTCGCGCCATATTCCTCCCTGCGCGTCGCACCGCCGCGGGCAGATGAGCCAAACGGCCCACGCCGCCCGTCGTTCCGGCAGTGCGAGTCGCGCGGCCACGGAGGGCCGCCGGTGGCGTGCGCGCGGAGCGCGTGGAACGGCGGTCTTACTGGCGCTTGTTGCGGCGGGCGGCGCGCCGGCGGCGCTTTTGGCTGGGCTTCTCGTAATGCTCGTGCCGCTTCGCGTCTGTGAGGATGCCGGACCGCTTCACCTGGCGCTTGAACCGCCGGAGCGCGCTGTCGAGCGTCTCATCCTTGCCGATTCGCACTTCGGTCACCGGTCCACCCCCAGCGCGTCTCTGAGCCACAGCGGGACCAACACGGGCGTGACGATGCCGCCATTATACACGACAGCCCTTGCGAGGGGCAACCGAACGCGCGCGCGGGCCGCGCGCCGGGCCGCGAATGCTACGGCGTTGAGGACCCCGGCGGGACGCGCGTCACGGTGACGCTGCGGACGACGAGGTTCTCTTTCTTGTCGGCGGCGCCGTTGACGGCGAAGTCCCATCCCCAGGTCTTGCTGAACGACGCATCCGAAATGCGGATCGAGTACGTGGCCCACCCTTCACCCGCGTCCACCCACTGCCACGGCGAGAACCGGTAGCCCGACATCGAGTCGTACATGAGATTGAAGCCGACTCGCTGCGGCGCGCCGGCGCGGTGGACTTCGACGGTGATCAGATAGTCGGAGCGGCCGTCCACGAAAAACGCGTAGGAACTGTCGATCGCGAAGTAGACGTACACCGCATCCTTCGCCTGGTCCGTGCGCACCGCCGCGGCTCCGTCGACCGTGACCGGGACAACGCCGCCCGACGGGAGGCTCCGCAGGCGCTCGTTATACAATCCGCGCTCCGTGTTGGTCGCGCCGAGCGACACGGACACGGCGTCGGCCCGCGAAAAATCTCGCGCCGGATCGCGGGGCACCCGCATGCCGCCCGCGGCCAGCGTCCGGCCGGCCTCTTGCACCACCGCCGCCGCGGGCGCCGAGACGAACACGACGTCGGGACCCGCGGCAACGGCGCCGGCCTGCGGCGCCGCGCGCGGCTGTCCGTCGACGCCGGTGATGACGGCCGCGCCGTCGGTCACGAGCGGCACGGTGCGGGGCTCGCCGTCCGTCCACACCACGGCGGTGCGCCGTTCGCTGTTCACAAAGACAAACGCGTACACGCCGGGCCCGCGGTCGAGGGGCCCGACGAAGGGCATGTCGCCGACGGCGTGCAGCACCGCCGCGACCGGACGCGCAGGCGCCTGCCAAAACTCGCGCGTCACCCCGAGCGCCAGCGCCGTCGCGCACAACTGCGCCGGCTCCGGCCAGTCGGTCCGCGCGCTCAACCAGATCTCATGGCGCGCGTCGATGATCTTGCGCTCCCGCAGCGTGCCGAGCGCCTCCAGCAACTCGGCGGCGGTGCGGCCGCGCGGATACAGCACCACGGCGTCGAAGTCCGCGCCCGCGCGGCCGTAGAGCATTTTGATGAACGGCAGATCCAACCCCGCCGGCGTCGCCGCCGCGACGAGGGCCTGCGGGTCGGCCTGCCGGATCTCGGCGCGGGCGGCGTGCAGCATGTCGAGATAGTCGCGCGTCGTGCCGCGATAGGTCGAAAACTCCAGCGGCGGTTCGATCTGCCAGGCCGCGACGTGGCCGCGGTAGCGCGTCGCGATCGCCCGCACGAACACCGACCAGTCGGCGATCGACTGCGGGGGCTCGTGGCTCCACACGGATTCACCCGCCTCCGGTGTCAGCGCCGCCCACCGGGGTGTCCGCTGAATCGTGATGAGGACGCGTTGACCCGCACTCTGCCGGATGGCGTCGTCGAGTTGGGCCCACGCGAACTTTCGCCGCGCGGGCTCGACGACGTCCCAGCTCACCGCGAGGCGCGCCCATCCGGCGCCCGCGGCAGAGACCGCGGTATGCTGCGCATGGGCACCCGCCGCGGTCGACGGCCATGTCACGTCCAGGCCGAATCGGTCGCTTGCCCGAACCGCAAGGCCCCCTTGTGCGAGGCCCGGTGCTTGATGCGGGGGAACCGTTTGGGCAAAGACGCCCGCGGGCGGCCCCGCGGGCAGTATCGCGATCAGTAGAGCGACGAGTGTGCGTCCCATCATGGAGTGTTTGTTCCCCCTTCGAGGATCGCGTCGTAAGTTTATGCTGTTTACCCTCATCACTATCGGCTCCCGTTCAGTCCATAGTTCCCCCTAACGGGTTGCACACATACGTGTGGGATCCGGCGGGCGGCGTGACGCGAAGCCGTCGATGACGACCGCCCGACCCTTGGCCGCCGCGCGAAGCCCCCAGAGGACCGGATTGGACCGGGTGGAAATATCAGCCTTCGTGTGGCAGCCGCCCAAGGCACTTTCGCTCGTCGCCGGTCACGGTGAAGGCGGGAGCGAACTGAATGCGTTCGATCGCGCGCTTCGCGACGCCGGCGTCGCCGACCTGAATTTCATCCGCGTGACCAGCATCGTGCCGCCCGGCGCGCGCCTCATCGAACTACCCGCCTATCCGGCGGGGATTCTCATGCCGGCCGTCTTCGCCCGGATCGCCAGCACGCGGCCCGGCGACGTGATTACCGCGGCGCTCGGGGTGGGCCTCTCGCGCGAGCACCACGGGGTCATCATGGAATATGCAGGTCACGTGAGCCGCGCCGCGGCGGAAGAGACCGCACGACAGATGGTCGTGGAAGGATTTGCGATGCGCGGTCTGCCGCTCGAGGACGTGATGGTGGTGGCCGCGGAGCACACCGTCGAGCGCGCCGGCTCCGCGGTCGCAGTGGCGCTCTTTTGGCCTGAGGCAGGGGGACTCGCGCAGCCACAGGGCCGCGCCGCGAAGAGCGGCGGCGCCGGACGGCCCCGATGAAGGGCGCCTGGCTGGTCGATCAGGGCAGCCCCGACATCACCACGGCGTTCCGCGTCACGCGGTTGGTTCACGAGGAACGCAGCCCGTACCAGCACCTCGAGATCTATGAAAGTCCGGCGTTCGGGCGGATGCTTGTGCTCGACGGCGCGGTGCAGACGACAGAGCGCGACGAGTTCATCTACCACGAGATGCTGGCGCATCCGGCCCTGTGCACGCATCCCGCGCCGAAGCGTGTGCTCATCATCGGCGGCGGCGACGGGGGCGCGCTGGAAGAAGCGCTCAAGCACCCGCTCGAGCGCGCGACGCTCGTGGAGATTGACGAGGCCGTGGTGCGCACGAGCCGGCAGTACCTGCCGGCGGTGGCGGGCGGAGCATTCGGCGACCCGCGCGCGACGGTGGTGATCGGCGACGGCATCAGCTATGCGGGCGAAACAGCCGAGCGCTTCGATGTGGTGCTGGTGGATTCGACCGACCCGCAGGGCCCCGCGACGGGGCTGTTCAGCCCCGACTTCTACGGCGCGATCGCGCGGCGGCTGACGCCGAGCGGAATCTTGACCGTCCAGTCGGGATCGGCGATCTACCAGCGCGACCTGATCCGGTCCGTGCGCCGGACGCTGCGGTCCTTCTTCCCCATCGTGCGGACGTATGTCGCCTCCGTCGTGGAGTACCCCGGCACGTTGTGGTCCTTTACGCTCGCCTCGCTGGCACCCGATCCGCTCGCGCTCGCGCCTGACGCGATCGCGCGGCGGACGGAGGGCTTCGGACTTCGGTACTACACGCCGGAGGGCCATCACGCCGCGTTCGCGCCGCCGCCGTTTCTCCGGGACGCGACGGAGTCGTCCGAATGAACATCGCGGAACCGGCGTCGCCGTGAGTTTTCTCGGCGCGAGGCCGCCGGGCGCGCTGCCGCCCGGCGGCCTCGCAGTATACGGCGTCCCCTATGACCGGACCGCCTCCTTTCGCCGCGGGAGCCGCTTCGGGCCCGAGGCGATCCGCTGGGCGTCCGACAGCATCGAGACGTACAGCCCGCTGCTCGATCGCGATCTCGACGACGTGCCGTTCGTCGATGCGGGCGACCTCGACGTCGGCGGACTGGACCCGGAGGCGATGGTGGGCGCGATCCGCCGGCAATTGCCGCCGTGCATGCCCTTGGTGCTGGGCGGAGAGCACACGATCACGCTCGGCGTCGTACAGGCGCTCACCCCGCGCTATCCCGATCTCGCCGTCATCCAGTGGGACGCCCACACCGATCTACGGGATGAATACGAAGGCCGGCGGATCGCCCACGCGACCGTGATGCGGCGGCTCGTCGACGGCGGCGTGCCGCTGGCGCAATTGGGAATTCGTGCCGGGACGCGGGCGGAGTTCGAGTTCGCCCGAACACGGACACTCTGCTGCACGCGCGACGTGTCGGTCCCGGCGGAGGTGCTGGCCCGGCTCGAGGGACGCCCCCTCTATCTCACCGTCGACATCGACGTGCTGGACCCGTCCGAGGCGCCCGGGACCGGGAACCCCGAGCCGATGGGCGCCACCTACCGCGGCCTGCTCGACGCGCTCCGCGGCCTCGCCTCGCAAAAGATCGTCGGGATGGATCTCGTCGAGGTGGCGCCGAACTGGGACAGTACCGGACGGACCGCTGTACTGGCCGCTTCGCTGGTCCGAGAGATGATTTTGCTCTCCGCACCGAGCCGGGTGCATAACCCGACATCAAGCGAACCATCGTCTCTGCCGTTCGGCTAACACGGTGTTCTCCGTCATCGTGGGCAACCAGGTCCATGTTCGGTATTGACTACGAACGTACGTTCGATATCATGAAACAACCATGATCGGCGACCGTAAAATCACCGAGATGACAGTAAAATCGGTCCTGAATCCCGTTAAGGGCATGCCTTTCAAATGGTCCATCAATCCGTATAGAGGATGCAGCCATGCGTGCCCCTTCTGTTTGGCCGGAAATACACGGATCCTCATGGCAGATGGGACGGCCAAGCGACTTGATATGTTGCGTAGCGGTGACCAAATCGTTGGAACCATACGACGGGGACGGTATCGCCGCTACGCCCACACGCCGGTCCTGGCTCATTGGATTACCGAGAAACCCGCCTACCGAATCAGCCTCAGGGACGGAACAGAATTGGTTGCAAGTGGTGATCACCGGTTCCTCAGTAATAGAGGGTGGAAGTTCGTTATTGGAACTGAGGCGGGAGCACTTAAGCGTCCGCACCTGACTGTCAATAACAGAGTCCTCGGAACCGGCGCGTTTGCTTCGGCTCCGACGAAAAACGAGGACTACGAACGCGGCTACCTATGCGGCATGATACGGGGGGATGGTTCGATTGGATTCCATCAGTACAAAAGACCTGGCGCGTTACTCCTCAGCCAATCTGCGCGGCTTCGTCTTGCCCTAACAGACGGCGAGGCGCTCACCCGTTCACGCGCGTATCTTGCGCACTTCGCGGTGCCCACGAGCGTCCACAGTTTTCAGCGTGCGCAAGGCAACTGGCGGGCATCAGAAGCGATGCGCACACAGAGACGCGGCCATGTAGAGATGATCCAGAAGATCATCGCGTGGCCCGTTGAAACATCACCGGAATGGTGCAAAGGATTTCTGGCCGGGATTTTCGATGCGGAGGGCACGTTTGCAACAGGTATCCTGCGCATTGCCAACACGAATTCCGCCATCGTCGACTGTACTGCTCATTGCTTGCAACGATTTGGCTTTGCGATTGCGCTCGAACATCGCCGCATAGGTAGAGCGCAGCCCATCACGTACATCCGGATACTGGGCGGACTCCGGGAACACCTACGTTTCTTCCACAACGTGGACCCCATCATTTCGAGGAAGCGCAGTATCGAGGGCCGAGCGCTGAAGACCACGGGTCTCCAAGTAGAGTCGATTGAACCACTGGGGGTGCGGCAACTTTTTGACATCACGACAGGCACGGGCGACTTCATTGCCAACGGCATCATAAGTCACAATTGCTACGCCCGTCGGACACACTGGTTTCTTGAAGAAGACGGCGTGCAAGAGTGGTCATCCAAGATCTTTGTAAAGGCCAACGCTCCCGACATCCTGCGAGCCGAACTGAGCAGGCCAAGCTGGAAACGCGAAGAGGTCGCGCTCGGGACTGCGACGGATCCATATCAGGCCATCGAAGGCAGATACAAGTTGACCCGTCGCATTCTGAAAGCGCTTTGTGAATACCGCACGCCCGTGAGTATCGTGACGCGATCGCCGATGATCATGAGGGACCTCGACCTGTTGACCGAACTCGCCGGCCGCGCCAGCGTCACCGTATGCATCAGCATTGTCACGATCGACGCACGCGTGGCCCGGGAGGTCGAGCCGGCCGTTGCGCTCCCGGCGCAGCGCCTGCGGACCGTGCGGCAATTGTCCGAAGCGGGAATCCGGACCGGTGTGCTGCTTGCACCCATCCTTCCCGGCATCACCGATGATCCCGCGGCGCTCGATGCGGTCGTCGGCGCCGCCAGCGAACACGGAGCGCAATTTGTGGGCCACAACGTGTTGCACCTCGGCGACATTACGCGGGACACCTTCTTACGCTTTCTCGGCGCGTGCCGCCCGGGACTTCTCCCTCTTTATCTGCGGATGTATCGAGGCAAATATGCGCCCGATGTGTATCGCGCGGACATGAGGGAACTCGTCGAGGCATCCAAAACGTCGCACGGCATCGAAGCACGGCGCCATATGACATCACCGACCCAACCTGCGCAGCTCACGCTGTTCACCCAAGAATTACCGCGTCGCCGCGTCAAGCGGACAGCGGCAAGGCGACGCCCCGCAGCGCCGGCAGCCGCCGGAGTACCGCGCGGCCTCCCGATCCAGATCGACGTTGCAGAGCACGGCGACACTGACCGTCCAGGCCAGCACATCTGAGAGCTCCCCGGCGACGGCCTCATGATCGCGGCCTCGCAGCGCTTTGGCGACCTCCCCGATCTCTTCAACGAGGCGCCGGAACGTCCCGTCGATGCCGCGGACCCGGTCTCGTTCGCCGAACGTCGCGGCGATTTGCTGCTGCAAGAACGCAATATCCATGCGTCACCTCTGAACGACGGCGTCGTCGCAACCAAGACCGGCTAGACCGGACGCTGAACGCGGCAAGCGGCCAACAGCGATAGGGTTCCGGAACGCTCACGGCATTCGCACGGTACGACGCGTCGATAGGCGCCCGCGGCAGGAATTCGCCGATCGGGCGTTCGTTGACGCGGACCGTCACATAGCCTCGGGGACGGAAGCACCCCAGAAAAATTATGATGTCCAGCACGGCGAATCAAGAAAATACTGCCCGGGCCTCGGGGTTAGAACCTACTATTTCGCGGCGACGACCCGGGCGGCCAGCCCGACGGGGATCTTCCCGGCAAGAATCGGCACGCCGTACACCGTCACCGGCCGGCCCACCGACATCTGCGCCATCCAGAGCCGCGCGCTGCCCCGGAGAAAGTAGGTTTGCGCGGACGTGCACACCATCGTGTCGCCCACGATGAGTCCGTCGAGGTCTCCCTCCATCGCCTCGATGGGCCCCGAGACCTGCGCTCCCTGCGCGGCGAGAAACTGCACATTGACACGCGTGGCGACGAGGCTGCCGTCCGAATTCACGGCGCCGTCGATTTGCAGGACGTCAAACGGCGAGGGCGCCGGCGCCGCGGCGGCGCCGGCGGCTCGTACCTGCGTCGTCCCGGTCAGCACGACGGCGTGCCGTACTCCGGTATCTGTAATGAGATCGAGCGTGGAGCCGGATCGCGCCGCTACCACGCCCGTGACATGGCCGGGGGTGGCGGACGCCGGTTGCGGCGGAGCAGCGGGACGCGCCGGCGTCACAACCAGGGAGAGCGCCATGATCTCGTCGTCCGGCGCCATCACAGCCCACACCGCGACGTGGTCGCCGGCCCGCGGCCATGCCGGCGCGATCGGCCGCGCCGCGCTGTCCACCATCACCGTCTGCGGCAGCACGTGAATCGCACGCGTCCCCGCGAGGGTGCGTGTATGCCACGACGTACCGCCGTCAAACACGTCGGCGCGCGCCGGCCCGACGAGCGATACCGACACGACGCCGCCGGCAGGCGCCACGGATGCGAGCGTGCCCGCCACGACGACGCGTGCCCACCCGGGAGCGAGTATGGCCGGACCCGCGGTGGCCGCCTGTGCAGCCGCCACCGAAGCGGCGTCAGGCGCGCCGCCGGCCACGAGCGCGCACACAGCCGCCGCCACGATCACATTCGCAGCCGTGCCGGCCCGGCCCATCGCGGTTCGACCGCGGCAGGGCCGTGGGTGGGTCCCGGCCTGAACCGCCGCCGCGCGGGTCGTGCCGCGGGCCACCAAGTCAGTCGAGCCGTAGGCCGGCGGCCCGGACGGCGGCGTGGGAGGCATGGCTACGGTGCTGGAGAACCGGCTGGAACGGACGACGGCGCGGATGTTGAAAGCGCCGGCGTCATCGAGGCCGTGTCAACCGCCCGGCGGATCGCCGCCCGGAGAACGTCCGGCTGCATTCGAAGCTGCGCGGCAAGATCCGTGACCGACAGCGCGCCGTGCACGAACCGCACGGTCGTATCGACGCTTGTGCCGAGCGCGCGGGAAATCGCGAGCGTCCGCTCGATCTCCGGGAATGTCAGGCCCTGGCTTCGCAGCTGTCGCACGAGCGCGGGATCGGCCGCGCCCCGGCGGGAGACGTCGGACACCAACGCCTGCTCCCGGCCGGCGACCAGCTGGCCGGCAACAAGCATGAGCGTGTCGGACGGTGCTGTGCCGACGGCTGTGATACGCAGCCCCCGCTGCTCCCAGATCAAGACACGGAAGTAGCCGAGGTCGATAAACCGGCCGGGCTGCGACTGCACGCGCACCGGCAACCCGATCGTGGGCCATCCGATGGACCCGGCGGGCGCCTCAAAGAATGAAATGATGTTGCCCCCGTCGCTGTAGCGGAGATACGCCGAGACGAGGCTCCCGAAACGGCTCACCGCGCCCCCGCGGAACGTGTAGCCTTCCGGAAGCGCCGGCGGGACCAGCACCGGGAAGCCGACCTGCTGCTGCAGTTGGGCGGGGTCTAGCGTCCCGGCCGCGACGGTTTGCAGCGAGACGACCCGGGCGCCCGCCGGCGGCCGGTACCGGAAGTACGCCTCCGGCAGGTTGAGGCTGAAGCTGATCCGCGAGAAGTACGTGCTGAGGACGAGGCCGCGCGCGGCATCGCGGTCCTCGGAGCGCAGGACGGTGCCGGTCAGCCGGTCGACCCACAACTGGCGCTGTACGCCCGTGCCGTGCGGCGTCAGCGACAGCACGTAGGCCTGCCGGCCGATGACCTCGTCGGTGCCGAGCAGCACGATCTCGTAGTTGCGCGACAGGAGCGTGAGCGTCGCGCCGCCCGTGGTGTCTTGAATGCTGCGATCCTCGAAGAGCATGTTGAGGGCCGGCTCGTAGTGCTGCGCGACCGTGCCGTCGTCGACGATCACCCTCCCGGCCACGTCTTCGGGGGACAGATATTCGAGGCGCAGCAGATTCGGGCGTTTGTGGGACTCGGCCACCGTGACCGTTTCCATCTGGCCGTTGCGGAGCGCCGTGATGATCTTCGTGCCCTCGTAATCGATGAGGCGCGGCGCGTCGAGCGCCATCTTGAGGATAGCGCGCGCGCCGGGCGCGGACGCGGCCGGCGCGGCGTGGATCGCGGCGGGCGGAGCCGGCGGCGCCGCGGGGGGCGCCGCGAGGGCCGCGCCGGCGATCGCGAGCACGAGTGCGGCCGTCACGGCGTTCGACGCGAGCCGCGTCACCGGCGGCTGCCTCCGGACGTGCGTGGATTCTCCCCGGCGATCACGAGTTCGGCGTCGCCGGCAACGAGTCCCACGTAGGCCCGATCCACGAGAGGGGCCGCGCCCATCTGCACCGCATGATCGTGAACGTACAGGTCGACGCCGATCTCCGTGGCGTGGAGCCGGTCGACCGTGCCCTTGACAAGCGGCAGCGCCGCGAGGGCGAGGACCAGGACCACCGCGGCGAGCGCCCACCCCGGCCGGCGCACGACAAACCACCGGCGCGGCGAACGCGTGAGATCGTGCCATGCGAAGCGCACGCGGTCGCCCAATCGGTCGGGCTGAATGTCCGGCGCCGCCGCGGCCGCGCCGCGCAGCACGGGCTGGCGAATGGCGGCCCAGAACTGGGCCGGCGGGTCTGCGGGGGGCAGGCCGGCAAGGAGGTCCCGCGTCCCGCGGAGGCCGTCGTGGGCCTCGCGGCAGGCGGCGCAGTCGAGGAGGTGTTCCTGCACCTCGCGCGCCTCGGCCGCGGTGAGTTCCCCGTCCACGTATGCTGAGAGCAGGCGGCCGGCGCGATGGTGATTCACGGCTGCCACCCGCGGCGCCGCGCGTCGACGTACGGCCGCAGCCGCATCTGCAGGACCTGGCGCGCGCGGTGCAGGCGCGACTTCACGGTGCCGAGCGGCACCCGCAGGATCGCCGCGATCTCCTCGTAGGCGAACCCTTCGACGTCGCTGAGGACCACCACCATGCGCAGTTCCTGGCTGAGTACACTCAGCGCTTCCTGGATCGCCGCGTCGATGTGCCTGCGCTCGAAAACCGCCTCCGGGTTCGCGGCGGCGTCGGGGAACTCGCGGACCATCTCACCCCGCGGCGTGTCGATCGGCGCGTCGAGCGACTCCACGCGGGCCCGCGGCCGCCGCCGCAGCAGATCGATGTAGAGGTTACTGACAATGCGGTAGAGCCAGCTCTCGAGCGGCGCCCCGGGCTGGACCCGCCGCAGCGCCCGGTACACACGGAGAAAGGCCTCCTGCGACAAGTCTCGGGCGTCGGCCTCGTTTCCCGTCATGCGGTAGGCGATGTTGTAGACGTGCCTCGCGTACCGCTGCACGATGCCGTCGTAGCGCGCCAGTTCTTCCGTCGTGTACGACGGCGGGCGCACAGCCTCACGCGGCGCCATTATGGCCATGACTGCCGCAGTCTCGCTCATTACCGGGTGTAACGAGCAAAGCGGACGGAAAGTTTCGGCGTGACGACGATCCGGCGGTGTGTCGTTCGCCCACCGCCGCACCGCGCTCGATCGAGCGCCCGCTACCGGGCGACCACGTTGACGAGCTTGCCGGGAACGACGATGACATCCTGAACGGCCTTCCCGTCGGTGAACCTGCGGACGCGCTCGCTCTCAAGCGCGACGTCGCGCAGCCGCGCCTCGTCCATTCCCGCCGGCACGCTGATGCGGTCACGGACGCGCCCGTTGACCTGCAGGACGACGGTGACGGTCTCTTCGCGCACGGCCGCGGGGTCCCACGCGGGCCACGCCTGCCGGTGCACGCTGTACGGCAGGCCGAGGCGCGCCCACAATTCCTCGGCGATGTGCGGGGTCATCGGCGCGAGCATCAGCACGAGCGTTCGCATGGCGTCGCGCCACGCCGGTGTTCCGACCGCGCCCTCGGCGCGCAGCTCGGCGAGCCGGTTGGTGTAGCTCATCAGCGCCGCGATCGCCGTGTTGAAGCGGAACGCCTCGAGGTCCTCGGTCACGCGCTTGAGCGTCTGATGGGTGGCGCGGTGCACCGCGTTCGCGGCGCCGTCCACGCCGGCGCCGTCCCCGGCACGGTCCGGCCCCGCGCCGCGCGGCGCGCCGCCCGGGGCGTCGTCCAGCACGAGGTGCCAGACGCGATTGAGAAAACGGTGGACGCCTTCGATGCCGCGCGGATTCCACGGCCCGCCCCCGTCCCACGGCCCGATGAACATGAGGTAGGCGCGCACGGTGTCCGCGCCCGCCGTGCCCACGTAGTCGTCCGGGTTCACGACGTTTCCGCGCGACTTGCTCATGCGGTTGCCGTCCGGGCCGAGGATGATCCCCTGGTTGAACAGCCGCAGCATCGGCTCGTCGAAATCGACGAGTCCGAGATCCCGCATCGCCTTCGTGAAGAACCGCGTGTACATGAGGTGCAGCACGGCGTGCTCGATGCCGCCGGTGTACTGGTCCACGGGAAGCCAGCGCCGGCCCTCCGCCGGATCAAACGGCCGCGCGGCGTCGTGCGGACTGAGGTACCGATACTGGTACCACGACGAATCGACGAACGTGTCCATCGTGTCGATCTCCCGCTCGGCGGGCCCGCCGCATTTCGGACACGTGGTCTTCCGGAACTTCTCGTGGTACTTGAGCGGGGACTCCCCGGTCGGCAGGAACTCGGCGTCTTCGGGCAACCGCACCGGCAGATCCTCGTACGGCACGGGTACCGCGCCGCAGGACCCGCAGTAGATGATCGGGATCGGCGTGCCCCAGTACCGCTGGCGGCTGATGAGCCAGTCGCGCAGCCGGTACGTCACCGCGGCGCGGCCGCGCCCCGCCCGTTCCAGGGCCTCCGTCACGCGCCGCCGGCCAGCGTCGCTCGGCGTCCCGTCGAAGGGGCCCGAGTTCACCATGGTCCCCGCGCCCGTGTAGGCTTCCCGCAGCGGCTTGCCGTCCCAATCGGGGGGCGCGATGACGGTCGGAATCGGCAGCCCGTACTTCTTCGCGAACTCCCGGTCGCGCGTATCGTGCGCCGGGACGGCGTGAATGGCGCCGGTGCCGTAGGACAGCAGCACGTAGTCGCCGATGTAGATGGGAATCCGCGCGTTGCTGAGCGGATGCCGGGCGTAGGCGCCGATGAAGACGCCCGTTTTCTCCCGGTCCTCGGCGAGGCGTTCGATTTCAGTTTGCCGCCGGGCACGCTGCACGTAGACCGCGACTTCGGCGCGGTGGTTCGGTGTCGTGAGCTTCTCGACCAGCGGGTGCTCCGGCGCCAGCACGAGGAAGGTCGCCCCGAACAGCGTGTCCGGCCGCGTCGTGAACACCGTGATCGGGTCGCCCTGCTCGCTCGTGTAGACGATCTCCGCGCCTTCGCTGCGGCCGATCCAGTTGCGCTGGAGCGTCTCGACGCGTTCGGGCCACCGCATCTTGCTGAAGTCGAGGAGTTCATCGGCGTAGCGCGTGATCCGGAAGAACCACTGCTCCAGGTCCTTCTTGATCACCGGCGTGCCGCAGCGCTCGCACACCCGGTCCGCGCCGATGACCTGCTCGCGCGCCAGCGTGGTGTTGCAGTTCGGACACCAGTCGACCGCCGCCATCGCCCGGTAGGCCAGCCCGGCTTCGAAGAACTTCAGGAAGAACCACTGATTCCAGACGTAGTATTCCGGCAGGCAGGTCACAACTTCACGGGACCAATCGAACATCGTCCCCATCGAGCGCAGCTGCGTGCGCATCCGCTCGATGTTGGCGATCGTCCATTTGTACGGGTGGATGCCGTGGCTGATCGCCGCGTTCTCAGCCGGCAGCCCGAACGCGTCGAAGCCCATCGGGAAGAGCACGTTGCTGCCGCGCATGCGGAGAAATCGGGCCTTGGCGTCCGACGGGGTCATCGCGTACCAGTGCCCGATGTGCAGATCGCCGCTCGGATATGGGTACATCGTGACGAAGTAGAACTTCGGCCGCGAGGCTTCGTCGCGGACGCGATAGAGCCCGTCCGCTTCCCAGCGCGTCTGCCACTTCTGTTCGATGGCTTTCGGGTCGTAGGCGTCCGTCATAGGCGAAGGCCCCGGCGACACCGGCGCATACCGCCGGCTAGTCCCTTCGGGACGCCCGCCGGAGCCTCACATCATGTTACCTGAAAACGATGCGAAGAGGTAGTGGCCGGAGCGGGGACTACATGACCTGCCGGATGTCGCCGCCGAGGTAGCCGGTGACGCCGACCGCGACGGCCGCGGTCACCGACACGGCGAGCCCCCAGGCGGGCGTCGCGTTGCCGGTGCGCCAGCGCCACAGAAACAGCGCGAGAAACAGCGCGGTCGCAAGGTAGGCGAGAAGGCTGTGGGGCCAGTGCCGCGTCAGTACCCCGGTGCCCACGCCCTGCGCTTCGAGATTCAGGAGATCCATCCAGCCCGCCGCGATGCTCACGAGCGCGCCCAGGACGCCGAGTCCCATCAGCCAGTAGGCGGTATCGCGGAACGTCGGGTGGTCGGGCCGCCGCCAGGCGAGGACATCAAAGAACGCGGCGGTGAGCCACAGCGCGATCGGAAAATGCACGACGAGGGGGTGGATCAGCACCGGCGCCGATCCCCCCCTCGTGACACCGCCTTACATGCCGAGATCGCTAGAGGCCTTCGCGAGATACTCCGCCACGACGTGCGCCCACGGCTGCGCCTCGGCGACGTCGGACATGCCCTGCGCCTGCATCGCGAGGTTGAGCGCGATCTGCGCGTCCTCGAGCGCGGCCTGCGAGCCGGGGACGCCGGTCGCCACCGCCGCGTGGAGGTCGGGCAGAATGCCGTGGCCCTGGTTCTGGCACGGATACCCGGCCGCCTGCACGTAGTGCGGGCCGGACGGGCCTTCCAGGCAGTTGACGGTGTGCTGCAGGTGAAGTTTGGTCGCGGGGAGCGCGCCCTTCTGCGCGAGTTCTCCCGCGTGGAACGTCGCCGTCTTGAGTTGCGTCTTGATCGACCCGACAAGGTCTGTCCCCATCATCGCGCTGTGCGACGGCGGCGCTCCCAACGCGATGACACAGACGACCAGCAGTACTACCCCCCACCCTCTCACGGCCTCGCCTCCTTTTTCGCGTTGCCCAGAATCGCCGGCCCGGCTCCGCTCCGGCGGATAAGTCGGTCTCATCATCTCGGGCCTATGTAACGGAACTATCGCCTCCGACGCGTCATTCTTCCTCTTCGAAGAGACGCTCGCCCCGGTGCAGGCGGCGCGCGATCTCGAAGGTCTGACCCTGCGCCCGCACGGTAGGTGCGTGGGCGGCGAGGTACCGGACCGCCGCCACGAGCACGTGCGTGCCCGCCGCGGTGCCCGTGAGGCCGGCGTGCTGCCGGACGGCGGCCTCGACCATCTGGATCGTATGGAAATTGCGGTCTTCACGAACGAGCAGATGACCGAGGGCGGCTAGGAGCCCTGGCACGTCGTCTCCGCGGGACAGGTAGGTCGTCACGAGCCGGGCGGCGGCCGCGGTCTGCTGCTGGCGGTCGAGCGTTCCGGCGAGTTCCCGAAGGATGTCCCGGGGCGCCTCGGGATCCGGATCCGGAAGGCGCGCCGGTGGAACGTTGAGGAACCGATCGAGGTACACGCTCATCGCGGCATCGAAGACGCCGCGCAGCAGCGGCACGGAGCCGCTCCGGCGGAGCCCCTGCTCTACGGCGTTGGCGAAGGTGAACGTGTGCAGCGCCGTATCCCAATCGCTGAATTCGTTGGACGGGGGAAAACGCGCGATCCGCAGCGCCGCGGCGTAGGCGACCGCGGCCGCGAGGTCCGCGGGATCGATCCCGTCGCGCAGCGCTTCGAGGAGCGCGTCGGCGATCGCCTGCGGGTCGTCGCCGAGCAGCACGGGGGCGAGCGCCACGCGGCCGCGTGCAGCCGGCGTCCGGCGGCCGTCCGCACCGCCGTCCTCGTCCCGGCGGCGGGCGCCTTGCTCGAGGGCCGCGGGCAGTGCGCCGGCCGCCGTCTCGACGATGGTGACGAGATCAATCGGATGGCGCCATTCGTTGGATTCTTCCATTCGGTCGGCCGTTGCGTAGGGCGTGGCGAGGCTCGCGAGCGCCGGCTCCGCCTGCGCCCAGCCGGTGAGATCGAGCGCTTCGAAGGCCTTGTTCGTGAAATCCAGGACGTGTCCGATGTCGATGAACCGGTGATCCGTTGCGGCCGCGAACAGCATGCGCGCGAGCGCCGCGCCGTCGGCCCCGGCGCGCACGGCGGAGACGATGCAGCGTTCGGCGCCTTCCGCATCGCGGACTTCGACAAACCGCCGGAACCAGGCGGCGAGCCGTTCGATCTCCACGCCGCTGTCGGGGAGCGGCGCGAGCGCAAAACGCGGCGCCACTCCGGCGGTGTCGCGGGCAACCGCGCTCAATCCCTGATAGAGGGCCCACGCCCGGTCCGTCTCCGCGAGATGCGGCAAAAGATTAGCGTAACACGTGAGGATCGTGAGACCCTGGCCCCATCCGCCGGCGCGGTATTTCGTCCCGAACTCCAGCCCCACGCGGACGGCCTCGGTCGTCCCTTCCGACGCGGGACGGCCTCGCGGCCCCAGGTCCCCGCCAGGGGGGATGCGCGAGCCCGCCCCGTCTGGCGTGGGACGATCTCGCGGCCTCAGGTCCCCGCCAGGGGGGATGCGCGAGCCCGCACCGTCGCCGGCGAGCACGAGCGCCGCCTTGGCGATGACGAGGGGGATGTCGCGCTCGAGGCCGTCGCGCAGCCGGCGGCGGTGGTGGGCGCGGGGATCGCCGCGCGGCGACAGGTCCACGTAGACGTCGCCGTCCCGCTCGTCGACGGGATACGCCCGGACGTCGTCGGCGAACTGGTCGAACGTGCCGCCGCCGGCCAGGTCGAAGCGGGCGTGATGCCAGTGGCACGTCAGGATCCCGTCGGCCACCGTCCCGCGGTCAAGCGGAAAGCCCATATGGGGACACCGGTTATCCACCGCGTAGAGCCGGTCGTCCCACGCAAACAGCACGACGGCATGACCGTCGAGATGCACCGCGAGCCGTCCGGCGGCGCGGACGTCGGCGGCCCGCGCCGCCCTCACCCAAAGCTGTCCCGGCCGAAGGTCCATACGCGCCTCCACGCACCATCGTTTCCATATAAGAACGACCACATTAGAACCACCACGGCGCCGCCTCGGGACCGTCCCGGCGCACCTGGTCCGCCCGGACGTTCGGACAGGCCGCACCGGCTACCCGGTTTCGGTTGCCCGCCGCGCGGAGGTCGCCATCGCCGGCGCGAGTCCCCGTGTGGCCAGCGCCGCAACGGCCAGCACCGCGCCGGCAGCGACGAACACGAGCCGGATGTTCGCGGCCGCCGCGAACAATCCGCCCGCGATCGGCCCGACCAGGTTGCCGACCATGATGGCGCTGCTCGTCAGCCCCATGATCCCCCCAAGCCGCTCCGGCGGCGCGTGGCGCGCGACGATCGCGTACAGCGGCGGCATGAGCCCTCCGACGGCCAGGCCCAAGGCCGCGCGCAGAAGGAAGAGCGCGACCGGCCCTTGCGCCGCGGCCTGCGCCACATAGGCGACGCTCGCGCCCCACAGCACGATGACGAGCACGCGGCCTTCTCCGAGCCTGTCCGAGGCACGGCCCCAGACCGCGGCCCCGAGCATCGATGCGAAGCCTGTCACCGAAAAGAGGACGCCGGCGACCGTGGCCACGCGCGGTTCCGGCACGCCGAGGGTTTGCACGAAGACCGGGAAGATCGGCTCGACCGCCATGACGGCGAGGTTGCTGGTGCACAGCAGGAGACCCACCGTGCGGAGCACCGGCGAGCCGAGAAAGTACGCGATGTTCTCACGGACCCCGGGGCCGCGCTCCCGCCGGCGCGCCACCGCGGGCTCGCGGGTCGCGCCCAGGACGACGCCCGCGGCCACCCAGCACAACAGGCCGTTGACGATGAAGACCCAGCGGAAGCCGATGGCGTCGGCGAGTGCCCCGCCGATGAGCGGGCCGATGATGCCTCCCGCGGTGAGTGACGATTGTAAAATCCCCATTGCCGTCCCGAGGCGGTCGCGCGGAATCGACGAGGAGACCAGCGCGTTCGACGCCGCGACGAAGCCGCTCACCCCGCCCTGCGCCATGCGCAGCCCTAGCAGCTGCCACACCGCGCCGACGGCCGCGGCCAGCATGTTGGTGACGCCGATGCCCAACAGCGCCCGCAGCACCATGAGCTTGCGCCCGTACCGGTCCCCGAGCACGCCCCACACCGGCGCGATCAGCGTCTGCGCGAGAAAGGGCGCGGCGAACAGCAGACCGCTCCACCGCTCGATGTCGTCGAGCCGCGGCACGCCGAGCGTCTTGATGTAGAGCGGCATGAAGGGCACGACGAGCGTGAGGCCGACCATGGCGATAAACTGGGCGGCCCACAGCGCGTACAGGTTCTTCTGCCACTGCGCCATCGCGTTCGCCTCTACGCCCTCGCGGCCGCAGGCAGGTTCCGCCGAACGGCCGCCAGAAGGGATGCACGCATCCCGCCGGCGGCGGGATCACACGAGAGACGGAGGCAGGAATGCCCCAGCCGCTCGGAGCCGACGCGCTCGCCCGGCTCCGCACCTACACGACCCCGACGCTGTCCAATGCGATCGAGACGTTCAACGTCCGGCCAAAGACCGCGGGCTTCACGGCCGGGCACATTCGCTGTCTGTTCCCGGATCTCGGGCCGATGGTCGGGTACGCCGTCACCGCGACGTGCCGCGCGGGGACTCCCCCGCCGCCCGATGCCGCCGCGCGGCGGGCGGCGCTGTGGCACGCCATCGAAGCGACGCCCGCGCCGCGCATCGTCGTGATCCAGGACCTCGATGACCCGCCCGGCATCGGCGCGTTCTGGGGCGAGGTGCAGAGCACGATCCATCACGCGTTGGGCTGTGTCGGCACGGTGACGAACGGCGCGGTCCGCGATCTCGACGAAGTTCGGTCGCTCGGGTTTCACTTTTTCGCCGGGAGCGTCGTCGCTTCCCGCGCGTACGTCCATCTCGTCGAGATCGGCCCGGCCGTCGAAGTGGACGGCCTGCCGGTGCGGCCCGGCGACCTGCTGCACGCCGACCGGCACGGCGTGCTCGCGATCCCGCACGACGTCGCCGGCCGGCTCGACGACGCCGTGGAGCGCGTGAATCAATCGGAGCAGGAGATCCTGGCCTACTGCCGGCGGCCCGACTTCACCCGCCAGGGCCTGGAAGCGATCTACCTCAAGCGGAGATAGACGCCGTGCTCGCCAAGGCCGCCCTTTTCGAGATGCTGCGCGCGCGTCCGGTGCGCCACGTCTTCGGCAATCCCGGGACGACCGAACTGAATTTCATGGAGATGTTCGCCGACTATCCCGACATCACGTACATGCTGGCCCTGCAGGATGCCGTCCCGGTCGGGATGGGCTACGGATACGCGCAGGCCACGGGCGAGCCGGCCTTTATCAACCTTCACATCACGCCGGGACTCGCGAACGGGCTCGGCAACATCTTCAACGCCTATCGCGCCAAAGTGCCCCTCGTCGTGACGGCCGGGCAGGTCGACACGCGCATGATTCTCCAGGAACCGGCGCTCTGGAGCGATCTCGCGCGCCTCGCGGCGCCGTACACGAAATGGTCGTACGAAGCGCGTGCCCCCGAAGACGTGCCGGCGGCGCTGGCCCGCGCCTTCAAGACGGCGGCCGCGCCGCCCCCGGGGCCCGTTTTTCTAGGGCTGCCGATGGATTGTCTCGACGGCGAGGTGCCCGGACCCGCGCCGTGGTTTGAACTCGCCGCGGATACCCAACCGGCGCCGGCCGTGCTGGAGCGGATCACCGCGGTCCTTGCGGCGGCGCGCGATCCCGTGCTGGTGGTCGGCGGCGGCGCCGCGACGGCGCGGGCACGCGAGGCGCTCGTACGGATCGCGGATGCCACCGGCGCGCGCGTCTACGCGGAGCGCCTCCCCACCCGCTCGGCCTTTCCCACGGATCATCCGCAGTATCTCGGCATGGTCGGGCTGGCGCTGCCGCAGATTCAAGCCGAACTCGGCGCGGCCGACGCGGTGCTCCTCGCCGGGGCCCGGAAATTCGCCGGACTGCTCTACACCCCGCCGGTCAATTTGGCCGCGCGGACCGCCGTGATCCACATCGATCCCGACCCATGGGAGCTCGGCAAGAACATCGTGCCGACGATCGGCGCCGTGGGCGACGTGGGCGCATCGCTCGCCGAGATCGCCGGCCGGCTCGGCGACCGGCTCACGGACGCGCAGCGGGGGCTGGCGGCCCCGCGCCGGACGGCCGTCGCGGCGCAGCGCGCGAAGCGGGAAGAGGATTGGCGGCGGGCCGCTGCCCTGCCGAAAGCCGGGGAGCGCATGACGGCGGCCTGCGCCTACCGCATCCTTGGGGAGACCATGGACGACCGGACGACGATCGTGGACGAGGCGGTGACGGCGGCCCGCATCGTGGATCGATACCTCCCGCTGCGGACCGAGCAGTCGTACTTCGGCCTGGCGGCCGGATCACTCGGGCTCGGCCTGCCGGCGGCGCTCGGCGCTCAGCTCGCCTGGCCGGACCGCCGGGTGGTCTGTACGATCGGGGACGGCTCGCTCATGTACACCATCCAGGCGCTGTGGACGGCGGCCCGCTATCGCATCCCGGTCACAGTGTTCGTCGTGGACAATCGATCGTATGAAGTGCTGAAGTCCGGTATGGCCGCCTACAAGGGAGGCCCCGTGCCGCCGGAGCGCCTAGTGGGCATGGACCTGGATGCGCCGGCGATCGATATCCCCGCGGTCGCCCGCGGCTTCGGCGTAGCCGCGCAGATCGTCGGCGAACCCGCGGAACTTCAGAAGGCACTGGCAGAGCGGTCCTCCACGCCCCGCCTGATCGACGTGCTGGTACGCGAGGGTTAGCCCGGGGCCCTAGGTGTAGTGACTCAGGGCGCGGTCAGTCCGGGCCGCGCCGATGTCCAGAACAGCGGATTCACCCAGTGGCCGCCCGCGAAGAGTCCCCAGTGGAGACTGGGGCCGGTGACCAGTCCGGTCGCGCCGATGCGGGCGATGACGTCACCCTGCGCGACCCGCTGGCCTTCGCGCGCTTCGAAGGCGGAACAATGCAGATACTCCGTCAGCACGCCCTGGCCGTGGTCGATGATGACCGTATCCCCGCCGAGCGGGAGCGCGCGCGCCAGCACGACAATGCCGTTGTTGCCGGCGCCGACCGGCGCCCCGGCGGGCATGGGGAAGTCGACGCCCTGGTGCCACCACTCGCGGACGCCGTTGTAGAATCCCAGGTAGCCGTAGGGTGAGTCGATCAAACCCGTGACGGGCACCTCGAAGGGACCCCGCCACATCGCCGCGGGGGTTCGCCGCGACAGCGCGGTGTTGAGCGCGTCACGTTCGGCGGCGAGATTCTTCGGCGTGATGAGCGCCACGGTGCCCGTCGGGAGCGTAAGATGCCGCTCGGCGAAGCGCGTCGGCGCGATCGTCACCGTACGCCGGAGGGTGACCGGCGAGGCGCCCGGCGGAGTCACAGTCGCCGTGACCGGAAACGACCCGGTCGCGGTGTCGGGATCCGTACCGCGCAGTGCGCGCCAGAGCCCCGCGCCGGCCGCGAAAACGGCGACCGGGCTCCCGTTGAAGTGTACGGCCACCGTGGAACCCGGCGCCGCGCGCACGATGATCACGAGCGTGTCGCCCTGCACGGGTGCGTCCGGCAGCACCTCGAATGACCGGCCGGAGGATTCCACGGCCGTCGGTGCGGCCGCGGCCGACCCGCCGTCCCGGCGGGCCGAGGCCGTCAGGAGACTTCCGGCGAACAGACCCGCCACGGCGAGAAGCACCGCGGCGCGCGCCGGCCGGCGGCGGTGCCAAGGATGCGCGGATCGGATGCCCATCGTCACCTTAACGTTGTGCACGCCCGGCCGGTTTCGGATGACACACCCGCGACCCGCGCTCGCTGTTCGGCAGGAGCGCTCTACCGAACGGCGGGAACCGCAGCAGCGTGACCGACGACGAGCGCCTCCACGATATCATGCGCAAGCTGCGCTGCTTCGGATACCTGTCGCACTTTCCGGATGCCGAGCGCGACGTGGCCTGGCTGATTGAGCAACTCGCCGAACGGGATCTCCGCATCGCAGACCTGGAGGCGCGTTTGAAGGACACGGCCTGGTTGCTGTCCCTGCCATAACTAAACAAATATTTTACCCAGGCTTGAAGGAATCGCAAAGCGAGGTCGAACTTAATCACGTGCGCACCTATACAGCCGTGAACAGACCGCGCGTTGTGCTGACCACCACGCAGGGCAACGAAGTCTTCCGGATGATCGAGCGGAACGGCCTTGATCCGTACGTGTTCCGCTGGGACGAGACACGGCCCTTTTCACAGCATCCACACCCGGGCGATTTGCTACTGTACCGGCCCCCGGGCAAGCCGCAAGGGCCCGAGGTCTTCTTTGCCTTCGGACGCGACCGGGTGGCGTGCTCCCCCGGCAGCGATCGATTGTATGAAGAGGCAAGCGCCAGCGACTGGCGCGAACAGACCCTGCCGTACGTGGCGCTGTGGCTCAGCAACGTCAAGCGCGAAGCCGGGCCCAGCCTGTGGGATAGTTTCCCGCTCGAGAAACTCACCGCGGTGCCCGAGGGCCGTTTTACGCAGCCGGAACAGGCGGTGCTGCTCACGCGGCTGAAGGAGTTGGAACTGCGGCTGACAGCGCTCGACTCGTTGACCCCGGAACAGAAGACGTGGCTCCGCGAAGAAGTCGGGCGCATCGCCAGCGCCGCCTCGCGCTTGGACAAGGTCGAATGGCTCCGGTTCGCCCTCGGATGCATGCTTGCGGTCGTCGTCACCGCGGGCATTCAGCAAAGCGTCGCGGCGTCCCTCATGCGCTGGGCCCTGTCGGCCTTTCACGGGATGGTGACCGGGAAAACACACTACCTGCCCGACGGCTGGCGTTCCCGCCAGCCGAGCCTTCGCTGACGGGGCCGCCGGCCTAGGGATTCACCTTCAGCGTTCCAACCATCCCGGCTTCCCTGTGACCGGGCAGGCTGCAGTACACGGTATAGGTTCCCGGGGGCAGCGACACGACGATCGATCTCGTCTCGCCGGGCTCGATGATGGCGATTTGGGTCACGCGCCCGCCGCCGGTAGTATCCACCGTGAGATTGTGCTCGATCGCGCCTCGATTCGTGACGGTGAACGAGATGTCGCCGGGTTGGACGGTCACATCCTTGGGCGTGAACCGAAATTCCTCGGCGGTCAGCCGCACCGTGGGCGGTGCGCTTCGCCCGGCGGGCGGAAATATCAACGCGAGCCCCAAGACCAGAAGGCCCAGGGCGGCGGCCGGCGCAGATGGGAATCCTAGCGCCCGCCGCCGCGGATGAAATGCAGCCGGCGGGCGCCGCGTGAGGTTCATCTTTAGATCACTATCTTATTTTACACTACGGTGACCGGGTGACCGACCACCCCGCCATAGAGATATCCCTGCTCGTTCCATGGGGTCGCCGCCGGCTGCTCGTTGCCTTGTTCGTCCGTCGCCCGGGCACGCAGGCTGTAACTGCCCGCGCGTGCCGTCCAATCGAGGTCCCAGCGAACCCACGCCTTCCCAATGTTCGGCTCCCGGAGGCGGGCCGTCTGCCACGTGATCCCCCGGTCCAGGCTGACCTCGACCTTGCGGATTTTGCTGTGGCCCGACCACGACCTGCCACGCAATAGACGCGGCCCTGCGGGAATTTGGGCGTCCCACGCCAGTTCAAAGGCGCTCTTGACCGTTTGGAAGCTCAGCACGGGGCCCTTTGCCGGAGGACTCGGTTTGTATCCGGGGCCGATGAGCACATACGATTCCGTGTTCCACGCCGACCACAACGGCTTGTCGGACACCTCGATCCGGCCGACCCACTTGATGTTGGCCACTCCAACCCAACCGGGAACGAGCACGCGGAGGGGATACCCGTGGTCCGGCGGCAGCGTCTGGCCGTTCATCGCATACACGAGAAGCGTGTCGTCGGCGAGCGCTTTGGCGATCGGCATCGCCCGGCGCACGCGCAGTTCATCCACTCCCTCAGGCATCACGTCCTGCGCGGTCCGCCGCAGGCCCGCCCGATCGAGCACCTCCCGCAGTGGAACGCCGGTCCACTCGGCGACGCCGATGGCGCCGAGCTTCCACTGGCCGCCCTGGGCCTTATTGCCGTAGGTGGTCTCGAAGAAGCTTCGTCCGTTGCCGGCGCACTCGATGAATCGCGTGACGGTGACCGAGGGCATCCCCACGATCTCGTCGTACGTGAATTGGCGCGGGTTCGTGACCCCGTTGCCTTCGACGGACAGCCGCCAGGTCGCCGCATCCACGCGCGCCGTGCGGCTGTGGTCTCGCACGAAGAATAACTCGTTGGGAACCACATACCCCCGGGAGTACATGTTTTCCCAGCGCATTTCCTTATTGGCGCCGAGATCGTAGAAGAATTCCGCCGGGGTCGGCTTGACCACAAGCTCGCCGGGGCCCTGAGCGGCTGCCGCGCGCGCGCCCATCCCGCCCGCAACCGCGGCGCCGGACGCGGCGCCCACCAACTCGAGGAACCGGCGGCGTGAGAGTCCGGCACGCTTGGCGCCGTCGCGGACAAATTGTTCCGTCCGCGCCTGTCTGTAGCTGTCCTCATCGCGCAAATCTTCCGAAGGCATTCCTTCCCTCCTTATGGTGTGGATGGTGGGTCCGTTGTAACGGCTGCCTCTGGTGCGCCAGATCGAACAATCCCCGTAATCGCATTGACGGATGCCTGCGGGTACGGCCCGAGATGCAGCGTGTAGACCGGACCGGAGCGGACCCAGGCATCGTACCCCACGGCGGCGATGCGGCTCGACAATGCATCCGCGTCCCTCTGCGTCGCGTAAATGCCGAAGAGGAGTTGCACCGAATCGCCCGCCAGGGGTTCGACGAACGCGTGAAAACCGTGACCCCTCATCGTGGCAATGAGATCCTCCGCCACCTTCCGGGGCAGCGGCTCGGACACGACCCGATACCCCACCTGAGAGGTGATCTGGGCCTGAGCGAACCCGCCGGCCGAGAGTTGCTTCGCCACCGCAGCGGCGCGGTCGCGATCAGTGACGGGCCCAATCCGGACCATATACGACTGGTTGGACGCCGGCGCGGCGGGAGGCGGCGGTGATTGCGCGGCCACGATCGGCGGCGCCGCGGGCGGTTGGGGTGCAGGCGCGGGTGGCGCCGGCGCGCGAGGGGCCGGGGCCGGTGGCGCCGGAGCCGATGGGGCCGGAGCGGCCTGCGCAGCCGCGCCGTCGGTTGCCACGGCGGCCTCCGGTGCGCCGGCACGGACAATGTCGGTGATCGCGGTCACCGCCGTTTGAGGGTACGGCCCGAGGTGCAGCGTGTAGCCCGTCGCCTGGCGAACCCAGGCGTCAGAACCGGCCGCGGCAACGCGGGCGGACAATGCTTCCGCGTCCTTTTGTGACGTGAAACTCCCGAAGACCAACTGGACCGTATCGCCGGTCAGCGCCTCTTGATATGCGTGAAGGCCCCGCGCCGCCAGCGTAGCGGCGAGATGTTCAGCGGCCTGGCGCGGCAGGGGTTCGGAAAGAACACGGTACGCCGCCTGCGGGCTAACCTGCGCCTGCGCGTATCCGCCCGCGCCGAGCTGCTTCGCGAGCGCATTTGCGCGGTCGCGATCCGTAATCGGACCGATCCGAACCATATAAAGACGGGCGGGCGCGGCCGGCTCGCTGTGCGGAGCCGCAGTGGCCCCGGGCGGCGGCACCGGGGACGAGGGCGGCGCCTGGACCACCGCAACAGGTTGCGATGAGGCCGGCGCGTTCTGGACCGGCGGCCTTTGCGGTGCCGTTACAACGGCCGGCTTGTCAACCGGCTTGACCGGAGGGGGCGGTGTCTGCACCGGCTTCGCGGGAGGCGGCGGCGGGACCGCCGCTTTGGCGGGCGGGACGGCGGGCTGCGGGGCTGCGGCTGCTCTCTCCACAGGCGCCGACTTCGCGACGGTTGCGGTCGCATGAGCCAATTTTCCGCTGCTCAAGCTCTGGTCGGTCGCGGGCTTGGACGGCGGCACGGACGATGCCGGCGGCGGGCCAGCGGCGGCCGTGCGCGCCGGCGTCTGCTGCGCCTCCACTTCCTGCGCCGCGGCGAGGCTCGCCGAAATGAGCGTTTGCAGCGCCGGCGCAGTGTAGTACTCGTCCGTCGAGACGCCTCGTCTCATCGCGGCCTGGTACACCGCCGCCTGTTGCCGTATCACCTGGGGGTTGTCTCCGGCCATCTTTCGCCGCACTGCGACGAGCCCCCGCATCGAGTTACGCCGGTTGGGATCGAGCGTCAGCACTCTCAGAAAATCGTCCTGTGCGTCCCGAAGACGGCCTGCATCCAGCAACTTCCACGCCTCCGCCTCGAGCTCGGCCATCTGAAGGTCGTGCACCGTCGCGCGCGGCGCTGCCGGAGCGGCGGCCGGCGCGGGCCGCGTCGCCGGGATCTGCGCTGTGGGAACCTGCGCCGCGGGGACCTGTGCGGCGGGACTCGTCCGGCGCGGGGCGGACCGCTCCGACGCGTGGAGCCTGAACAATGCGATGCTGAGGGCGCCTCCGACCACAAACGCCAGGAGCGGGATGGCGGCCTGCCGCGGGGTCATGCGCGCCGCTTTGGCCGGCGTGGTTGGGGCCGGGATCGCATCGGGGACGCCGTCGTCCAGACCGGACACGTCCTCCACGATGTGCGCGACCGCCGGCGGGAGATAGACCGCGCCGATCTGCGCGCGGCCGACCTTGCCCGCATAATTGTAGTGGGCGAGCTTCACCCGGAACGCGCCGGCGATGGCCGCCGCCGTGCCCCACAGGACCACGCTGCGCCGCGTGGGGCTCAGCTCGATGATGTCGAGGCCCATTTGGCTGGCGAACTCTTGAATTCGCTCGAGATCGGTGGGGTCCGCGCCTTCTCGCTCCACGAGCCCGTGCTTCCGGAGCGTGGCCGGGTCGCGCGGCACGCCGGCCGGCAGGCCGTCCGGGTACTGGGCGTTCGGCGCCACTCCGCGGCGCACACGCATAGTGATCATGATGGGCTCGCTCGGATCCACGGGTCCCAGCCACGTGCTGCCCGGAGGAACCGGGCGTTCACTGTCGCGAAGCGGAACCCAATCTGCGGTTTGAGGTAGTTGCATGCCAGGCCCCCCTGCCTGTGCTCGGGTGTGATAACAGCCCCAACGGCGTGGAATCATTCTCGACAACCGCCGCCTCCCCTTTTCTTGCCCAGAGAAGAGGCGCCACGGCCATGGCAGGGAAGACTAATTCCGCAATGGACCCAGCCGCGGAACGGTTCTTTCGGGCCCGGGCGCTTGCCGGCAATCTGCATCTCCTCGACTTCAACGACTGGGAGGAATGGAACTCGGCCAAAGTCAGCTACCGCGACGAGGCCGAGGCCGAGTGGCTTACACGCATGGGGGGAAACGCGCACCGCATGATCCGGACGCCCGCCGAACTGGACTCGGTCCTCCGTGAGTCCGTGTCCGCGCGAGTCTTTCACCTCTATATAGGCGAACGCTTGTTGGACGAGGCGCGGCGGCGGTGGGAGGACATGAAACGGCAGTACAAACGCTCCTGAACAGTCTCGCCCCTCGCGGGTCCCGGAGCAACGAAGGACCTGCGCGGGCGTCATCGAAGCCGCATTACGCCGACACGTCTTGTGCTGCGGGGGATCGCCGCGTGAGCAATCTCGACATGCTGTCGTTGGGCGCGAATGTCGCCGCCATCACGCTGGCCATCGTTGCGATCTGGTTCGCGATCGCGTCCGTGCGGGAATCGCGCATCAATCATGAGCGGACGTTGACGACGCTGGCCACGGTCAGCGAACGCGCGGCGGTGACCGAGCGAACCGTCGGAGAACACTTCGAGAAACTGATGGCCACGATCTTGAGCATCGCGAATTCCATCGCCGTGGCACCCGAGGTCCGCAAGGCCGAAATTCAACGCCTCGGAGACGAGCAGCAGGCCAGGATTCAATCCGACATGATCAAGCTGCTCGGGGATGCGATCAAGTGGGGCGACGCGGCGAAGGTTGACGCGTTCGTTCGTGCGGTTGAAGCGTTTACGTCGGGCCGGGGCAGCCTGGACTCGAGCCCGTTCCGCGATCACCGGAAATTGGACCCGTCGACGACCCTGACTCAGGAGCCATAGCAGAGCCGACCGCCGGGTACTGGTGGCCCCAGGGGAATTCGAATCCCCGTTTCGGCCTTGAGAGGGCCGCGTCCTAGGCCTCTAGACGATGGGGCCGTCCGGCCGAGTCACAGTATAACAACCGACCTGTCAGCACAGCAACTCCGTGAGGCGGGCGGCGTTCTGCACCGCGTAGCCCCGCCAGTCGTTGTTGAAGTAGATGTACGCCGTGTGCGCGCCGTCGCCGATCGCGCGTAGACGGTTCCGCCCAATGCCGAAGCCCGGCCTCGCCGTACCGGCCGCTCGCGCCGGCGCCGTGAAACCGCACGTAGACGAAGGGCGCCGTGCGCACGGCGTGCGCCGGCTAAGCAGCAGCCGCACGGAACGGCGGACGGCCCGGAGACGCTTGATATGGGTGATGAACCGGCTCGCCTTGACGGCAAAGACAAATGACGCCGGGACAGCCCGGCGCCATGAGGAGAACACCGGCGCGGCGGGGAGCCGGTAGAATGTGTAATTGATTTCCACCGTCGGAAAGTGCGCCGCGTAATAGCCGAGCCACGCCTCGGACGGCAGATGCGCGGGGTAGAAGCGGCGCCGCCAATGGGCATAATTCCATCCGGATGTCCCGATGAGAAACCGCGTCGCCACGCCGGCCGCCTCCCCTTAATACCGGCGGGGCCGCCGCTCGGCCGGGCACGGGGACCGGCGATCCGACTTTGTGGCTCACCATCTCGGCGCAGGGTATCACGCGCGGATAGGCGAAACGGTATCGGTCTGACGTGACACTAGTGATTGTAACCTGATGATACACACCATCCTACGGATCTTCGGTTGGATCGCCGCGGCGGCCATCATTCTGGCGGCTTTCTTCCTGCCGTGGCCTCCCGCGGTGCAGCAGGCGCCGCGCCCGGAAGCGACGCTGCAGCCGTCATCCATCCCCCGCGGCGACGCGCGGTTTCTCGTCGTCGGCCTGACGCAGGACCGCCTGCGCACCGACACGATCGAAGTGATTCACTGGGACGACGCCCACCACCGCGTGCGGATCCTCGGTGTGCCGCGCGACATCGACGTCATGATGCCGGGCGTGGGGATCACCAAGCTCGTGCACGCGTACGCGACCGGCGGCATCGGCCGGGCGCGCGCGGCGACCGTCCGGCTGCTCGGTGTCCCGATCGCGCATTACGTCGTGTTCAGCCTTCCGGCCATGCGGCACATCGTGGACCTCATCGGCGGCGTTCCCATCACGGTTGAGAAGCGCATGGTCTACACGGACCGGGAACAGGGCCTCTACATTAATCTGTTCCCGGGGTATCAGGTGCTCGACGGCGCGAAGGCGGAACAATATCTGCGATTCAGGCACGACCAGGACGGCGACATCGGCCGCATCCGGCGGCAGCAGCTGTTCCTGCGGTCGGCCGTTGCGCAGACTCACAAGCCGTCCGTCATGATGCACCTGCCGCTCATCGTTCAGGCGGCGCGCGCGGACGTGCTGACGGATCTTACCTCGTCGCAGGTCCTCGCCTGGTTCCAGCGCATGCAGCCGCTCAAGCCCGAGCAGATCAGCACGGAGTCGATCGACGGCCGCTCGGCCGTGCTCTACGATGCCCTGGCAAAGCAGCGCCTCGACTTCTGGGTGCCGAATCCGGAGGACCTGCGGGCGAAAGTCCGGTGGCTGCTCACCGGCGTGGTGCCGGATCCCAAGCCCTGACGATCTGAACGCCGCGGGGCGGGCGGCGCGCCCTATCCGCGCACTCGAACCGGGAGTTCGTAATAGCCTTCGGCGCCGTCCGGCATCCTGCGCCGGCGTCCCGGCTGGAGGGTGCCCGTCCCGTCGCGCGCGCGCACGGTGACGAGATACTCGCCCGGACCCGGCGGCGTCCACTCCGCCGACCAGAACTGCCAGCAGCTCTCCCCGAGCGCGGGCTTCACCGCCGCCGCGAGCCACGTCGCGCCGCCGTCCGCGCTGATCTCCACGTTCGCAATGCCGCGCCGGCCGGCAAATGCCCAACCGCCGAGTTGCACTGTTCCGACGCGTTGTGTCTCCGCAAGACAAGCGCTGGAGATCTTGACGATCGCCGGGTTCGTAAAGCGTAGACGCTCCCAACGTCCCAAGGACCCCGCCTCCGCCACCTCCACGGCGGTCAGCCACTTGGGCTGCTTCATCCCGTACCGGTTGGGAAGAAGCACGCGCACGGGCGCTCCGTGCTGTCTCGGCAGCGGCCGTCCGTTCATGGCGTAGGCGAGCAGCGACTCGGGATCCATCGCCACGCTGAGCGGCACGGATTCGGAATAGCCGTCGGCGCTTCGCCACACGATCGCCGTCGCGGAGTCCCGCACCCCGGCCAGCGAGAGGAGATCCCGAACCCGCACGCCCTTCCAGCGCGCGGTGCCGATGAGGTCGCCGCCCACCGGGTTGCCGACGCACTCGAGCGTCTGATAGCGCTCTACCGGAGCCGCCGCCGCGACGAATTGCGCATACGACAGCCGAAGCGGCGTGGCCACACGTCCGGTGATCGCGAGCGACCACGCCGCCACGTCGACGACAGGGTCGAACGGGAAGTTTTTGGAGACCTGGAAGAAACGCGCGCTCGGCGTGACTTCGCCGGGCATCCCCCGGATCAGATGGAACGGTTGGGGCGCCGCGCCACGGGCACCAGACGGCACCGCGGCCTGACGGGGCCGGCGCGGGGGCGACCCGGTACCGACCCGAGAGGCCAGCGACGCGAGCACCAGCGCGAGCCCGGACCGCCGGAGCAATCCCCGCCGGCCGAAGGTCCCGCCGGAAGCGGCGGGGAAGCGCGCACGATCCGAACGGGACATCGATGCCTCAACCACGGCGCGCGTGGGATGCTGTGAGCGCGCCTGATCTGGTGCGTGCGGGGGCGCACGCAGGTACGCCAGCAAGAGTCCATAGACGGCGCTCGCGATGGCGAGCCAGGGCCCCGCCGGTACGACTATGGTGAGGGGCTCGCCGAGTGTTCCTCCTTCGAGCAGCGGCAGCACGATGTCCGCGAGAACCAGCCACGTCCCCGCGGCCGCGACAAGCCCGAGAAACGGGACCGGCCGCCGGCTCCTTCCAGCCACACACGCGTAGAGCGCGCCGCCGGCGCCGAAGCCGGCCAGGCTGAGCGCAACGGCCAATGCGAAGCCGGCCGGTTTGGCCAGATGCTGCAGTTCGGCCAGAAGGAGCGTGAAGACTGCGTCGGGGAGCATCCGGACGATCCGCTCACCCAGCGCCTCCTGCGGCATCGGAATGCCCCAGGCCGCGCGAGAGACAAACAGCACGAGGGTGGCGCCCGCGCCGGCGAGGACGCCCGTCCAGAATCCGCCCTCGCCGTCGGCCCGCCGCATCATAGCGCGTACACTTCCCCGAACCCCGCGAAGACAGACGCAGAGCAAGGAGGTTCCTTCGCTCTACACGCGATGGTGGCCGACACGATCGCGGCGCTTCGAGGCCAACCCGGGTCGACGGCCTTCGTCGTCATCCTGCGCGGGGCGGAGCGGCGAACCGTAGCGAAGCCAAGCCCACCATCGCACACCGGTCTTCGCCGTTCTTCACAAAAATCGAATGACTTCTGCGCAAGTCTTACTTAGCGGGGTGCTACAACCACCTCTGGCTGTTCCATCGCGGCGCGGCATGAACGGCGGCGGTGCGCAGGTCGACGCGGCCCGGCCGCGGCCGCCACCACGGACATCCGGAGCGTTCACCTTGGAGCACCTGCACTGGAAGTCGCAGCGCGTGGCCGCGACGACAGTTCTTGTGCTCATCGGAGAACTGGACCGGGCGGACGCGGCATCCGTACAGGCGCAGCTGCGGACCGCCGCTCAGGCGGAGCAGCACGTCGTCGTAGATCTCCAGGAACTCCGGTTCATCGACTCTTCCGGGATCAAAGCGTTGCTGGAGGCGCACCGGGCGGTCACACAATTGCGCCGCCGGTTCGCGCTGGTAAGCTCCTCACCAGCGATACAGAAGATCTTCCGGATTCTCGGCGTGGACCAGATTCTGCCGGTGTTCCCCACGTTAGACGCGGCACTGGAGAGCGTCGAATACGGCTGCGCCTAGCTCGCGCTCCGCCTTTGCGTCTCGTCCGCTGCGCCGTCTTCTGTCAGGTCCAGGAAGTATGCGACGCTCGCGAGCCTTCCCACCGCGCGCAGGGACAACGGCCCATCGAGGTGCTCATCGCTGCGGTACAGCCGCGGCCGTGTGAGCCGCAGCGCGCGCCCCCGGGTCTCCAGGGTGCACCCGCCGGCGCTCCGAACGTTGCGCACCCAATCCGCGTCAGGGCCATAAGTCAGGGCGATGACGTAGCCGCCGTCGCGGCGGAAGACGTTTACCGGCGTGTGATAGCGGCGGCCGGTTTTGCGGCCCGTGTGCACCACGACGCCGAAGCCGGGCAGGTACCGCGCCGCGGGCCGCACGACATGATTCGTCACGCGTCGATTGAAGCGCGCGAGCAAACGACGTAGCGGTATGGGCCAAACCTCCGACGCGGGCGGTGACGCCCCGGATTGTGTGTGTGCGAGCCGGAGAGCGCGTGAAACCCGATGAAAGCGTCATACCCACGAGGAGCAATGCACGGACGCTCAGTACCGCGCCGCCGCGCGTCATGGGCGGCATAGGGCGAGGAGCCTCCGCCAAATACGAGGTCGGTAGTTTTGGGGTAAGGCTTGGATGCGGGGGAATCGGAGGGTGGGACCGCAATGATTACCAACTGGGAGCGGCCTCACTATAATCGTTCGCGGAGCACCGCGCGCGGGCGTACCCTATCTCCGGGCGAGGTCAAAGACGCTCGACGGTACCGCTTGGAGCTACTTCAGGCCGCTTTCGCCGCGGTGGCCCTCATCACAATCGCGCTCGCGTCCGGACTACGACCTTAACATAATCGGCCAACCTTACATAACCGGCCAACCTTGACCTAGCCGGTCACCGCGCCGCGGTCATGGCCTCCAGTCCGAGGCGCGGTTCTTTTCCATTGCGTTCCGGCATGCCGCCTGTGCCGCTGTGATCGCGTCATCCCGGCTGCGCGCCAGACCATCGGCAACGGAGGGGCCGCGAACGGACGACGCGGACGCGAGCAATCTGGCCACCTGCCATTCCCAATGCCCGCCGGACCCGGCGACAAAGATGTCGTAGACGTATCTGCCTTGGCGCTGCGTGCTGATGTGCTCACCCATCGGCATTGAGTGTTCCCGGTCCCACGCGAGAGATGCGGACACCAACGATTTTCATGCCCGCCGCAGGCGTCGACTAGCCGGGGCGGCCCTCAGGAACGACGGGCGAAGGATGCCGAAGACCGCGCACACACGCTGAGGGAAGCCGGGTAACGGTTCCACGTGGGTGAAAAATGAACTCGCTCTTACGCGCCCGTGAGGGCGTCGTTCACGTAGCGGCTGACTTTGACACCTGCAATCGCAGCAGGTCGCCCAGGCCCCGCGCAATTCGACGGTTGACGGCATCCAGCGTTGCCCGGGCGGCCGCGTCGACACCGCGCGCGGCGATGGCGGCGCCCACCCACCGCTCCAACGTCTCTTTCGATTGGACGATGACCACGGCGATGCGAGTGCCGTCGGCCGCGCTGACGCTCCTGTGGTCGTGGACGGAGAAGGTGTGACCGGGACCCATGAGGTCCATGATCGCCCCCAGTGTCGAGGCGGCGACCGCCCCGTCCAGATCCCTCGTGTGCCGGTTCACCGTAGTGGTCCGTTTCACAAGCCGCCGCCCCAGTTCGAGCGTCACGGTGGCCGCCGGGTGGCCCTGATCGCCCGGTGCGACCACGACATCAACGAGGCGGCAGCGGGCCTCGCGCGGCCGCGTCCCCATCGGCGCCGTGCCAGGGTGCAGCGTGCGGGCGGCGGTAGTCTCCCATCGCTCCGAGCCCTTCGCCAGGGTAGAGCCCATGCTGGCCTGCGCGATGAGGTCCTCGACGAGCGACGCGATGTGGGTAGCCGCTCGACTGGCCACCCGCCGGCCGCCGGCAACCCCCACGCTCCCCCGCACACGGTGCGGCAGGCCCTTCAGGTTACACGACACGTCCACGGCCTCGCGAACGCGGCGGGCCAGCGCCTCGAGCTCGGCGCCCCGGCGGGTCGTACCGATGGCGAACTCGTCACCGCCATAGCGGCACAGGAGATCATGCCTGCGATCGACGCAGGTCATGAGGCAGCGCGCCACGGCTCGCAGGCAATCGTCACCCGCGACATGGCCGTTGACCTTGTTCACCAGCCAGAAATTGTCGAGATCGATGAACAGAATCGCGATTTCGCGCTCTTCCAGCAAGGCGTCTCGGGCCCACGTCCGGAGCAACACGGCCCACGGAAGGCCGGTCAACGAGTCCGTTTGCTGGTTGAGCGCCCCCAGGATCGCCGCGGAGGACACCACCCCGACGACGCGTCCGTTTTCGGTGACCGGCAGCAGGTCGAGCCCATGGCGCGTCAGCAGCCGGTGTCCCTCACTCGGCAACATGTTGGGCGTCCCCGGCTCAATTCCCGATTGCATTAATTCGGCGATTGGACGGTCGGGCGCTTCTCCTAAGAGCTGAAAGGCGGTGACGACCCCGACGAACTGATCGTCAACAGCCACCGGCAACACGTGACGCCGCTGTTCGCGGAGGATGCGAATGGCAGACGCGACCGTATCCCTCCCGCTGATGGTGAACGCGGTCGTCGACATGAGATCGGCCAGTGTGAGTAGACTACTCGTCACCCAAGGGCCCCCGATGGTGTCTCAATGATTGACGGGTACGCCCAACCGTAATCCTCACAGCAGCACGGGGGCGCGCCGTCCTGATTCTCCTGTTCCCACTGCACGTTGGATGTAAACACAGGGACGCCTCGGATGGTCTTGTCGAATCACGCGGGTTGGAATCCCAGGGTGGATGCCTCGTCTCCCGCAACCGGCAGGCCGTGATCCTCCCAGAGATCCGCGTCGCCGAAGGGCAATTCCGATATTGGCCCATAGAAGAGCGACCACCGTGTCCGCGCCAGGAGGTGCTCCGGCCCAGGCGACTGCCGCACCTCAGTGTGGTCCGCGGTGGATTCGAAGAAGCCGAGTCCAAATGTGTGTCCGGCGGCGCCGAGGACCGTTACGTGATTGAGTCCGGATTGCAACTCGGGAGCTTCCACATGGATCAGGTCCTCGTCTGTGAGATGGCGCCACGGCGCGGCCTCGTAGAAGCGCCTCGCCGCCTCGGCGAAGGCGCCCATGCGATCCACGGTCACACCCCGGGCATCGAGGGCATTCGGCGGCAAGGACACGCCGGCAATGTGCTCGGCCATCTGGACAAGCACTTCTCGCACGGCCGGGAGATTGGGCAGGACCGTGAGTGCAAGATCTCCGTCTCCGATCGCGTCGGCGGACACCCAGGTCCCTGTCTGCGACCTGCAATGTTGCCAGTCGATATCCGGCGAGCCGCCGGTTCTGCCCGAACTCGACGAGTGCGTCCAGCGCAAGCGTCCAGTCTTGTGCACCCATCTCCGGCTCCATCTTGAAATGGACAAACCCGCTCTTCCGGCTGACCCACATCCCCGCCCACGGGCGGTACGGTTTGCCGTCAGGACCTTGGTCGATCCAACTCAACACCCGAACGAGGCCGCCCTGCCACGCGTCGTCGGACCTCTGCGGAAGTCGCTTGAAGCGTTCAATCGCCATACTTCCACCATTCGTTGGCGTCCTCGTTGCTACCCGCGCACGAAGAACGAGGACAATTGCGGTGACCGAGCGAGCGAGTCAACGGAATTGACCGCACGGAGCTTCGTGGCCATAATGCGCGGCGGCTCAGCATCTTCGTTGCCGAATTTGCTGAAGCCGAAGGTTGTCATGGTTAACGTTAAGCGTTATAGTATCCTTGCATGATCGTTGCGTTCCGTGAGCGGGGCACCGAGGACATCTTCAACGGCGAGAATACGGATGCGGCACGACGAACGTGCCCTAAGACGATCTGGAGGGCGGCCCGGCGGAAGCTCGACCAACTCAACCAAGCTGTCCGTCTGGCGGATTTGGCCGCCCCTCCCGCCAATCGCCTGGCGCTTCACGGCGACCGCCGAGGACAGCACAGCATCCGCATCAACGACCGGTATCGCGTCTGTTTTCGGTGGACCGAGCGCGGCGCGCAAGAAGTGGAGATCACCGACTATCATTAGGTGGTGATGCGCAGATGACTGCCATGATCCGAACTCCGCGGAAGCGGCCGCCCACTCCCCCGGGAGAGATGCTGGCAGAGGAGTTCCTCAAGCCGCTTCACATGACCCAGAAGGATCTGGCGAAGCGGATTCACGTCTCGCTCCCCCGTGTGAACGAAATCGTGCGTGGCAAGCGAAGCATTACACCTGACACAGCACTTCGTCTCTCCCGCTTATTCAAGACGAGCCCGGAGTTCTGGCTGCACGGCCAACTGGTGTGGGACCTCTACCACACAATCCATTCCAGAACGTCGAAGCAGTTAGACAGGATCCGCCCCGTCGCCTGAAGCGCAAGAACCGTCGTTATCGACGTCGCAGACGGTTTGACGGCTCACAGATGCCGATCGGAGAATGTGAACATCACTACTTCTATACATCTTTGGCTGGGGGAGAAGGATTCTTCACCAGTACATCCTGTCAGCGTTCGAATCAACTTAGTTGCCGCCTCGCCCGCGCCGCCAATGACTTAAAATAGGGACTTACGTGATACGACATCAGCACCTGTTGCTTGCCACGAACGTAAAGGATTCCAAAACACACCGTCTCGGTAGTGCTTAAGTTTGAAGCACTACCCACCGTCTCAGGTCCTCTCCACAACCGATAGACAATCCGATCGGTGCCCTATGGCTGAGGCGGGGGATCGCTGCTACCGTATTTCTATAAACTTTCATCGGGAGGGTCCGGAGCGGATGGAGACCCAGGGCGCGCACGCTAAGGCGACTCACGGTCACTGGCGCTTCCAGGTGCTCCTTGATCGCTGCATCGGCTGCGGAGTATGTATGGACACGTGTCCCGTCGGCACTCTCGACATGTCCCGCCCAACGGGCCCGGGCGTCGATGGAACCGGACCCTACCCCTGGATGACAGAACAGCCCGTCCAGGTGAGACACTGCATCGGATGCTTCGTGTGCCGCACAGAGTGTCCGACAGACGCCATCGCTATCGAGGCCGTTGATTCCGAACCGCCCATGCACGCCGTTCCGCCGCTTGCGGTCGTCCCAAGCAACGATCCCGATCGAGGCTGGGTCCCGCTGTCCGCCCTGACGCGGGAGGCGAAGCGAGAACCCGTGGCAGCAGAGCGGCACGGGCCGTGGGGAGATCTCGCCCTCTGGAAGCTGGCGCCTCGGGGACGGCTGCCCTGGCAGGTCTGGCGCGGGTGGATCCGCCCCCGAAGCCGCCCCGCGGCAGGGGACAGTCGAAAGGAGGCATGACGGGATGGAAGTCGCACAAGCCACGAAACTGTTTTCCGATCAGTTCCTAAAGATGATCCCGTCCTTGTTCGCGTCGTTGGAGATGTTCGTTGAAGGGACCGTGGCGGTCTCGCTGACGATCCTCTGGGTCTTGCTTCTGGCCCTCTACTTGGCGCGCCCGTATATGATCCGTACGTTGCAGAAGTTTTCTCTGCGGGTGGGGGCGGATCTCTGGTGGCTGCTCTATGTGGGCCTTCGCGACCTGGTCCTGGCCGTCGTGTTTGTCATGGGTCTCCTATATTTCTTGCCGGACGTCTTGGGGATGCTCCCGTTGCCCATCACGGGGCCGCTCGCCGAAGCGCTGCTGTTTGCCGTCCTCGCGGTCAAGCTCACACGGGACGCGGATAATGACCCAAAGGCGTTCTCCCTGGTGAGCACGCTACTGGGTGCCGGCACGGTGCTCTATGTGGCCCCGTTCGTGTTGGCCGAGAAACTCGGCGGCTTCGCGGGTACGCGGTTCGATTGGCTGGTGACCACGGTCTCCCCGCTCGCGGGGTCAACCGCGTCGGGCGTGGCGCTCATCTGCTGGGGGACAGCCACCCTGGCGGCCATCATCTTGGGAAGCGTGGCCGTCACCTACACGATGCGCCTGACCAAGCCCAATGAGCAGGAGGTCTGACCGACATGGACGCGTATGGCCAGATCATTCAGGCGTTTGTGGAGGAGGCACGAGGCTGGACCGTCTTGACAGTCGCGGCCTTGATGCCGACGCTGTGGACGCTCACCCTGATGCTCACGCTCGCCCGTCCCTACATGCTGCGAACACTGCGCAAGTGCACGGTGCGGTTCGGCGGCGATGTCTGGTGGCTGTCGTACGTGCTGATGCGAGACGGAGTGATGATCGTCACGCTGGCGGCCGGTTTTGTTTTCTTGCTGCCACACCCGGCGCACATCGTGGAAGGGCAGGAGCTGTCCTTGCCTCTCTTCGGCCCTCTCGCAACGCTCTGCCTGTTCTGGGCCTTGGCCGTGAAACTCACGGAAGATACCGATGATGACCCGGCCGCGTACCGTCGGATGATATCGCTTCTGACGATCGGGGGAGTGCTGTACTTTATTTCCATGGTGTTCGGATCAGAAGCGGGGGACCAGGACTGGCTCAACCCGGTCAACAAATTCCTGGCCACCGGAAGCAATCCGGCGTGGGCGCACGCGATTACATTGATCGCCCTGGTTGGTTTCGGCGCAACGGGAGCCTATATCTTCACACGAGTGCTGAGCGGGATCCGGCGCGGCAGCGCCGAGAACAGACCGGCGGTGGGTTCGCCTATCGCGCCCGTGCACCAATGACCGGCTGCTGAGCCGGACGCCGCAAGAAGTTATTCGACAGTGGAGCGGGATGCCCGGGGGGGCACCAGGCTGTTCGCGATGCCCCGGGGCGGCGGGATCGGCGGCGAGTCCACGCCGGCGTCGGTAGGCCTGCGCGGATGAGCCCGTCCTCGCGGTGCAGTTCCTCGCCTGTTATTCTCGTATGCATTGCCCGCTCCTGACGCCCACCTTCCACGAGCCTGAACGGTCCGAGTCACGACACGGTACAAGGAGGCGACACGATGCCGCAGACGCCCCACGTCGAACGCCACTTCACCGGCGGCGAGACGGTTCGGGACATCGTGATCGGGATGTCAGATGGGCTGACGGTGCCGTTTGCCCTCGCGGCGGGTCTCTCCGGGGCCATCAGCTCGACGAAGATCATCGTGACCGCCGGTCTCGCCGAGATCGCGGCCGGCTCGATCGCCATGGGGCTCGGGGGGTATTTGGCGGCGAGAAGTGACGCGGAACACTATGCGAGCGAGCAAGTGCGTGAGACCGACGAAGTGAGAACGCTCCCTGACGTCGAGGCCGACGAGGTCCGGCAGGTGTTTGCAGGATACGGCCTCACACTGAAAGAGAGCGCGCCGGTGGTCGAGGCACTCCGCCGTCGTCCTCAGGCGTGGGTTGACTTCATGATGCGGTTCGAGCTCGGACTGGAGAAGCCCGTCCCGGCGCGCGCGCTCACCAGCGCACTCACGATTGCCGGCGCCTACATCGCGGGCGGGTTCATCCCGCTCGCCCCGTACTTGTTCACCTCCCACGTGACAACTGCATTGCCGTCCTCGATCGCCGTGACACTCGCAGCCCTGGTGGCCTTCGGGTACATCAAGGGCCGGTTCACGGGTGCCCAGCCGGGGCGCAGCGCAGCTCAGACGGTGCTCGTCGGGGGACTCGCCGCGGCGGCGGCATTCGTACTGGCCCGGCTCATTTCGTAGCAAGAGATGTCTCGATGCGCAGATGAAACGGGACGCGGCCCGCTTGGTCGCGGCAAAGCGGCGCGAATTCGACGTCCCGATTGTGGACGACGCCTCGCGTCTATCCCGCGATTCTACCGACGCCCTGCGACTCTTGCAACGGCTGGAGTTTGTGGGGTTGGGCTCGTCGCCCGCACAGATGGCATCGATACGGTCCAGAACGCCAAGGGCGCGCGGCTCCCATACGCGATCAAATCCGCCTTCAACGAGGAATTCCTGCGGGATCTTGGAGAGAAAATGTCGCGAGGCCAGGGGGGCCGCGTGCGGGCCGGTCTGAGCCCGGGCGGCCTGCCGTATGGGTACCGAAGCGAGCCGGTCATCGGGAGCCGCGGCAAGGTCGACGGGTATCGCCGGGTCGTGCATGAGTCAGAAGCCGGCGTGGTTCGAAGAATCTTCGAGCTGTTTGTCCGCGACGCGGGTGGGCGCCCACATTCCACTCGCGAGATTGCCCAACTCCTGACGGCAGAAGGAATCGCTCCGCCAGGTGCCCGATGGCAGAATCGAACGGTGCGGCAGGCGACGACGTGGAGCTCCACCTCTCTCGTCGGCTACCGCCGCCTTAAGAAGGGCCTCCTGAATAATCCCATTTACATTGGTCGGCCCGCGTGGAATCGGTCGAAGTGGTTGCGAGATCCAGACACGAAGCGCGAGACGTACCGTCCCACGCCCGCGGCGGAGCGGATCGAGGTGGAGGTCCATAACCTGCGGATTATCCCGCAGGACCTCTGGGATCGGGCCCAGGCCCGGTTGAAGATGTATGACCTGCCGGGACGGGGAGTGGACGGCGCAATGTCGGGCGCTACCTGATGAGTGGCTTCATGCGATGTGCCGCGTGCGGCAGCGCGTACATCAAGACGAATCATTTCTACCGGTGCGGCACCCATCGGAACCGCGGGAACCAAGTCTGTTCTAATGGCCGGGGCGTCACGCTGGCGAAGTTGCAGCGTGTCGTAATCGACGCTGGCGCGAGAAGCTGTACAGCCCGGTGAACCTGAAGGCCGCGATCGAGGAGGTCCGCGACCAACTAATTGCGCGGGCGAAGCAGGAAGCGCGGGCGCGGGCGGCTGTCGGTCCACCGGACCAGGCCCGCCTGCTGCGCGAGGTCGAGCGGGAAATCGACAACATCAGAGCGGCCGTGCGGATCGGGAAGGCGCCAGAAACCTTACCAGCGATGCTGGAGGACGCCGAGGGCCGCAGGAAGGCCCTTCAGGCGGGCCACGGAGGCCCCAAGGGACCACGACGTGCAGGCAAGGGTCGAGCGAATTCTCGCGGAGCTGCCTGAGCGCGTCCAAGCTTACCTGGAAGACTTGGATGCGCTGCTGGCGGGAGACCAGATCGAGCGCGGGAAGCAGATCCTGGCCAGTCTGGGCACAGAAGTCATTATCAGCCCGGACGGAACAGCCGAAATCCGCGGCGACTTGGGGAAGGCGATCAGGCTCCTCGGGCAGCGCCGGCGGGACCGTTCACTTTGGTGGCTGGGGGAGGAGGATTCGAACCCCCGCTAACGGGTCCAGAGCCCGTCGTCCTACCGCTAGACGATCCCCCAGCGGCTTTCTCTTGGAATTATATCACGCGACGGCGCGCGGCCGGGCTACCGTTCCCGCTCCGCGGTGGTCGGGTCGATGATCGTGGCGACCGCCGAGATGCGGTTTGCGGGGAAGCCGCCTTGGCGGGCGTGCTCGCGCACCATTTCTTCGTTCGGAGCGATGTACACGCAGTAGATCTTGTTGTCCGTCACGTAGCTGTGCACCCACTGAATCTGCGGACCCATCCGCTCCAGCACACCGCACGATTTCTGCGAGATACCCCGCAGGTCCGAAGGCGACAGACTCCCGGCGTTCGGGATTTCACGCTCGATTACGTATTTGGGCATACACCCCTCCTCGTCGTCGGTCCGGACGATTTGTGCGCGATCGTCGCGCGGTCCTGCCGATCGTGTGATGTCCGGCGAGACGGTGCCTTACTACGCGCCGCCCGACGCCGCGGTCTCCTCGGCCAGGCGGGCCGCGCGGGTCAGTCGCGCCAGCACCCGCCCCTTGCCGAGCACCTCGATCAGCTCGAAGAGGCCCGGACCGACGGTCTTGCCGGTGAGGGCGAGGCGCAGCGGATGGATCACGTCCTTGCTTTCGAGTCCCAGCGCCGCGGCCGTATCGCGGACCGCCTTCTCGATGCCGGCGACATCGAAGGGCTCCACCCGGGCGAGCGCTTCCCGCAGCCGCTCCAGCATGGCCGGCGTCTCCCGGCCGCGGAACTGTTTGCGCACGGCCGCAGGATCATACGGAATGTCGTCCCGGAAGAAGAAGTCGCCGTACGTCAGCACGTCCTTGGGCAGCCGGAGCCGCTCGCCCATGATCGCCACCACCCGCGCGACGTACGCCCGCTGCGCCGGGCCGCCGTCGCCGTCCAGTAGCCCGGCATCCCGGAGCGCGCCGGCCACGAGATCGACGACCCGCTCCGGCGTGCGCCGCAGCGCCTCCTGAAGATAGACGCCGTTCATCCAAGTCAGTTTTTGGACGTCGAAGACGGCCCCGCTCTTGCCGACGTCGGCGATCCGGAACCGGGCGATCATCTCGTCGACGCTGAAGATCTCGCGGCCGTCCTCCGGATACCAGCCCATCAACGCGAAGAAGTTCACCAGCGCTTCGGGCAGGTAGCCCTGCGCCTTGTACTCCCGCACGGCGGTGTCGCCGTGGCGTTTACTCAGTTTCTTCCGGTCCACGCCGAGCAGCGACGGGAAATGCGCGACGCGCGGCTGGTCCCAGCCGAACGCCTCGTACATAAGGAACTGCCGCGGCGTATTCGAGAGGTGCTCGGCCCCGCGGGTGATGTGGGTGATCCGCATGCCATGATCGTCGACAACGTTGGCGAAATTGTATAGCGGCGTGCCGTCGGACCGCTGGATGATGAAATCGTCCAGATCCTCCGCGGCGAACTCGACGCGGCCCAGGACGAGATCATCGACCATGATCGGCCCCCGCGACGAGCGCACCCGGAAGCGCAGCGTCGCGCGGCGCCCGGCCGCTTCCATCTCCGCCCGCCTGGCCGGCGTCAAATCGCGGCAGCGTCCCGAATATCGGTACGGACGATGTTCCGCCGCCGCACGCTGGCGGTCGGCTTCCAACTCCTCGGGCAGACAGTAACAGGGATAGGCGGCGCTCCGCGCGGTCAAAATCTCCGCGTGCTGCCGGTAGAGCTCGGTGCGCTCGGTCTGCCGGTAGGGGCCGACGGGGCCGCCGATGTCGGGGCCTTCGTCCCAGCCGATGCCCAGCCACCGCAGGTCCTCCAGAATCGCCGCTTCAAAGGCCTCTGTCGACCGGCTGCGGTCCGTGTCCTCGATGCGCAGAACGAACTGCCCGCCCTCGTGCCGGGTAAACAGCCACGTGAAAAACGCCATCCATGCCCCGCCGACGTGCAGATAGCCGGTGGGGCTGGGCGCGTAGCGCGTGCGCACCGCCATGAACTCAGGGTAACAGCCGCGTGAGGCTAGGTAAAGAGCGTGCTGACCGACTCGTTCCGGTGGATGCTGCGCATCGCCTGCGCAAACAGCGGCGCCGCGGACAAGATGCGGAGACGCGACAGCTGCTTTGCCGGGGTGACCGGAATGCTGTTCGTCACCGCGACTTCGCGAATATCGGGCTGCGACAGCGCGGCGGCCGCGCCGTCGACGAACACGGGGTGCGTGGCGCAGACGAAGGCTTCCGGCCGGGCGCCCGCGGCCACCAGCGCATCGAGGGCGGCGCGGATCGTCCCGCCGGTCGTGATCATGCGATCGATCAGGATCGGCACGCAGCCCTCGACGTTCCCCACGACCTGCACGACCTGCTTGAAACCTTCCACGCGGCGTTGAAACACGACGGCGAGCGGCAGCCGGAGGCGCTCCGCGAGCCGGTGCGCGGTCTTGACGCCCCCGTCGTCCGGGGCCACGACGACGCCGCAGGAGAGATCGTGGGCGCGGAGATAATCGGCGAAGAGCGCGAGCCCGCGGAGATGGTCGACCGGAATGCTGAAGAATCCCTCGATCTGGTCCGCGTCGAGGTCGAGGGCGAGGACGCGGTCCACCCCGGCGGCCTGCAGGAGGTCGGCGACGAGGCGGCCGGTGATCGGCTCGCGGGGCCCGTGCTTCTTGTCCTGCCGGGCGTAGCCGTAGTACGGGATCACGGCGGTGATGCGGCCGGCCGACGCGCGGCGCAGCGCGTCGACCATCACGAGGAGTTCCATCAGGTTTTCGTTGACCGGCGGGCAAGTGGGCTGCACGATGAACGCGTCGGCGCCGCGCACACTCTCGTCGAAGCGGGCGTAGATCTCGCCGTCTTCGAACCGCCGGATGGTCACGCGGCCGAGCGGGAATCCGAGCTCCGCCGCGATCTCTTCACCGAGCGCGCGGTTGGCCGTGCCGCTGAAGACCTTCATCTCCCGCTCGGCGAACGGCGTCCTCGCGGGCGCGCGATGCTCGCGCGGTCCGCCGGACTCAGCGGGCTTGTACAAGGAACCGAATCGCGGTCCGCTCTTCCCCGTCAATCTCCACCTTCGTGAACGCGGGAATCGCGATCAGATCGATGCCGTTCGGCGCGACGAACCCGCGGGTAATGGCGATGGCCTTGACGGCCTGGTTGACGGCGCCGGCGCCGACGGCCTGGATCTCCACGGCGCCCCGCTCGCGCAGCACCGCGGCGAGCGCGCCTGCGACGGCCTTGGGCTTCGAGTCGGCGGAGACCCTGAGGACTTCCCCCATCCCGTCAGCCTCCAGGCCTGTTGCGGCGGGGTCAACAGGTCCGGCCCCTTTCAATCACCTGGGAGGCAACTCCTGCGTCTTACGCGGGACCTCTGGCGGGGGGGCCGCAGAGGGGGCCCGCCGCGCCGCGCGCGCCTCGCGCGCGCGCTTGCCGGCGACGACGGCCATGAAATGCGGGATCGTGAGTTGCCGCCGAAGCCGCCGCGGCTCATGCGCGAGGCGGTAGAGCCACTCAAGGCCGAGGGCCTGCATGAGCCGCGGCGCGCGGCTGGCCCGGCCGGCCCACACATCGAGCGAGCCGCCGATCCCCATCGCGACCGGCACGCCGAGCGCCGACAGGTGCCGCGCCAGCCACCGTTCCTGGCGCGGCGTCCCGAGCCCCGCCAGCAACAGCACGGGCCCGGCCGCGCCGATCGCCGCGACCACGCGCGGCTCGTCCGCGGAGCCGAAGTATCCGTGCGCGCAGCCGACGACGTCGAGACCGGGATATGCGGCGCGGAGACGCGCGGCCGCCTCTTCCGCGATCCCCGGCCGGCCCCCGAGCAGATACACGCGCCAGCGCCGGCGCGCCGCTGCCGCCAGCAGGCGCTCGGCCAGTTCGATGCCGGGCACGCGCGCCGGCAGCGGGCGTTGCAGATACCGGGAGCCCCAGACGACGCCGACGCCGTCGGCGACGACGAGGGCGGCGCCGGCGAGCAGCGCGGCGAGGCCGGCGTCCCGCCGCGCGGTCATCACCATCTCGGTGTTCGCGGTAACGACAAGCGACGGACGTCCACCGTCCACGAAGGCGATGACGCGCGCCACGGCGCCGTCGAGATCCACCGGGTCGAACGCGACGCCGAGGATGTCGATGCGCCGCCCGCCGCCCGGCGCGGGGCCGGCATCTGTGCGGAGCACCCCGCCGCTCACGCCAGCAACTCGATCGCGAGCGCCGGGCTCAGCGCCGCGCGTTCGCGCAGCGCCGCCGCGACGCGCCGCAGACGGTCGCGGCGGGCGGCGCGGTCCGCCGCCGCCGCCTCGATGCGCGCCGCGAGCGCCCCGGCGTCCAGACGGTCCGCCGCGAGCGGCGCCTCCTCACCGAGCTCCTGCGCGAGCGCGGCGACTTTGCGGTCGTACGCGACCGGCACCACCGGCACGCCCTGCGACGCGGCGAAGATCAACGCGTGCAGGCGCATCCCGACGACGAGGTCGAGGGTCCCCGTGAGGGCCAGCATCTCCCGCGGTCCGAAGGCACCGCGCACAACGACGGCTCCATCGAGCCGCGCGGCCACCGTCTCCGCGGCCACGACATCGTGCGGCCGGTGCATCGGAAGCAGCACCCACCGGACGCCGAGGCGCGCGGCCGCTGCGCGCGCGGCGGCCGCCACCGCATTCAGCACGCCGCCGTCGCCCCAGGGCCGCACGGCCAGCCCGAACCGCGGGCCCGTCCCCCACTGCGCGCGCTCACGTTCCACAGCCGGTGTCGCGTCGGGATCCAGCAAAAACGACGGATCGGCGCTCACGCACACGCGCGGCGTCCGAACGCCGGCCCGCGCCAGCACCTCCGCCGAGGCGGCGTCGCGCACGGTCACGAGGTCCACGCCGTTCAACACGCTGCGGAGGCCCGCGCGCACCCACGCCCGGTGCGCGGGTTCGAAGCCCTGCGCGTAGACGGCCGTGCGCCGGCACCACCGGCGCGCGGCCGCGAGCACCGCGAGATAATACCAGGGACTGCGCCAACTGGTGGCGTCTTGAAAGAGGCTGCCGCCGCCCGAGAGAAACAGGTCCGCGCCCCGCAGCGCGTCCAGGACGGCACGCGGCCGGGCGCGCGGCACGCCGGCGACTCCGTGCGCGCGCGCCGTCGCCTCCGGGGATGCGGACAGCACGTCGATCTCCAGCGCGGGCCGGCGCCGGCGCAGTTCCGTTACCGTCGCCGCCAGCACCGCTTCATCCCCGAGGTTGCCGAACCCGTAATAGCCGGAGAGAACAACCCGGCTCACCGCTCGAGGCCTGCGCCGTCACCCCCGGCATAATCGGTCAACGGCGCGGGCCGAAGGTCCTCGGCAGAGGACGCCGGTACCGCGGCCGGCGGGCCGCCGCGCGCCGTGCGAGAGTGCCCATGAACCTCCCGCGCGGGCAGACACCACCAGCGTCGGCTCCACAACACCAGGCCGATGAGCACGGCCCCGATCAGCGATCCGATCACGAGCGCGTAGACCGTCCGCTCGACGATGTAGACGAGCGGCGTGTGAATGTGCGAGAACGAATCGACAAGGTTGGTCTGGCCGGCCGCCCCCACCATCGCCGCCGGCAGCACCCACCGCCTCGCGCCCAGCACGGCCAGCGCGATCGCCAGCATCATGGCCGGGTGCCCGATGAGAAACTCCTTCGTCCGCGGCCGGGCCACCAGCACGTGCGCGAGCACGGTGCGGACCCTGACCTCGAGGCCGCCGAGGGCGGGCAGGCCGGTGTTGCCCGTGCGGCCGAGCGCAAACAGGGCCGCCGCGCCGATCACGATGAGGAGGATGCCGTACTCCAGCCGGAGCGGCTGGCGCATCCACTCCCGTACCCGCGACCAGACGCCCTCAGGCCCGGCCTGCGACGCGGCAATGGCGAGTCCCACAATGATGACGGGCAGCACAATGAGGAGTTTGACGCCGAGAAACACGCGCATCTCCATCATGAACGGCCACTCCGCGAGCAGCGCGGCCACCATGAATCCGCCCAAGGCCGAGACGGCCGACATCGCCCACAGGCCGGTGAGGGCGCGGCCGAGCACGGCGCCGCCCGCGTGCCGCACCGCGGGCCACGTGTCGCGCCGCGCCCCCGGGACGAACCACAGCATCGCGAGGATCGGAAAGGCCAGCGCGGCGAGCAGCGCGAGAAGTTCTCGCCACAGCGTGACGCGGTGCGCCGCCATCACCGCGAGCGTAATGAGGAATCCCGCGGCGACGCCGGCGTAGAGGAGCTTCGGTCGAACACCGTAGCCGAGCACCGCGCCGGTCTCCGCGACGGCCAGCGCCCCCGCGGCGAGCGCGCCGAGCGCGGCGAACGCAAACCACGGCGCCGGCGTGCCGACCGGCGGCAGCGGCTCCGCCTTGCCGAACTTATAACCGCTCGCGCGCAGTTCGTCGGCGATGGAGCCCACGTAGTCGAGGTTCATCGAGATCGGATCGACGCCGGCGGGTGTCGCCAAAAACGGCCGCACGTAGAGGATGCGGACGTTTCGCTCGTGCGCCGCCAGCACGAACTTGTCGCGCGCCTGGTCCGCCGTCTGCCCGGCCAGTTCTTCCGGCGCCAGGCTGAACACGCGGACGATGCGCGGGGCGGTGAGCTGCGCGAGCTGTTCCTCGCCCTTTTGGCGCCGGCGGGCCGTGAACGACTCGATCCGGCCGAAGACGAAGCCGTGCGCCTTCATCGCCTCGGCCACGTCGGGTACGAGGTTCTCGTAGCCGAGGACCTGATCCCGGTCGAAGATCAGCGTAAACGGTTCGCCGGCCGCCGCGAGCGAGTCGAAAAATGAGGCGATGCCGCCGGGGACCACCTCGTGGAAATTCCTGACCCGCAGCTCCACCGCGAGGTGCGCCCGGCGCGCCGCTTCGATGTCCGAGGGAAGCACGCCGAGCGAGAGATCCTCGAGATCGCGGCCGCGTCCGGCGATCTCGAGGACGCCGGGGCCCGCCGGGGTGACCGCGCCCGACCCCCGCTGAATCGCGAGGCCGCGCTGGACGAGATCCAGCAGCGGCGCGGGTCCCTGCACGTAAGTCGCGTTGACGCGCAGACGGCCGGCGGCGGAGAGTTTCGCCAGCGGCCCGGCCAGCGATTCGGCGCGCGCCGCGTCGACAGCGTCGCTGCCCAGCGTGAAGGTAATCAGCCCCGCGTCCGAGAGGCGCCGCAACGACGCCGCGTAGATCGTGACGCTCCGGACGCCGCGACGGTACAACTCCGAGTACATCGTGTCGCGGTCAAAGCCGCGCGACCGGGCCAGCGTTGCCCAGTCGTCCCCGTCGACCGTGATTTCCACCGTGCGGTACGAGCGCTCGACGGCGGCGCGGCCGCCGAGGAGCACGCCCGATGCCGCCAGGCCGGCCGCGACGCAGAGGAGCAGCACCGGGACGCGGCGCCGGAGCCGGGGCCACATCGCGGTCACCGGCCCTGCGCGGCCGCCGACGCCGGGCCGGCCGCAGCATGGAGCATCACGATGCCGTCTCCGATGCCCACGCCGGTCAACCTGAGATTGAGCGGCAGGCGCCCGAGATCAAGCACGGGATTGATGGCCGCGGCGAGCCGGTCGGTCACGTCCGGGGGCACCGGCAGTCCGCCCATCACCGTGACGCGGTCGACGACAAGGTCGAGGTGCGCGGCGTCCCGCACCACAAGATGGCCGACCACCGTCGCCGGAACATCGACACCAAAGACCGTCACCGTCCCGTCCAGCACCATCGCCCCCGGTCTGAGGTGGACCACAACCTGCCTCACCACGGGTTGGTCGGTCAACAGGTGCGCCAGATTGTCCGCGCTGACGAGGACGCGGGCGGTACCGCCCGCCACCGAACGAACGGCCAGCTGCCGGCGGCCGTAGAGCAGCCCCGCGTCCACATCGACGTGGCGCAGTGTCGCGTCGAACGCGGCCACATCGAGCCGGCCGAGACGGAGAGAGCGCGCCGTGACCGACAGCATTCCGATGTTACCCCACCACAACGCCGGGGCCGGCCACGTCCGCACGGCCACCGTCACGTCCGATGTGCCGAAGGACCGCACCAGGGCGATCTGCAGCGCCGTGCCGGCCACCGACGGAGCCGAGAGACTGGCCGTGAGCGCCGCGGCGAGCAGTCCCACCGCGGCAAGCCAGAGCGCGAGCGGCCGCCGGCGCCACGCCGGTGCCGAGTGGAGCACACCGTTCCCCGGCCGTCGTGCGATGGACGCGGCCGGCGGATTCACGACGCCGGCGGCACGGCCGAAGGCCCTCGCGAGGGGGCGTCGGACGCGGCGGGCTGCCCCCGCCGCAGGTACGCGTCGATGAACGGGTCGATCGCTCCCTCGAGCACGCCCTGGGTGTTGCCGACTTCGAGGCCCGTGCGGTGATCTTTGACGAGCGTGTACGGATGCAGCACGTACGACCGGATCTGGTTCCCCCACGCCGCGTCGCGGTGCTCGCCGCGGATGGCGGAGAGTTTCTCGGAGTGCTCCTTGGCCTGCACCTCGTACAGCCGCGCCTGGAGCAGCTTCATCGCCGTGAGTTTGTTGGCATACTGCGAGCGCTCGTTCTGACACTGCGCGACGATCCCGGTCGGCAGGTGGGTGATCCGCACCGCCGTCTCGACCTTGTTGACGTTCTGGCCGCCGGCCCCGCCGGCCCGATAGGTATCGATGCGCAGCTCGTCGTCGCGCACGCTGACTTCTTCGGGCTCGACTTCGGGAATGACGTCGACCAGGACAAACGACGTGTGCCGGCGATGCGCTGCATCGAACGGCGAGATCCGGACGAGCCGGTGGACCCCCCGCTCGCCCCGCAGGTAGCCGTACGCGCTTGGACCGCCGACGATGACCGTCGCGCTCTTGAGCCCTGCTTCCTCACCGGGCGACATATCCACGACGTCGGTCGTGTACCCGTGGCCCTCGGCCCAGCGCATGTACATGCGCAGCAGCATCTCCGCCCAGTCCTGAGCCTCCGTGCCTCCCGCGCCGGCATGCACCGACAGGATCGCGTTGCTGCCGTCGTGCTCCCCGGCCAGCAGGGTCGCGAGTTCGACACGGTCGAGCGCCTGGCCGAGAGCCGTGGTCTCCCGCTCGACATCGGCGAGCGCGCGGTCGTCGCCCGCGGCAAGCGACGCGAGTTCGGTGAGATCGGTAATTTCACGATCGAGGTGCGCGAGGCCGTCGAGACGCTCCCGCAGCCGAGACACGTCCTGGGACACGCGGCGGGCCGTCTCGGGCGTATCCCAAAATCCGGGCTGCTGCATTTGCCGCTCGAGGTCGGTCAGGCGGGTCTGCTGACGGGGAAGGTCAAAGATGCCTCCCGATGCCGTTGAGGCGTTCACGGTAGGCCGCGAGCGATCGCTTCAGTTCGTCCGCCGTCACGCGCCATATTATAACATCTCCCGGGATCGTCACCATGGTGCGAACGCGAAGCCGAGGACGGCGCTGCCGATGCCGTGCGCGAGCGCGAGCGCGGGCACCTGCGCCCATCGGGTGCGCACGAGGCCGAACGCCGCGCCCGCAACGAGGCCCCACAACCCGGCTTCCGGGCCCCGCGCCGAGCCGGCGATCGCGCCGAGCACGGCGCTCCACCCGACCGCCCACCCCGCGCCGCGCCATTCGGCTGCCGCGGCAAACACGAGGCCCCGCAGCCACCATTCGAGGCCGAGTCCGACGACGAGGACCTGAACTGCCGTACCGGCCCACCAGCCGCCGGCGGGTGCTGTGATCGGCGTCGCGCCGCCGTGGGCCGTGAACGCCCGCAGCGCAATCGCGACCATCGCGGCCACGATCGCGAGCGACGCCGCCGCGGCCGGCATGAACCCGCGCCCGAATCCGGCCGCGGACCCCGCGCGCCGGCGGCTCAAGAGCGCGGTGGCGACGAGCACCGCCAGCGGTGGCAGCGGCACCGACACGCCGAGCGGCGCCGGCGCCCACCCGGCCGGCGTGCCCGCAAGAGCGTGGAGCGCGGGGGCGATCGCGAAGAGCGCGGCGAGCGGGACCGCGCTCGCGGCGAGGAGGCGGCCGAACGCCGGTCCCCGGCCGTCACCGACGGCAAGACGCGCGGCGCCAGGCGCGAGCGCCGCGGCGGATGCCACGACGGACGCCCACGCCACCACGTCGCCGTAGCGCGCATACCAGGTGAGATCCGTCCGCGGTGCGACCCGGCCTTTCAGCACTCCTCGCACGCCGAGGGGCAGCTCGGCGACGATGCGGCCGTGCGGATCGATGATCGCGCTCGGGCCGGCGTTCGAGGCGCGCAGCAGAAACCGTCCGTCTTCGATCGCGCGCAGCGGGGCGACCGCGGCGTGCTGCAGGGGAGCGGCCCGCCCGTCGAACCACGCATCGTTCGTCAGCACGGCAAGCAGCGCCGCCCCGTCCAGGACGGCCGCCCGCGCGTGGTCGGGGAAAATGCTCTCGAAGCAGATCGCGACGCCCAGCGCTCCGACCGGCGTGGGGAGCACGGCCGGCCCCCGCCCCGGCCGCTCGCCGGCTTCGGCGAACGGCACCAGACGGTGCTTGTCGTAGCGGCCGATCATCACGCCGTCCCGGGCCAGGGCAAACGCCGAATTGGTGGGCTCGCCGCCGGATCCGCTTTCGAGGCTCGTGACGATGAGCGCGGCGCGGTCGCGCCGCGCCCATTCGGCCACCGAGGCGCGCATCCCCGGATCGCCGGCGATATCGACCGGCGACGCCGTTTCCGGCCAAACGACCAGCGAGGCGGCGCGATCCCCCGGGGCGGACGGAGCAGCCGCGTCGTGCGTCAGTACGTCGAGTTGTGCCAGATCACGCGCGGCCTGCGCGGGGTTCCACGCCATCCGCACCGGGTAGGCCGGCTGCACGACCGCGACCGTGACATCGGCCCGCACGGGCGTGCGCAGCGCGGCGCTTCCATACAGAACGGCCGCGGCCACGGCCGCCGCGGTGCCCGCGACTGTCGCCGCATCCGCCGCCCTGGCCAGCACCAGCGCGCCGGCGGTGTTGACGAGAGCCACCAAAAACGTGAGGCCGTAGACGCCGGTCACCGCGGCGATTTGGCTGACGGCGAGGGCCGCGTGCTGGGTGTCGCCGAGCAGCGCCCACGGCATCCCGAACGGACCCCGCCCCCGCAGATATTCCACGGCGGTCCACGTGACGGGCATCCACAACGCCGTCCGCCGCGGGTTCCCGGCGCCGGCCCACGCGGCGGCGGCGAGGGCGGCCGCCGGCGCGAGCGCCGCGAGGCACGCGGCCAGCGCCCACAGGAGCACACCGAAGCTCGTGAGCCACCAGAGCACGCCGCCAAACGCGAGCACGCCCCAGGCGTAGCCTGTCCAAAACGCCCGGCGCGCCGGACGCCGGCACACCACGGCGACAAGCGGGATGAGGGCCGCCCATGCGAGCGCGCCCAGATCATACGGCGGGAAGGCAAGCACAAACGCCGCGGCGGAGACCGCCACGGCGATGACGTCTGCGATGGCTCCCCGACGGCTCAGCGCATCGTCCCTCCGGGCGCATGGTAACACATGCGCGCCGCGTCGGAACGCGCGGCGTTGAGATCGTGGACGACCGGCAGGACGTCGGTGAGCCCGAGGATGTCGTCTACCCGGACCTCGTCAGTGTGCCTCCTTTTCCGGAGTTCCGGGTTGGTCCACATCAGTGTCGGGTTCATCGTTCGATGCCGGCGGTGACTCCTCGACGCGGAGTTGGGCCGGCAGCCTCTCGACGCCCCCGTGGCTGCCTGACGGTTGCGCAACCCCGCTCTGGAGACGCGCCGTCATCCGCACGGTCACACCGTGCCCCGCGGAATTGACGCCGATTTCGACATCGTCCACCAGACGCTGCACCAAGTAGAGACCGCGGCCGCCGGCCGTCGAGGGGGAGGGAAGGGTCGCCGGAATAACGGGGGCGGTTGTGGCTTGGCCCTCATCGCTGACCACGACCGTCAATCCGCCCGTGGCGGTCAATACTTCGACGGACACGGGGCCGTCGTGGCTGGCGTACGCGTGCTGATGCACGTTCGCGAGGGCTTCACCGACCGCGACTTCAAGGTTGCGCGCGGCCTCGGGGGCGAGTCCCGCCTTCGTGGCGGCGTCGCGTACTTGCCGCCTGGCGCCACCGAGGGACTCCGGGTCGCTGTCGGTGCGAAGCTGTAAGATCCTCACAAGACACAACTCCCGATGGTGCCGACAGCCACACCCCCTCGGGTCCCCTCGTGCCGACCGGCGGTCCCCTGTTCCCCCAATCCCCCGGCCCGCTCGCATCGCCGCGGCGACCCCACGCTGCCGGATCATATCAAAGTTACCCTGGAACGCCGGGACCGTCTATGACGCGGCCGATGTCGCTCCGTGGCACTTTTTGTACTTCTTGCCGCTGCCGCATGGGCATGGATCGTTGCGGCCGACTTTGGGGACGCGGACCGGTGATGCGGCGGCCGCGGGTGCCGTCCGCTCTCCGTTGCCGGCCGGCGCGGCCGCGGGGGGCCTCTTCGCCGCTCGGGTAGCGCCCGGCCGCACCCGCCCGTCTCCGGCCGGCGGCGCGCCCACCGAGGGGCCGGATTCCGCCGTCACACGATACCCCGGGCGTCCGGCCGCCGCCAGCGCCGGTACCGCCTGCGCCGGTTGGACCTCGACGAGGTAGAGGAACTTGACCGTTTCCTCCTGGATCTCGTCCTTCATTTGCTCGAAGAGCGCGAAGCCCTCTTTCTGGTACTCGATGAGCGGACTGACCTGGGCATACGCGCGAAGTCCGATCCCTTCGCGCAGCGCGTCCATCGCGTAGAGGTGGTCGATCCACTTGCGGTCCATCGTCTGCAGGAGAATGAGCCGTTCCAGCTCCTGCATCGTTTCCGGCCCGATCGCGCTCTCCTTCGCCTCGTAGGCGGCGAGCACCGCGGCGCCGAGCCGCTCGTCGATCTCCGCGGCGGAGAGGCCGCGCAGCGAGTCCGCCGTGATCTCGGCCGGTACCGGGACCAGCGTGCGCAGGTCCTCCAGGAGCGCGTCCAGGTCCCATTCGTCGGGCCGGACCTCCGTGGAGCAGTTCACCTCCACGACGCCCCCGACGAGCCGCTCGATGAAGTCGAGAATATTGTCGCGCAGGGACTCGCCGTGCAGCACCTTGCGGCGCTCGGCGTAGATGACCTTGCGCTGCACGTTCATGACGTCGTCGTACTCCAGCACGTGCTTGCGCACGTCGAAGTGGTACGACTCGACCTTCTTCTGCGCGTTCTCGATCTGCCGGGTCACGAGCCCGTGCTCGATCGGCACATCGTCTTCGATCCCGAAGCGCTCCATGATGCCGGCGATCCGGTCGCCCGCGAAGAGCCGCATCAGCTCGTCGTCGAGGCCCACGTAGAAGCGCGACGATCCCGGATCGCCCTGCCGGCCGGCCCGTCCGCGGAGCTGGTTGTCGATCCGGCGGGCTTCATGGCGCTCCGTCCCGACGATGTGCAGGCCGCCGAGGGTCCGGACTCGCTCCCCGTCCGCGGGATCGGGCGGGTTGCCGCCGAGAATGATGTCGACGCCCCGGCCGGCCATGTTCGTGGCGATCGTGACCGCGCCGGAGCGCCCGGCCTGCGCGATGATCTCCGCCTCTTTCTCGTGGTACTTGGCGTTGAGGATCTGGTGCGGGACGCCGCGCCGGCGCAGGATCGCCGAGAGGGCCTCGCTCTTCTCGATCGACCGCGTGCCGACGAGAACGGGCCGCCCCTTGGCATGACTCTCGGCGATCTCGTCCGCGGCCGCGGCCAGCTTGGCCTTCTCGTGCTTGTAGACGAGATCCGCGTGATCCTCGCGGATCATCGGCCGGTGTGTCGGGATGGCGACCACGGGCAGGTTGTAGATCTGGGTGAGCTCGGCCTCCTCGGTCTTGGCCGTGCCGGTCATGCCCGCGAGCTTGTCGTACATGCGGAAGTAGTTTTGAAACGTGATCGTCGCGAGCGTTTGGCTCTCTTTCTCGATCTTCACGCCCTCCATGGCCTCGATCGCCTGGTGCAGGCCGTCGCTGTACCGGCGGCCGAACATGAGGCGGCCGGTGAACTCGTCGACGATGATCACCTGGCCGTCCTTGACGACGTACTCGACGTCTTTGTGGTAGAGGGTGTGCGCCCGCAGAGCCTGCTGCGCGTGGTGCATCAATTCGATGTGCTGCGGATCGGTCAGGTTGTCGATGCGCAGCATCCGCTCGAGGGCGGTGGTCCCCTCTTCCGTCAGCGTCGCGGTCTTGAGCTTTTCATCCACGTGGTAGTCGCGCTCCACGACGAGGCGCGGGATCAGCTTCGCGAAGCTGTAGTAGAGGTCGGTCGACTGCTCGACCTGGCCCGAAATGATAAGCGGCGTGCGGGCCTCGTCGATCAGGATGAAATCGACCTCGTCGACGATGGCGTAGTGCAGCTCGCGCTGGACGAGGTCCTCCGGCCGCATCACCATGTTGTCGCGGAGGTAGTCGAACCCGAACTCGTTGTTCGTCCCGTACGTGACGTCGGCGAGATACGCGTCCCGCCGGTGCACGGGCCGGAAGTGCCGGAGGCGGTCGTCCGCGTGCGGCGCCGGATCGACGAACGCCGGGTCGTACAGTCCGGCGAATTCGTGGGTGATCACGCCGACGCTGAGGCCCAGCAGGTGGTAAATGGGGCCCATCCAGCCGGCGCCGATCCGCGACAGGTAGTCGTTGGGGGTGACGAGGTGTCCGCCGCGGCCCTCGAGCGCGTTGAGCACCAGCGGCAGCGTCGCGACGAGCGTCTTGCCTTCGCCGGTTTTCATCTCCGCGATCTTGCCGATGAAGAGGACCGCGCCGCCGATCAACTGGACGTCGTGGTGCCGCTGCCCCAAGGCGCGTTTGGACGCCTCGCGCACGAGGGCGAATGTCTCCGGCATGAGGTCCTCGAGCGGCTCCCCGGCCCGCGCCCGGTCCCGGAGCTCCTCCATCTTACCGCGCAGATGCGCGTCGTCGAGCCCGGCGAAGTCTGCCTCGAGCGCGTTGACTTGGGGGACGAGCGCCTCCCGGTATCGCCGGACGATGCGCTCGCTTTGATCCCCGAGCAAACCTTGAAAGACCTTCAACATCCCTGACTCCTTTGGCCCGTCTGCCCGGCTCGGCGCGGGACACCCGAGCCTTCTTACCATTATAAACCGTGCCGCAACCGCCGCCGTTCAGGTAAACGACGGATTCGGTCTGCCGCGTTCCTCTGCCGGGCGGCGGTCCGCTCCGGCCGCGTTACGGCAGCGGGATATTCAGCTTGCGCGCAAACGACGCGAGGCTGTCGTCATGATCGACGCGGACGCGCTCGAGTTCAAACGGCCGGCTCGATGCGGACACGAACCCGGGAATCTCGGTCAGCGCCCCGTGGTACCCCAGGGACGCCAGCAGCCGTTCGAGCGGCGGGTTGAACCGGCCGGCGGGATAGGCGAAAAACTCGACCGGTTTGCCGCTCCACCCGGCGATGATTTGCTTGCTCTTGCTGAGTTCCGTCCGCGCCGCGTCGAGGGACAGCTGCGAGAAATCGATGTGGTGCTGCCCGTGCGACTCGATGGCCATCCCCGCCGCGGACATCTCCGCGAGCTGTGCTTGGGTCATGTGGCCGCGCGTACCGATCGTCGAGGTGACGACGAAGAAGGTCCCCGTCCAGCCGTACTTCTTGAGGAGCGGGAACGCGACGGCATAGTTGTCCTCGTACCCGTCGTCAAACGTCAGGACGATGCCGCGCCCCCGCGGCGCGCGGGCGTTGAGGCCCGCCCAAATTTCGTCGAGGCCGACGGGCCGGTAGCCGGCATGACGCAGCAGCCTGAGCTGATCCTCGAACGCCGGCGCCATGACGGTGAGGTGCAGGGTGATGAGGTCGTGCGATTCGACCTGTGTGTCGACCATGTGGTACATGAGCACGGGAACGTGCCACGAGGACGCCGCCCGGTTCCCGGTTCCGGGCGCGGGCGGAGCCGATGGCGCGGGTGCCGGCGCGGCCGAGGGAGCCGGCGCCGCCGTGAACGCGAGCGCAGCGACAAGGGCGGCCGTTGCGGCAACCGCGAGCAGGCCGGAACGCCCGCGACCGCGGGGCGGCAATGGGGTCCGCACGACAAAGATCGTACCCAGTTTGCGCTCGATTAGTGCAGGCTCAGCCAGGCCACGGAGCGGTTGACGGCGTTCAGGACGGCCCGCACGACCGCCTCGCGCGGATCGTCACGCACGGGCGAGGAGCCGCTGAAGAGGTCTTGCTCGGGACCGAGCCACGCGACGAGGACGAGCGCCACCTGCCGCGTCCCCACGGACACCAGCGTCACGTTCTCGAGCAGGAACAGTCCCTGCGCGCGCAGGTAGGCTTCCACGGCCCGCAGCGTCGCCGCTCCGATCAACGGCAGGCGCTGCGCCGCGGCGTTGGCGCCGGCGGCGGCACCCTCGACGATCGCGCCCTCGTGTTCGAGTTGGACTTTCACTTCGGCGCCCGCGTGCAGCGTCGACACGGTCAGGCCGACGAACTTCAGCCTCGGGCGAGCGGGAGGGTGCGCGGCGTCCGGATGTTCCGGACGCCTGGTCGCGACCCGGATTTGGTTCGGCTCGATTTCCACGGAAAGTTCCGCGGCGAGCGCGGCAACGATGTCGCCGGCGACGATCCGCGAACTCCGTTCGGGCGTGCTCAGGACATGCACGCGGTCGATCATCCCGCCCTGCGTGAGGTCGACCCGAACAGCGGAGACACCGCGCAGTCTCCGGATGATCTCCTCCGCGCGCTGAGCGAGCGTTGCCCCCCGCACGTGCTCCGCCACGCCGGTCCGCCTTCCCGGGCGCCCCCGCCCCGCGACCGCCGACCCCGCGCCGCCCCGGGGACGTCCCGCCGGATCACGCGACCTGGTCTACACTTACTTTACGCCCTTCCCGGTCATGGCTCCTTCGAAAAATGCCTTACAGATGCCATCGGCGGCGCAATTGTTCGAGTCCGCCGCGGGACCGCAGTTCCTGGATGACGGCCGAGACGTAGGCCGCGAGGTCGCCCGCACCGGGGCGGGCGACCATCACGAACGACGCGGCGGGGCCGCCCGCCGCCGAGGTGCGGAGGCCGCTCCGGCCCGACACAAACCCCAACGCCTCGGGGCCGTCCGCGATCGCGGCGTCCACCCGGCCGTCTCCCACCATCGCGAGGCTCTCCTCCGGCAGGTAGGTCGGGACCAGCGTGGCCCCGGCACCGCGCGCGAGGCGCTCGCCGGGCCGGCCGAGCGAGACCGCGACCCGTTTGCCGCGAAGTTCCTGCAGCGTGCTCCCCCGCGTACCCGCGCGCCACACGATGGTCTGGGACGCGGTCTCGTAGGCCTCGGTGGCCGCGCCGGGCACCATGCCCGCCGACAGCGCCCCAGCGGCGAGATCCTCGTTCGCGGGGAAGGCGCCGCGCATGGCGGCACTGGGCATATCGGTGATCTCCCCGGACACGCCGAGGGACCGGGCGATGAGGCCGATCAGATCGACGTCGAACCCGGCCGGCCCCGACGCATCGCGGAACGCCATGGGCGGAACAGACAAGTCGACGGCGACGCGAAGCTTTCCCGCCCGCTGCACGGCGGCCACGGCGGGGCCCTGTGCGGCCGGATGAGGCGCCGGCGGCAGCGGAGGCGGGCCTTGCACGGCGGTGCGCGGTGCGCACGCCGCGGTCAGCAGCAGCGCGGCCGCCCCGATGGCGGCGCGCGACAGAGCCGCGCGGACACGGGGTGTTCGGCGCAAAATCATGCGTCGATTATACGATTCGCGGGAGGCTCCGGGCAATCGCGATGGCATGGAGAAGGATCGCACCGAGAGGGACCGGTTTGCGGCGCCGCGAACGAAGAGCCCATCCTCATGCGGGCGGACCGGCGAACGGCAGGACGGCGGGGCGCGCCCCGGTGGATGCGCCTGGGCACGGCCGCCGTGCTTTGCCTCGGCGCCGCCCTCGCGTTGCCATTCCTCCGCGGCGCCGTCCAGGCCGCACCGTCCTATCCTTTGTATTACGCCTTTGAAATCCCGCCGGTGCTGACGGGCTATGAGTTGGACGACCGGCAGGAGCGGCACCTGGTGTACACGGCCGTGCTCCGCGGCACCCTCGGCGGACTCCCGGTGCAGCGGGCCGCGATGACGCTGCGGCCCGGGGCGAGCGCGGCCGTCGGCGGCGGCGACTTTTCCCTCCAGACGGCGGCGGGCGCGGTCAAGAACGGGCTCATTCTCATGACGACCGACAAGCGCCAAGCGTCGTTGTGGTTCTCGGGCACGTACTTGGGCGCGCGCCTCGCGTTTCACGTCGTGGGACCGGTCGCCGATTTCGGCGCGGCCACACTCGCCGCGAGCGGACTCGCGGATACCACTTTCGCCGACCACAGCAATTATCTCGCGGCCGTCACCGAGGCGGTCGCCGGCCTGGCTCCCGCGGCCCGGGCGGAGGCACTGACCGAGGCGGACCGCAACGTCGGCCTCGTCACCACGTACCGGCAGCAGACGGGAACACCGTAGGCCGTGCCGGAGGCCGACATCAGGCGACGATGACGGCCCGCGCGCCCGCTCCGCGTGAGAAGGGGTTCCTGACTCCGCAGGAAGTCGCCGCACAACTGCGCGTCTCTCCGGGCGTGGTCCTGCGCCTGCTGCGCCGCGGCGACCTGCCGGCGGTGCGCGTCGGCCGCGCCTGGCGTGTCGACGAAGACGAGTTCCGGCGCTGGACCCGGCGGCGGCACGCGCGCGGGAGCGCGGGCCGCGCGGCGCTGAACGGGCGCGGGGCGGTCTGCCTGTGCGGATGCGGCGAACGGGTCGTCCGCGCCGACGCGCGGTTTCTTCCGGGCCACGACGGCAAGATGGTCCACCGGCTCATGACGGAGGAAGGCATGACATTCGACGCGGCGCGCGAGGCCGTGCGCCGCGTGCACCGGCCGCGGCAGCAGCAGCGGCTGTTTTGAATACACACGCGTCGAAAACGGAACGGCTCACCACGCCGACCGTTCGTTGGCTATAATGGGCCCATGGAACGACGAACCATCACGGACGTGCGCCGTGCGTTCGGCCGCCGCGTGCACGACGCGCGGCGCGACGCGGGCCTGAGTCAGACGCAACTCGCGCGGGCACTGGGCCTCCGCAGCGGAGTCGCGGTCGGCGATTGGGAGCGCGGCAAGGCGCTGCCGAAATTCGAAACGTTTCTCCGGCTGTGCGAAGCGGTGAACCAGCCGCCGGCGTTCTTTATCGACGGCTACCGTGACCGTCCGGTCAAGGACCCGGTGGACCGTCTGCGCGAGACCTTCGAGGGCGCCGAGACGAAGGCGGCGCAGCGGCACCTCGAGCTGCTGCATCGGCTCGAACACCTGCCGGTCGAAGTCGGCCGCGGCATCGCGCCTGAAGAACTCCACGCCGTGCTGGAGCAGCTGCGTTTTGACGAAGCCGCTGCGACCGCCGAGGCCCGGCTGGCCGCGGCGGGCCGCCGCGCCGAAGGCGGCGGCGCGCCCCCGCGGCCCCTCGACGAGAGCCGGCAGGCCGCCGCGCAGGAGGCCTTCCGCCTCGGCTGGGACGCGGCCGTCAGCGCGCTTCGGGAGTGGCTCCACCGCCGCGCGCGCGCGGGATGATCGAGTGACCGCGCGCATCTTCGTCTACGGCACTCTGCAGGACGACACGTTCGTCGAACGGCTCCTCGGCCGCCGGCCGCGCTGGCAGCCCGCGGTGCTCGAAGGCTACTGCCGCATGCTCGACGCGTCAATCGGGTATCCGGTCGTCCATCCGCTCGCGGGCGCGAGCGTGGACGGCCGCCTGTTGGAGGATGTGGACCGGGACGCGCTCTCCGCGCTCGATGCGTACGAGGGCCGGGAGTATCGCCGGGTGTCCGTGCGCGTCCAGACGAGCGACGGGCGGACGGTGGACGCGTTTGCCTACGTGCCGGCCGCGGGCCGAACGGAAGGGTAACGCGCGAACGCGGTCTGCATCCGCGCCAGCGCTTCGGTGATCGCCTCGACCGAATTCGCGTAACTCAACCGCAGGTAGCCCTGGCCGTGGGCGCCGAACGCCGTCCCGGCGAGCACGGCGACACCCGCCTCGTGCAACAGGTGCGTCGCGAGCGCGCCGGCGTCCGGATCGATGGCGCGGATGTTGGGAAAAGCGTAGAACGCGCCGGCGGGGACGAGACAGCGCACGCCGGGCAGCGCGCGCAGGCCCTTGACCATCACGTCCCGCCGCCGCCGGAATTCCGTGACCATCCGCTCGACGCAGCCCTGATCACCGCGGACCGCGGCGATCGCGGCCATCTGGGTAAACGCGGCGGTACAGGAGTTCGAGTTCACCATCAACTGCACGAGGCGCGCGGCCATCTCGCGCGTGGCGACGCCGTACCCGATCCGCCAGCCCGTCATCGCGTAGGTCTTGCTGAGGCCGTCCAGGATGATCGTCTGCTCGGCCATGCCCGGGACCGACGCGATGCTGCTGAACTGCGCGCCGTAGAGAATCCGCCCGTAGATCTCGTCCGACAGCACCGTGATCGGCCGGCCGCGCACGATCCCGGCGATCGCCTCGAGATCGGCGCGCGACAGCACCCCGGCCGTCGGATTGTGGGGCGAGTTCAGGATGACGAGGCGGGTGCGCGGCGTCACGAGCGTCCGCAGCTCCTCGGGATCGGCGCGAAATTCGCGGTCCTCCCGTAGCACCCACGGCACGGGCCGGGCGTCGAGGAACCGGGCGACGGACTCGTAAATCGGAAATCCCGGATCGGGATAGATGACTTCGTCACCGGGGTTGAGCAGCGCGAGCAGCGCGAAGAACATGACCGGTTTGGCACCGGGCGTGATGAGGACCTGATCGGGATGAACGGGAATGCCCCGCGACCGCGCGACATCCTCGGCGATGGCCTCGCGGGCTTCGAGCAGCCCGGCCGCCGGCGTGTAGTGCGTATAGCCGTCGCGGAGCGCGCGGACCGCGGCCTCTTTGATGTGCTCGGGGGTCGCGAAGTCCGGCTCGCCGATCTCGAGGTGGATGACGGAGCGGCCCTGCGCTTCGAGCGCCCTGGCCCGCGCGAGCACTTCGAAGGCGGTCTCTGTGCCGAGACGGGCCATGCGGTCCGCAAAGCGCTCCGCCGGCATTACGTCCCTTCCTGCCAACTCGCGAGATAGCGCGCCTGCTCCGGCGTCAGCGCGTCGATCGTCACGCCGGAGGCCGCCAGCTTCAGCGTCGCGACCTGCCGGTCGATCTCCGGCGGCACGCCGTACACGTCGGGGGTAAGCGCGCCGCCCCGCCGCGCGAGGTGCTCCATCACGAGGGCCTGATTCGCGAAGCTCATGTCCATCACGGCCGCGGGATGCCCTTCCGCCGCGGCCAGGTTCAGGAGGCGCCCGTCGGCGAGCACGTAGATCCGCCGGCCGTCCCGGAGCCGGAACTCCTCGACGTTGGGACGGAGGGGCTGGCGCGACTCCGCGAGATCAGCGAGCGCCGGCAGATCGATCTCCACGTCGAAGTGTCCCGAGTTGGCGACGATCGCGCGGTCCTTCATCGCCTCGAAATGCTCGCGGCGGACGATCGAGGTGTTCCCGGTGACGGTCAGGACCACGTCCGCGATCCGCACCGCCTCCAGCATCGGCAGGACCCGGTGGCCGTCCATGTGCGCTTCCAAGGCGCGCACGGGATCGACCTCGGTGACGACTACCTGCGCGCCCATCCCGCTCGCGCGCATCGCGAGTCCCCGGCCGCAGTTCCCGTACCCCGCGACCGCGATCGTCCGGCCGGCCAGCAGCAGGTTCGTGGCCCGGAGCAGCCCGTCGAGCGTGGACTGTCCCGTGCCGTACCGGTTGTCGAACAGATGCTTGGTGAGCGCGTCGTTCACGGCGACGATCGGATACTTGAGGACGCCGGCCTTGGCCATGCTCCGCAGGCGAATCACACCGGTCGTCGTCTCTTCACTGCCGCCCCGGACGCCGCCGAGCAGGTCGGCGCGCGTATTGTGGATCGTCGAGACGAGGTCGGCGCCGTCGTCCATCGTCAGGTGCGGACGCGTGTCCAGCGCCTGGTTGATGTGCCGGTAGTACGTGTCGCGGTCCTCGCCCCGCCGCGCGAAGACCGGGAGGTGCCACTCCGCGACGAGCGCGGCGGCCACGTCGTCCTGCGTCGACAGCGGGTTGCTGGCGCACAGCGCCACGTCGGCGCCGCCGTCGTGCAGCGTCCGCATCAGGTTCGCGGTCTCGGTCGTCACGTGGAGGCACGCGGCGATCCGGACCCCGGCCAGCGGCCGCTCGCGGGCAAACCGTTCGCGGATGGCGCGCAGGACCGGCATCTCGCCGTCGGCCCACGCGATACGGTCCCACCCCGCCCGTGCCAGTCCCGGATCTGTGATGTCGGCGTTCACTCAACCACCTCGCTCTCGCGGTTCCTGTTCGACGCGTTCGCGGCCATACCCCGCCCTATCACCGATGTACTACCGGCGGCCGCCGGCGAGCCGTGCGGCTTCGGGGCGCGCGCGCAGGCGCAGCATCGCGACGCAACCCCCCGCCGGACCGGCGCTCAACACCCCGAACGCGAGCGGCCATCCGCCGGCGCGAAGCACGAACGGCAGCACCTGAATGCTGGCCGCCGTCAAGAGAAATCCGAGCGACGTCTGGAGGGCCAGGGCGCTGCCGACCCGCCGCGGATCGGCCAGTTCGCTGATCGCCGCCGAGAATTGCGCGGAATCGGCGATGACCGCGATGCCCCAGACCGCCGCGACGGCGATCACGAGCGCGGGCGGCCGGCCGAACAGCATGCCGGTTGCGATCGCCGCGGCCCCGCTCAGCGCCATCGCCCCCGCGGTCGTCACGGTCCGGCCGATCCGGTCCGCCACCAGCCCGCCCGCGACACAGCCGCCCGCGCCGAGACCGATCACGGCGAACGCGGCAAGACTCGCCGCGCGGCGGATGTCGTCACCACCGCCCGCGGCCGACGCCTGAAAACTCGCCAGCAGAAAAGCCGGAATCCACGTCCACATCGCATACAACTCCCACATGTGCCCGAAATAGCCGAGGTTGGCCAGGCGCAGCGCCGGGTCGCGAAGCGCCCGAAGCGCCCAGCGGAGGTCGACCGGAGCCGCGGGCGCGTCAAACGGCCCCGGCCGGACGAAGAGCGCCACGATGGCGGCGGAGAGCACCGCGCCGGCGCTGGTCGCCGCGATCACGCTCTGCCAGTGGACCGCGCCGGCGTGCTGCGCGGCGATGAAGTGCGGGAGCGCCGACCCGAGCGTCAACGCGCCGACCAGCGTGCCGATCGCAAGCCCGCGCCCCTCGCGGAACCAGCCGGCCATGAGCTTCATGCCGGTAGGGTACACGCCCGCCAGCAGCACGCCGAGCGCGACCCGCAGGCACACCGCGGGGAACAGGTGCCCCGCCGCCGCCGGCAGCAGCCCGTTGGCGGCCGAGGCGCCGAGCGCCGAACCGACAAACACCAGGCGGGAGGAGAACACGTCGCTGATTCCGCTCACCGCGAGCCCAAGCGCGCCCGCGACGAATCCGATCTGGACGCCGACGGTCAACAACGCGAGCTGCGCGGGGGACAAACTCCACGCGCGCACAAGCGACGGCGCCACCGCGGCCGCGCTGAACCACGTGCTCATCGCGCCGATCTGGGCCGCGGCGATGAGCGCCAGCGCGGTCCACCGGCCCGGCGCGATCCGAACCTCGGCAACGGGGGATGACGCGGTGACCATGCCTCTCTACGCTACCAGGAAGGAAGCCCGTGCGGGCAAGAAGTCGGCTCCATGATCCCGACCCCCGCCGTCCGCCTGCAGCGTGAACCCCTCGTCTCGCCGCCAAACGGCCGGGGCGCCCGTCTCGACCTCGACACGCTGTTCTTCACCCGGCGAATCACCGCGATCGCGTGGTCCGCGGACGGCCGGGACGTGTACTTCGAGACGAACGTCACCGGCCGATTCAACATCTGGCAGGTGGGGCGTCACGGCGGGTGGCCGGTCCAGTTGACCGTGTCGAATGAACGCACCGCCCTCGGCCGCGCGTCCCCGGACGGCCGGTGGCTGCTGTATACGCAGGACCGGGGCGGCAACGAGAAACCAAACTTGTTCCTCCAGCCCCTGCCCCTGAGCCTGCGGCGCGGGCCAGAGACGCGCCGGCCGCGGCGGATCACCGAAACGGAAGGCGTCGGCTACCGGAGCGTGCGCTGGTCGCCGGACGGACGCGCGCTGGCCTTCGCCGCGGAGCGGGAGGCGCCCGGCCACTACGGCGTCTATTGTCTCGATGCGGGCAGCGGCGAGATCGAGCATCTCGCGGGCCATGACCGCGGGCAGTGTACGACACTCCGCTGGAGTCCGGAGGGACGCCGGCTGGCGCTGACGCGCACATGGGACTATTCGCACGGCGGTGTCGGCGTACTCGACGTGGCGACCCGGACGGAACGCACGCTGCTCGCGATCGACGCCGCGGCCGATCATCAGGTGGTCGGGTGGACGGACGGCGGCGCGGCGCTGCTCGTCTCGTCCAACGCCACGCCGGAGGGCACATACGGCATCGCCCACGTGGAGGTCGGAACCGGCGCGATCACGTGGCTCGACCGCGGCGAGTGGGACGTCGAGTTGCTCGACGTCTCGTCGGCGGGGGATCAGTACGTCTGCGCCCGGAACGAGGGCGGCGCCCACGTCGTGCTGCTCCGGACGCCGGACGGCGGGACGCGGACGCTGCCGCTGCCACCCGGTGTGCTGGCCGGCGCGACGTTCTCGCCGGACGGACGGTGTGCCGCGCTGCTCCACAGCGGAGCGCAGTCCCCGTTCGAACTGTGGGTGTACGACACGGCGGAGGCGACGCTGGTCCAATTGAGCCGGTCGCTCGTCGGCGGCCTCGGGCCGGACGACTTCGTCCGGCCGAGCCTCGTCACGTACCCATCCTTCGACGGGACGCCGATCGCGGCGTTTGTGTATCTACCGCCGGGCGCGCGGCCGGACGGCACAACTCCCGCCGTCGTGTACGTGCACGGCGGCCCGGCCGCCGAGCACATGAACGGCTGGGCGCCGCTGGTCCAGTACCTGGTCTCGCACGGGGTGGCGGTGATTGCGCCCAATTACCGCGGCTCCACCGGATTCGGCCGCGCCTTCGAAGAGGCGAACATGATGGACATGGGCGGCGGAGACCTGCGCGACACCGTCGCCGCCGCCGCGGTGCTCACGGAGGCCGGCTATGCCGATCCGCGGCGCATCGCGATCATGGGCGGCTCCTACGGCGGCTATCTCACATTGATGGCGCTGACCAAGTATCCGGAGCGCTGGGCGGCCGGCGTGGCGATCGTGCCATTTGCGAACTGGTTTACGGAGTACGAGCATGAGGATCAAACGCTGCGCGACTCGGACCGCGCACGGATGGGCGATCCCGTCGAGAACGCGGACCTCTGGCGCGACCGGTCGCCGATCTTCTTTGCGGACCAGATTCGCGCCCCACTGCTCCTGCTGGCCGGGGCCAACGACGTGCGGTGCCCACCCGAGGAAGCGGAGCAGATCGCCCGCGCGGTGCGCACGAACGGCGGCGTCGCGGACTTGCACGTCTATCCCGACGAAGGCCACGGATTCCGGCGCCGCGAGAATGAGATCGACGCGCAGCGCCGGACGACCGAATTTCTAGCGCGGCACCTGCGGCCCTAGCGACTACACCGCCGCCGCGAGCGGCGTGGGCAGATCCTCGTCCCGCAGGCCGACCGCGCGCGCACACTCGACGATGGTCCGCCATGTGTCGTCGGGAACCTCGAAGCCCGCGGCCGACCGCTCGCGCCGCGATTCCACCTCCGGCTGCCCCGGGGTGCGGACGCGGTCCACGCCGTCGGCCGGCGGAACCGCGCGAATGCGATCCACGATCCGGCGCGCCTGGGCTTTCGCATCCTCGGCCGGACGCATGATGCCCGGATCGATAGCCACAAAGAGCGCGCCCGAATGATTGTGCACCGGTTCTTTCCCCGGCGCGTCGCTGATCGCGTCCGCGCCCGTCAACGCCTGGCCGAGCAGTTCCGCCGCGACCGAGAGGCCGAACCCCTTATGCGCCGCAGCCGGCAGCAGCGCGCCGCCGGCATAGTAGTCCTCCACATTGGTGGTGGGCCGCCCGTCCCCGTCAACGATGGAACCGGCGGGCAGCGGCTTGTGCGCCGCCCGGGCCACCATGATCTTGCCGGCGGCCACGGCGGTGGTCGCGAAGTCCACCACGACCGGATGCTCACCCGCCACGGGAAACCCGACCGCGATGGGGTTCGTGCCGAGCGTCGGCCGGCGGCCTCCGTGCGGCACGGCCGCGCGCTGACCGAGTCCGCCCACCCACACGGACGCGACACAGCCCTGTTCGGCCGCGCGCTCCATGTACTCGCCCATGCGCCCGAGGTGGTTGCACCGCACCGTGCCGATGGCGCCGATGCCGAACTCCCGCGCCCGGCGGACGGCCTCGTCGGTCGCGAGGCGGCCGGCGAGCTGTCCGAAGCCCCACTCGCCGCTCACGAGCCCGGTCGCCTGCCGCCCTTCGACAAAGCGCGGCCGGGCCGCGGGGCGGACCAGACCCTGGCGAATGCGCTGCGCGTACTGCGGAATCCGGAGCACGCCGTGGGAGTCGTGGCCGGTCAGGTTGGCGTCCACGAGCGACGCGGCGACGATACGCGCGATATCCTCCGGCGCCCCGAGCGCGGCGAAGATTCGCGTTCCGAGCGCCGTCAACGCGTCGGGCTGAAACCTGCGGCCGGCCATGCGGCGATCACCTCGTCCGAAGGGGTCGCTTCCGCCCACCGCGCGTCCGTTGCCCCCGCGAAGGGGGCAGAAGCACAGAGACGATTGTAGCACGCGCGAAACGCCGGAAGGAAAGACCGCACAGCCGCAAAACCCAAGGAATGCGGACCCACAGTCGACGCGTCCTCTGTCTGATTCGATCCACCATACGGGGGAATCTCAGATGAGTGCTCATCGCCGAAGCGAACTGGCGATCGCGATCGCGGTTACCGTTCTGGTCATCGCGACCGGAAGCCTTGGGGCGGCGGCGCAACCCGTCACCTCGCTGGAGGGCACGGTGGCCTCGGCGACGGCGACGTCCGCCACGATCACGACCGAGCAGGGGCAGACGACCGTCATCCTCACGCCGAAGACACGCGTCATCCGCCACCTCCCGGCCGGCGTCCGTGACATCAGGGTCGGCAGTTTCCTCGGTGTGGCGGCGACCAAACAGCCGAACGGCACCTTACTTGCTGTGTCGGTCAATATTCTGGACGCGGTCAAGAGGATCGCCCGGAGCGGCCAGTTCCCGATGGCGTCCGGCAACATCATGACGAACGCCGGCGTCACGGCGGTCGTCGTCAAAAAGGCGGGACGGTCGATCAAGATGGACTACGACGGCAAATCGGCGTTCGTCTACATTCCCGACAACGTCGCGATCCACCGGAGCGTCCTGGGCACACCGGCGGACCTCAAGCGCGGCCAGCACGTGACCGTGCGCGGCGATGCCGACGGCGGGCGCATTATGGCGGCATCGATCACGATTCAGTAGGGGAGCCGGCCGGCGGCGAGCGCTCATGCTGGATCTTGCAAGCGACGTAACGGCGGTCAATGGCCTGAAAGCACGCCTGCGGGGCGTCCTGCTTCTCCCGGCGGACGCCGGCTACGATGACGCCCGGTCCCTCTGGAATGCCATGATCGACCGCCGGCCGGCCGCAATCGTGCGCTGTCTCGGCGCCGGCGATGTGGTGGCGGGCATCCAATTCGCCCGCGAGCGGGGGATCGCGCTGTCCATCAAGGGGGGCGGCCACAACATCGCCGGGCTCGCGGTGTGCGACGGCGGGCTGATGCTCGACATGTCCCCGATGCGCGGCGTGTGGGTGGACGCGGCGGCGCGCATCGCTCAGGTACAGCCCGGCTGTCTCCTGGGCGACGTCGACCGCGAGACCCAGCTCTACGGCCTCGCGGCCGGGCTCGGCTTCGTGTCGAGCACCGGCGTCGCGGGGCTTACCCTCGGCGGCGGCTTCGGCTATCTCACACGCCGCCTGGGATGGACGTCCGACACCGTACGTTCGATGACGGTTGTGACCGCGGACGGGCGGGTCGTCCGGGCGAGCGATGAGGAGCATCCGGATCTTTTCTGGGGGCTGCGGGGCGGCGGCGGCAACTTTGGCGTGGTGACGAACTTCGAATACCGGCTCTCCCCGGTCGGGCCGGAGATCGTCGCCGGCGCGATCGCGTGGCGGGCGGACGCGGCAGCCGAGGTGCTGGGGATGTACCGGACGTTCCGCGAACAGGCGCCGCCCGAGTTAAGCTGTGTCGCCATCTTGCGGAAGGCCCCGCCGGCTCCATGGCTCCCGACGCACGTCCACGGTGCACCGATCATCGCCCTCATCATCTGCCACTCCGGCGCCGTCCCGGACGGCGAAAAGCTCGTGGCGCCCATTAAGGCGTTCGGCGCTCCGGCGGGCGACGTGGTACAACGCCGCCCGTACATCACCCAGCAGAGTCTGCTGGATGCGACCCAGCCCAAGGGACGCCGCTATTATTGGAAGTCCGAATACCTCGCCGAATTGTCGTCCGAGCTTCTGGCGAAGGCCGTCGAGCATGCCGGACGCATGCCGTCGCCACACTCCGCGGTGATATTCTTTCCGGTCGACGGCGCCGTGCAGCGGCTGCCCGACGGCCACTCCGCGGCCGCCAACCGAAACGCCCGCGTGGTTCTGAACATCACCGGGTCCTGGGAGCGGGGCGAAGACGACGGCGCCAACATCGACTGGGCCCGCGCGGCGTGGCGGGATCTGCGCCGTTTCTCGACCGGCGGCACCTACATCAATTTCCAGACCGAGGACGAAGGCGACGACCGCGTCCGCAACGCGTACGGCGCGAACTACGACCGCCTTATCGAGATCAAGACAAAATGGGACCCCGACAATTTCTTCCGGGTCAACAAGAACATCCGGCCCCGTTCGGCGTGAAGGGGCCGCGGCCGCGATCTCCCGTCAACACTCCAGCGCATCACGTCGGTCGGCGGCGTTCCAGAATCGCGTAGACGTCTCGACGGTTTCTGGCCGGTAAACCACGGCATAGCCGTCGCTCACAGTAGATGAGTCTACTCGATAAAGTCTTTGAGCCGTTTGCTCCTGCTTGGATGCCGCAGCTTCCGCAGCGCCTTCGCCTCGATCTGCCGGATCCGCTCGCGCGTCACGCCGAACTCCCGGCCCACCTCTTCCAGCGTTCGCGGACGGCCGTCGTCGAGCCCGAAGCGCAGCTTGAGCACCTTCCGCTCCCGCGGCGTGAGCGTATCGAGAACGCCCTCCAGCTGCTCTTTGAGCATCGTGAAGGACGCCGCCTCGGCTGGGGCCAGCGCGTCCTGGTCCTCGATGAAATCTCCGAGGTGGCTGTCCTCTTCTTCGCCGATCGGTGTCTCCAGCGAGATAGGCTCCTGCGCGATTTTGATGATCTCGCGCACCCGCTCCGTCGGCATTTTCATGACGTGGCCGATCTCTTCCGGCGTCGGCTCGCGGCCGAGTTCCTGCAGCAGCTGCCGGGAGATCCGGATCAGCTTGTTGATCGTCTCGACCATGTGGACGGGAATGCGGATCGTCCGCGCCTGGTCGGCGAGCGCGCGGGTGATCGCCTGCCGGATCCACCATGTCGCGTACGTGCTGAACTTGTAGCCTTTGCGCCAGTCGAACTTCTCGACGGCGCGGATCAGCCCGAGGTTGCCTTCCTGAATCAGGTCGAGGAAGAGCATGCCGCGGCCGACGTACTTCTTCGCGATGCTCACCACGAGGCGCAGGTTGGCTTCGATCAGGCGGCGCTTCGCGTCCTCGTCGCCGCGTTCCATCCGCTTGGCCAGCTTGACCTCGTCCGCAGACGACAGCAGCGGCACCTTGCCGATTTCCTTGAGGTACATCCGGACGGGGTCGTCGATGCTGACCCCTTCCAGCGGCTCGAGTTCGACCGGCTCGGCCTCTTCCTCTTCCTTCTCTTTTTCGGCTTCCTTCGGATCGTCGACGACCTTGATGTCCAGGTCGCCCAGCATCCCGTAGATGCGGTCGTACTCGTCCAGGGTGTGCTCGACCTGCGGCACCGCTTCCTGGATTTCTTCGTACGTCACATAGCCGCGGCGGCGGCCTTGCTCGACGAGCTGGCGCATTTCCGCCGGCAGCGTGGCGAGAGCCTTCTCGGCCTCGAGCCGCCGCTTCGTCGTAGCGGCCTCCCCTTCGGCTGTCATGTGCGCGCGACGCGGTTTAGACACTGACCTTCAACTCCCTGATGCGTTCCTTTTCCTTGCGTGCTTCGAGCAGTTCGACCGCGAACCGGTCGCGGCGCTGCTCGTCCCCCCCGCGCACAGCTTCCGCGTGCGCCGCGGTGAGCCGGTCGATGCGCTCGCCGGCATCGAAGAGACGCAACGTCCGCAGGCACCCCTCCGCCACACGGCGGGCGTCTCCCCGCACCGGTGGCTCCTCGATCAGAAACCGGCTGAGGAGCGAGATGGCACCTTCGTCCCGCAGCCGCTCACGGAGCCGGCCCGAGTCGAGTCCCTCAGCTTCCGGATCGAAGAGTGCCTGGGCGAGTAGTTGGTGAGCCGGTTCGCGAAACGCCGCCGCGCTTCCATCCCATCCACGCACGGCGGCACGCACCGACGCGTCCGCCACCAGGAGATGGAGAAGAAGACGTTCGGCTGCAATTCGCCCGTCCGCCTCCGACGCCGTTCGGCTCGGGGCAGACTTCCCTCCACCGGCGGCTTCGGCTGACCGTCCCGCCTTTCGATCACTCGGCGCTCTCGCGTCGTCGCGGCCTTTGACGAGACGGCGGACTTGCCCCCTGATGGCGTCTTCACGGACGCCAAGACGCTCTGCCAGCAACCGGACATACTCCGACTGCCGAACCGGGTTAGCTGCTATAATGATTAACTGACTCATTTCGTCAACAATTCCCACCTTCCCTTCCACCGTTCTTCCATCATAACGGCGGGCGGCCATGGCAAACCGGTAGTCGAACACGGATTGGGCCCCGACCAGCACGGTCCGGAAGGCCTCCGGGCCTCTCTGATGTAGAAACTCGTCCGGGTCCGCTCCGCCCGGCAGAACCGCGACCCGCACAGGCAATTCGGCCTGTTCGAAGATCCCGAGGCCGCGTTCCGCGGCATCCATGCCCGCCGCGTCCGCATCATAGACCAGTACGGCGCGCGCGGCGAATCGTTTGAGCAGAAGGACCTGGTCCTGCGTCAGTGCCGTCCCCAGCGAGGCGACGGCGTTGGTGATCCCGAACTGGTGGCAGGCCAGGGCATCCATGTACCCTTCTATTACTACGGCTTCCCCCGTCTCCCGGAGCGCTGCCCGGGCCGCATCCAGCGCGTAGAGCGACCGGCCTTTGACAAACAGCGCCGTCTCGCGCGTGTTGAGGTACTTGGGGGTGGCGTCGTCGATCGCGCGGCCGCCGAAGGCGATAGGCCGGCCCTGCAAATCGTGGATCGGAAAGATCAGCCGGTGGCGAAGCGCATCATAGTATCCCTCCCCGCCGGTGCGCGCGGTCGCCAAGCCGGCCTGCTCCAGCGCCGCCCCGTCGAACCCGCGGGCTCGAAGCGCCCGCAGGAGGCCGTCCCATCCCGGCGGCGCATACCCGAGCTTGAAGGCCTCCGCGGCGGCGGCATCCACGCCACGGTCCGCCAAGTACCGGCGCGCCGCGCGTCCGTCCGCACCGGCAAGTTGCGCCCGGAAGAACGCGGCGGCCTCCCCGACCGTCCGCAGGAGGCGCTCACGTTCGCCGCCCGCCCGTTCCTCCTCGGGAGGCCGTTCGAGCCGCACGCCCGCCCGGCCGGCCAGCTCCGCGAGCGCGTCCGGAAACCCGACGCCCCCCATGCGCATCACGAAGTCGAACACATCTCCGCCCGCGTGGCAGCCGAAGCAGTAAAAGAAACCCCGTTCTGGATTTACTGTGAACGACGGCGTCTTCTCGGAATGAAACGGACACAGGCCCGTGTAGCGCCGTCCGGACCGCTTGAGCGTGACGTGCGTGGAGACGGCGTCGAGGATATTGATGCGCCGGCGGATCTCGTCTGTGACCTCTCTCGAACGTCCGGCCATGCTCACGCACCCGCGAAAAAAGCCCTATCGGTGAAAAGATAAGGCCGCGCCCCGCCACGCTGAGTTTCGTTCATAATTCGTTGTTTCGACACGCGGTCCTTTCCGCACCACCGAACACCGCCGTAGGAATCGCGCCGCTCCGCGCCCGCACGTGGGAGGACGGCGTCCAAGGCGGCACCGAACAGTTGAGTGCCCGGGAGCTCTACCCGGTCGCCGAGAGGTCCTCCGGAGGAACCCGATGCGCGCAGCTGTGCTCGCCGAAGTGCACACCCCGCTGAAACTGGAAGACATCCCCACGCCCTCGCCCGGAGCCGGAGAGGTCCTCGTGCGTGTCGCCGCCTGCGGCGTCTGTCACACCGACCTGCACGTCATCAAAGGTGAAGTGGCGTTCCCTACGCCGGCGGTCCTCGGACACGAGATCTCGGGAACGGTAGCGGCCCTGGGACCGGAGCGTCGCGCTCCCGGCGGGACTCGCCTCAAGGAAGGTATGCCCGTTGTGTGCAGCTTTATTATGCCGTGCGGGACCTGCGCATGGTGCGCGGAGGGCCGCGACGATCTCTGCGAGACATTCTTTGCGATGAACCGGCTTCGCGGCACCCTGTACGATGGGACAAGCCGCCTGGCGCGGCGAGACGGAACACCGCTCGCGATGTACAGCATGGGCGGGTTGGCCGAGTACGCCGTCGTGCCGGCGACCGACGTGTTTCCGCTGCCCGAAGGGCTGCCGGTGCCGGAGTCGTGCATCACCGGCTGCGCGCTCATGACCGCGTACGGTGCGGTCCGCCACCAGGCCGGCCTGCAACCCGGCGAGACCGCGGCCGTCGTGGCCGCAGGCGGCGTCGGCTCCAACATCATTCAGCTGGCGGCGGCGTTCGGCGCGTCGGCCGTCATCGCGGTCGACGTGCGCGACGATAAGTTGGAGGCGGCGCGCCGGGCCGGCGCGACACACACCGTCAACGCGGCGAAGGTTGACGCGGCGGCAGCGATCCAGGAGTACACGCACGGACGCGGCGTGGATGTGGCATTTGAGGCGCTCGGGCGCCCGGAAACGGTGGTACAGGCGTTCGGTGCGGTGCGGGACGGCGGCCGCGTCGTGATTGTCGGCATCGCGCCGGGCACGACCGCCGCGCCCATTGAAATCACGCGGCTGGTGCGCCGGGGGATCCGGCTGATCGGCTCGTACGGCGGCCGTGTGCGAACCGACGTCCCGGCCCTGCTGCGGCTGGCCGAGCGCGGCGTGATCGATCCGGCGCGCACCATCTCGCGGCGGTACTCGCTGGCGGAAGCGCCTTCGGCCTACGAGGCGCTCAACCGCGGAGAGATCGTGGGGCGCGCGATCGTGGTGATGGATTGATCGCGGTCCACCATGAGGTCACGGGAGCGCGAACTCTCCGTATCCTACAACCACCGCTTGTCCCCCGACCTCGATGTCCTCCACCTGAGCCGGCCGGCCGGTGACGCGCGCGTGCAAGGTGGAAGGCCGGCCGGTCTCCGCCCCTTGGGAAATCTCGATTTCGTCGCCAAACGCCAAACGGCCGTGCCTGATGAGATGCAGGGCGAGCGGACCGGCCGCCGATCCGGTGGCCGGATCCTCGCGCGGCCCTGTGGGATCATCATAGGAAAACATTCTCGTCTTCCAGCGGCGGCCACTCCCCGCGAAGCAGTTGAGGCAACGGCCGGCAAGCAGCGGGCCAAGTACGCCGTGGTCCGGGACCAGGCGCGCCACCGCATCCTCCGTCTCGAACATGACGTAGACATGCCGCAGCCCATTGTCGTAGACGTCAACCGGTAGGACCGACCGCTCGATACCGAGCGCGCCGCCGAGGCGGGATTCATCGCCCAAGCGCGTCACCGAGGGCAGCGGCTGACGCATCCACGCGAAAGTAATGCCGCGTCCGTTACGCTGCAGCCGGACGGGCACAACGCCCCGGTCGGTCTCCAACCGGACCTCCTCGCCCCCCGCCGGGGCGCCGAGCACAAACGCACTTCCCAACACCGGGTGCCCCGCGAACGATACCTCGCGCCCCGGTGTAAAGATCCGGAGGCGCGCATGCCCGCCGCCGGCCGGCGGGTAGACGAAGACGGTTTCCGAGAAGTTCATCTCTCTCGCCAAGGACTGTAGGAGCGAATCCGGGATGTCTTGCGCATCCGGAAAGACCGCCAGTTGATTGCCGGCGAGCGGCCGCGGCGTGAAGACGTCGCACATCACGTATCTGTATCTGCTCACCCTCGCCGCGTCCTCGCCATTCGGACCGGCTTTCGTGTCTCGTCCTTTCGATGGCGCGACCGGTACAGGCGGGCTTTCACCCGGTTGCCACAGACGGCCATTACACACCACCGTCCCGAGCGATTCTTGGAGTGGTCGTAGAACGCCCAATGACACCGCCGGCAGGCCTTGAGCCGGGGCCACGTTCCCTCGATCTGTGCCGAGAGCGCTGCGGCGACCAGCCCGCCGAGCGCCCCGGTGACCCCGGTCGCGGACGCGGCGAGCCGCATGCGGCCGTCCGGTCCAACCTGGACAACGAGGCGCCCCGCCTGTGCGAGACGGTTTATGATGTCGACCGCGGCCGCCTCGAGCGTCCTGCCGTTGTGGGCCAGCGCAAGCCGCCGAAGCGCCTCCCGCGCCCGGCGGGCCCGCCGGACGTCGGCCGCCCCGACGCGGACGTCCCGTGCGAGCAGACCGTGGTGGACCAGCCAGCACCGAAGACCGGCCGGTGAGGCGAACTCCTCTGTCCGCAGTCCGAGGTGGCTCCGCTCGGCGTTGTAGGTGTTGATGAACAGTTGAAGGAGGCGGAGCGACCCCGGCGCCGGCCGCCGCCGCCCGGGCTCTACCGCCGCATCCGTCCCGCGGATCGTCTCCGTCACCGTCAACCATCGTATCACGCTTACCGGTTAGCGGCGGCCCCGGTCCCCGGATTGACACCTCAGCGTAACCTATGTTACCAGATAGATAGTTATCCGACGCGGGCCGCGCTCCCGAGGGCGGCCGCCGCGTTCAGGGAGACCGGCGATGGCGGAACGGGACGCTGCGCACGGACGGCATGCGTGGCTCCTCGCCGCCGTACTGCTTCCGGCGGCGCTGGCCGCCTCCGGCTCGCGCGCCGGTGACGCGCAAGACACCGCCGCGCTCTACCAGGAAACGGTGATCACCACCGGCTCCGATCTGCGCTATCGGGCCGACGGCTTCTCGCGCGCGTTCCGAATCGTGCTCGTGAAAGTGTCGGGCGAATCCAGATTGGATCATGATCCGCGGGTCGACCGGCTCGCCAAGGAGGCCGGCCTGTTCGTCGCGTCCTTCGGCTACGTGGATCAGATGGCCGGAATCAAGCACAAAGACGATCAGGGCACCTACGATCGACCGTTCAACCTCACGGTGCATTTCGTTCCCGCGATGATTGACAGGGCGCTGACCGGCTTGGGGGCCCACCCCTGGCGCGGGACCCGGCCGGTCGTCGTGCCGGTGCTTGCGGTCCGCGGCGTCAGCGCCGCGTATCTGCTGACCGAGGACGGGCCGGCAGGCGCCGACCAGCGCGCCGCGCTCGTGGCCGCCGCCGACGACTTCGCGCTCAGCGTGCGGTTCCCGACCGACGGGGAGATGGCCGCCTGGCACGTGGCCCTGGGGTCGTTCCCGTCTCCTCCGGCGGCGCCCGCGCCGGATCGCGTGGTGGTCTCCGGTACGTTGGAGTTCCAGGAAGTGATCCCAGGCTGGGTCGGAGCATGGCGCATGCGCTGGCACGGGGTTGATTACACGTGGGGCATTCGCGGCGTGAATTTCGACGGAGCGTTTCGCAACCTCATCCGCGGCGTCGCTCGGGCCGCGTCCGGCCACGGTGCGCCGGAGTGAGGACCGCGGCGCGGCAACCCGCGAGGTTCGTCCGCACGCTGCGCCCGGCGCGGCCGTGGACCCGATTGTTGATCGACATTCCGCTCGCGCTGCTCTTGATCGCGCCTCTCGCCGCCTCCGCGCAACGAAGCGGCGAGTTGTACCAAGCGACCGTCATCGTCACGGGGACCGACATGCGCAGCCGTCCCCTGGGGTTCGCGCAGGCGCTTCGCACCGTCTTTGTCACCGTCTCCGGCGAGCCGCGGCTCCGCGACGACCCGCGCGTCGCGGCGTTTGCCGCGCATGCGGACAGCTTCGTCACGTCCTTCTCGTACGTGGACCGGATGGCCGGCAGGCCGGTGCATGACGAGCAAGGCACCCGCGATCGCCCCTACAATCTCACCGTGCGGTTCGACCCGGACCGGATCGACAAGGCGCTGGCGACGCTGGGCGAGCATCCGTGGCGCGAACCGCGGCCGGTCGTCGTACCGGTGTTGACCGTCCGCGCGCCGCGGGCCTCGTACCTCCTGAGCGCCGAGAACCCGGCCGGCGCGGAGCAGCGCGCCGCCTTCGCCGACGTGGCGCGTGACTTCGGCATGCGTGTGCGCTTTCCAAGCAATGCCGACTTCAGCCGGTGGGGTGTGATCGCCGGCCGGTTTCCTGCGCCGCCGGCCGCAACCTCCCCCGGCGAAGCAGTCGTGGCGGGCACCCTGGAATTTCAAGAAGCGTTGCCGGGCTGGGTTGGGACGTGGCGGTTGGAGTGGCGCGGCGCGCAGTATACCTGGGGCATCCGGGGCGTGAACTTCGACCAGGCATTTCGGGACCTAACCCGCGGCGTCGTGCGCGTCGCATCGGGGCACGGCGCGCCTTAGGCGGTCTTGATTTCGCCCAGGTAGGCCTGCCGGATCATTTCGTTTTCACGGAGACTCTTCGTCGTGCCCGACAACACCACCCGGCCCGTCTGCAGCACATAGCCGCGGTGGGCGATGCTGAGCGCCATATTGGCGTTCTGCTCGACGACGAAGATTGAGGTGCCCTGCCGGTTGATCGTCTGAATGATGTCGAAGACCTGCTCCACGAACGCCGGCGAGAGGCCCATCGACGGTTCATCCATGCACAACAATTGGGGCCGCGTCATCAGCGCGCGGCCGATCGCCACCATTTGCTGCTCACCGCCGGACAGCGTCCCCGCCATCTGGCTGCGGCGCTCCTTCACCCGCGGGAAGAGGCTGTAGACGCGTTCGAGATCGTCCGCGATGCCGGCAGGGTCGGTGCGCGTGAACGCCCCCATCTCGAGGTTTTCATACACCGTCATCCGGGGAAAGAGCCGGCGCGCCTCCGGCACCGGTGCGATGCCGCGGCGGACGCGCTCCGCGGTCGACAGCCGCGAGATCAGCTCCCCACGGTACACGACACTCCCGCGCGCGGGCCGCACGAGTCCCAGGACGGTCTTCATCGTCGTGGACTTGCCGGAGGCGTTGCCGCCGAGGAGGCATACGATCTCACCGACGCCGATCTCGTAGTTGACGCCCTTGAGGACGTGCAGTTCCCCGTAGTAGGTGTCGACGTCCCTAAACTCGAGCAGCGGACGTCCGTCCGAGGTAGGCGCGGATGACATCCTCGTTCCGGTGGACCTCCTCCGCGGTGCCTTCGGCGATCTTCTCGCCGTAGTCCAGCACGGCGACCTTGTCTGAAATGTCGTTCACAACGTTGAGTTTGTGTTCGATCAGGAGCACCGTCAGTCCCATATCTTTCAGGCTGCGAATCTGATCGGCCAGCTCCAGCGTCTCCGCCGGATTCATGCCGGCGGTGGGCTCGTCAAGCAGGAGGAGCGCGGGGCGCGAAGCAATGGCCCGCGCGATTTCGAGCCGCCGCCGGTTGGCGTACGAGAGGCTGCTCGCAAGGTGGTTCGCGCGGGGGATCAGCCGGTTCCCGAAGATCCGCAGGACCTCCATGGCCCATTCGACCGACTCACGCTCTTCCGTACGCACGGAGGGCGGCCGCACGACTGCGCCGAGCGCGTTGGCCCGCGTCCACGCGTGCATGCCGACGAGGACGTTCTCGAGCACCGTCATGTCCGGGAAGAGGCGAAGCGACTGGAAGGTACGCGCGATACCCCGCTCCACGACCGCGTGCGCGGGGAGCCCGGTGAGGTCCCGGCCCCCAAACACGATGTGGCCGGCATCCGGCGTGTCGAGCCCCGTCACGAGGTTGAAGAAGGTCGTCTTGCCCGAGCCGTTGGGGCCGATCAGCCCGACGATGGAATGCGGTGGCACGACGAGATCGACGTTGCGCACCGCGGTGATGCCGCCGAATCGCTTCGTGAGTCCGCTGGTTTCGAGCAGGGGCGCGCCGTTCGGGACCGCCATTCTCGCGAGCCGGCTGAGGGAGACGCCGATCCCCCCGCGGCTCGGCGCCGCCGCCTGCTCGTCCATGGAGAGGGGCGCGGTGGTCCGGGAGGCGGGGATCAACCCTTGGCGGCGGAACAGCATCATCGTCACCAGGATGATCCCGAAAATGAGCTCGATGGTCTGTGCCAGCTCAATGTGTTGCAGCGCCGAAGAGCCGACCAGCCGGCCGAGCGCGTGCAGCCACTGCGTGAGATCCTGCAGGAACCATGACTGCAACAGTTGGAGCAGCAGCGCGCCGACGACGACGCCCGGCACGCTCCCCATGCCGCCGAGGACGATCATGACCAGGATCATTACCGACACCGGGAACTGGAACATGTCGGGCGTCGCGGTCTGTAGTTTGGCGATGTAGAGCGTCCCGGTCATGCCACCGAATCCCGCGCCCACCGCGAACGCCAGCAGCTTCAGGCGCGTGCGGTTGACGCCCATTGCGCCGGCGGCGATCTCATCCTCGCGGATCGCCATCCAGGCGCGGCCCACGCGAGAGGCCTTGAGCCGGCCACTCACAAAAATCAGGAAAACGATCATGGCGACGGCGACGTAGTAATACGGCGTCGCGTTGACGCCAAAGTTGTAGCCGAACGCCGTCGGGGGGAGCACCCCGTTGAGCCCCATCGCGCCGTTGGTCAGCTTCTGCTCGTTGCGGACGATGATGGGCACGATCTCGCCGAATCCCAGGGTGACGATGGCGAGGTAATCCCCCTTCAACCGGAGGGTCGGCGCTCCGAAAAGAATCCCGAAAAACGCGGCCGAAATCGCAGCGCCGGGCAGCATGAGCCAAAACGAGAACTGGAACCGCACGACGTCCGGCACGCCCTCGATGTGGAATCTGCTCACGAGCCCGAGCCACTGCAGCGGCTCCCAGGCGGCGCTCCACATTGGATGGAGCTGTCCCGACGCCAGGATGCCGTACGTGTAGGCGCCGATCGCGAAGAACGCAGCATATCCCAAGTCCAGCAATCCGGCAAACCCGATAACAATGTTGAGGCCTAACGCCAGGGCGGCGAAGCAGAGGGCGTTCGTGGCGGCGTCGACATCGCCGCCGTTCGAGTGCAGCACCGGGAAGAGCAGCGCCGCCGCCAGCAGCACGAGCCCGCCAACCCGCGTCCGCACGGCCGCGGGGATCCGTTCCAGCGGCCGCAGGAGGGGTGCCGCGACTCCGCGCCACGGTGCGGGCCTGGCCGGCGGCTGGGATGCGGCGGCCGCCTGCTCGGCGTCGAGCGACGGCCGCAGGGACGACACGTCAGCCACGGCCTGAGCTCACGATTTCGTGGGCGCCGACGTCCCGAGGAGCCCCGTTGGCCGGAGGACCAGAACGAGGATCAGGATCGAGAAGATGATCACGTCGGTCCACCGGACCGCCAGCAGCTGGCCTCCGACGGACTCGATCAAGCCGATCACCAGACCGCCGATCATCGCGCCTACGATGTTGCCGATGCCGCCGAGCACCGCCGCGGTGAAGGCGCGCAGTCCCGCGGTGTAGCCGATGAGAAAGCTCGTGAAATTGTAGTACAACCCGAAAATCAGCCCGGCGGCACCCGCGAGCGCGGAGCCGATGAAGAAGGTCATCATGACGACCCGGTCCACATCGATGCCCATCATCCGCGCCGCTTCCGCGTCCTGGGCGGTCGCGCGCATAGCCTTACCGATCTTCGTACGGCGCACGAAGACGTGGAGGAGACCCATGAGGATCAGCGCCACGCTCCACAACAGCACCTCGCGAAGCCTGAGGACCGCCCCGCCGATCGACCACCCGAGCACCGGCACGGGGTTCGGGTAGTTCATCGTCGATGCGCCGGTCCGCAGCAGCACAACGTTGAACAGGATGTACGAAACGCCGATCGTGGTGATCATCGCCGCGGTACCCCTGACGTGGCGCATCGGCCGCAGTCCGACGCGCTCGATGACGACGCCGAGGGCGCCGCAGAACAGCATCGCGGACAGAAAGGCGAGGCCGAGCGCCCCGATGAGGGGCAGCCCGTAGAGGTGCCCGGACTGTCCTACGATGCCAAGTCCGTGCAGCGCGATCGCGGCGATGAACGATCCCACCATGAAGATGTTGAAGTGGGCGAAGTTGATCAATTCGATAATGCCGTAGACCATGGTAAAACCTAGGGCGAGCAGCGAGTACATCGCCCCGAGGCTCAGCCCGTTGATGATCTGCTGGACCATGACATCGGAGTGTGTCATCGGCCCCTGCTTCCGGCGGCCCCGGTCGGCGGCCGCCCGCTGGCTGCGAACGTGGGGAGCGGGCCGCGCGGGCGGCCCGCTCCCTCACGCCGTGTTATCTGCTTGGCACCCCTAGTTCTGCGGTGCGATGCCGACGTACTTGTACTGGTGAATGATATCGTCGTCCTTGTACTTCGGATCGTGCACGATCTTGAACACGCTCACGACGCGGCTCTTAATGTCGCCGTTCTGGTCGAACGAGATCGTGCCCTGCAGCGTCTTGAGGCTGGTCGCCTGGATCGCATCACGGACGTTGTGCCGGTCCGGAGTCATACCCTTCGCCGCCACGCGTTTGATGGCGTCCAGTATGACGAGGGCCGCGTCATACGACGTAATCGAGTAGTCCTGCGGCACCTTATTGTACTTGGTCTGGAACGCCTTCACCCACGGCTGCACTTCGGGGTTGTCGAGGAGGTGAGGACCCGCGATCGTCGCGTACCACCCGTCGACTGCGGGGAATCCGCCGCCCGTGAGAATCGTGCCGCCGTACATGCCGTCGCCGCCGCCCTTGGGCATCTTTGGAATCACGTCGTAGGCCTGCTTCGTCAGTTTGACGCCGGCCTGCCCCACGCCGCCGTAGTACAGCGCGTCGGGATTGAGGCCCTTGATCTTGGTCAGAATCGTCGTATAGTCGGCTTCCTTGGGGTTCAACTGGTCGCGGCCGAGGATCTTGATGCCCTTCTCCGCCGCCCGCTTCGAGAACGAGTCCGCGATGCCGACGCCGTACGCGCCGGAGTCATCGAGGACGTAGACCGTCTTCACGTGCAGCGTCTCAGCGTAGTAGTTGGCCATATTCGGACCCTGGAACGCGTCCGTGGTGACGGTCCGGAAGTAGACCGCTTTCCCCTTGGGCCGGTACTGAGAGGCGAACTGAGGATTGGTGATATCCGGGTTCGTCGAGCTCGGCGTGATAGTCGCCATGTCGGCTTCGCTCAGAATCCCCGACATGGCCTTGCCCTCGCCGCTCATTTGCGGGCCGATGTTGGCGACCACGCCCATGTTGGCGACGAGCTTGCGGGTGTTCGTGGCGGCCTGCGCCGGATCATACTGTCCGGCCGTCGCGGTCCCCGAATCGAGGATGATGGCCTCGATCTTGTAGCCCGCGACGCCGCCTTTCGCGTTGGCCTGATCGATCGCAAGCATCGCCCCGTCCTTGATCAGCTCCGCGTCTTCCGCATCCGCGCCGGTCAACGGCAGCGTGATGCCGACGTAGAGCGTCTTGGACTGGGCGTGCGTGCGCGGCAGGCCGCCGAGTGCGGCCATGGTGACAACGAGCGCGGCCGCGATGACCAGCCCGAGCACACGGTGACGCCAAGTTTCTCCCATAGATCCCCTCCCCTGTCCGGCCGTGGGTCCGTCCGAACTGGACGGCCGACGGCCGGGTTCGGCATGGATTCAGTCAGCCCCATGCCTTCTCCTCCGTACGTAGCAACACCGCCCATCCGTTCCGTAAAACCTGGACTAGCCGCCCGGGCCCTTGCGGCGGACATTCGAAGATGGCCGAGCGCGACGGGAACGAACGTACGTTTGAGGACGTAAGCCTACTATGTAGAATGTCCTGCCTTATATAATGAAGGCCGTGCGGGCGGCTTGGCCCGGCCCGCGCGATGCCTCGCCAGGAGGAAGGAATGTTCGCTTCACAGGTTCGCCCGAAGGTGCTCGGCGTTGTTGCACTCTCCGCCGCCGCGATGGCGACCGCCGTGGCGGCCGTCCCTCGCGTGCACGCGGCGGCCGAGGCCACGTTCACCGTCGTCGCCAATCAAACCGCCGGGAACGCCGGTGAGAACTTCAATGGCGTGGATCACGGCCGGCTGAGTATTACCGTGCCGCCGGGCACGCCCGTCCACGTCAAGTTCATGAACGCCAAGAGCGCGGTGCTACCGCATAGTTTCCAGGTCATCCCCCTCAAGGGAACGGCCAAGTCTCCGGTGCTTCCGGCGCAGGCCCAACCACAGCCGGCGTTCCCGGGCGCGGCGACACCAGGCGCGGCCGCCGGCATCACGCCCGGCAAGACGGCGGACGTCCGGTTCACCGCGTCCACCGCGGGCCACTATCTGTTCATCTGTGGTTTTCCGGGACACGCGCTGCTCGGCATGTACGGGACCCTCGACGTCACGCCCGGTGCGAAGCCGGTCATGGTCGTGAAGTAAGGTAGGGAAGCCCGGCGGCCGGGACGAAGGTGTTGTAACCTCGGAAGCCCAGCTCGGCCGAATTCCCCGGAGGGCGCCGCCGCATGGATTCTGAATCACTCGCGCCGCGCGATGAACGCCCGGCGGGGCGATGGATGGGCGCGCTGATTTTGTTCATCCTCGCCGCCGGCGTCGGGTCGTTTGTTTACGCGGCGCACTACTGGTGGCTGCCGCCCCTTGCGTCCACGCGGGGCAATACCGACGAGATGTTCAACGCGATTCTCGTCGCGACCGGAATCGCGTTCATCGCCGTGCACCTCTTCGTCGCGATTGCGCTGATCCGGTACGCGGCGTACGGCCGCCGGCCGGCGGCCCATTGGCATGAGCATCTCGGCGCCGAACTCACCTGGACCCTCGTGCCGGCAGCCGGCTTGGTGATTCTCGCCATCCTCGCGGAAATCGTATGGGCGAACGTCTACAGTCCGCCGCCGGCCACCGCGCAGGTCGTTGAAGTCACAGCGCGCCAGTTCCTGTGGTACGTCAGGTACCCGAGTCCCGACGGGAAACTCGCGCGTACCGACCCCAAATTCATCAGCGCCGGTAATCCGCTCGGCCTCGATCCGGGCGATCCCGACAGCAAGACGAACGTCGTCCTGACCAACGACCTGCACGTCGTGAACAACCGGCCCGTCCGCGTGGATATCCACGCGCTGGACGTTATCCACAGTTTCTTTCTGCCGAATTTCCGCGTGAAGCAGGACGCGGTCCCCGGCCGCACGGTCACGATCTGGTTCACGCCGGACCGTGCGGGTCAGTATCAGATCGCGTGTGCGCAGCTCTGCGGGGTCGGCCACTACACCATGCGCGGCAACATCACGGTCGAGCCGAGCCAGGCCGCGTTCGACGCCTGGCTCGCGAAGCAGGCCCAGCACTAGACACCCGCAGGCGGCCGCGCGCCCCGCGCGGCCGGACGTCTTGCGTCAGACGGGACAAGGAGGCGCGGCCGAATGGGAGCGATCGCGGTACACGAAGGGGCGGCCGCCCACGAGGAGCACGCGGAAAGTTTCATCCGGCACTACATCTTCAGCCTCGACCACAAAACGATCGGCAAGCAGTACTATCTGACCACGCTCTTCATGGCGCTCATCGGCGGCGCGCTCGCGATGCTGATGCGCGCCCACCTGGGCTGGCCGCAGGGCGGCACGCTCGATCCCGGCCAGTACCTCGCCGCGGCCACGATGCACGGCACGGTGATGATCTTCTTTTTCCTCACGTCCATCCTGACGGGCGCGTTCGGCAACTTCCTCATCCCGCTCATGATCGGGGCGCGGGACATGGCGTTTCCCTTCCTCAACATGATCTCGTACTGGACGCTGTTCCCCGGCGTGCTCGTCCTCCTCGCCTCGTTCTTCGTGCCGGGAGGACCGGCAGGGAACGGGTGGACGTCGTACGCGCCCCTGTCCGCGGTGTCCAAGTTCTCGCCCGGCTCGGGCGCCGGCCAGACCCTCTGGGCCATCTCGATCCTCTTTGTCCTGTTCTCGTCGCTGTTCGGCTCGCTCAACTTCCTTACGACCATCATCAACATGCGCGCGCGGGGGCTGTCGATGGGCCGCCTGCCGCTGACGCTGTGGGGCATCTTCATCACCGCGATTCTCGCGCTGCTGTCCTTCCCGGTGCTGACCGCGGCGATCGTGATGCTCATCCTCGACCGCACGGCCGGCACGAGCTTCTTCGTCCCGCCGAACCTGCTCGTCGCGGGTCAGGTGCTTGCCAACAAGAACGGCGACGCCCTACTCTGGCAGCACCTGTTCTGGTTCTTCGGCCATCCGGAAGTCTACATCCTCATCCTGACGCCGATGGGCATCGTCTCCGACGTCATCTCCACATTTTCTCGCAAACCGATCTTCGGCTACAAGGCCATGGTGCTGTCGCTGTCGGCGATCGGATTCCTGAGCTTTCTCGTATGGGGCCACCACATGTTCGTGAGCGGAATGTCGCCGCTGCTCGGGGCGGCGTTCGTGGGGTCGACCATCGCGATCGCGGTGCCGTCGGCGATCAAGACCTTCAACTGGTGCACGACCCTGTGGCAGGGGCGCCTCCACTTCTCGAGCGCGATGCTGTTTGCGATCGCCTTCGTGTCGCTGTTCGTCACGGGCGGGCTCAGCGGCATTTTCCTCGCCGCGGCACCGGTCGACATCTATCTGCACGACACGTACTTCGTGGTCGCGCACTTCCATTTCGTCATGGCCGCGGCGGCGCTGTTTTCGATCTTCGCGGGCACCTACTACTGGTTTCCCAAGATGTTCGGCCGCATGATGGACGAGCGGCTGGGCAAGATCCACTTCCTCTTCACGTTCCTCGGCATTTACGCGACGTTCTTCCCGATGCACTTCCTCGGGTTCATGGGGAACAGCCGGCGGCTGTACGACACCAGCACCTACCCGTTCCTCAGCCACGCGGGGCCGATCGACACGTTCATCTCCCTGGCCGCCTTCATGCTGGGCGCGGCGCAACTCGTATTCATCTACAACTTCTTCAGCAGCCTGCTCCGCGGCCCGGTCGCCGGGCAGAACCCGTGGCACGCCAACTCCCTCGAATGGGGCGCGCCCTCGCCACCGCCGCACGGCAACTGGGGGCCATCGCTCCCGGTGGTGTATCGGTGGCCGTACGACTACTCGGTGCCCGGGGCGGCACAGGACTACAGCCCGCAATGGCAGGCCGAGCCTGTCGCGGCGGGCGGTGAGCACTAACCTGAGTGTTGTGACGACGAACCTGCTCAAACCCCGCCCGGCCGCGGGGCGTGGCGGGACCAGCATCCGGCCGTCCGGCCCCATCGGGTACGGGCGAGGCGGACGCGGCGGCGAGCCCGGGCCCGCCGGACCCGCGGTCAGCAGCGCGGTGATCGGCATCGCGGCGGCGCTGGCGGCGGTCGCGATGCTCTTCGTCGCGTTCACCATTGCCTATCTCGCACGCCGCCAGGAGCCGGGCTGGGGAACCGTGGCGATGCCGCCGGTCCTGTGGCTGACGACCGCGATTCTTCTGTCGAGCAGCGGGACGCTCGAGTGGGCGCGGCGCCGGATCGCCGCGGGCGACATCCGCGGGCTGCAGCGCGGCCTCGCCGCGACCGCGTGGCTCGGCGTCGCGTTTCTCCTCGGCCAGTTGGCGGCGTGGCGTTCGCTCGCGGCGCAGGGCGCCTACATCTCTGCGAATCCGCACAGCGGGTTCTTTTATCTCCTGACCGGCGCCCACGGCGCGCACCTGCTCGGCGGCCTCGTCGCGCTCGGCATCATCGTCTGGAAGGCATACGCTGGGCGGTACGGCGTGGCCTCGCACGCCGGCGTGGGCGTCTTTGCACTGTACTGGCATTTCATGGACCTCTTGTGGCTGTATCTCTTCGCGCTGCTGTTCTGGGCGTGATGGACGCCGTGCGGAGGCGATGATGGCGGCAACACGGACACACGAGGAAGCCTCCACCCTCGCCGACCGCTGGGGCGGCGGCCGCTCCCCGTGGGACGTCAGTTGGGCCAAGCTGATGATGTGGCTGTTCCTTGCCTCGGACGCGATGACGTTCGCGGGACTGCTGGTGGCGCTGTGGGCCAACCGGTTCAGCGCGCCGGCGTGGCCGAACCGGGCCGAGATCTTCAACATCCGGCTTGTCGCGGGCATGACCGCGATCCTCATCTTCAGCAGTACCACGATGGCGCTCTCGGTCTTTACGATGCGCCGCGGTCTGCGCGCCGCGGCGGTACGCTTCCTCGCCGCGACGGTGGTCGCCGGCGCGGTGTTCGTCGGTCTTCAGGCCACCGAGTGGACACACCTGATCGGCGACGGCGCGGGGCTCGCCGGCAACCCGTGGGGCGTGCCGTCGTTCACCTTCACGTTCTTTACGATTACCGGCCTGCACGGCCTCCACGTGCTCGGCGGCGTCATCTACCTTTGGGCCATCGCGGTTCGGATCGCGAAGAGACGGTCTGACGCAGAGGGGCTCGAGATCGCCGGCCTCTACTGGGGCTTCGTCGATCTGGTCTGGGTCTTCATCTGGCCGTCGATCTACCTGCTCTAACGGGGAGTTGACCTGATGAGCGATCCGCACGTGGAACACGGCGCCGCGGCTCACGCCGAGGCCGGGCTCGAGCACCCGCAGCCGCTGCCGGAAGGCGTCACGCGGGCCTACTACGCGGCGTTCGGCCTCCTCCTGCTCCTCACCGCCATCGAGGCCAGCACCGTCCTGATCTTCCGCCTGCCGGCCGTCGTGCGGGTGACGGTCCTCATCATCTCCGCGTGTATCAAAGCGACGCTGATCGGCGCCTACTACATGAATTTGAAATTCGAGCGCGTGGCGATGATCGGCATCGCGATTTCGCCGCTGCTGCTGGCCGTCCTCATGTTCTTCATGATCGCGCCGGACGCGGCGCAGCGGTTCGGGGCGCGCTGATCAACTCATTTAGCCGGCTCAGGCCGCCGGCTTCAGATTCCTGACTCGCCACCCCGAGACTTTCGCAATCGCGATATAGTGCTCGTCGCCTGTGTGCCACAACTCGCAACCGCCTCGATGGGCAGCCGCGGCGATCAACAGGTCCAACATGGGCGTATGGCGACCGCTTCGTTCAAGAGATCTGCCGAGAGCGGCGGCCACCGCCGCTTCGTCCCACCCTAAAGGGATCAGGCGGAACAGTCTGAGGTCGCGTTCGATCGTCTCCCGCTCCGGGGACCTCCGTGCCCCCAGCAACAACTCCGCGACTACGGGGGCCACGGTTGCGACTTCATCTCCCGCAATCGCCTCCGCGGCTTGCCGTTTCACATCGGTGTCGCCTTTCGGATGATAGAACTCTATCCACACCGACGTGTCGATCAGGACCGGCATTAGCGCCCCTCTCGCCAGCGACGCAGCTCAGTCTGCGTCAGGGCCATGGGTATCTTCCCCATATGCTCAAGAACACGCCGCTGCCGCAGGCGCCGCGCATATGCTTCAAGGGCGGCTTCGATCGCGGCACGTTTGGAGCGGGCGCCCGACAGACGCTTCACTTCCGTGACTAGACGTTCGTCGATCGTGATCGTCATACGCACCACTGATATCACCTTCCTTGGTGATATATAATACACCATGTTTCGGGTGGTGAAATAAGGGTCTCGGGACGCATTGCTTCGGGGTTTTGAAACTACCGGAGAGCGGCGCTACGAAAGGCTAACGTGGTCTTTGCGATTAATTCTCCCACGCCCGCGGCACAAAGAGCCGCTCGTGGGTGCGGATCGCAAACCGGTCGGTCATCCCCGCCAGAAAATCGCAGACGGCGCGCTGCACGCTTGTCTGGCCGGCATCGGCGACTGACGGGCCTCGTCGCCCATCTCGCCCGGGTGCGCCGCGAAATATTCGAACAGTTCGCGCAGGAGCCGCTGCGCTTTGCTGACGTCGGCCTTGGCCGGCCGAGCCCCGGTAGACATGGTCGAGGAGGAAGTCTTTTAGTTCGTTGAGCGCCCGGCGGACCGGATCGCAAAGGGGCTGTCCAGCGAAGACGGGCTCGAGATCGCGGGCCTCTACTGGAGCTTCGTCGATCTGATCTGGGTCTTCATCTGGCCGTCGATCTACCTGCTGTAACGGGGAGTTGACCTGATGAGCGATCCGCACGGGGCACAGCGCCACGGTGCACGTGGAGACGATGGTCGAGCACGCACAACCGCTGCCGGGGGGCGTCACGCGGGCCTATTACGTGGCCTTCGGACTTTTGCTGCTCCTCACCGCGATCGAGGCGAGCACCGTGCTGATCTTCCGCCTGCCGCCCGTCGTGCGCGTGACGGTCCTCATCATCTCCGCGTGCATTAAGGCGACGCTGATCGGCGCGTACTACATGAATTTGAAGTTCGAGCGCGTGGCGATGATCGGGGGCGCGATTTCACCGCTGCTGCTGGCCGTCCTGATGTTCTTCATGATCGCGCCGGACGCGGCGCAGCGGTTCGGGGCGCGCTGAGCGGGGTTGGAAGGGCTTTTGGTCTACCTTACTCTCAGGGCAGGCTCCGAAGGATGCTCAATAGGAGACCAACCCACTCGTCGTCTGTCATGTACACTTCGTCGTAGAGGATGACCACGCGCCGCCCTCCCGAGCCTCCGAAGCAAACCGGCGCTGTTCCAATACCCTCGCGAGGGCCGCGTTAGACTCACCACCGTCTCGAACCCTATTGGACTGAGAGAATCCGCTCTAATGGGCCGGCTTATTTCCCAAGGACCAAAGACGCCGCCTGCAGATGTCGTGCCAGCACCAGCAGGAAGGGCTGAGCCTCGTTCAGGTCCTTCGAGGCAAGCGCCTGCTTCGCCAGCGTTTGGGCGATAGTCGCTTCCCGTAGCGCGTTTTCGGCCCCCGGAACATGGTGTGCAGCCGCGGCCCGAAGATCCGGGATGATGCCACCGCCTTGGTTGCTGCACGGATCGGCGGCTTCGGCGAAGTAATCCGCGCCGTTCGGTCCCTCAAGGCAGTTGAGGACGTGGTGGGTGTGGAGTTGCACGCCGGCGACCGTGGTTGCCCGTTGGGCCAACTCGGTGGCATGAAACGTAGCTGTTTGGATCTCCGTTTGGATCTGGGCAACCCGGTCCTGTCCGGCACCGAGAAACGGCAGACCGAACACGACCGCCCATGTACCGATGAACGCAGCGAGCGGAAGGATTCTCACAACTCACGCTCCCGGCGCGACATTCGATCTGTTGCGTTGTCGTCATCCGCTCTCAGAATCCCTGGCGGCGTCCTCATGATGCCGACGGCTCGACGAGGACCGGGATCGCGAACCAGAAGGTGGAGCCCTGGCCCGGGCTGGACTCTACCCACAACCGCCCTCGGTGCAACTCGACGATTCGTTTGGCGATCGAGAGTCCAAGGCCGGTGCCACCTCTCCGGCGGGTGTTCGAATCGTCGGCCTGTTGAAACTCTTCGAAAATCTTTTGCCGATCCTGCTCCGCGATGCCGGGCCCCGTGTCGGCGACGGCGACGACGAATTGGCCGTCCCTGACCGCCGCGCGGATCGCGACCTCTCCGGCGTCCGTAAACTTGATCGCGTTGCCGACCAGATTGAGCAACACCTGGGTGAGGCGGCGCTCGTCGCCGTGACCGCGCGGCAGGTCGGGCGGCACCGCCACCGTGAAGTGGAGGCGCTTTTCGGCGACCAGTGCCTCGACGGCGGCGGAGACATTTCGCACGATGTCGGTCATCGAATAGTCATCCAGCGTGAGCGTCAGGCGACCCGCCTCGATCTTGGAAAGATCGAGCACGTCGTTGATCAAGCCGAGGAGATGGCGCCCGCTCTTCTGGACGCGCTCGAGCGCGTCGCGCACCTTGCCGGGGATCTCGCCGTAGATGTCGTCAAGGATGAGCTCTGTATAGCCCAGGATGGCGTTCAAAGGTGTGCGCAGCTCATGGCTCATGTTCGCGAGAAACTGCGATTTGTGGCGGTTCGCCGCCGCCAACTGTTGATACAGCCTATCCAGATCGTTCGTCATGCGGTTCAGGTTGCGTGCGAGCCCGCCGAGTTCGTCTCCATTGTCGACGTCAACGTGATGCGAGAAGTCGCCCGAGGCGATGAGTTTTAGCTGAGCGTCGATGCGCCGTACCGGTCCGATGAGGGACCACGAGATCACATAGCCAAGGAACAGCGCCAGCGCAATGCTTCCCGCCGCAAAGCCGGTGACGAGCCGTTGGGAAAGCGCGTAGGCGGCGCGGCTCTGGCGCAGTCGCGCCGCGATGTCCGCGTCGGTGACCACAACCAGTTGGCCGGTGGCCGACTCCAACTGATCGGCCAGAGGCGCGGCCTGGAGGAGCTGGCGTCGGCCGACGGTGACATTCCCCTGGCGAATCAAGGCCACCCCGTGGCTCACCATCGCGACGAACTCGGCGTCCCGCGCGCGGATCTGGGAGAGCCAGTAGCCTTCCTGCCGTACCGGCGGGGAAAACGCCAGTCCGTTAGGCCCCTGGCCAAGATCCTCGTGGAATTGCACGGCGGCATGGAGAAGGGCGTCCAAGCCCGCCGCGCGCGCAACCCTCTCCATTTGGGGAGCAGAAATTGCCTGATTGTCGGGCGCCGCGCGGTCGTCCGTGACGGTCAACGCTCTCGTGACGCCGTCGTTCTGAGCCAACGCGTCGCGCTGGAACTCGCGGTAGGTGTCGGCCTTCAGCTGCAGGCTCCGCACTTCTTCCGCGCGACGGTTGGCGGCGCTGAGGGTCTGGAGCGCAACGATGCCCAGGGCCAGGAGCAGTGCCGCCATGGCCAGAAAGGCGGCAAGTAGCTTCGTATGTACGGAAACAGGCGTGCGCGCCACGCGGCGGATGAGCCCGGCGGTCGCCACCTGGAACCCCGCAATGACCCTCGCGCCACTCACTCGCCGGGATCCCTGGGGATCCTCGATCGCCAATACCGTCCGGCTCATCAGCCGCCCTCTGCCGGGGGATTTTGCGGCACGTCGTTCGGAAGGGCCCGCCCTGTCTCCTTCGTTGCGGACACCCGGGGCCGGGCCTGAGGGCCGCGCCGGCTAGGCCCTCAAGCACTCATCGATACGGCGCTGGTGGTGCGGACCTCGCTTTATTGATCGAGGACAGCGTTCGTGGCAATTCTCCTTGATTCTCGTCCTCCTCGTACCGGGCAGCGATCGATGCAGGCCCCATGCGCCCTGGTGCAACTGCCCCGGCATACAATGACAGCGGCCCGGCAGTACGCATCGCAGGCGAAGCCGAGAACAGGGCACTGTGCGAGGCAGCTGCTCACGCCCGCGCTGCATTTACCGTCGCATGCCTCGTTCGCCGCGTCGCAGGTGCGAACGCACGCCACGTCGGGACTGAGTGCGAGGCGGCGCTCGCACAGGGCGAGGCTGCCCGCAGGTCGGTCCATGACGGCATGGAGGGTACTCGGCGATGCGACGGATACCGGTGCCGAACCGGCAAGGCTGACCATGACGTCGAGCAGCGGATGAGCGCCGGAACGGCCGCCCGCGCGTGGGTCGGCCGCGGTGGCGGCGGGCGCCAACAGGACAATAACCAAAAGACACGCGAGGAGCATCCGTGCCATTAGAGACCACCACCGCGGACGGAAGGGGCCTGCGAGCGCACTTCGCGAGGAGAGGCTTACTCTACAGGGGCAGGCGCAATCGATGCTACCAACGGCGCGGGGGCTAGAGACCTCTCTAGCCCCCGCCGCTCCTGACCGCCTTTAGAGCGTGCCCGGGCCGGTCTCGTGCGAGACTTCGCCTCCGAAGATCAGTGCAGACTTCGTGATCCGCTCGTCGACCCCGAGTTCACGCAGCTTGGCCGCGTTGCCGCTCTTGATGGCGGCCTTCTCCTCAGCGGTCAGGTCGTACCCCGCGAACGCCGTATCTGGATTGGTCTTGAGCTGCCGGCGGAACGACTCGTCCGACATGGCCTTCTGGGCAAGCGCTTCCACTCCAGCCTTCGACATCTTCTACACCTCCGCTAACGGTTGAGTGCCTGGCAGTCGATCGACTCCGATCCTGAGGTGCTCTTCCGGTCCGAATCATTGAACGCCGCGCTCACCCCCTTTCGTGGCAAACGAGTCGTTGCTCGAACACGGCCTCTTTGCTCCGCATCAGTTGCCGATCCCCGGCGGACCCCCCGGAAAGAACTCGAGGATCCGCCGCCACTTGGTTAGACGTTCGTCAAGTTCGCCGGAAAACTGCGCCGTATCGGCCGTGCCGAGTTCCTTGAACGCCGCGAGCAGGGCGGGCGTCGGCGCAATGCCGTGCGCCGCAAGCACGCGCGCCGGGTCCTCGCCCGCCCGGCGGCGCAGGTCCCCGTCCACGAACAGCTGGTGAAGCAGCCGGTGCAGCCGTATCCGCTGCACGATCGCGCCGTGCGCGTCCCTCGCCACGTCGCCAGGGGCCTCGCGCCAGTCATACAGCGCGGCGCGAGCGTCCCGGTACTCGCTCACGAGGCGATCGCATTGGGTGCAGGAAGCGAGGTGCTCGGTAACATCCTGGGACCGCCCCTCGGCGAGTCCCAGCGCGTACGCGGCCAAGGCGTCCTCAGTGGGATGTGTCATCGTGCTGCCTTCCTCTTACCTAGATGTCGAGTCGGCGCGGTTTCTTCCCTCGCAGCGCGGACGAATCGTAGGTCAGAATGCGAATGCTACGAAAACCCCTCCCCCGCCGCCGTCCGAAGCTTGACAACGCAGCGCGCCAGCCGGCTCGCGACAGTGCCCTCCGGGATCCCAAGGCTCGCGGCGATCTCCCTGTACGACCGTTCTTCAAAGAAAAACATCGACACCACCACACGGCAGGGTTCGTCGAGATTTTGCACAGCCGCGCGGAGGACGAACCCCCGCTCGATGCGCTCCAACGATTCCTGTTGCGCAGGATCCGGTACGGTCTCGTCAAGCGGTTCCGCGCTGTGCCGCTGCCGTAGATGCGCGAGACAGCAGTTGACGGCGATTTGCCGGAGCCAGGAGCGGAACGAACCCGTCCCGCGATACCCAGGAAGCCCCGCGAACAGTCTGAGGAAGCTGTCTTGGACGACTTCGCGCGCGTCCTCGGATGAAATGCCGAACGCACGGAGCGCGATCGTGTAGATGTAAGATGTGTACCGATCCACCAGCACGCGCCACGCGTCCTCGTCGTGCTCGAGTGCCCGTGCGATCAGCGCGTCATCCTGTAAGGACACGGACATCCGGCAACCACCTCCCCACGGCAGCGACGGCCCCACGTTCGGGGATCAAGAGCTCGGCAGCGGCGCGCCGAACCTGCTCGACGTCGACGGTGTTGATCCGCGCTACGCTGTCCTGAAAGGACTCCACCTTGTGCAGCAGTTCCTCAATCCCGAGAATGCTGGCCACGGACAAGACCGTCTCGAAGTCCCGGGCCAGCGCGGCTTCGTAAATGACCTTGGCGCGGGCCAGCTCCGCCTCGGAGACGCCGCCGCGCCTGAGCCGGTCGAGTTCATCGATCACGATCGCCTGCACGGCCGCGAGGCGCTCAGGCGCGCTCGCCGTGTAGACGGCGAAGTAGCCGCGGTCCGCGTAACTCATGGCAACCACGGAAACCGCGTAGACGTAACCGCGGTCGCTCCGGAGCGCACGATGGAGCCGCGAACTGGCGCCGCGGCCGAGCACGATCTCAAGCACCCGGAGCGGATACCGGCGGGGGTCGGACAGCGCCACACCGTCGACGCCGAGCACGAAGTGCGTCTGGCTGGTCTCACGTTCGACAAATCCGTTCCCCGCGTGCCCAGGCGGACTCGGCGCCGGCTGCATGGGGACGCCGGAGGGCAGCGAACCGAACCGGGACGCCGTGACGTGCACGAGGGCATCATGGTCGACGTTGCCGGCCGCCGCCAGCACGATGCGTTCGGCCGCCCGATAGTAGCGCAGGTGGTCGGCGACCGCGCGCAGCGGAATCGTTTCCAGGATCTCAGGCGTACCGAGAATGGGTTGTGCGAGGGGATGGCCGTCCCACAACGCCCGGAGGAACACGTCCCAGATGATCTGGGACGAATCGTGTTGGAGCAACAATTCCTGCCGAATGATCTCGCGCTCCCGTTCAAACGCGATACGGTCGATCGGACTTGGCGCCAAGAGGCCGGCAAAGAGGTTGACGATGTGCTCCACGTGCGAGGCGAGGACAACGGCCTGAAGAGCGGTGTATTCCCGCGTGGTCACCGCGTTGAGTTCGCCGCCGAGACCCTCGACCGCGTCGTAGACCGTTCTTGCGGCCGGCGACCCCGCATGAGAGAGCAGCACATGCTCGACGAAGTGCGCGAGACCGGGGTATTCGCCGTCGTGGCGGCTCCCCACGTTGAAGAACATCTTGACCGCCGCGAGCGGCGTGTCCGAGCGCGTCATGGTCACGACCCGCACGCCGTTAGGCAGTGCCGTCCGGCGGAAGCCGTCACCGCGGGGCACTCCCATCATCCCAGCTCCGGCACGTCGACCGGCTGCGGCCGCGGTTTGCATACCCCGCAGTGGAGGGCGTCTTCAACGACCAACGCCCTGACCGTCTTGCTCGGCGGCGTAAAGACCGACAGGATGTAAGGCTCGAAGCGGGCATGCTCTTCGCACAACCCGCGCCCGCAGAAGCGGCACACCCCGAGCGCTGTGCGCTTGCAGATCCAGCAGTCCATCTCAGTCGCCTTCGGGGCGTCCGACGGTGCTCGGACCGCGGATGACGGACAGCCGTTCCCGGCCGACGTCTTCGAGGACAGACGCCACCTTGTGGAGCGTCGTCACGATCAGGGCTTCGAAGTCCGCCCGGTCCAGCGTAAATACGTCCAGCGGCGTGAGGGCCCGCACCGTCGCCTGCCTGGGGACGTGGAGCAGGAGTGCGATTTCGCCGAAGTAGGTCCCGCTGCCGAGGATCTTCACGCGGCGCTCCCCGCCGATGACCTCGGCCTGGCCCGAGTCCACCAAATAGAAGGCGTCGCCGGGATCCCCCTCTTTGACGACCACCGCTCCGGCGGGAAATCGTTCGCGGTGCAGCTTGGACGCCAGGGCGTCGAGCTCCCGGGAGGAGAGGTCCGCGAGCAGCGGAAATTGGCGCAGCCGCTCCACCGTCTGAATGCGCTCCGCAATTTGCGGCGGACCGGAGAGATGCCCGGCGATCAGGCGATCGAAGTCGCCGCGACCGACACAGAGGACCACAAGCCGCGTGCCGGCCCGCACAGTGGCGGTGCGGCTCACCCGTCCCAGCAGCGCGATCTCGCCGAAGTAGTCTCCTCGCGTGAGGTGCCGGCGGGGGGACGGCTCATCGCCGATCCACACTTCCGCAACACCGCGCTCGATGATGTAGAAATGGTCGCCTTCGGCCCCTTGCCGGATGACGACCTCTCCGGCGCGGAAGGACCGCCGGACCACTCGCATGGCCAGTTGCGCCGTCTCGCCCGCTAAGAGGGGCGACAGAAAATTGACCTCGCGCAGAAGCGCTGCGCGCTGCCTGAGGGTGTGCCCGCGCGGCTCCCGCCACCGCCGGCGGCCCCACTTCGCGGCCGCGCGGGTGACGGACACCGCCCGACCGCCGAGCCCCATCACCAGGGGGAGACTCAGCACTACGAGCAGCAGCACCAGCAGGATTTTGGAGCCGAAACCGCCGCCCCACAGGGATTCCGTGAGCGTCTTCAAGCGATACCGCCATGATCCAAGGGCCGTCACCGTAATGAGAATGGAAAATGCCACCGAGACGCCGCCAAACCAGGCCAAAAAGTGTTCCTCGCCGGTCAGGCGCTCCCGCCGCTTCACCTTCCCCAGCAGGTCGTTGCGAAAGAACGCGATGGCGCGCGAGCGCAGCATCGGGACGTCAAGCCAATCGATCAGCATGAAGTAGCCGTCGAGTTCTAGGAACGGGATCAGGTTGAAGAGCAATGTGAGCATCCAGAGAAACGACAGCCGGTGCAGAATCGGCGCGAACGATGCGTTGGGCGCCAGCTGCACCGCAATCGCGCCGAGTCCCGCGAGGATGACGCCGGAATACGGCCCCGCCCACGTCGTGGCGATTCGGCCGCCGCGCGGCTTCGTCCAGATGTCGGTGGTATCGACAAAGTACGCCGGAAGACCGTAGTACAGCATAATCCCCGCGCCGTTCACGTGCGCCCCGTAGTGCTTGCAGGTCAGCGCGTGCGACATCTCGTGGACGGTGATGCTGACATAATTGAGCACCGCCAGCAGCAGCAGGCCCTTGGTGTACGAACCGCCGGACTGGAATAGATCGTAACGCCCGGACATCAGGTGCTGGACGAAGAACCACCCGCCGATGACGCAGACACCGACGTACAGAATCTGCATCGGTGTGGTGTAGAGCAGCCAGCCGCCGTAGCGGTGCAGCGATCCAATGAACTGATCGATCCGCCGTATTTGGAAATTGCGCTGCCCCGTGACGACCTGCCAGAACGCCGGCAGAAACGATCGGCCTCGAAGGCGTCGCAGCGCGCGGCGAATTACGACAAAGACGTTCAGACCGGGATCGGCCAGCATGCGGTACAGCCGGAGGTGCAGGACCAACTGCGCCACACGGTCGAACGCCAGCACCCCGAACGCGGTGAAGTATTCGAAAATCAAATCTTTGATGGACCGCGTCCCGTCCATCAGCTTCCACAGGTGATAATCCTCAGGCGAAAGACGCAGGTACCGCGAGTGTTTGCGGTTGGCCAAAATGTAATAGGCTTGCGCGTTCCGGGTGGTGAGGGCGACGGCGGCGACGTCTTCCGACCGGACAGGCCGGTAGTGCGCCGGGTTGAGGTGCACGCGAAGAGCGTCCCACAACCTCTTTGGCTCTGCGGCAGGCGCCGCAGGCTCGGGGTCCCTCAGCCGGTCCCACACCGACGCGGGCATCGCGGCCACCGCTGCACCGGCCTTTCTTCTAAATGAGTGCGTCTAGGGTCGCGGAAGAGGGTACGGTGGGAGGCCAAAATGACCTCTCGTGTCAATGCGGCTCATTCTGCCGCGAACGGGCAAGTCCTTTGTTCGCCGGTCTTGGCGAACTGGGTCAGCCTCGCTTACAAGCGAGGATATTGAGGGCCGGGACGGGTTTGGAAAATCCCTTCAGCGTCAGTTCTCCCATCGGCTCGGCGTCCACAAGATCTTCGACGGCCGTATGGACGCGCCGCGTCACGAGAATTTGCCCCGCCCGGGCTTCGTCGCACAGTCTCGACGCGAGGTTTGTGACCGTGCCGATCGCCCCGTAATCAAACCGCCCTTCGAAGCCGATCTTGCCGAGGGTCGCGTATCCCAGCGCGATGCCGACGCCAAAGCCTAGGTCGTGGCCCCGGCTTTTCCAGGCCCGGTTCAACCCATGCGCGCGCTCCCGCATGGCACACGCCATCCGTACGGCCCTGACCGCCGGGTCCGGGCATGGGAACGGGTCGTTGAAGAACACCATCAGTCCATCCCCGACGAAACTCTCCAGCGTCCCCTCGAAACGAAAGATCAGCTCGCCCATCGCGGCGTGGAACTCGTGCAAGATGGCGCTGACATCTTCGGGCTCCGCCGTTTCGGCGAAGGCTGTGAAACCGCGCAGGTCGCAAAAGACAACCGTGATCTCCCGCCGGTGGGTCTCGAGGATTCGTTCCTCTTTCGAGGAGGTCACGAGCTGCGCGAGCTGGGGGGAAAGAAACCGCTTCAGCCGGCCGATGCGCTCCAATTCGTGAAGCTGCTCCGCGACCTGCGCTTCGAGTGTCCGGTTCCACTCGGACAGCTGAGCCGCCAGCGCGTGCAGTTCCTCCGCCTGGTCCTGCACGGTGTCGTGCAGTGTCTTGATTCGGAGCATCGACTTGACCCTGGCGACCAGCGCGCCCTTCAGC
>Ga0209580_10000038_pt1 | contig 155834 bp, 137 predicted proteins | sample Coa_R1_5_FD_187153 | JGI IMG/M metagenome (GOLD analysis project Ga0209580, IMG submission 187153) | Surface soil microbial communities from Centralia Pennsylvania, which are recovering from an underground coalmine fire - Coalmine... | ecosystem: Environmental > Terrestrial > Soil >... | reverse complement strand
AAGTAGGCCTCAAAGCTGGTGCACACGTGGAAGTCACCGTCGAAGCCGATTCTAAAGACACAATTCCCAAGAAATAATGCAGCCTCGGCATCGGCAATCTAGGTGGATGCTGAGTTGAGCGCAATAGCGTGGACGGCATCCATCAATCGAGGATGTCTCTTAGAAAATAGTATTCGTCAAGCACTTCGGCAGAAACGGAAGGCGGCTCCGTGTTCGAGTCCAGTGGTCGGGCATTCGAGGGAGATAGTGTCGGATTATCGTATAGCAATTGCTCTATGTGTTCTTCAATCTGGCTGCGTTCCTCATCCGTCAGCGAACTCCTGAATTGAGCCCGTTCCACATTCGCTGGACGCTGTTTTCCTCTGGCCCACTGACGCATTGCCGGATCATCATGTTTGCGGTTCGCATTAATTCCAGCCTGCTGACTGTTCATCCGTTCTCGTGCTTCATCGAGTTTCGCTTTTAAAGCCTCATCCATATTGTTGCCTTTTCGAGGGCCATTCGGATTAATGAACTCTCCCCTTCAGCTTTGTAACCCCAGAAAGGCGGTACAAGCTCACAGTTTGGCATCAGGTCATCGGTGTTTTATGACTCTCCCAAGGGACGGCTAGCTTCCTCCCGCTCGCATTTGTGCCCGTCGAACTGCTCTTGAAGGTTTGCTTGAGCATCGGCGGTTTTCGTAAGGGCGCTCATTGGAACTTTGAATTCCCGGCTGCAAAAGGTGCAAACCCCGGTTACCGGAGTGCTACTCAGCCATTTCACAACCCTAATACTGCGCTGGCTCATGGTCAGCCTTTCGAGTCCTGTTGGGGAGATTTTCGGGGGTTCTTTGTTAAGTCTGAGTAGTCGATGAGAAAGGTGTAACCCTTTCCGCAGCAGAAACCAAGGAGCCCAGAGATATTCTTTTTATCAGCTTCGGTGGTTCCCATCGCATGGCGTTCGACGGGTTGAAGATTGTCGCCACCGCAAACCGGGCAGCACTTCGGTAAAGCTGTCTTTTTGGACATCAGCACTCCTGCGAGACCTGTCTGATTGCGCAAGAGTCCGTCGTGTCACGGGCGGTAAGATGAGCAAAAGGACATCCTAATCATACTCCACCACACCGCAACGAAGCTTTTCACTTCTTTAGAATCCCACTTGTCCGAATGGAAAACGAAAGCGTCCCGGACTCACCTGAGCTAGCGGCACTTCGGTGCCCCGCCGCTTTGAGAACTGCGATGGTCGCCCCAACAATGACTTAGACACTTTGTTGGGTGGGTCGATAAACTTAGTGACCTTCTCATGACTGCCAATTCTGGCGGTGCTGGTGCCGACCAGAATTCCCAAGTCGATCTCAAGGCAAAACAGAAAAGTTACCGGGCGCTCTTCCTGCGGCGTCTTCGCACGCTGGAGAGGGGCGGCCGTCTGGCACGCTCATTGTCGGCAGGGCCGCCGTGCCTCGCAGGCAGTTCCAATCCGCTCTTACTGTGCACAGTTAGTCTCTCGGCAGCCAAGGTCTCTTCGTCCTGAAGGACGACGTTTAGCAGTGAACTGTGGATATGGAGATTATCCCCAAGGTCGTAATTGATGAAACCGAGCTTCCTGAATCGGTTCATGAAGAAGCTAACCCGTGAACGGGTCGTCCCTACCATTTCGGCAAGAGTTTCCTGACTTAATCTCGGCACAGACATTTCGGAGACCCCCTCTTTGCCGAAGTGCGCCATCAACAGCAGAACTCTTGCAAGCCGCTTTTCGCTGGAATTGAAAAGCTGATCAACCAAATCATCCTGATAACGCATGTTCCGCTTTAGCAAATACTTCATGAACATTGCCGACAGTTTTGGTTCCAAACTCATCGTGAGCATCATTGCCTTCTTCTCGACGTGCAGAAGAATGCAGTCGGTGATGGCTGTGGCGGACGACATACGTAGAACTGCACCAGCGAGTCCACTCTCTCCAAAGAAATCTCTTTCGCTCAGGATTGCGAGAGTAGCTTCTTTGCCGGATTCCGACACTACGCTGAGCTTTACCTTCCCGCTTTGGATAAAAAATATCCCGTCCGTGGTATCGCCCTGAGCGAAAATAACGCTCTTCTTTTGATAGGACACCATCTCCCTGCCTTTCCCAATTGTTGAAAGGAACGCAGCGGGGTTGAAATCAGGTCTTGTTTTCGGTGGAGTGAGACGCTTTACCAAAGGTCGTCCTAACTGGAGATACCGCTATGATCATTATGGGGGGAAGCAACGAGGCTTTCTGGTCAGTAACGCTCACAATGGATCGAGTCCAATTCGAGCCGACCAAGGCCCATTTTCAAATTAAATCGGGGAAACACAGATCAACCTGAAGGGCGGTCGCATTGTTCAGGCGTGTTTGCGTCTCGTTAGCGGCTCAATCTCGTGATTGATTTCAAACTTCACTGGCATGCCACATGTCTGGCATCTCGTTTGGTGTAAGCCACCGTTCAAATTTATCGCTTCTAGTTTGTTGGGACGCAGGCACTTGGGACAAGTGATTATCAGATACCCGGCAGTGTCTCTGGGGACGAAGAGTGGAGCTGCGTCACTCTTCCTTTTCTCTGAGCGAATGGGAGAAGCAGCCAAGAGCTTCCCTACCTGCTGATGAAGCTCATTGATGGTGTAGTTTCCCTTTTGTAGGAAAGCATCCGCCAGAATTCCGACTGGCATTTCGCCGGAACTGTGACCTCCACTCATCGCAATCGTGGCGATGTGCGGAAATCGTTCCCGAACTACCGCCAGAAATTCAAATCCTGACATTCGAGGCATATTCAAGTCGGAAATGATTAGATCAGGCAGCGACTTGCTGAGTGCGTTGAGGCCATCCACGCCGTCTTTTGCGCTTAGAACCTCGTAGCCCTCGCTTTCCAAAATCTGCCCTGCGGTTTCGCATATCGCAGGTTCATCATCCACCACGAGGATGCGAAAGCGGAATTGAGTTGAAGCAGTCGCTTCGGCGGACAGTTTGCTCTCAAGGAAAGGTGCTGTGGTCTCTCCTGCGGGTGTAGTGTGTGGCTGCCCCTGCGACGAGGCGGTACGACCCCTATGTTCTTCATGGTCGGCAGGCATGATTGCCTCCCTTCACTGATGGGAATTCCAACGAACCCAAATGGTATCCGGTGCGAGACCGGAAGACTGCTCAATACTGACCACGGGAGGGCGTTGGCTCCGCACAGGGAAGTTGAGGCCAAGCTCTCAGTCAAAAGCTAACCTCACCGTTCGCACTCTGCACATTCGAGGCTCAGCAAATCCTAACCGACTTTGGCTCAATCACTTGTGGCCTAGTTAAAACCTTTTCGGCCTGAGTATCTTAAGTTTGTGGCGATCCTACGGCGAGCAAATCTCAGCCCCGATCAGCCGGAAGAATACTGAGGAGGATTATGACTACACCCGTCGTAACGCCAGAAGTCGATAAGAAACAGCCTGCTGCACCACTAAAGAAAGCTGTGGCGAAGAAGAACATCAAGGCTGCTCGACGGAAGCCTGCGAACCAGACCAACAGTCCTGCAAAACGGGCTAAGAACTCTGCAAAGAAGGTGAGCCGCAAAACGAATGCTACAAAGCGCCGTGCGTTCCCCTATGTACGTGTGGCCAAGCTCTGGGCTGCGGGCAAGACATTGACCGAAATCAGCAATGCGATTGGTATCTTCAACACCAAGTCTGATGACCCGAATCACCGTCTTCGTGTGGCACTGACGAGCATGCATAAGGGCTGGCGGGATGCCAAAGGCAAGCTCCACAAACTGCCGCACAGGGTGAAAAAGTCCAGCTTGGCGGCATCCCGCCGTGCTGGCAAGAAAGCCTCAGCCTGATGCATTGCGAGTATCCCAACGGACGCATGCGGCGGAACGACGGGACGACGTATCCGATTGCCTGCGAGCACATGGCTGTTTGGAACATTGACGGCTGTTGGTTCTGCGCTAGTCATGCAGGGATGGTCGAGCGAGGGAGCCTCGACGGTTATTACACGGATGGCACCACCGTTCGAGCAGCCATGTTGGAGACGGCGCTCTTCAATCTGTTGAGGAGGTTAGGTGGAGACAATTGGGAAGCTTTTTCTGGTTCTAGATACTGTTAACCGCCGCTGCCTCTGTTGCGACGGCATTTTCACTCGGCAGCAGGCTAGGGTACACGCTCAACTTCCGTGCCGCCCAGCGAAGAATGAGCCTACGGAGGGAGGATGCGAGTTGCGCTCTACGCACGAGTGAGCACGTTACACGGTCAACACACTGATGTTCAGACACGTGAATTACATGAGTACGCCCAACGGCGTGGCTGGAAGATTGTTGCCCAATACATTGACGAGGGAATCAGTGGCGCTCGTGAGCGCCGACCTGAACTAGATCGCCTGTGGGCGGACTGCCGAAAGCGCAAACTGGATGCGGTGCTCGTGTATCGCTACGACCGATTCGCTCGCAGCCTTCGCCAACTGGTCAATGCCTTGGAGGAGTTCCGTGCCCTCGGCATTGAATTCGTCAGCCTGCACGAGGGAGTGGACACCAGCACTCCTAATGGGCGACTCGTGTTTGGGATTTTCGCCAGTATCGCTGAGTTCGAGAGAGAACTGGCGAGGTCGAGGGTGATTTCGGGTCTGGCGGCGGCACGGGCAAAGGGAAAGCGGCTTGGTCGTCCACGTATCACCGTGGATGCCGCCCAGATCGCCCGCCTTCGGGCTTCTGGTGCCTCGTGGCAGCAGATCGCTGACCGGATGGGGATTGGGGTCGGCACTGCCGTCAGAGCTTTCCAGAGCATTCCAAAAACCCGTGAAATCCCTCCCCTGTAAGTCACTGATTCGGGACAGTCGGGTGTAAGACTTTTGTGACCCGCCAAAAACATTTGATTTTGGAAGGACGGCTACATGCTGCTGCGCTTCTTCAGAGGTCTGGTCTCTTTTGGTTGCGTCGTTCTTTTTACAATGGCGCTGCCGGGGCTCATGGTGTGGGCTCACGCTAACCGAGGGTGCACTGGGATCGACTATGACGCCGTTGATTACGTGCGATGGTTCTCGATCCTGCTTTTGCCCTGCTGCGTTGTGCTTTGGTTCATCGTGATCCACCGCATCCTGACAGGCAGCAGATCGAGCTTCATGATTCAGTTTCTTCTTTTCTCCGGCACGATCTGGGTGGAATACATGCTGCTAAGTCGGGGCATCTGGATATGAGCCGCTACAAACGACCGGACAAACATTTTCAGGAATGCGTGGCTGCGCTCAGCGAGAAGCCCCGGCGCAAGCTGGAGCCACGGGTGCTCTACGCCATGTTCGAAACGAACTCGCAGTGCATCCTGAACGCCAAAGGAAGATGTCCGCTGCTCGTGTTCACGAACCAGTTATGCGAAGCGATCAACGAATACATGTATGAGGAGGACTGATGCGACTCTTATTCGTGGATGATGACGATGCGCAGATTCACTGGCTGGAAAAGCAGTTCCTCAGTGTCGATGACCACGACGTGTACAGCCATTACAACGCCAAGGAAGCTCTGGCGACCTACAAGAGGGTTGGGCCGGAAAACTGGGACTGCGTAATCACTGACTACATGATGCCCGGCATGACAGGGCTCGAACTAATTGAGGAAATCAGGACGTTACGCCCAGACCAGCACGTCATCTTGCAAACGAGTGAAACCAAGCGGCTCGTGCCTAGCAGCATTCCTCAGTTACATAAGCCGTACCCACTGCGGCTCCTGCTCCGGGCGCTGAGACTGCCCGTGCAGCCCTTGTTATTTTAGGCGTCGTTCTTGCGGTAACCGATGCCGGGGAAGTTGAAGTCGCCCCTGCGGATCGCCTGTTCGTCGGTTTCGACAGCTTGTTTGTAATCGGGACGCATTTCTTCAAGAGCCTTGCAGTCCATGCAGATTTCTTCGGTGTTGAACATACTCATGGTGTGGGTGCTGGTTTCTTTGCCGCAGCGGTCACACTTCATACGCTTCTCGCCAAGGGGTAGTATAGACCACGATGACCTACGAGACTTGGTTGGAACAGGTGAAAGACGCTCTACGCTCAATCAATATGGGCATAGACGACTGGCAGCCAGTGTGGCCATTCGACTTCTCTGGCGAACACGACAAGGGCACCGATCCCGATGCTGCCGCCGTGAAAGCCAACCGCTACTGGTGGCACCAGCAGAACAAGTCGATAGGACGGGACTGTGACAAGACGCCCGGCTGCTGGCTCCCACGAGGACATCAGGGTGATTGCCAGCCACAGTATGAATCGGGCGACTACATCAAGGTGGAGATCGAGGGTGAAGGTGGTGTGCCCGGGGAGTGGATGTGGGTGCTGGTGCAGAGCCGTGACGATAAGAAGCGAGTTGTGTACGGAACCCTCGACAATGAGCCCCTGAACGACTACGGCGGGAAGGTGAAGCTCGGATCGGAACTCGCCATCAGCTTCGACAAGGTGCGGGAACACAGGAAAGCGTCCGAGTTCAAATCCAACGCCCGCTAATCAAAAAAGCTCATAGGCCTTTCGCTTTACATTCGCCCGTGATAGTGTTGAGTTGAGGGCCGAGTTTTCAACAGCTTAGTGTTCCCGGTACGGATGCTACAATCCAATTTCAAAACCAGCCAAACTTTCAGAGAAGAGGCAGCATTGGCGCAAATGATCCCTGTGGTGAGCCTCTTTTCTGGCTCTGGTGGCCTCGATGAGGGGTTCGCTCAAGCAGGGTTCTCGCCCGTACTTGCGATGGACGTTGACCGGGCCGCATGCCTAACGTTTGAGCATAACCACCCGAACGTGCGAGTCTTGAAGAAAGACCTGTCTCAAGCTGTGAATGGGTACGCTGTCGAACGCCTTTCGGAATTACCTTCCCCTGTTTGTCCCATGGGTGTCATCGGCGGGCCACCGTGCCAAGCGTTCTCCATGAGCAATGTACACAAGCGGTCGGACGACCCTCGGCGCAAGCTGCCGGAGAACTACGCTCACATCCTCTCGGAACTAAACAAACATTACGGTTTGGACTTTTTCGTTTTCGAGAATGTCTTGGGCCTCAAGCACAAGGAACATTCCGAGATTTTCGCCTACTTCAAGACATTGTTCGAGGCAGCGGGCTTCACGGTTTTTGAGGGCGAACTCGACGCACAGGACTTTGGTGTGGCGCAGGTGAGGAAGCGAGTCTTCGTGGTGGGGTTCAATAAAGGAAAGTACAAGAAAGTCCGGTTCGAATTCCCCAAAGGGGATGCGTCCAACAGGAAAACAGTTCGAGAAATGATCGGGAGTCTGCCTGAACCAGTTGTTTTTGAACGGGGCATGCCCAAAAATCAAATCCCCTTCCACCAAAACCACTGGTGCATGAAACCGAGATCAGAGAAGTTCCACAATGGCTTTCTGAAAGAAGGCGATGTGAAGGGAAGGCCGTTCCGGGTGCTGGAGTGGGGAAAGCCAAGCTGGACGGTCGCCTATGGACATCGGGAAGTTCATATTCACCCATCGGGCAAGCGACGCCTCAGCATCTATGAAGCGATGCTGCTCCAAGGTTTCCCATCGGACTACGTGCTCAAGGGAACCCTATCTGACCAGATTCGGCTCGTTTCGGATGCCGTGCCGCCACCGTTGGCCAGAGCCATTGCAGAAAGTGTGCTGAAAGTTTTGAAGGTTCCCAAAGTCAAGGACAAAGAACGCCGGGCGGCAGTTGCCTCTTAGCTGCCTGTTTTCGCCCTGTTACGCTTCTCCCGCTCCTGTTCGTATTTCCGAATCCACCCGGTCGGGTCTGGCGGCCAATCCGTGAACTTTTCCACTGTGTATGCGGAGTGGAACCTGCCGCCTGAGACTCCCGCTCGACTTGCGTTAATCACCCAGCCGAGATAGCGCAACTCCCGGAGGCGTTTTCTCCATTCGTCCTGATTCGCAACGATGTCCAGCCACAAGCTAGGGACTGGGACGCCAACTCCCGCACCCTTCAGCAGTTCACCGATTCGCACGTGCACGCTGTCATGTCTAATGGCGGATCGCATGGCGGCGGAATCCACGGAGGCAAATAGGTTCTTCTTGCCAAGATTGCATTCTTCGCAAATCGCCCAGAGATTGTTGGACTGTGTTTTGCCGCCCCATTCTCTCGGTATCTTGTGATCGACCACCAGCGTAACGCCATGCTTCTCGATGGTGCGTCCACACATGCCGCAGCGACCATGGGCCGCATGGAATGCCTGCGCTTTCAGCTTGAGGTTGATCGGCGTTCCATCCAGTGGTTGCTCACGTGGGCCAACATAGATATAAACGACTTTCTTTCCGATGCGCTTCTTTGAAATGTGGTGATAGTAGTGAAGGTCTCTCCGCCTGCGGCCAAATTGAATTTGTTCCTCAGAGGACAAGGCGAGTGCTGTACGCATTTCGCCTTCCGACAAACCCTCCGGGTGTGCCTTCAGAAGCTCAAGCATCTGCTCGTGAATTTGGCCAAGTGCAGGTGTTTTTGCCACAGCAGGTCATAATAATGGAAGTAGGCCTAAATGGATTCACTTTCGACAGAACGGCGCAGTCAGAACATGGCCCGTATCCGAAGCAAAGATACGAAGCCAGAGATGGTGATCCGCCGCCTGCTCCACGGCCTCGGATATCGCTATAGGCTGCATAGGCGTGATCTGCCGGGTGCCCCCGACCTTGTTTTCCCTGCCAGAAAGAGAATTATCTTTGTGCACGGTTGTTTCTGGCACCAGCACAAAAGCTGTATCGACGGTAGGATTCCGAAGTCGAGGTTGGAGTATTGGGAGCCAAAGCTCTTGCGGAATGTCGAGCGTGACCGCCGAAACATTTCGAAGTTACGGCGAAGTGGATGGAAGGTTCTGAAGTTGTGGGAGTGCGACGTGCTTAAGGCTGATGATCTGGGACAACAACTCCGTCATTTTCTTGGGCCTTCAGGTGAAAGGAAATGACAAGGGACTGCATCTGCTCGAAAACTGAAGGCACCGCTTTATTCGGGATAGTACGGCATCAATTCTTTAGCCGTGTGAACCAAGAACAGGCCATCCCGGGTGTTTTGGAACGCTACGATGACATCCTGACCGCCAAGTTCCATAATCCAGTCCATGCAGCCTCCGCAAGGTGTGAAGCGGTCACGCTCAGCTACGATGAGGATCGCCTTAGCACGTCCACCAGAGGTCACCATCGACGTGAGCGCATTAACTTCCGCATGCACGTCATGGCATCGAAAGCGGTGTTCCACATTGCAGCCACAATAGATTTGGTCGTCTTGAGATAGAACGGCACATCCGACCCGTGTCTTTCCATTCACAAGGGAGTGCTCCCTCGCCTCCCAAGCCGGAGCCGACAATTTTTCGAAGAGCAGATTGATTTCGTCAGGCGTAGATTTCACGGAATTTTCTGGCGATTCGCTCGAATCGCTCGTTGGCTCCTGAATCCATGTCTTCATCGTATAACTCTCTAAGCAGTTCTGAGACGTACTCGACCCAGTCGGTACGGCGCTTCACTTTGGAAATTAGCAATACTGATTCAAGTTCTCGTCTGCTGCGTTGATCGGACACGATTTTCTTGAGCCGAGAACGAATAAGGGCGAACACGGTTTTGCGCAAATGGCCATCTCCATTGGCTGCCATTTCGACAAGAGACCTGACTGCTCCGAACCGCACCCACTGGTTGCCATCTCGATCTATGATTCCCGCCAATAGTCGAGCATTCGAAACAGACGGCACGGCTCCAAGTACATGAACGGCCCTCCAGCGTACCACTGGCGTGCGATTCGGAGTCAGTGATTTCACGAAACTAAGCTGCTCTTTGCCGACTACAGTCCTCTTCAAAACATTAGATACAGTCCAGCCGATAACGGAATCCTTAGATTGAAGCTGCCGAACTGTGTTGAGTTCGACAGTGCTAGTGCGAGGCATGGAAAACAGTGTGCGCCAATTTCGAAACCACTCCTGATTAGAGGGAACCCGCTGTACAGCGACAAACACATCCTCAAGACGAGCGGCGGCCACCAGAGCCTTCGCAAGTTTTCCAGAAGAAAGATGCAGCGCATCGGTGGCTCGACGAGCCGTTGCGTCGATGAGATCGAATTTCCGCTCTGCCATCATCGACAAGACGACGGCTCGCATTTCCTCGCTCAACATCCTGCGAGTCTTCTGCTCAGCTAAGCAATATGCTGCGGCATACGGGTTCCAATCAAAGAGTTCCCTGACGAATTTCTCTGCGAGTTCAGTTGAGTCGATCTGCTCCAAAACCATCGCAAGGGAATCGAACGAGCTTGCGGAAAAGCTGATCACGTCGAAGTTGGGTTGATTCCACTTCTCCGGAACACGTTTCAGATATGATGCAGCGAGGTAGTCATGCGTCAGGTGATGAGTAAAGTAGGCCTTGTTGCCCTCGTGCTTAAGTACCCCAGCATCATTGAGTCGCTGGAGTATATCCGGTGAGATAAGCCCCCGGAGTTCTTGGGTCAAAAAGGTTCTGCTCTCATGTTTTCGGTATAGCTCGAATGCGGCTTCACTGAGGCTTTCAAACTCGGCAGGTGTCAGAGGCACTTTGGCAAAAAATGATGCAAAGGTGGAACTCCTATCTTCGCCCGTGTCTCCACCCTTCAGAAAGGCGTCCAAAAAGAAAGGCGAAGACCAGAGTGCCCGTTGATCCGTTCCCGCTGCCTCGTAACGTTGAACAAGATTGATTTCCGTAAGAATCTGCCTGATTTCATCTTCCGTCAACGGGAGAATCGTGGCCAGCTTCCATCGGTGGGGTGCCCTCAAATCCCGTCTGACGAGACGATCTGAAACCAAGACCCTCGTCCCCAGTTGATCCGTAACAGCGGAGTCCAATACCTGTATGATCTGCTCCCCAATACCCGATTGGAGTTCGTTTAATCCATCCACCAAAACGACTTTGATTCCGTTTGGAGGAAGACTAGCGAACAGCGGCAAGGTAAGACCGATGGAGGCGCTTTCCAGCAACTGGGCGAAACGAGAAGTATTATCGGCTTCTGAACTGTTCCACCGCTCAACGTCTTTTCCTGACCAGAGCTTTAGGTCTATTTTGATTGGCAGGAAACCCCTCTCGACAGCGATAGAGACAAGGCGGTTCAGCATAACTGTCTTGGCAGAGCCGCCCCGCCCACATAGCAGAACTCGACCTAGCGAAATCACGGAAGTCAAGAGCGAGTCTTCACCAGAGATTTCTACCCGATCCTCAAACAGAGTGTCATAGGACGAGGCCCACCCTACTCGAAAGTTAAACCGTGGAGTGGGCGGCTCAGGAAGCTTCGCTAAGGCTTTTTGCTTCAGTTCTTCGTATAGTCTCACGGTGCCCCAACCATTAAGATTCAGTTGCCTTCCGAGTTGACAGAATGTTTTCGACCAGAGCCTTGCCGAAAGCGGCAGCGGCCGAGGCGGCGTAATCCCGCCATTTGTCACGAGTGGCCTGATTCGATCGTTCGTTGACCAAATCGGAAATACCACGAATGATCAAGTACTGAGGATTGTAATCAACTGAACCACGCTGCTTGAACACCTGCGACGCCAACCCGAATCCTTCCATTTCGAACACAGCAGCCTTTTCGAAATGTTCCATCAGCATCTTCTGGTAGGGATTGCCACGATCCCCTAATAGCTTCTCACCCGATGCGAGGTTCGCAATCGTCGCTTTTGGCTTTTTCCCGTCAGGTCGCTTTACGTCAATTTGCTTGTGCCAGTCATCTGACCAACATAACGGCATTGCGTACAGCTTCCGCAATTTGTACGAAGGATGATCGTATGGCCTTTTCCTTTGAAGGGATTTTCCCTTACTCAGCTTGAAGAATTCGGAATCCTCCACAAAATCGGCGATAGCGACATCTCCCAACTTGACCTCTCGTTTACCATGGCCACCAGCAATTCCAACTAGGAGAAGGTATTCAGGCCGAAAATCTTCTATAAAGTCACGAACGATGTCGGACGCTGTGAGATTACTTTGCCCTGTCGCTTGACACACCACAATTTCATACGCAGGCAGACTTCCGGCAGCCGGGGTAATAATCGCCGAAACGAAATAGTGGGTTCCGGCGATGTTTGCAGTTGTATTGAACATCCGACGAACTGCAGCGAATTCCTCATCAATGATGGTCAGAATCCCGATTATCGTGCGCCCTTTAGTTCCAAAAACGCTCATTTGGCCAAGTAGACCTCGACTCATTCCAAAAGACGCTTGCTCGACAGCACGAACATGATCTCAAGTCTTCAAGCCCTCGCATAGTCATCCATTGGTTACGACTCCTCGAACTTCTGCACTGGGGTTCCCTCTGGGGAACGGCAGAATTGATTTTATGCATCTGCCTTCCGACTTCGTTCGGGCCACCGTGCATCAATCCTTGTCATGATCCGCTCAGCAATGGTGATCGCATCAGCGATGGCGCACTCGAATGCCGGAGAGGGACGCCCATCCCAATTTGCGAGTCGCCGCACCGCCAAAATGGCAGCGGCTATGAGGAGAACACGTTTGCGTCCCTCGTCCACCACAAGAGTATAGGCTATTCGCCTTTTATTCGCCAACCACGACAATACAGGAACGGGTGCTGATGGAGCCCCAGTGCTAATACCAAATGGTTGCTGAAAGACCTTGAGCGTCAACCTCCGGTTCACAAACGTTCTGGGCTTCACGGTTATGAACTCGAAGTGCTGTCCATGAAGCCACGGCTGCGTCTAACAAATCATCTTTACCGACGCCCCATGGTCGATCGACAAGGTGCTGTTCTATTGGGGGAAACACATTGCGGAGAAGACTCAGTCGTTCTATGAATCCGTCCCCCGACTTCTTCCTATGCCGCATGGGATTGCGGCCATTGAGTGCCCAGAAACACACTTCAGGATGAACTTCGAACGTCCATTGCTGGCAAGCGGGAGTGATTGCATCGTCCACTTGCTTAATCTTCGGGCCAATGCACCACGCTTGAATCGTCAAACCCTTGCCTGTCGTCCTTCGATTGAGTGCGCTGGCTGTTGGGTGATCAATAGCCGATAAAGCTACTCGGCATGGTGCGGGGAATACGCTGTTGCGGCGGGGCGAGCCCCGCTTCTGCGCTTTCGACCTGCTCTGGGTTGATGGCACAGACCTGCGCTACACGCCTCTAATCGAGCGCAAATGGCGGCTGCGGTCAGTTGCGCCAAGTGATGGGAATCGCTTGCTGTATTGCGACCACATCGAAAACGATGGCATGGGGTTATTCCGGCTGGCTTGCGATAACGATCTTGAAGGAATTGTTGCGAAGCAAAAATATGCGCCCTATCTGACGCAGGAGGCAACGACGTGGTTCAAGATTCGGAATCAGAATTACAGCCAGTGGGTCGGGCGGGAGGAATTGTTCGAGCGAGATCGGAGTAGGAATCCTGACCTGGGGGTTTGGGACTCATGCGCTATGGCGTGTGAGTCGGTTGCGTAACACCAGTGCCATCAAGGTTTGGGTTGAACTCCCGATGGCGCAGCGTTGTGGAGTGCCGCCAACACCCATTCCGTGTCTCGGATCACCCACACACGAGTGAACCGCAAACTCGCTTCGATGCGGGTCTGGGGAGCCTCTTCCGGTTTGCCGCTCGTAAATCTTGCTCCGGTGCCCTTCATTTTCAGAGCGCCCGTCTCCACCGCAGTATTGCCGAGCATCGTGATCCTTTCATCTGTTTCTTCGTATTGCTCCCAGCGGAACTCCCCTGCCTTCTGCAATGCGGCCAATGGACGAAAGTATTCAGACATCCAACGAGCCTTATCCTGAACGTGGCCGAAGATGTCTGTTTGCGAATACTCAGCGGCGGTTAGTCGATCAACAGTTTGTTCATCACCGTCGAGCATGGCTTGATGCCTCTTCGCCATGGCGGTACGCAAGCCCGATTCCATCGCTCCCTCCGAGTACCCTGCTGCTTCTGGCGCAACTCGTGTCGCCGAAATCAGCGCAGTTCTGTGCAGAGTGTCGAGGCTCTTTCCTTCTTGAAGTTCCTGCACGAACGAGTTGGGCTTTATGTCACGGAACACTTCGGAATAGGCACTTTTCGAAGTAGCGACAACCTGCTCCTCTTGCCAAACCAAAGTATCGCCTTCCCACTTTGCAACTTCTTTCGAAACGTAGCAGCCAGAAGGTAGTCCGCTTTCGCACCAGACGAATCGCTGTCCGTTCGCATCTTTGTCCCACCAAGCAACACCCAAGCCCTCGACTTCGCCCTTGGAATTCCTTTCTAGATATTCTTCAATGACGGATCGACCTCCGGGGCCGGGTCGCCAAATCTCGGTGCCCTGACCAGTGTCACCGTTGGGTATTTGGGGACTTGGCGGATACTGCACCTTTATCGCCCACGTTCCGAGCATCACGTTTTGCACGTCTGGGCCGGGCATCGTCAATTTCTTGCTTTGGGAATTCTCTTGCGCATGTCCACAAATCACACAGAGCAATACAATCAACGCTGCTCGTTCCATGTTCGCCCTCCTATGAAAACAACCGATCTTGCGTTTCTGCGAGTTCTACCGGCCGACAGCATTCCACGTCATCATTTTGTACGTTATTGATCCGGGTACTTACGGGATAACAGCGCATGGATTGGGCATCGCATGGCTTCAGCAGGTCGGAAACGGCACCGATGTTTTTGAGTCCGGGATCGAGCCAGACATCGTAGTCCTTTGCATCGAGGATCACAGGCATGCGGTCGTGGACGGCTGAGGTTACGGCGTTCGGAGTCGTGGTCAGGATGGAGCAGGTTCTTATCCAATTGCCGTTGGGGTCTTTCCAGCCATCCCACAGTCCAGCGAACGCAAACAACTCGCCGTCATTCACTTCAAAGCAGTAAGGCTGCTTCGGCTTCGCCGTTCGCACCCACTCGTAAAACCCGTCTGCGGGAATTAGGCATCTGCGAGACCTCAAGGCGTCCCGGAAGGCAGGCTTGGCGTGCGCCGTTTCCGACCTTGCATTAATCATGCTTGCGCTTACGGATGAGTCTTTCGCCCACGATGGAATGAGTCCCCAGTTCATAAGCGAGAGTTTACGAACAGGTTCTCTTGGATGCTGGCGAATGACGGGAACAGGCTGCGTGGGCGCTATGTTGTAGTGGGGAACCCAGTCCAGATCGTCAGAAGGGCAATCGAAGTACTCTTCGATGACCTGCTTTCTGCGGGAGAGCCTATACCTACCGCACATCAGCGCACCTGCTTTTCAGCATCGACAATCTCATCATGAGTGCGCCAATCGACCCTTTCGCCGGACTCAGCTTCGATTGCTTTGGCGAGATGTTCCCATTCTTCGGAAGTCAACATGCCGATTTGGCGGGCCTCGATAAGCGCTATTGCTGCTCGAAGAAGCGATGACGACGAGTTCCTCTCGGTGTGTGCGATCATGCGGGCCGTAGTTTAGCAAATTCGCATCGTAAGCAGTCAGCGATGTCTCCGTCGCATTTCGGGCATCGCACGCTTATAAATCCGTATTCCCCCATTCGTAGTTTTGCTTCTTGGCCCAGCTCGGCTTGCCAGTACCGCTCAACCCGCATCCATCCTCTCCGCTCGCCCATTCGGCGCTGGTGTAGCCGTGACCCCACAACCATCCTAAGACTTCGAGCACGGCTTGACGCTCGTTCTGCAAGTCCTGCTCGTCGTCTTGCTCCCAGCCGTAGGTTTCACTCTCATAAATCTGGTAATCGGTCACGTCATCCAGCTTGCCTTCCTTTAAGCCGGGCACATCTTAATATGCCGTACAGATCGTGCCATCCTCAGCAAACAAATCAATGATGGCTTTCTTCACCGGGTGTATTTTCTTTGTCATGCATTCGTCCCATGCGCAGCTTGCGCCTATACTTTCTCAGATTCCGATTTCTCGAAAACGACCCTCGTGTTACCAAAGATTCTTGCCGCCCATCGCTTGTACAAGTTCAACACTCATGCGGTAAGGCCGTAAAGCGACCGCTGATTGGGGAGGGCGAGATTCGCTATTGCTGGGCAGGTGCAATCTTCTTCTTGCGACCGCCTTTGCGCTTGATACCTCGTCGGCGCAGGCAGAGCCGGATGATGTTGACTGGCTGGTTCGCCTCTCTCGCAATCTCTTCGATGCTGAGCGATTCGTCGGCAAGAGCGAGGTCTTCAACCATAAGCATCGTCATGGAGCGCACTTCGATGGGCTTTCTACCACGTTTCTGAGGAGCGAGAGCCACGGGCGCAGAGCTACGGTGCGATAGTTGCCGTCGCACTTCAGCCTGTTCTGATGCAAAGTGACGCTCAACCTCAGTGAGGCGCTGCTGTCGCAGAACCTCAGACAGCGGCTTGCCGTTCAGAGTGATATTTGCGAAATCGCCCATACGTGTCCCCCTGATTGGAATTCCCACCACGGAACCCAGAAGGGAGCAGTCAGGCAACCAGCATCGTTATTTGCGAACACCACGCAGCGGAACAGCTATGCCTTCCTGACGCAGTTCATGGCGGACTTGCCATGCCGTGGAACGGTGAATGCCGAACCGCCGCATGAGTTCTGTGCGGGATGCAGTCGGGTTTTCACGCTGATAGTTCTTAGCCTCAAGCATCTGAAGAGATGGCTTTCGACCATGCCATCCAGACCTACGCCATCGAGGCGATGTACCGTTGAATGCCGTCACACGAAGTTGAAAACCTCGCTTTCGACCCTCTAAGCGAACTTTGTAAGAGTGTGCTGTCACGCCACGATTCGCTGTAACGAAGGCACGTAGCGCCTTTTCGATTACGCCTTCAGCGAACATAGACTCGGCGACTTTCTTGTTTTCGCCTTTGAAAAACAAATCAACTCTCGCCATGCATCCTCCCGTTCGTTCGTGCCGAATCCGCCCGGCTTTGCGTTCGCCCCTGTTCGGGTGCGTTCAATGTGATTGCGTCGATGCGTGCGGTTCTGCCAGCAGCCACTTGATACACGGGCGGCGGGGCATTCAGCTACGTCGCAAACGGGCCTAGATCAAGGGTTTGCGGAGGGGAAGTTGGCTTTGTTCACAAAAATGAACAAAAAGGCCCAAAGGTAACGTTCACGAAAGTGAACGTTGATGCCAAAATCATGACGTGAATAACGACGCTTTTGACGACCTCATTGGACGAACATTCAGCTACAAAGCTGAACTTCGGGAAGCACGGAAGGCGCTGGATGCTGTTGTGGGGGGATTTATCGCCGCACACCCGGAGATCGGATACAGGGTGTTGGTCAGAAGGTTCCATGTCTCGGCTGCCAAGCTGTGCGCAATTGCTCGGCGTTACGGCCACAAACGGCGGCCGGGACGGAGAGACCAAAACAGACAGGGTATCTACGGTTGGCAGCAGAGGCTGCGGACTTCACCAAGAAGGCCTGTGCCCTCGAACTTGAGCTACACCATAAAGGACTACCGGGATCGGGAGCACGCCCTCCGAACATTGGATGAGCGACTGAATAAGCGACAAGTGGACGAAGCTGGCGACATCGCCTCTCAAAGTTTGAAACGGTGGCTCAACGAGGGCCGCCGACGCAAAGAGCAGCGCCTCCGTGTGAAAGAGCGGATTCAGCAATACGAGCTACTGCGAGCTTCCAATTCTGAGTGATAGGCTCGCCCTGCATGCCGAGAGTTTCTATCAGAATTGGGCTTCTCGCCACTCCCCCTTACGGTGCTCAAACATCAACATCGTGTACCAGACCTTGGCATTTGGGTGGTCGGGGTCACGGTCGTAGTGCGTCTGGCAAAGATTCTCGCCGTCCGGAGATGCTGGTGCGCCAGCCGAACGCTTCTGAGCGACGGCGGGCATTCCGCAGTGGCACTTCAGCGTGGGGTGAGCACGCAACGTCGGTGGCGGGGTTTTGGGGTTTGGGGTTTGCTTGGTCGATAGTGAGGACGGCGAAGCCGTCCGAGCGTTACCATCACCAGCAGCCTTGAGTGCGGCTTTCCGACCACGTTCTTCCGCTTCCCGGAATCCTTGGTTAAACTCCCGTTCTCTGCATTCCATGGACTCCATGAACGCAGCGCCAGCGGCATCCTCATCCTCGGTCAGTTCAGCAAACTCCCGCCGCATATCTTCCTCCAGCTTAGCGTCACGGTCGCTATGCTGCTTCAGCCACTCCAGCCTGTCGGCATTGGGCCAATGATTGAAGTCGTCGGGCCATGGGGTTCCGTCCAAGGAAGTCTTTCCTCTTACCTTCCCCTTCGTCTTGTACAAGCGCTTGGGGTCGGTTTTTACGGTTTTTGGTTTTGGTTCTTGCTTTTGATTTTCAGGATGGGCCTCTTCCAGCGGCGAAGCCGCAGATTCCGAACTCGAACTAGCTATAGAAGTGGAATTGCAATTCGAACGAGAATCCGAACCAGAACCATAAACCGAAGAAGAACCAGAAACCTTGTTTTCACTTATTGAAAGGGTATCCCCCTCCAAAAAATGAAGTGGTGGGGATACTCTTTCAGATTTTGAAGTGGGGTCATCCACACGATAGACCTTTACCTGTTTTGAATTGTCACTGGGGATGCGGCCCATTGCCACAAGTTTGTCGTAGGCGGTTTTTCCGGTCGGCACTAACCATCCATGTCGGACGAGCCACTGCGTCCAGTGCACAATGGACGTGATTCCCATCGTCGTCTGAATGCGAATCTCTGGCTGACTGACAAAAGATTCCTTTTCGTAGTCCTCGTTCATCCAATAGCACATCCAAAGTTTGAATGCGGCGTTCGGTAGCGCCAGAATGGCCTTGCGACTGCGGTCGAGTATGGTCAGGTGGTCAGCCATCACTTACCTTCCTTGGCTGCCACGCCCTTCATAACACCGGACGCATACTTAATGGCGTCTTCTCTGTCCATTGGCAGGCACTCTTCCGTGTGCTGCCGCTTTGAGAACTTGATGTTCGTGGTTTCAATGCCTTCGACCACGGTGTCGAATTGATAGAGCTTCAGCCAGACCTGCGCCTGACGAGTATCGAGTGTTTCAAATTCGGGGAAGGTGACCGCCCAGAGCGCTTGTAAGGCGGACACATCTTCCTTCTGCTTGGCGATGCGAACTAAGAGTTCTTGTGCTTTAGTTGCCATGGCGACCCGGCTGGTCGCATGGAAACTCGGAATTGTAAATTCTGGCTTGCATACGTTAGTTACCTCTTTGTGAGTTCGGGTGGGATTCCCGCATACGGTTGGTGGGAGGTACAACTTGGGGGCTGACGTATGACAGCCCCCTGAATCTTCAAGCGAAGACCCATCCCATTTAAGAATCCTGAAGTCACAGAATCCTTAGGCACTGACTAGGTGCTCACTGGTCCAATACTCGCTTTTCCTGAATTCCAGAGAGAAAGTATTGAGCCTGATCGCCAGTGAAAACCTCTCTCACAATTTCCATTTGCCTCTGGTAGGGCACGCTGACTGAGTGCGCCACGGGGAGCAGACATGAAAAAGTACTTTGACTGGGAGCAAGCATTCCACTACATCTGGAACAACGCCGATCACGACGGAATCTGGAACGGGGACGCCGCCACTTTAGCTAGCGAGTTCAGCGTCTCCGAAGATTCGGCGTACTCCGTCCTGAGCGAGCTTTGCGACCATCGTCTCATCGAGCTTGTTGACGAACGGACATACGCTATTACGAACTGGCCTGAATTAGGCCAGCACGACTAGCTTGCTTTCTTCGGCGGCTGCCCATTCACCATACGGTGGAGGCGGACATTCATGCACGACCTCGCCCAGTGCATTCTCACCCATGCCGGCCTTCGCCCCGGTGACCTGCTTAAACCAAAACGGAATGCCCTGTGCTTCGCACTTCATCCGCAGGTCTTTCGCCCAGCCGATCTCCATCGTGCGGCGTCCACGGTCGTCTCGTAATTCCTTGCGCCAGTCGCCCTGCGGATTCCAGCGGTACTCAGGATTTGTCCCGCTCTCCCCGCCCACAATCACCCAGCCGATACCACTTAAGTCGATGTCCCAGGCAATGTTTTCCAGCAGAGGCTCACACGAAACGAAACGCACCGCTTTGGGATGAACGGGAACTTTGCCGAGGCTATCGAGCTTGCTTAGGGTGATGCGGCATCCCACGCTGGTGTCCAACCAGACATTCGGATAGCCCTCGCCCCAGTCTTTTGGTAGCCGAGCCGGGATCAATTCTGGCCGCTTTGTCAGGATGAGATATACGAGATTCGGAGTGTCTTTGATGACCTGCCAAGCGCAGTCACGCCAGTTGCTACTCCCACTGTGAAGGATTGCCCAGCGCTGTCCTGAGTTGTTTATCTGACCATGCACGCTACCCACAATTCTGCGCTCATCAACCTTGGCGTGAAAGAAATCACTCAGGCTACAAGTGAAGACCCGCTTGCACTCCTGCGCCACCTGCTTCCTATGGGTTTCGGGCGCTTCAATCCATTTGTTGAGCCCAGCAAGCATTGTGCGGCGGTCAAGCGCACTCTGCCACTTATATGGGTCACGCCACGTCTTCGTCAGGTAAAGCTCACCCCATGGTTTTCGCAAGCCGCCGTTTCCATCAGATTGTTTGCGAATCTCTCGATTGATGTAACAGTGGGCGCACTCCGGTGCGATCTTGTCACATCCCACCCACGGATTCCACGTGCCGTGAGTCCACGAGATTAGACTTTCTTTTGCCATTTGGATTCCGTGTATATTGGGGTTGTGGGCTCGTAAGTTTCTCGCACCTTGGTCAAGGTGATTCGCTTTTCGAGCCCGTTATTGGTTAAGACGCTGAACCTGCCGCAGGGACAAGCTGCGGCATTTCTTTTGCGCCCTGCGCTGCCAACAACCCAGTGATGGCGTTGTCATCAGATTCCGCCTTGTGCGCAGCAGACTTCGCCTCTCTCTGCACGAAACCAATCTTGCCGTGCAGTGAAAGACGCTTGATCTGTGCGTTCGCAAGGTTCACCAGCGTCGGAGCCACGGCGTAGATACGGTCGCCTACTCGCCGAATCTCAGTGAGCAGTTGTTCCAGCATCAGTGCGAAGTTCGGGTCATCGTTTGCGTTCAGCCCAGTCTTCGGTTTGGCCTCGACGGTGTATTGCAATTCTTCGATTGCTTCTTCCTTCTTAGCCTTATCGCCAGTCTTGATTGCCTCGACGAACTTTCCTGCGGCATGACCAACTGGAAGCAGGCGCTCGACGTTAGCTTTCGCCTCCGCCAATTCCTGTTTCAACTGGTCACGCTTGCTGGGCTGCGCCGGGGCCTTCTCTTCTGCATCCCCTTCGGCTTCGCTGGATTCCCGCTCGAAGTTCTTCAGCATCTTGTAGACCGTGGAACGGTCACGCTTGAGTCGCTTCTCACAGAATTCCTTGAAGGACGAACAGCCCATCAATGTCACCGACCCACGCACGTGCTTCTGAAAGTAATCCTCAACCTTCTTAATGGCTGGGGCCAGTTCCTTCAGCTTCGTGAGATGGCCGTGCCATTCGCTGACCAACTTGGTAGCGAACTTCTCCATCTCCTCGTGCTTGGTGTCCGGTGAAACGTCCTTTGAGTTTTGCTTACTCATATTCACTCTGTGTATCTGCTGGATAACCCCGCTGAGTGTGGCAATTTGCCACACTTAGCAGCAGCAGTTGGATTTGAAACAAACCTGCCGGAGTGCACCAAAGCCCAACGGCTCGGCCTTATCGCCCTCTCTGAAGCAAAACTACAAGCTTGGCTGAACCGTGAAAAGCTAAAGAAAATGCCCGATTATTGTTGGGCAAAAGAAATCTGCGAATTGTCTGGCTTGTTGTTAGGTAGGAATCCCGTCATGCTTCATAGCAGATCGGAGGTTTCGAACTGCTTGTTCAAGACGCCTGACGCAATGGTCGTCGTATTTATGCTCAGCCGTCCGGCAGTGAGGACATTTGCCATTTTCTTTGAAGAGTAAGTCGGCGGTCTGAGCAAACGTGACACTTGATTCGCCGGGCTTGTCCGGATCGGGGTTGAACTTACGGATGATGTAAGCCCGAACGGCTTGACGCTGCATAGATGTGGGTTGGCCTCGTTGCCGTCGGGATGAATGCGCTCGACCCAGAACGATGTACGCATCCCAAATCCCCTTAGCCAGTGGCGTGTACGAACCCTGTGGGGTGGTAAAGAGGGTGATGGCGAGTATACGAGATGCGTCATCCACGGCCTTCTGAGGGTCGAGCGTGGCTCTGACAGGTTCATCGCAGTAGTGAATTACGTCCGCCCAATGTTTCTCTGGATTAGGAGAGTAGCTGTGATGCAAGACGTAATGCCGCCACACGTCAATTGGAAGTTCGCCCTTCGCATTCTTCTTCAGTTGCTCGCCAAGGTCTGGACTGGCCAAGTCGATGAACTCGTATGGCATGACAGACCAAACTAGCACAGCTACATAGGGGAACCACAAGGCAGAAACAACGGGAATTCTATGGCAAGCGCCACACATGAATACGAAGTGCTAACATCCGTTGAACTGGCACAACGGCTCAAGGTGAAAGAGTCGTGGGTGATCGACCAGAGCAAGCGCTCTCGTACTCACGATCCTATCCCGGTCTTTCGCCTTGGGAAGCACAGGCGCTATCGCTGGGGCTCTCCTGAGATGAACGGGTGGCTTGACCGTCGTGCTGGCTACAACACGACAACACGCAGGGCTGGGTCTTCACGAAATGGAGGAACCATTGAATGAAGACGCAGCGACGTAGCAATCAGGACGGAAATCTTTACGAGAGCCACGGTGCTTGGTACGTCAGGTACCGTGAGCATGGCAAGACAAACCCAGTGGCGCATAGATTAGCCAGCACAGATGAGTACCCGAAGAAGTCGGAGGTAATTCCTCTGAAGAAGAAGTTCATGGATAGGGTGAACCGCACAGCACATTTGGCCGATGCGGGCATTGCGATCTTGGATTTCTTTGAAGAGGTTTACGTCCCAGTAATTACGGGTAGATTGAAGCCATCGACCGTCAAAGGATACAAGGACTCTTGGCGATGCCACATCAAACCTCGAATCAGTGGCAGAGTGCGGGATTTCATGACTGTTGATGGTGAAAACCTGATGTCGGAGATCGAACGGGCCAACAAAACTAAAACCGACGACTTGGCTCACGGCACGTACAAGCACATCAAGGTGACCCTTTCCGGTATGTTCACGTTTGCTAAGCGGAAGGGCATCTATGACGGTGTGAACCCGATGACCGGAGTCTCGATTCCGAAAGGAAAAAAGCACGGGCGCAAACGCCCCGCCTACACCCTTGAGGAGGTCGAGCAGCATCTTGAGCTTTTCTCCGGCCGTGCGCCCATCGTGATTTGCACAGAGGAGAGCCCCTACACACCCGAAGTCACTCAGGGGGTTGTTCGGGCTGTCATTGGGCTAGCCGCCTTCGCTGGTCTTCGAGAGGGCGAACTCAGGGGGCAATGGTGGGAGGACGACGACGGGGATGTTCTCAATATCCGACGCTCTGTGTGGCGGACTCATCTCAATGAGGAAACCAAGACGCACGAGGATGAGGACGAGCCCGGAGTTGTGCCGATAATTGAATCGCTGCGAGGCATCCTCGATGCCATTAAGCCGGAAATTGCAAGTGGCTGGATGTTCCCGAATACCATTGGCGGGGCACTCGACCTCGACAATCTTGCCGACCGGGTGATTAAACCAGTGCTCAGGGCAAACGGTCTGAAGTGGAAAGGCTGGCATGCATATCGCCGAGGCCTAGCTACGAACCTGCACGAACTCGGAGTGCCAGACAAGGTGATCCAAGCGATCTTGCGTCACGAAGACGTTAAGACGACGCAGAGGAGCTACATCAAGACGGTGCCCAGAGTCGTGACAGAGGCGATGAAGCGACTGGAAGAGAAAATTGCTTGTGCAGCAGATGTGCAGCAGGTTTCGGTGAACTGATCTCTAAGCTTCTGAAAAGAATGGAGCCGACGAGCGGACTTGAACCGCTGACCTGCCGATTACGAATCGGCTGCTCTACCAACTGAGCTACGTCGGCTTAGTGTTTTGGCGCACCGTGCGCCGACCTGTGCGCCATGAGGTTGGCTGAGGCCACTTTAGACTTACTCGGCCTGCATCAGCTACCACTCTTGATTTTAGCATCGCGAGTTGAGGAGACCGTGGCCGATCGGGAAGAGAACGCGGGCGCAGGACGCCTTACACCCGGCTTATCAATTCTATTAAGAGGAGGCGGGCCAGGAATTCGGGGTTGGACCCTTTCAGGCGACGCGCCTTACTGCTGCCGTTGAAAAACACGCGCAGCGTGGCGCCCTCGATTTCATATTCTCCAACGTACTCTTTTCCGCGGAAAGTCACAGTCAGGGATGATCGAGGGGGCATGAGCGCAAGGATAAGCCAACGCTCGCGAGCATCGATTAACAGCGCGTATTCTCAACTACTTTTGTTCCACAACCCACCGTGGCGTATGTTGGCGCTTTCATTCAGGTACACGGGATGTAAGCTCTTGAGCCAATGCAAGGGGAGACTAAGGAACGTTGGCTTGATGTATGCGCCGAGGCTGCGATCTGCGACGACCCCAAGCGCCTCGCAGAATTGATAAGCGAAATCGCCAGTATTCTCGAAGAAGAGGTATTGCGCCTGGAAGCATTACCACCCAAAACCCCGACCGCCGCTTAAGCGCTAGGGGCATAGATCACCGGAAACTGAGTGCTCGCCAGCTTACCTTCTACCTTCCACAAGGAACCAGGTCCGCGTAAATAAATTGCTCGCATTGGACGATTTCTCCGAGGACAACTTGTACCGGGCTGTTGAACATCGGGCCGGCGTAAACGAAGGAATGAAACTCGCCGTTTTCGCCGCACGGATCAGCGCTGGGCGGCAACTCGGAGAGTAATTGCGTATCGAATTCGCGTCCGGCTAAATCGCCGCTGATCTGCTTAGTATCGATGCACGCCAATTTTGCGCGCAAGCCTGAGTCAATCATTTCCCGCGCCAGAGCACGGGTAGGCAAGCCCCACACCGGGAAAACCGGCTGCAGTCCGGTATCGCGAAGTTGTTTCTCGCGATAGGCGCGAATGTCCGTGAGGAAAAGATCGCCAAAGGCGATGCATTCAATGCCGTTACCGACCGCCTTCTGGCACGCCTGCTTCATCGCGCATTCGTAATCGTCGTTTGAGCACGGCCAGGGCAGATCGACTTCCCAAAGCGGAATCTCCGCGGCCTCGCCCTGAGCTTTGACGAGTGCCCTGCGCACGCCATGCATGGCGACGCGATCAGCCGAGCTATTGAACGTGGTCAGCAGGCCAACGATTTCGTATTCAGGATTTTTCCGGAGAAGGTGGAGGCTCCAGGCGCTGTCCTTGCCGCTGCTCCAGGAAAGCAAAGTACGTTTCATGCAGGATCAAGATAGCACTGGCAATTGGCATATTACTTGGCAATTAGTAATGGGCAATGAGCAAATCAGCAATGAGCCATGATCCATGATCCATGATCCATGATCCATGATCCATGAACCCCCAAAGATCCATTACCGGGGCAAGTCGCGTATCGAATCGCGTACTTGAAGAAGAGTTCATGCGATCGCCAAATGCCAAGCGCCAAATGCCAAGCGCCAAATGCCAAATGCCGCGTGCCAAGTGCCTTCTTCATGCAGCGCTCGCTCGACGATAACTTTCGTATTCTTCCTCGGAGCGCGCAGGCAGTAATACCCAGAGAGTGTAGATCCCAAGCGCCGTGCCAAACGGAATGTTGATAAGCGAGAGAAACGCGATAATCAATGTCAACACTCGCGCCCAAGGCTCACGCTGCAGCAAGCCCCATCCGGCAAAAAAACCGGCCACTGACTTCGCCAAAACGAAAAATCCCACGAAGGTCAAAAGCGGGTGCAGGAATCCACCTACGGCCGGCGGTGCCCCGGAGATGTCTGACAAATGAACAAACAGCGTGTTCGCCAGAATAATTAGCACAATTCCGCCGACGGCATAGATCGCGGAAAACGCAAACCACAGAATCGCGAGCAGCCGAATATGTTCTCGCAGCCGGCTGCGCAACGGATACCCGGGCACGAATCCCGTGATTTCTTTTGCGCATCCGCTGCAAAATTTCTGACCCGACTGGATGGCGGTGCCGCACTGATCACAGAACATATTTGCTCCTTAATTTCCGCTCACACCGAATCGTAAGTCGGCTTGCGGAAAATTTCCTAGTTTCGCCTCGTGCTCTTTCGGACCTACCTTAATGAAAATAAAACCACGAAGGCCCCGAAGAAGGCCGTGCATTGCTCTCTATTGAGAATACGCGTCGCTGAAGCCATTCGTTCCATGGGTACAAACGAAAAGGCCACCCGGCAACAGGGCGGCCTCTTCTTCAAGGGAGAATAGTTCCAACGGAGGTTGAACGCCGTCAAAACTTTCTGGCGAAATCTTATGAGTGGAAAACTGGGGTGTCAAGAAACTTTTTTGGAAATAAACTCATTATTTTCAACATGTTGAATAATACTGGTCAGAGCTCGGTGCAAGGCTCACTTTGAGACAAATCTGTTCCCAGGATAGGTTCAAACGCCTTGGATTGAGCGGCTTACCTCGAATCCTGGGGTCCGCCGCCCCGATCGGACAGGTGCAAAGCGATGATTTCCATCCGCTCGGGACGGTCGAACACCTTATTCGGAAACAGACGTTTGATCGCCAGGCGGAAGCCCCCAAAGGCCACGCCTGCGACGATCGACATTCCGCCGATGATGGCAGCAAGGATGATGATTCCTACGATCAGGTTCGCGACATTGTCGCGGCGGGTGGCGTACGTGTTCTGGTTCCAGGTCACGTCGGCGTCGTAGTTGATGGAGGAAAGAAGATTCTTGGCATCGCTGCTGGAAACTGCTCCGCTCAAAATAGCCAGGATCGGGCCAGTGCGGCGCGTGCTGATTGGCTTGTCGCCGAGCAGGTGCTGTTGCTGCGCGGCCTCAATTTCCTTGAGCTGAGCTGCGGCAATTTGCGGAGTGGGATAGCCGATCAACATTATCGTCGCTGGCGTGCCGGAGATGTTGTAATCGCCCAACACGACCTCGGCGCCTTTGGCGAAGTTCACAAACTGAGCGGGAAGCGGCGCGCTGTCTTTCTCCAGAGCAATTGGCCCGACGACGTACTTCGAAGTGTTCTTTATGTACGAATCTTTGGGAAGATAAATCGGCAGGCCCGGCAAGCTGGCGGCACTGCCGGGAGCGCGTGGCACATCGTCGGCCAATTCACGCAGTTCGGCTGCAGACATCGCCGAGACCTGATCAAATGCCGCGTCAACCAGGATATTTCCGCGATAAAAGAGCACGCGCTTATTGAGCGCGTAGCCCTGGTCGCCGATTTTCGCGTTCTGCATGTCCGGCGATTTATAGAAAGTAAAGGCACCGTAAGCACCACTCGCGTCCTGAAAGCGCGCGGCCTTGATCGTGAGTTTGCGCCCGTCATCACGGATATAAGTGGCGCCCTCAAAGTCACTGAAGCCGTACTCCCTAAGCAGCGCGGCGTTGGTGGGATCAGCGGCGGCGGGATTCTGGCTGATCTGCGGGTCGCCGGAAACTTTCCATCCGGCAAACACTGCCGGCAGAATGGCCGGAGTGGTGGACCTCGGCGGCTTCGAGTCGGCGAAACACAAGCCCGCCAGCAGGACCGGAATGCAAAGGATACGTGAAAAGCTCATTCGGAGGGCGTCAGAACCCCTGATGATTAGACTACAGGCGGGGATGGAAAGTTTCCAGCCTGGGCATTAGCTGGAACACCCGCCGTGTCCCAACACGGTCGCGCGGATTTGCGTCAGGCAACGACGAATACCAGAAAGTAGTCCATGCCGTCGTCTTTCACGAAGTCGTACGTCTCAACCAGGCGGTAGCCAGCCCGCGCGGCTTCGTCGATCACGATCTTGCGGTCGACTCCGTGATCGGTGCCGTTTCCATTACGGTCAATGACGCCCAACCGCGCTCCAGGCCGAAGCGCCGGACGCAGATGCTCGAGCAACGTGACAGGGTCAGCGACCTCGTGGTAGGTCTTCAACAGCAGCACGGCATCGACTGCTTTTTTCGGCAGCATTGGATCATCGGGCTTGCTCAGGATGGTCTTGACGTTGGCCAGCGACTCGCTGTGCGCCCTGCGATCTATGTAACGGATCGCTTCGGGATTGATGTCAACTGCATACACAGTTCCCGAGGGACCGACCCGCCGCGCAGCCCGGACTGCGAACCAGCCTGATCCTGCTCCAATATCAGTAACGGCTTTGCCGGAAGCAATTCCCAGAATGTCCATTACGCGATTGATGTGGAGTCTCTTGTCCCGACCGGGAGAATCGAAGACGGAAAGGTCCCCGGTGTAAGGGGTGCTGGTTGCCCGCTTTGGAGTCTGGGCTGGGCCAGGAGTCTGGCCCCAAAGTGCGATAGCACACAGTGCAAGGAGAGCGAGGCCCCGCAGAGATCGGTTAAGAACAATTTTCATTTGTCTTGTTGGACTTGTCACCAAGCATGAGGTTAGCACGGTGAGGGGAGGCCAGCTCAATTGCTGTGCAGCCCGGGTGGTTTTCAGCGTTTACCTTTTTCAGGGTTGAGTGATATCGGGATTTGCAAGGATTATCTTGTACTCATTCACCGATACGGTTTTGTCCCATCTCCAATCCAACTACAGCGTGATTGTCGTCACAGTGCAAAACTGCCCTCTCAACTAGATTCAAAGCAGGGAACTTTCTTTGCGGCAAGAGAGTACCTATTAAGTAGTGGATCTACGGCACAAAATCCGGTTTTTAGGCGTTTTCGACAGCTTCGGCGAAGTCCTGCAAGCGATGTGGGCGCACAAACTGCGTTCCTTTCTCACCATGTTTGGCATCGCGTGGGGCGTCGGATCGCTTCTGCTCCTGGTTGGATTAGGCGAAGGTTTTCGCGCAGGGACCAGGAAGAACCTGGCGAACCTGGGCGACGATTACATGGTGATTTACAACGGCCATGCCCCGACAATCGGAAGCAGCCAGCTCTCGTCGCGCGAGTACTACCTGAATTATCAGGACTATCTGGATATTCGCAGCTCGCAGCTGGTTCGCAGCGCCACGCCGGTAATCTACCGTGGCGACCTTCGCCTGGTCAGCGAATTTGGCAATAGCAATGGCTACGTTGATGGCGCCGAACCACAGTTCTATGGCATCCGCTATATGCCCATCGAAACCGGGCGCTACCTGAACTGGAACGACGAACGTGAGCGGCGCAACGTCTGTGTGATTGGCAGCGAATTTGTGCGTTTATTATTTCCCGGGCATCCGGCGGTAGGCAGCAACATCCTGATCAATGGCGTGCCGTTCGAGGTTATTGGGACGATTCAGAAGATCGGCCATGGCAACAACAACGACTGGAACATGCGGCTGATCATGCCTTACTCCACCATGGCGGTCTATTTCCCCATACAGGGCGAAGGTCATGCCACTTCAATCAAGTACGTGGCGTATGAGCCCATCACACGGGAGCGCCACGATGAAGCGAAGAAAGCTGTCCGCGCCATCGTTGCCCGAAATCACCACTTTGATCCCGCAACTCCAGATGCCTTTGACGATTGGGACTCCGTTGCCACGGCGGAGATGGTCGGCAAAATCTCCGACGCGATGGATGCGTTCCTGGGAGCCGTCGGCCTGGTGACGCTCGGCCTGGGTGCAGTGGGGGTGGTGAACATTATGCTGGTAACCGTCACGGAGCGCACGCACGAGATTGGTTTGCGCAAGGCTTTAGGCGCTACCCACCGCAGCATCCTCTTCCAGTTCTTTTCCGAAGGGCTGATGCTTACGCTCATCAGCGGCTTCATTGGTCTGACAGTAGCCTACGGGGCCACCAAGCTTCTCGATCTCGCGCCGCCGATCGACGGCTTCGAACTGCCCCACATTTATGCCCAGTCTGCTGCGCTTGCGATCGGCACGCTTGCCCTGGCCGGCATTATTGCCGGACTCTATCCCGCGCGACGCGCAGCCTTACTGCAACCAGTGGAAGCTCTTCGTCAGGAGCAATGAATGATTTTGGGAAAAGACGTGCTTTCGCAAGCTTACGAGGCGCTCCGGTACAAGCCCCGGCGCAGCATACTCACTGTGCTAGGCATGGCGTGGGGAATTGCCACCGTCGTGCTGTTGCTGGCCTATGGCACCGGTTTCTCCGCGGCGATCGTTAACATATTCAAGAGCTACGCCAGCATGCAGGCAATCGGCATCGCGGCGGGACGCACATCGATGCAAGCCGGAGGAAACAAGGCCGGCGTCGTCATTCGCTTGACCCTGGATGACGTTGATCGTCTTCTCGCCAATGTGCCGAACGTGACGCGAATAACGCCCGAATCATTTTTTAACTCCCCGGTCAGCTACGAGGGGCGTACCTATACCTGGGGGGTGCATGCCGGCAATGCCGCGCTGCAGGACATCCAACACCTGCAGATCGAAGCTGGCCGTTTCTACAATGCGGAAGATCTGCAACAAAGGGCGCACGTCTGCGTGCTGGGTTGGGAGGCAAAGCAAAAACTCTTTTCCGGCCGCTTCCCGCTGGGCGAGAGGATCCGCATCTCGGGCGTCCCCTGCGACGTGATTGGCGTCCTCAAGCCCAGGCCGCAGGAAGGAAATGATAACGATATCAACCGCGTTGTCTACATCCCATTTTCGACCCTGAGCAATTTCCGAGACACGCACTACATCGACATGATCTGGCTGGAATTTCTCGGCTACGATTACGGAAATGTAGAGAAATCGATTCGCAGCACGCTGGCCGTCCAGCATAATTTCCGCTCCGACGACAGGCGGGCCCTGTTCGTTTTCAGCCTCATGGAGCAGCTCTCCGAATTCCGCATCATCACCATCGCTCTCCAGGTGCTGCTTGCCTTTATTGGCGCGTTGACTCTGGGAATCGGGGGCGTGGGTCTCATGAACATCATGTTGGTAAGCGTCACACAGCGGACGAGGGAGATCGGAGTGGAGAAGGCGTTGGGCGCGCGCCGCTGGGATGTTTTGCTGCAGTTCCTTGCAGAAGCGCTGGCGATTAGTTTTCTTGGCGGCCTGCTCGGTATTGCGCTTGCCTACATGGTCTCCTTTTCTGTAGGCACCCTCACTTTTTACAGTGCCCTGGCCCAGCACGGAGACGCGGGTGATATTCGACTCATGATCTCACCCGCCTCAGTGCTGGTTGCCACCGCCATTCTGGCGCTGGTGGGATTAGTCAGCGGCATGATTCCGGCGATACGCGCATCACGCCTTGATCCGATTGAGGCATTGCGCTACGAGTAGGACCAGACTTATGGCATTTCAGCAAGCCGGCCCCTTACTCCGCCGAGGCTTTTTCCACGCGGTTCGCGAGTTTGACGCCGCCAAGGCCATTCACATACCGCGAAATTCCGCGATAGAGCGACTCGGCGATGCGCTGGCGGTATTCAGGGCTGCGCAGGTGCTTCTCGTCTCCGGGATTGCTGATGAATGAGATCTCGGCCAGGATCGACGGCATGTTGGCTCCGATCAGCACGACGAACGGCGCTTTTTTCACGCCGCGGTCGCGAATGCCAGGACTCTTCGCGGCCAGGCCGGTGTGCAGCGATTGCTGAACGTCGGAAGCAAACTCGCGAGATTCCTCGATTTTTTCTTTGAGCGCAATCTTCTTCACCAGGTCTTGCAACTCATGGATCGATTTGTCGGACGCCGCGTTCTCGCGAGCCGCTACTTCCAGAGCTTCCGGCGAAGAAGTGAAATTCAGGTAGTAGGTCTCGACTCCGCGCGCGTCCGGATCGTGGCTGGAATTCGCATGCACCGAGACGAACAGGTCTGCCTGTTCCTGGTTGGCAATCGCCGTGCGAGTTTCCAGCGGAATGAAAGTGTCATCCCGGCGTGTGAAGACGACCTGCGCGCCGAGCCGCGCCTCGAGCAGTTTTCCCAGCCGCTTGCTGACGTCAAGCACGAGGTCTTTCTCATAAAGTCCACGCGGGCCGATCGTTCCGGTATCGTGTCCGCCATGGCCGGGATCGATCACGATCTTGCCAATCTTGAGCCCAAGCGCGCGAATTAGAGAGCGATCGCCATCCGCTGTCGGCTCTGACTCCCGCGCTCTTCGTTCCGCGGCGAGAGTTTTAGGAGAACGCGAGCGTCCGCCCGATTTGAGGGGTTTCGAGGTTGTCCTTGGCTGCGAAGCGTCGGCAGTTTCTACGGGAGGATCATCATTACCATCCGCTTCGACAACAACTCTCTTCGGAGAACTTGGCACGCCGGGCAGAGCTGCCGCTTTCTCAGTAGACCGTTCAGCCGCTGGTGTTACCCGGTTCGGATCGGGGTCGTCGTCCTGCCGTCCTGCGGTTTCGTTTTCTGACCGGCGTTCATAGGTATTGGCGCCATGATTCTCACCACTATGAATATCGCCGCTGTGAATATCAATGACCAGCCGTGGCGGGTTCAATACCAATGAAGCGTTGTAGGCCTCGTGGTTTACGGTCTCGATGACCACTCTGGCGCGCCCCGGCTTGAACTGGGCGATACGCACCTTCTTAACCAGACCATCATCCACATCGAAGGTTTGCCCCATCAAATGCGAGGACAGGCGCGCGTTCTTCAAATCGAAAAAGATCCGGTCAGGATGGTCGATCCGCTGCGACACGAACTCTACATCTTGCTCGAGATCGATACTGACGCGCGTGTAATCGGGCATCGACCAATACTGAACATCTTTAACGCGGATGGGCTTATCAGTGCCGGTCTCTTGTGAAGGCTCACGATCCGCTGCTTGACCATTGCTCGACTCCGCCGCCGTGCTGCTGTTATCGGCGGCCGCTTGAGTTTGCTCGTCCGAAGCATCGCTCGCCGCGTTGCTCTCGTCTTTGCCTTCGGAGGCCTGTTCTGTGGAGGCCGCTAATTCCGCTTTAGCCTCCTTCACCAGTTTGTTGTGGGGATAGCGACGGAGCAATTCCTCAAACGCCGCGCGGGCGTCGGAGTCGTCTCCCAGATCGTTCTTGTAAATTTCGCCGATGGCGAGCAGCGCCTCAATCCGATGCTTGCTGCCGGGATATTCTTTGCGCAGGTATTTGTACTCGCGGACGGCAGTGTACAGCGCCATGTCGTCTTTGAAATGGCGGCCCATTTCGGCGGTCAATTGAGCCACCAGGAACGCGCTGCCGTCGGCTTTGCTGGACGCCGGCGCTTCCAGAACAATGCGGCGATAGGAATCAACTACGGTTTCGTATTCGCGGCGCGTGCGGGCCTGCTCGTCATGGCCATTAAGGGTTTCACGCAGCGCTTCGGCCTTTGTGAATTGAGTTTCGGCCCAGGCCTGGGAGCGGTGAACGCGCGCTTCAGCAGATGCGGAAACCACGAGGAGACACACAACTAACGTGGTCCCTCGGACCACCCGACGGCCGGACATCCCGCCACTCAAAAATCGCGCCTGGCGGGGGCTTCGGGTAAGGACGCCCGTCCCCACATGTTTCCTTCGAGTATTCAATCGCTTACCTGAGAGATTAACTACAATACTGCCCGTACTAAGATGCCTTAGTCGGTGTTGCTGATGTAAAGTACGCCCCTGGAATCGCGTTCTACTCTGACCGGCTCCCGCGATGCGCCTTCGAGGTAGCTGGTGCCAAGGTCCCCGCTGTAAATGTTTGTGATGCGGCGTACATACTTGCGCGTCTCGCTATAGTTAGGAATTCCACGGCTGCGAGCGACTGCGCCGCTCCCTGCGTTGTATGCCGCGAGGCTCAAGCGCACATCGCCGTTGTAATTCTGCAGCAACTGTTTCAGGTGACGCACGCCCGCGTCGATATTTTCCTGCGGATCGAATGGGTTCTTGAGATTCAACTGGCGCGCGGTCTGCGGCATGAGCTGCATCAGTCCCATTGCTCCTTTGCGCGAAACCGCGTTGGGATTGAAGTTCGATTCGACCTTGACCAGCGCGCGCACGAGATTGGGATCCACGTTATGGCGAGAAGCGGCTTTGGCGATAGCAGCGTCAATCTCCCGCTGTGTAAACCCGCGCGCGGCGGAAGAGTTCTGCGCTGCAGCCGGTTTCCCGAAGTACTGGTCTACTTCGGCAGCCGCCGATTTTGCCGCCTGTACATGGGCATGCGGAACCACCTTCCAGCGGCGCTCTCTGGTGCTCCAATAAACCAGCCGATTCTGTTGCGAATGAAAAGCCTGTGCGGGAACACGCTCCGGTGCGGCGTCTTCGTTTACGTAAATTTTCCGGCCGCTGTCATCCGTCGAAGGTTCAATGGACGAATTGCTGGCTGCCATCGCGCGGGGGGCGAAGGAAAGGAGAGTCGCGATAGCTGGGGCTGCCATCAAGGCGAGTTGCAGGTGCTTTCGCATATCCGGGTGAAGTTCGCTGGGTTCGCCGCGACCACAGCCATATCTGGCCACAGGCACGAGCACACCCCTGCTCCTACCTTCCCGGAACCTGACGGAGAATCCCTACCAGAGTACGTAAAATTATATGCTGCGTCCGGAGCCGCAACAACGATCCAAAGGGGAATTGAACCACGGTGGTAATTTGAAGTAACCTGCGCAAAATCTTGTACTTGAATGGTAACGATTACCTGGGTGCGTTCTGATGCCTCAAGGAAATCAGGCTTGACGGACCCCGAAAAAACGAAACTGTCCAAATAATTGCGCACTGCCCAACAAACTGCACAAACACCACTGACGAACGCTCCCAGTTCACAAATACATTCGAAGGAGCCTATCGCCAACGGAGAATAGGTCCCTGAAGCCAGTTTCGCAACGAGCGCATGTGAAATACATGGCGGCTCGTTGAAGTTGCGCACGTCGTACATTTGCAAACCGAATCAGCGTCATTCGTGATTCCGCGGTTTTTCTTCCCGCCCGCTGCGACTGGCCCTTTGTTTTCACTGAGCAGAAACTTTCCTTATCCCGCAGATAAATTTCTTTTTTCAAAATTTCTCTAATCGCTGCGCAAAAAAAAATCAATTGGACACACCTCGGCGCAGGCAATAACTTGCTGAAAATTGTTGACCTAATCTGGCGTGCGTGCCGCCAGCTGCTGACGGTCAAGTCATTCGAAAAAGGAGATGAATTTTGCGCATACGATTTGCGTGTTTAGTTGCTGTTTGTGTTTTTGCGGTTGCGTTTTTGTCTTCTGCACAGAACGCTTCTTCTGATTCTCAGAGCACGCCGAACTCAACCCCAGCGGACACGACTACCGCGCAGGCGAAGCCGCCTGACCCTCAACCGTTGCCGATGCCCTCGATGTCCGGGCCGCTGCAAACCGCCGTTCCGCATGAGGTCGAAGGCGGCAAGCTGGCGGTTACGGGAATCCTGAGCGGCATCGGCTGGACGGAAGGCAACCACATCGCAGGTGATTCCGCCAGCCACTACGACATCAGCAACGCCCAGTTGTTCGTCCAAAAAACCAGCGGATGGTGGCAGTTCTATCTTCAAGGCGGCGCTTATAACTTGCCGGCGATCGGGGTGCCATTTCTTTCGACCTCCGACACGATCAAGAACGTCTACGGGCCTTTCCCGCAGGGCTACGTAAAACTCGTGAAAGGCAATTTCAACGTGGAAATCGGTGCACTGCCGACACTGATTGGCGCCGAGTATACGTTCAGTTTTCAGAACATGAATATCGAGCGCGGCCTCTTGTGGAACCAGGAGAACGCCATCAACCGCGGCATTCAACTGAATGAGACGTACAAGAAATGGAGTGCCTCGTTGAGCTGGAACGACGGGTTTTACTCGAACCGATATACGTGGCTAACAGGCGCGCTGACCTATGCGTTTAACTCGGCCAGCAGTTTGGAATTCGTGGGCGGCGGTAACGCCGGAGCCTATGCGAAGAACACGCTGGCGACGCCGCTTCTTCTCAACAACTCACAGATTTACAACCTGATCTACAGTTACACGAAAGGCAAGTGGGTGGTGCAACCGTATTTCCAATATACGGACGTTCCCACGAACGCGAAGATCGGCATCATGCAAGGAGCAGGCACAAAGGGCGGAGCGGTATTGCTCACTTACAACTTCTCGCGCGGTTTTTCGCTGGCAGCCCGGCCTGAGTACATCAAGAGCACAGGCAGCGTAAGTAATGGCGCCGTCAACCTGCTGTATGGACCGGGCAGCGGCGCGTTTGGGTTTACTGTGACTCCGACGTATCGCAAAGATGCGTTCTTCCTGCGCGGAGACCTTGCCATCGTGCACGCGACCAATTCAACGCCGGGAAGCACTTTCGGCCCTGCCGGGCTGAATACCACGCAACCACGCGGTGTTGTTGAAGCGGGCTTCATGTTTTAACTCGGCGCGATGGAGCGCCTTCTTGTTGCAAAGCGTGTTGCGAGATTGGGTTTCGTGGGCAGCCGCAGTTCGGCTAGAAGAAATATGCAGGCTGGCTTGGAGCGCGCAACCTCCTGCCAAGACCACGATGGTTTTCAGGCCAGCCTGCACCAGATTTGAGTTGTCGCGGTCGAGATATTTGGACGCATATTCCTAAGGAGAAGAACTGAAAATGGCCGACGCACCCGTTGAGATGAAACCGACATTAGGTTTGACCGGATTGACCATGAATGCCATGGCACTGATCGCCCCCGGCGCATTCCTCTGGCTCACGTTTTTCGCACAGGCAACTACCGGCGTGACCGGTCCCGCAATGTGGCTTGGAATTGTGCTGGCCCTGCTGCTGTGTCTGGCCACGGCCGTCTGCTATGCGGAACTGGCCAAGCTGTATCCCGGCACTGGTAGTTCTTACTACTTTGCCGAACAATCGTTTCTCAATCACGAACGCGCCTGGAGGTACGCGCGTTTGTCAAAGTTCATCGTAGGCTGGGCGTCTCACCTTTACTACTGGATCTATCCCGGCGTGATGGTGGGCGTGATGGGAATCCTTTGCGGGTATCTGGTGGGCACGCTGTGGCCGAATTTCATGAATGCGTCGAATCCAGGGCCAGCCTTCATGATGGTGGTTGCAATCGCGTTCTCGTTTGTCGTGGCCTATATCGCTTACCGTGGCGTGAATGGATCGACGGCGGTGAACATCGCGATCAATGTAATTCAGATCAGTGCGCTGCTGGTGTTTTCGGTAATGGCATTCAGTTATCGGATCAATCACAAGCCCGGCACCGAGGCATTTCAATTCGACGCGACTTCCGGCGACGCCTACAACTATGAATTCGCTACGACTTCGACTATGGTCAACGGCCAAGCGACGGAAACTATCGTTCGCGACCCTGACGGAATTCCACAAGCGAAGCTCGATTCCGCGGGCAAGCCGGTTCCATATCACATCAGTTATCCGGCGGCGGACGACAAGGGAAACTTCCTCACGCATCCTACAGCGAAGTCGGTGATCTCTCCGCACAACTGGGGATGGGTATTCGTGCAGGCCACAGTCGCGATTCTGATTCTGGTCGGATTTGAGTCGGTGACCTCGATGGGAGGCGAGGCTAAAAACGCGAAACGCGATATTCCGATCGCAGTAATTACGTCGCTGCTGGTGCAGGGAGCATTCTGTTATCTCGTCGAATATTTCGCGACGAACTACTTCCTCAATAGCGGCTACACGATGCAGAGCGCATCGGGATCGGCGGCGCCGGTTGGCGACATGATGGTTTTGGTGGGCAACCATTTCTTCAACGGTCATGGCCGTGCCTTCATGCTGATTGAGGCGTTCACAGTTTTCCTGGCGTTGATCGGCACGACTCTTTCATGCATGAACACCGGCGCTCGCGTGACCTATGCCATGGGCAAGGACAAGGAAATGCCTAACAGCCTGGGCATGCTGCATGAGGGTAATTTGACCCCGCATCGCGCCATCTGGACGCTGGCGGTGATTTCCGCGATTGTCGGCTGCGCGACCGTGCTGATGGTGTTCGGCGATGCCGGCGCTCCTGCCGATTCCGCCATCGCGGCCTTGCCGCACGGCTTCTGGTCGAGCTTCGGATACACCACTCACGACAAGATGGCGGCGCTGCCGAATTCATTCCTGACCACAACCTTGGCGTCCAACTTCGGCACGTTCCTCTTATATATGCTGAGCTGCGTGATTTGCCTGGTTGGATATCACAAGCATCCCAAGTTCAGCATGGTCCGCCATCTGGTGATTCCGGTTTTCGGGTTACTAGCGAATCTGGCTTGCATGGCGTTCTACCTGATCGGCCCGTTTATGGGATACGGGACGAAGATGGAGCCATTGCTGGCGCTAGGCATTGCGCTTGTCTGGGGCGCGTATGGCGGGATTTACTTCCTGCGCACCAGCAAGGCTTCTGGAAGAACGACATTGGTCACTAGCCGCGCTGGAGCAGCGTAAAGGTAAGGAATTTTTCCATGTGCTCTGTCCTCTGTGGTTAATAGAAGCATTAACCACAGGGGCACTGAGGTACAAAGAGAATCGCACAGCACTCATGCTACAAAATCACAGAGGAGTTTCGTTCGGTGCCGCCGGATCCAGATCTGGCGGCCAACCCTTCCACGGGAGTGCCATGCTTGATCTTGAGTTCGCAGAGCTTTCCCATCCGGGAAAGGTCCGCGGATACAACGAAGATTTCGTCGGCCACGCTGTTCCGGCCACTGCCGACGAAGCGAGATCACACGGCTGGCTTTTTGCGTTAGCCGATGGCGTCGGTGGCCATGATCGCGGCGAAGTTGCTTCGCGTACAGCAGTCGAAAGCTTACAGTTGTGCTTTCGAGAATCGAAGGCTGGAGAACCGCCCGACACGCTGTTACAGCGGCTTGCGCAAGCAGCGAACCTCAAGGTTTACGAAACTGCAGCTTCGGCCACGCCCGGCGGTAGTTCGATGTGTACGACTCTGGTCGCCTGCCTGCTTCGCTACGATCGAGTCACGATTGCGCACGTTGGAGATTCGCGCTGTTACTTGGTTCGTCGCGGTCAGGCCAGGGTTCTCACTCACGATCACACGCTGGTGGGCGAGCAGGTGCGCGTGGGGTTGCTCTCGCGTGAAGAAGCTGCCGAGTCCGAAAAGCGCCATGTGCTCAGCCGTTCGCTCGGGGCAAACCTGTTCGTGAATGTGGATATCGACGAGCACGAACTTCTGCCCGGTGATTTGCTTCTGCTTTCAAGCGACGGCCTGCACGGATCGGTGATGCCCCAGGAAATTGCTGCAGTGGCCAGCAAATTTCCTGATCTCAGAGACGCTGCGCGGCAGTTGATTGCACTCGCCTGTGAAAAAGACGGCAGCGACAACATCAGCGCGCAGCTGATTCGTATTAAATCAGTGGAACGCGTCGGCATGTATAGGGGAAGACCTTACAAACTGCGCTGAAGGTTCGCAGACAAAACGTTTAGCTGATCCAGCTTGAAAGTCCTTTGTTCCTCCGCGCACCCGCGTTCACTGCGGTGAAAAGCGGTGCTTTGTCGGGTGACTGAGCAGACCCCAGCTGCGCTGATTTTACGCACTCTTTACGCCGGTTCTGGCATTATGAACGTGACCCTGGCGCTCCCCATGACCTCTCTTCACACCGGCGACAAACTCGATCACTATCGGATCGAAAAAGTTGCGGCTCGCAGCGGGATGGCCTCAATTTTTCGCGCTGTCGACGAGCGCACCGGTCAGCCTGTCGCTATCAAAATTCCTCATCCGGAGATGGAAGCCGATCCCGTCTTCTACGATCGCTTTCAGCGCGAGCAGGAGATTGGCCAAAAGCTGGATCATCCCGGCGTGATGAAGGTATTTCCCAAAGATGATCACAGCGAGTTCTATATGGCCATGGAGTGGGTGGACGGCCGCCTGCTTCGCCAGATTCTCAACGAACAGCGAAAATTCCCACCGGAACGCGCGGTGAACATCGCGCTGCAGATTGCTTCGGCCCTCGAATACATCCACTCCCACGGAGTGGTTCACCGCGACCTGAAGCCGGAAAACATCATGGTGGACGCGAATGACCGCATCAAGCTGATCGACTTCGGGATCGCGGCGAACGTCGGCTCACGGCGTCTCACCTTTGCGAAGTTCTCTCAAACCATGGGTACGCCTGATTACATCTCGCCCGAGCAGGTAAAAGGAAAACGTGGCGACGGGCGCAGCGACATCTATGCGCTCGGCGTGATGCTCTATGAAATGCTGACCGGCAAAGTACCGTTTAGTGGCGCGAATGCCTTCGTGATCATGAATGATCGGCTGTTGAATAATCCCGTCCCACCGCGAGAGATCGATCCATCGATTGCACCGCAATTGCAGGAAATCATTTACCGCGCGATTGAGCGAGATCCGGCGAAACGGTATCAATCCGCGCGCGAATTCGCGCTCGATTTGCAGCATCCTGAGCAGGTGGGAGTCGCTGAGCGCGAAGAACTGACGAACTGGCGCGTGCGGCGGAAGCCTGTCACTCGACAGATTCTCTTCTATGCCGGCCTCGCGCTCATCCCCGTCGTCATCTTCGCCATTCTGCTGTGGGTGGCAAGACACACTTAGGTTCTACGCTCTTGGCTCTCGGTTTTTAGCGGCCATTGGTTCGGCTAAAGGCGAAGAGCTAAATGCTAGAAGCTGATAGAATCCGCGCATGCCGGACGCAAGATCGCGGGCTAAAAAAATCAAGTTGCTGCTGTTCGACGTTGATGGCGTTTTGACGGATGGCAAGCTGTTTTTCTTTCCTGCGCCTGCCGGGACGCAACAATCGATTCGCGAGCACGCCGCGAAACATGGTGGCCAGGGCGGGTTTGGTCTAGCCAGCGAGACGATAGTCGAAGCCAAAGGCTTTCACGCTCACGATGGAACGGGGATTTCCCTGGCGCGGCTCGGGGGAATTAAGACCGGGCTCATTACAAAACGCATTTCTGAAACCGTGGCGCTGCGAGCGCGCGATCTCAAGCTGGAATACGTATATCAGGGAATCCAGGACAAGCTCAGCACGTTTCACGAAATCTTGCGTCAGGAAGCGATTACCCGGAGAAAGCGGCTTTCGTTGGCGACGACGTGATCGATTCTCCAGTGATGTGGAACTGCGGGTTTGCCATTGCCGTGGCCAATGCTCGTGATGAAGTGAAGCACGATGCTCACTACGTGACAAAACACTCCGGCGGCGATGGCGCGTTGCGCGATGCTATCGAATTTATCCTGAAGGCGCAGGGAAAGTGGAAGAAGGTGCTTGCCAGTTACATCGGGGAGAGAAGTCCGGCAGGGCGAGACATCAGTAGTTAGCAACTACTTTCTACCTTTAGTTTCTAGCTTTTAGTAACAGACTTGCTGGAGAACGTAAGAATCTTGACACTAGTCACGGGCAACTGCTTTATGCATCGTACCGGCGAAAACGTAATTCGTATCGAGGCGCAGGCCCTCAAGGACCTTGCCGATCGCATTGCGGGCCCGATGTCTGTTGCCTTCAACTGCGGGGTTGAATTGCTCTGCGCCTGCGCCGGACGCGTGGTCGTCACGGGAATGGGCAAGAGTGGTCTAATTGCCCGGAAGATTGCTGCGACGCTCAGTTCCACCGGAACTCCATCATTGTTCATGCATCCGGTAGAAGCTTTACATGGCGATCTCGGAATGCTGGCCGAGGGTGATGTCGTCGTGGCGCTTTCTGCCAGTGGAGAGACGGAAGAGATTCTGCAGCTGCTGGCGACCATCAAGCGCTTGCGAATTCCTCTCATCGCGATCACGTGCGATGAAGAGATTAGCGTGGCGCGGGTGCCCGCGCCGGCGAAAGCTTCCCCGATGAAGAGGGTCTCAACTCTCGCGGGTGCAGCGGACATCTCGCTGAGCTGCGCGGTCGCACAAGAGGCCTGCACGCTTGGCCTGGCGCCGACCGCATCGACCACCGCAATGCTCGCCCTTGGGGACGCGTTGGCGGTTGCGCTGGCGGAGAAAAAAGGATTCAAAGAAGAAGACTTTGCCAGCCTGCATCCCGGAGGCAAGCTGGGCAAGCGCCTGGCGCGGGTTGAGAGCCTCATGCACACGGGCGAGGCCGTTCCGCGCGTAAGCCCGCAGACCAGGATGCCGGACGTGATCTACGAAATGTCACGCAAGAAGCTTGGCGTGACCACCGTCGTTGAGGGCGAGAGACTGGTCGGCGTCATCAGCGACGGCGATTTGCGTCGGCTGCTCGAACATCGTGGCAAAGACACGCTGGATCTGACCGCCGGCGATTGCATGACTCGAGATCCGAAGACCATCTCTGCGAATGAGTTTGCGGCAACTGCCCTCGCCATCATGGAGGAAAAGAAGATTACTTCGTTGGTTGTCGTTGATGAAAGCCGCAAGCTCGAAGGCATCGTCCATCTGCATGATTTGTGGGGAACGGAGATGGTGTGAGCAAAATCAGCTCTCGGCTTTAGGTTCTAGCTCAACGTGCCTCAGCCTAGAGCCTAAAGACTAGGGCCCTCTATGACCTGGCAAATCTGGTTGTTCTTCGTTCTGACCGAGGCTGTCCTCAGCATGACTCCGGGGCCGGCGGTGCTTTTCGTTTTGTCGCAAGCGATCCGGCGAGGGGCAGGGAAGTCGGTCTGGGGGAGTTGGGGAATCCTCAGCGCCAACGCAATGTATTTCGCTCTGTCTGCGACCAGCCTGGGTGCGGTCATCATCGCCTCCTACAAGCTCTTCTTTCTGATCAAGTGGATCGGCGCGGCTTATCTGGTCTATCTGGGCCTGTCCAGCTTCTTTGGAAAAACGCCTGTGATGTCACTGCCCGCCGCGAACGGCGACTCGCGCAGTGGCCCGCGCATTCTCCGCGATGGATTTTTTCTGCAGGCTGCGAACCCTAAGGCCCTGCTATTTTTCACAGCGATTCTGCCGCAATTCATCGATGCGCGACATAACGTTGTGTTCCAGGTTCTGGTGTTGGGAGTTAGTTCGATCCTCGTCGAGTTCGCGATCCTCTTTGCCTACGGCGAGCTTGCTGGACGCGCAGCCGCAGCGGCCCAAAATCCGCGATTCGAAAAGGTTACCAACCGAGTGGCGGGATCGCTATTGATTGGGGCAGGGATTGGACTAGCCAGACTTCGGCGAGCGTAGGCGTGCCGATATGAATCCCGGGAAAGCTGGAAGTGGATGTGATTTTAGCTTCCCGCTGCGAATCCGCCCAGATGGGCGTAAGTCACGCGGAGGTATTTGCGAGGGTTAACCGGGATGTCGTGGATGCGAACTTCGTAGTGCAGGTGCGGACCCGTGCTGCGGCCGCTGTCGCCAACGAAGCCGATCGTGTCGCCGCGATGAATGCGCTGGCCGGGGAACACCGCGAATGCCTTGAGGTGACCGTAGCGGGTGCTGATTCCGTGGCCGTGGTCGACAATAACGGCGCGTCCGTAGCCGCCCATAAAATCGGCAAATTCAACTACGCCATCAGCGGGCGCAATCACGGCCTGCCCGAATACAGCTCCGATATCAATTCCGGAGTGAAAAGCGCCTTCACCATTAAACGGATCGATGCGCTCGCCGAAAGAACCGGTGACCTGCCCTTCGACAGGCCAAAGGCTGGGCGCCGAATTAGCGCGCATCCAGTCGGCCGTGGTCACGTTGCGCGTCAAGCCCAGAGAGAGGCCGACCGTGGTTGCGCCGCTCAGTGCAGCGTCTTTTAGCGTATAAAGCCGGTCGAGAGATGAGCTGACTTGCGGGTCTTCGATCTTGTCAGAAGCCGCAGCCTGGATAAGCACGGGGTCAGGTTTCAGCCCGTAAAGCGATGATACTTCGCTGGCCAGCGAACCCAACGAAGCAACTTGCATGTCACGCTCTTTGGCCACCTGCTCCAAATGCGAGTAGCGATTCTTCAAATCTTCGCGCTCTGCCCTGAGTTGGTTATAGCTGGATACTTTCAAAAGCATGCGCACGTACGAAGTTGCCAAGCCGGTAAGGCCGAGTATGCCAATTACGGCGCCGACGACCAGAACATACAAATAGCGCGTAGGAATAGGAATTTTGCGCAGCTGGCCATCTTTGCCGCGGGAAACAAACAGAATGTAAAAACGCTTGGGCAACAAATTCCCTTTCTTCGCTTCGTGAGCCGCGTCAAGTTCGACGCTTGCTCAAAATTGCCTGAAAACCCAGTCTGGTTCTCACTCGCGTTTCCCCTTTTGGGACAGGGCCCAAACGCGTTTCCCAGCCAGGAACCAGCAAAAGCTCAATGCCGCGAACTCGCTATCTCAAGCAGCTGCAGCACTTAGCTCGACCAGAGGTGTTAAGAAGGTTGCGAGGCAACGGTAACAAAGCCGAGTTCCCATGTCAATGGAAGCCAAGGACATTTCTCGTTACCAAGGCCACGTAACTGTAGTTGTCCTGTCGGCCAAAACTACGGTTGCGTAGACGAGTGACTAGAGTACCCATATACGGCAGATCGGCTAAGAGCCCGTCAGCCGCCGGGTTTGTCGATTCTAGATGTCAGGCGATCAGCGTCAGTTGCCCTCCAGAGAGCTCTGGAGTGGCTGAAAAAGTTTACGCGATTCCAGCAGATCTGGCGCAAATTATCCGTTCTCGTTGCCGGCGCGTTTCCAGGAAACAAGCTCTCCTATGGTCGATCCCGTGCTCGAGGCCGGGTGCTTGTAAGATTCGACTTCTGACCGCGAAGCCTCTTCGCCGGCGGCCCGAATACTGAGCCCAACCTTCTTTTCTTCCGGGGCCATCTTGATGATCTTGAAGTCGTTCTCCTGGCCAGGCTCGAGATGGAGCGGTTGGCCATTTCCGTCGACTGCTTCGGATTTGTGGCACAGTCCTTCGACGCCCTCCGCAATCTCGACGAAAGCGCCAAAAGTGGCAACCCGCAGCACCTTTCCGTGAACGATGTCGCCCACGCGGTGCGATTGGAAGAACGATTCCCAGACGTCGGGCTGGAGCTGCTTGACCCCGAGTGATAAGCGCCGTTTTTCTGAATCGATGGCGAGCACGACAGCTTTGACACGGTCGCCCTTTTTCAGGACTTCGGAAGGGTGCTTCACGCGCTTGGTCCAGCTCAAGTTACTGACGTGAACAAGGCCGTCGATGCCTTCTTCGATCTCGATGAATGCGCCGAAGTCGGTCAGATTGCGCACACGGCCTTCGACGGAAGCTCCTACAGGATATTTTTCCGCAAGGGAATCCCAGGGATTCGAAGCCAGCTGGCGCATGCCAAGAGAAATCCGCCGCTCGGTGGGATTTACGTTCAGCACCACGCACTCGACCTGATCGTTAATATTTACCAGCTTCGACGGATGCTTCATCCGTTTCGACCATGTCATCTCGCTGACGTGAACCAGACCCTCGATGCCTTGTTCGAGCTCGACGAAGGCGCCGTAGTCGGTAACGCTGATCACCCGGCCGTGGACGTGGGCTCCGACCGGATAGCGGTGCTCGGCGTCCAGCCATGGATCCGGAGTGAGCTGCTTAAAGCCCAGCGAAACCCGCTGTTTGTCGTTATCAAACTTGAGGACCTTTACCTGGATTTGGTCGCCAACGTTCACAAGATCGCGAGGATGAGTGAGCCGGCCCCAGGACATGTCGGTAATGTGCAGCAGGCCGTCGATTCCGCCGAGGTCAACGAATGCGCCGTAGTCAGTAAGATTTTTGACCACGCCGGTCAGCACCGAGCCTTCCTGCAGGTGATCGAGCAGCTTTGAACGCTTTTCGTTTTGCTCCTGTTCCAGGAGTTGCTTGCGCGACACCACCACATTGCCGCGTTTTTTGTTCAGCTTCACGATGGCGACGTCAAAGCTCTGTCCTTTTAATCCATCGAGGTTGCGCACCGGCCGCAGGTCAATCTGCGATCCGGGTAAGAACGCGTGAGCACCGAAAATGTCAACGGTTACGCCACCCTTGGTGCGTTCGATCACGACCGCTCGAATGGGATGGTTTTCAGTGTGTGCCTTCTCGATCTCCTCCCACGCGCGCAACTTTTGCGCTTTCTGGAAAGATAGCTTTACGTAGCCTTCCTCGGTTTCGCCCTTGTCGCGAATAACATCGATGGAATCGCCGGGCTGAAACTTCGGCTTGCCCTCGTGGTCCATGACCTCAGCAATCGGCAACATGCCCTCGGACTTGGCGCCGATATCCACAAACACGTGGGTCGACGTGAGCTTCAGCACGGTGCCTTTGATCACATGATCTTCACCGGTGGTCTCTTCAGCTTCGGTGGTAAAGCTCTCAAGGGCGGAAGCGAAATCCTCGGTGCCGGCGGCTGGCCTGGAATCCTCCGGCTGGGCTTGCTGGCTAGCCGGATGCGGCTCAGGCTGGGTTTCAGTCGTCGGTTGTTCGGTCAGGGTTGTGGTTGAAGAGTCGGAAAAGGAAGCGTTGTTATCGTCGAACAAGTTCGTTGCCTCTCAGGTTTCAGAGGACGCGGGCTGGTTACTAAACAGCTGGTGTGAGTCTTGTAAGTAAACCCAGTTTATGTTGAGCCCACCCTGGCGGATGAACTTACCCAGCGGCCGTAAAGATCGAACCCGTATCCAAAGGGAACTCTTCGACTATAGCAACGCGCCAGAAAAGGTGTCAAACGTTAAGAATGAGAATTAACAAAGGCGTTGATTTGGGATTTTGTAATTTTGTAATCGGGTAATTTGGTAATTGGCGGCCAGTGCATAGCCTCCGCAATCCAGAACACTACTTTCACTGAGTTGCCCGATTACGAAATTACAAAATCTACCAAATTCTGCAACCTCGCCGCCCGAACAACCAGAGGCTTCTTCTGCTACTCTCGCTGCCATGGATTATTTGTGGACGCCTTGGCGATACGCGTACATCACCGCGGCAACCAGAATTGACAAGACCGACGCATGCATTCTCTGCACGCTTCCTAAGCTTCCCGATGCGGAAGCTAAGATCGTTCACCGAGGCAGAGAATGCTACGTCGTCCTAAACAGTTTTCCCTATACCTCAGGACATGTCATGGTCGTACCGTTTGCGCATGTTGATGAATTGCAGAAGCTGCCTGAGCCTGCTGCGGGCGAAATGATGGCGTTGTGTCAAAAAATGGAATCCGTCTTGCGCCAGGTCTACTCACCGGATGGAATTAACATAGGCATGAATATTGGCCGCGCGGCTGGGGCGGGCATTGCTGCCCACGTCCACATGCATGTGCTGCCTCGTTGGGTCGGCGACACGAATTTCATGACGGCAACTGCAGAGAGCCGGGTGCTGCCTGAGGCGCTGGAGACCACGTACGAGCGGATTCGGGGCGCCATGTAGCAATGACGAGCTCCTACGCAAGAATAGTCAAGCGCGGCTGATTCGTCCTTATCTCACTGACAATCGTTCGGTACTATTCCGCAGCTGATGCAAATCCAGGATTTCGCGCGGGAGTATGAAAGCAAGATCGACGATGATTTGCTCCGGCTTGCTGTCGACTTGGAACGTGGCGGGCGTACCTCACGCGGAGGCGTTGTGAGCGTAATCACAGCCAGCCAACCATCCATTCAATATGATTGCAATTGTCGGGAGCAACGGCCTGAGTTTGGGAGGCCGAAGTGGAGACCGCTGTCCAGCGCGCGCCTGTTTTGAGCCGGCAAGAAAAACCTGAAAATCCCTTGCCGGCTACGGCCACAATTCTGCCTACGCTTTTCGGCGAGGGCTATGGCGTCTACGCGCCTCAAAGAAGCAGATTCCTGCTGTCGTTTGTGACACACCTGCTGATCATCGTTCTAATAGCTCTGTCAGCGCGCTTCGCCGCTGTGCATCGCAGGCAGATTCAGCGGCAAATGATGGCCCTGGTCACGGACGTTAGTCCCTATATCCTGCCTCCATCGCCTTCGAGGGCCGGCGGAGGCGGCGGTGGTGGCGATCGCTCCAAGCTGGCGGCGTCGAAGGGCGCGCTGCCAAAACTTTCGCAGGAACAGATCACGCCTCCAGCGATCGTCGTACGCAATGAAGCTCCCAAGCTACCTATTTCGCCGACCGTGGTGGTTCCGCCTCAGCTGAAGCTGCCGCAACTGGGCCCGATAGGTGATTTGATGGCGGTCCTCGGGCCGCCTTCCAACGGCCTCGGCTCAGGAAGCGGCATTGGCTCGGGCAGCGGCGGAGGCATTGGCTCAGGGCGCGGGCCGGGTGTGGGGCCAGGTTCAGGTGGCGGCATTGGAGGCGGGGTGTATCGGGTCGGCAGCGGCGTGAGCCCTCCGCGTGTTATTTATTCGCCCGACCCGGAATTCTCGGAAGACGCCCGTAAGGCAAAATATCAGGGCACGGTGGTTTTGACCGTCGTGGTCGGGCCGGATGGCCGGACTCATGACATTCGCGTCGCGCGTTCCCTAGGACTGGGGCTGGATGAGAAGGCCATTGACGCCATTCAGAAGTGGAAATTCGAGCCTGGGCGCAAGGACGGAATCGCCGTTGCGGTGTTGGTGAATGTCGAGGTAAATTTCCGGCTGTATTAGAACCGCTCCGCCGAATTCCTGAGACGCGCGCTCCTGAGGGTTCACTGCGTAGTAGGCTGATGCCTGCGCAATTGGATGTCGATCCCAACCATCGGCCCGTAAACGTTAATGCCATAGTTCCGAACGCCCCAGCTCGGATTCTGAGCTGTCGGCGTGTGCTCGGATAAGTCTAGATTTGAAATGTGCATGAAGTTCAGCCCGGCCGAAATCGCATAGCGAGAATTGAAGTTATATCGCACCCCGCTGCCCATGTTCACAGTAAACGTGAGGTCTTGTCCCTGCGCATAAGGCACTCCCAGAGGTCCCTTAGCATCAATTCTCCCGACGCCCAGGCGGATATCAAAGTAGGGTGCAATCTTTCCCCTGCGCGGGATAAAATTACGCCGAATTCCCATGAGATACGCGAAATAACGGTTCTCAGGTCCTCTCGCCACCCCGGTAACCGAACCGGTGAACGTAAGATCGAAATTTCCGCGCAAAATCGAAGGACCCCATGGGCCGCCGAGATGCCATCGGAGAGAAGCGAAGATGGGCACCAGCGTGTATTTCAGCGGATATGTGTTGTAGTTATCACCCACGAAAACGTCCAAAGGAAAGGGGATATTGATGGGATGCCATCCTCCTTCCAACGAAAATTCCAGCTTGTTTCTGTAATAGACGCCCCGATTGAAATTAGCCGGTTTCACGCTCGCTGATCGTTCATACGACGGTTGATATCCTGAGTCCTTTTCAGGAACGCTCCGCCGCGTTGATGCTGAGTCGCCGTGTGGTTCGTCGGAGGCTGCAGACGCTTCCGCTGTTAACGCGCCAGGAAATTCTGACGCCGCGCATGGATCAGAATTCAATCGGGGGAGAAACGAGTAGTTCGCAACCTTAGCTGAATCACAGGGGGACAGTGAAAGCTGGGCCACCGCGTAAACTCTCAGGACCACTGTGATTAAGAAACAGCGTAGGAGAAATCCCATACGGGCAAGATCGAGTTGGATTCAACGGCCCGGCTTTAGGATGGGACTGCATGTAAGTAGGTTGTCAGGAGTAGTAGCTGTCAGGGAAGATTCTGCCGCTACCTACAGCCCAGAACCGGCATGGTGGCAAACGCGATAACGGAGTGTTTCCTCCTTCACGCAAGTAACGCCGTTTTGCAGAAACCTGATCCCGCATTATCGCCGTGCGGATGACGCTTTGCCTTCGGTGCCGGTTGCGGCTGGCATGGTGGTCACACGCGCGCCCTGACTGCCGCCCTGAGCTGCCCCTTGCGCCTGGGCAGCAGGCTGAGTTGGAGTGAGGCCCAGCGTTTTGCGCACCTCGGCTTCGAGCTTGGTGGTTACTTCCTTGTTGTCTTTCAAGAACTGGCGGGCATTTTCGCGGCCTTGTCCGATGCGCTCGCCCTTGTAGCTAAACCAGGAGCCGGACTTCTCAAGGATGTTCTGATTCACCGCCAGGTCGAGCAGATCGCCTTCTCGCGAAATGCCCTCGCCATACATAATATCGAATTCCGATTCGCGGAAGGGCGCGGCGACTTTGTTCTTGACGACCTTGACCTTGGTGCGCGAGCCGACTACGACATCGCCTTCTTTGATGGCAGCGATGCGGCGAATATCGATGCGAACCGAGGCGTAGAACTTGAGCGCGCGGCCGCCGGTGGTAGTTTCCGGATTACCGAACATCACGCCGATTTTTTCGCGGATCTGATTGATGAAGATCAGGCAAGTGCGCGACTTGGAGACGATGCCGGTGAGCTTGCGAAGCGCTTGCGACATCAGCCGCGCCTGCAAGCCCATGTGGCTGTCGCCCATTTCGCCGTCGAGTTCGGCTTTCGGAACCAGGGCAGCGACGGAATCAACGACGAGCACGTCGATCGCGCCGGAACGCACCAGATGCTCGGCAATTTCGAGCGCCTGCTCGCCGTAATCCGGCTGCGAGACCAGCAGGTTGTCGACGTCAACACCTAATTTCTTGGCGTAACCGGGATCGAGCGCATGCTCAGCGTCGATAAAGGCCGCCATACCGCCTTGCGCCTGCGCCGATGCGACGACTTGCAAAGCTATTGTTGTCTTGCCGGAAGATTCAGGGCCGAAGACTTCCACGACCCGGCCGCGAGGAAAACCGCCGACACCCAAAGCGGCGTCAAAGGAAAGCGCGCCGGTGGGGATCACGGAAATGGGGACTATGGCTTCTTTCGATCCCAATCGCATGATCGAACCTTTGCCAAACTGCTTTTCGATTTGCGTAAATGCCAGATCTATCGCCCGGTTCCGCTCGTCGGCCATGAGTGCTTCTCCTGTGCAGGCGGGCGCTCCGCCCGCCAAATAAATAGATTGAAACTGGCTGGAGTATATCGCGTACGCGAAGCGAATAAAAGGCGAATCTAAAAAAATCAGTGGAAATGTTCCCGAAAATGAACGGATGAAAGCCTTCCGCTGCTGCTTTTCACCGCAAGCCTGCTTCAGGGCGCCCATCTCTCGCCGCCTCGGCGAGCTCTGCGGTTTGAACCGTTGCGAACCTTTGAACCGCAGAGGACACAGAGTGCACGGAGAAACCGTGCTACAATGGCGGCTCTTAACGGATTTCTCCTAAGTACCAGGCTCCCCAAAACCAGCAACCGGACGCATAGTGGCGCAACCTCCCAAATCCATTACTTACGCCGACGCGGGCGTCAATATCGATCAGGCCAACCGCACCAAGCAGCGGATCAAATACCTCGCGCATAAGACCTTCACCAAGGGCGTGCTCAGCGAGATCGGTGGATTTGGCGGGTTGTTCGCGGTCGACCGAACGAAATATCTTGATCCGATACTTGTGTCGAGCGTCGATGGCGTCGGCACGAAATTAAAGCTCGCGTTCGAGATGAATGTTCACCACACCGTGGGCGCTGATCTTGTCAATCATTGCGTGAACGACATTGCGGTGCAGGGCGCCGCGCCGATTTTTTTCATGGACTATCTCGCTGTTGGAAAGCTTGAGCCGGGTATTGCGGAAAAAATCATCGAAGGCCTCGCCGAAGCCTGCAAGCACAACGGCTGCGCGCTGATCGGGGGCGAGACCGCGGAGATGCCGGGTTTCTATCCCGAGGGCGAATACGATCTCGCAGGATTCATTGTGGGCGTGGTCGAGCGCGAAAAAATTGTTACCGGCAAAACCGTCGAGCCCGGCGACATCATCATCGGCCTGCCTTCAACCGGCCTGCACACCAACGGCTATTCGCTTGCGCGCAAGTTGCTGTTTGAAGTCGCGAAGTATGAGCCGGAAACCTACGTCAACGAGATCAAGGGCAAAGTCGGCAACGAACTGATGCAGACTCACCGCAGCTATTGGGCGATCATCAAGAAGTTGCTCACCGCCGAGTGCGTTTCCGCCATGGCCCACATCACCGGCGGAGGCATCACCGAAAATCTTCCTCGCGTTCTGCCGCGCGGCACGGCCGCGGTGATCGAGTTCGGATCGTGGCCAGTGCTGCCCATCTTCACTCACCTGCAAGCGCTCGGAAGTGTTCCGCAAGACGAGATGCTGCGCACCTTCAACATGGGAGTCGGGATGCTGCTCGTGGTTCCGGCCAAGAAGTTCAAGAAAGCCGAAACCGTGCTCGATCGTGCCGGCGAAAAATACTACACCGTGGGGCGGATTGTGAAGGGCGAGCGCAAAGTGAGTTACAGCTAGGCCCAGTTCGCCAAAACCGGGAGAAGTGGCGCACCCGATCTTTCTCGCATGACTGGCGATGACGTCAAAATATCATATTGACATCACTATACCCCGAGCATAGAATCAAACTATGACACGAGCAGCATTTACCCTTCGAATTGACGCCGAGGAGCGTAACGCATTGAAAAACCTCAGCAAAGTCGAGGGGCGTCCTATCAATCAGCTATTGAATGAGGCCATCAAAGCCTATTTGCGGCTAAAAGGGCGGCGGGAGCGCAGCCTTGAAGCCACGCTGAAGAGCCTCGAAGGCTACCGCAAGAAAGATCCCGAGTACAAGCGAGCCATCGCAGCCTTCGTGGATGCCGAAGCGTCGGTGAAGGATCCTCTCGAAGGCGAGCCATTCGAGGAAAACGAGCCCTCCGCAGCACAAGCTGGACCTGTAGAAAGCAGCATTCGAGAGGTCCTGGGTGGCTGATTGGGACGAGGATAGTCCCGAACTTCGGCACAACCTGACGAACGTGCTCGAAGAGATTGCGCGGCAATCTTCCGAGCGCCCGACCCCAACCAAAGAATTAGCGCGAAGCTGGCAGCGCTCGTTCATGAAAGGGCTCAAGGCAGAGCCGAGATATGTCGGCGCATTCCGCGGCGAGCCCGGCCTGGAACGCACCGGCGTGAAGATCGGCCGCTACTACGGCGTTCGTGCTGCGAAGGTAGCAGGTGAGTTGGCGAGATTTGAACGCACATTGCAACGCGCAGTGGCGAGGTTGGATGCGGCTCTGCCGGTCGGGAAAAAGCTGAGCGCCGATGCTGCTGCCGCCGTGATCGATCTGTGCGGGTGGGCGCATGCGGAGTGGATACGAATCCATCCGTTTGCAAACGGCAACGGACGCACCGCGAGGCTGTGGGCAAATTTTCTGGCGCTGCGATACGGGCTTCCTCCGTTTGTGCGCCTGCGTCCCCGGCCCGACGATGGTTACGGCGATGCCGGAGCCAGTGCTATGCAAGGAGACTGGAAGCCGACAACGCTGGTCTTTCGAAAGCTGCTTGACCGTTTTCTTGAGTCGGGTTGATGAACAAGGCGCAATCGAATAGCGGATCAAATGCCGCCGGACTCTGCTCTGAGTGCAGGCACATGCGCCTGATAAGGTCCGATCGAGGAAGCACATTCTGCCTTTGCCAGCGATCGCTGACTGACCCCTCTTTTCCAAAATATCCACGATTGCCGGTGGCGGAGTGCAGGGGATTCGAGCGCCTGCCGGACGATCCGCGTCCTGGGCATCACAAAAAGCCGTGACCTGGGAGAATAGCTGACTATGGTCGTTACTGATGCGCGCTGGTGAAGCGCACTAGTGCATCGAGTTTCTTGCCGGCGGCGCCGGAGTCTATGGATTGTGCGGCCAGGTCCGCCGCTGCTCTCAGATGGTCCGACTTATTGGCCGCTACCAGCGCCGCCGCCGAATTCATGAGAACGACATCGCGCCTGGATGATTTCTCTCCGGCTAAAATCCGGCGCACAATGGCGGCGTTTTCGGCCGCATTTCCACCGGAAATTTGCTCCAGGGAAGCGCGTCGTAATCCGAATTCCTCTGGATCAACCTCGTAAGATCGCACGGTGCCTTCGTGCACCTCCGCGACTCTGGTCGGCCCGGTAACCGTAATTTCATCGAGGCCGTCGAGCCCATGTACGACGAAAGCGCGATGCGTTCCAAGCATGCTGAGCGCTTCCGCCACCTTGTCTACCAAATCGAGCGAATACACCCCGATCACCTGCGCGGAAGCGCCCGCAGGATTGGTCAAGGGTCCCAGCAAATTGAAAACCGTGCGCAGGCGCGTCTCGCGGCGGGCGGGCTGAACGTATTTGGCAGCGGAATGGATCGCCGGGGCAAACAGGAAGGCGATTCCGACTTCCTCAAGGCATTGGCCGATGCGCTCAGGGGAAAGCTGAATGTTGACCCCGAGCGCCTCCATGACGTCGGCGGCGCCACACTTCGCAGAGATTCCCTGCGCATCAACCTTCGGAGTGGAGCTGCGGTTGCCATGTTTGGCGACACGGACTCCGGCGCCGGCAACCACGAAGGCGGTGACGGTAGAAATGTTGAATGTGCCGGCCGCATCGCCGCCAGTTCCACAAGTGTCCACCAGCGACTCCCGGCCTGTGCCGCTGGCGTCGAGCACCGAGTGGTTGCGCACAGGAATCGGAGTAGCCGCAGCGCGGATCGCCTCCGCAAAACCAACGATTTCCTCGACGGTCTCGCCTTTCATGTGCAGACCGACCAGGAGTGCCGCGATCTGTGCATCGGTACATTTACCGGAAAGCACCTCGCCCATGACCGCGCGGGCCTCTTCGCGCGACAGCGATTCGCGATGGGTCACAATGCGATGTAGCGCTTCCAGGATCATTCGGTGTTCCAGCAGTATCAGAAAGTCAAGGAGGTAAGCAAGTGGAAGGTGTTTCGGCTGCCGGCTCGGGTTTAAATTGTGGCTCTATGACGACCAATATTGGTATTTGTGTCCATAGGCGAGGAGAGTCTTTTCGAAAAATCTCCACGAGCAGGAAGCAACGACAAAAGCAGCGCATACCCCGAGCACGCCTCCAATTGCCCAATTTTGCCCAGTCGACAAACTGGTGTGCATCTCAAGCACTCGTCGCGCCGCCTGAATCAAGATTGAGTGTACGAGGTAGGTGCAATAGGCGACTGTGCCCAGTCGCATGAGGCAGGGATTTCGCAAAAGGCGCTCCGCGATGGAGGTTCCGCAGACTACAGAGAGCAGAATGCAGGTATAAAACAATGCCAGGCACGAGAGCCCCCAGGTGGACATCGGGGGAGAGTATTGGTCCCACGCCCAATACGTCAAATATGCGATCCCTAGGAAACAAATCCCGGATAGCAGATTCAAAAGCCATAGCCGCGTGGAAATCCAACTGCGGAAAGAGGGGTTGCGCACGAGCAACGCCGCAAGTACTCCCAATGACAAAGCGTCGGCGCGACAAGGCATGAGAACGTAACAAGCAAATTCGCCGTGAGCAATGAGACGGGGAAAAACCGCCCTCAGAATGGGTGTAAAAACTATGACACCGACAATCACCGCATATAACGTGCTGGTTCGGAGCCTTCGAATAATGATGGGGACAGTCAGATAAAACTGCTCCTCCACTGCTAGAGACCAGGTCGGCGCGGTAGTCATAGGCCCAAACCAGCCCAGTGTGACCATCCAGAAGTTCTGTGTGAACGTGAAGAAGGACAACCACGGCAGTTGCAGGTGCGAGGTTTCGCCGAAAGCCCCCTTCAGTGATGAGGTCGGCAGATGCCGCCCAAGATAGACCGCCATGAATACGAAATAAACCGGCAGAATGCGGAATGCGCGGCGGATGTAAAACGTCTGAAAATAGCGGGGCGAGCAACGGGCATCCAGCAGGATCCCCCCAATCAGGAAACCGGAGAGCACGAAGAACAGGTCTACCCCACTCCAGGTCAGCCGCAACGGTTCCAGGACGCGCGTCCAAACAGGCGAGTTGGTGGGTGTGCCGGCGATTGAGTGACGCAATAAAACCATGAGAATGGCGATGCCGCGAAGACCATCGAGTGCAGGAATCCTTTCTGCGGGTCGGGCAATGACCTTACGCACTGGATTTTTCCAGGCGATCTGAGGGGTCAGCGCGATTGGTCCGGAAAAAGCAGTGGGCGCCGAGGTCATGGTTGCGAGGATTTTAAGCAGTTTCAGCTTTTGCAGCTGATCTGAAAAGTGGCATGCCGGATGCCGCTATCAAATATGAGGCGGTATTCTCCCAGTTCCCGCTTGATACGTCGGCACGGGCGGAAGGTGATACAGACGGATGGTTGTGCCTACCCGCTTTAGGGGAGAGTAGCGGTCCAACCACGCGAAAGCGCCGGGAGGGTAGCTCTCATGCATTACGCTCCCTTCGCGAACAGCACGTACACTGACAGCAATCCAGCCCGATGATGCCTGGAACGGTTTCAATACTTCAAATGGCGGAAGTCCCAGCCGTGAGAGATCGGCGCTGCTCCACACTGCGAGGCTTACATGGTCGGCCTGTTGCCGGTGCAGTTCATCAGCCAGCGCGAGGAGGTCTTGCCCGCAGTCAAGATCACAGCCGGTTACGGCGATGCGACTGGGATCTTTTCCGGCCAGCTCGTTGAAATAGGCAATTGAGTCTGCCCGCGGGCGGAGCGCTGCTGTACATTGCCAAGCGAGAAGACATCCCGCGAGGGTTCGTGCGGGTAAGCGCCAGCGATGGGGACCACTCCACAAGTAATTTGCTCCGCAGCCGGCAACAATGGCCAATAGAGGGAATATGATGAGCACATGGCGAAGACCATAATTCGTATTCACGCCGGTGGTCAGGCCCAGGATGGTCATTATTACGACGACGGGTACGAGGGACTTCCAATTTAAGTGTTTACGTTGCCGATAAAGCGACACAGAACCAATTGTAGCCAGAATCAAAAAGGCCAGAGGAGTCTTGAAAAGAATTTCAGCCAGAAAGAAGTACCACCAACCGCCGTTCCTGTGTTTTTCAAACAGATACGCAGGGGGTGCGCTTTTATTCAGGACCCAAGCCTCAGACAGACCTTTCACAAAAGAAGGGGCCGGAATCATCCAATCCGACTGGATCATCGACCGGGCAATGCTCCGTAAAGGAGCGGGGAAATGCTGCAATGTCGGCATGTTAGCTGGAGTTAAATGAAAAACCGCGTCGACGCGGCCCACCGAAAACCTGTACCCGGCCCAGATTATGAGTAGAGAGAGTAATGCGATCAGCGCCAGCTTCCGGCCGTGTTTCTGGCTGGTGGATTCATGGCGGGAGTCTTGCACGAGAGTTCTATAGACCACGATCATTCCGGCTCCCGCCGGTATATATAGAAGCGAAGTAAATTTCGTCAGAATCGCGAGGCCGAAGAGCATTGCCAATGCCGTGCTGTTTTTCCAGGCAGGATCATCCAGCCATTCGGCAAACAGGAAAAATGTCGCGATCTGGATACAAGCTGCCGGCATATCTGTGTAGGCCAGGCTCGAGAAGGCCAGCATTATGGGAAGTGTGAGGAGCAGAGCTACTGCGCCAAGAGCCGTCAACTCGTCGAAACGACGCCGGGTCCAGAGAAAAACTGCGCAGATCAGAATGGCCAAAAATGGCAAGATACCTTCACGTGCGAGTGATAGATTTCGGAGATAACTGCCCTGGTTTAAAACCGAATTTCCCACGCCCCAAAAGTCGGGGTTCTGCGCAAAAACTTCTTTTAAACGTGCACCACTCAGGAAAAGAGGAGCCGCCATTGCGAGGCGCGATATTGGCGGATGTAAAGGATCTAAACTGTAAGTGTGGAGTTGCAGCCACTCCATGCCAGCGGCAACATGCGCGGGTTCGTCGAAGCCTTGTGGCCGGCTACGGTCCTCGGTCAAAATCCGAACTACTGCCAGCAACACGATGAGCGCGATGACCAGGCGCACCGCGGCGATGGTCGAGATGTTTGGCACTCGCGATTTTTTTACAGGGCCTACTGGCTCCGTAATAATCACGGGGCAATACGCTTGAGGTAAGTTTTTAACGCTGGCATAAAACGCCAAATTACCTGCAACCCGATTTCTCCCGCCAGATAGCCCACAAACATAATGCTTAGGTGCCAAGTTGAGGGAATTCTAGCAATCCGCGCATGAAATCAGGCGCAGATTCAGCGCCGGGTACCAACAGATGTACGTAGAGGAACCTCGAATCAGGCAGGTTACTTTGTGCGATTACCGCACCTTACCTGTACTTTTTCCTGAGGTACATGTACCCTCTCGTACTCTGCCCATCGTCCAACCGGCGGAGTAAATAAAAGAGTGTGGGCGTTGGGCGTCCCCGACCAGCTGTCCCCTTTTTGCCGGAGGAGCGAATGCAGATCGGTGTCTATGGAGCGGGGTACCTGGGGACAGTCATTTCCGCCTGTTTGGCAGATTTTGGAACCCCGATCACCTGTTGCCATCCTGACAGCTCCCGAATGGTGGAAATGGCCCAAGGCAAGGTGCCATTCCACGAGAAGAATCTGTCAGAGGTCATCAAGCGCAATGTGCGCTCCGGCCGCCTGGCATACTCGACGGATGTCGAGGCGTTTGCGCGAAAATGCGTGGTAATTTTCCTGGCCGAAGACAGCCCGCAGCACCTCCCCGATTTAGTTGTTCGCATTTCAAGGGCAGTTTCCAAACCACCTGTTCTTTCTATCGTCACGCCGGTGCCGGTTGGGACTGGGGGCGAGCTGGAACAGAAGCTGCATGAAGCGGGATTGAAGGCAGCCATCGTTTCCCAGCCGATGTTTTTCACGGCGGGATGCGCGGTCGAAGACTTCAACTGGCCAGACCGAATTATTCTGGGCACGGGATCCAACGATGCGGTCGGGGCAATAAAACAAATTTTCCATCCTCTCGTCATGCGCGGCGTGCCGGTGATTGTCACCAATCACGCGACTGCGGAGCTGGTGCGCGAATCGGCGACGGCATTCGTGGCAACGAAAATTTCCTTCATTAATGAACTGGCGGGATTGTGCGAGCGCGTAAACGCCGATGCCGTGCATCTTTCGCTGGCGCTCGGGCTCGACAAGAAAATCGGCCCGCGGTGCTTGCAGGCAGGCGCCGCCATGGGCGGGCTGTTCGCGCAGTCGGATATGGACGCCCTTTCGCGGCTGGCGCAGACCAACAATGTCGACCTGAAGATCCTATCGGCTGCGCGCGAAGTCAATCATTCGCTGGCCGAGGGTTTGGCAGAGAAGATTTCTACGTGCCTGCGGTCGCTGCAGAACAAAGACGTAGGCATTCTCGGCCTGGCATTTAAGCCCAACACGAATTCAGTTGCCGGATCGGCCGCGGTCCAATTGGCCCAGGGCTTGGTGGCTCGCGGTGCTCGAGTTCGGGCGTATGATCCGGTGGCGATGCCCGATGCGAAGCTGGAACTGAACGGCACTGTCCACTACTGCGAGTCGCCTTACGCCGTGGCTGAAGGCGCAGAGGCGCTGGTGGTGGGCACTGGCTGGCCGGAGTTCCGCGCGCTTGATTTCGGAAAGATCAAAGCCCTGTTGCGCCGGCCACTGATCGTTGACACGAAGAACATTCTCGACTCCGTTCGCCTGCGCGCGATGGGGTTCGAGTACGTGGGTGTGGGAAGAGTGTAGGCTCCAGGCTCGCCAGCCTTTACGTTTCCACTGTCATTTCTAGCGCGGTAGAACGATTCGCCTGCGGATCGTTGTAAAGCCGAGGAACCCTGTTTTTTGTTTCGCGACTACACGCTTCGCGCCAAATTCTGGGCCCAAGTCGCAAAACCGTGCCAGCCACTGCTCATGCCAATCGGGACCCGCGCTTGCTCGAAAATGATCATCATCAGTCCACCCCAAATTGTGGCGCGATGCACCTTGTGCAATGACCACAGGTCGTACGCGACGAGCAGCAGCAGGAAAGCTATACAGAAAATCGAGTCGAAATACTTGTGAGCGGTGATTACGCTGAAAGGCGGGCGGCCGGTGGGCGCATCCATCATGGCTATGGTTGCAAGCAAGATGAGCCGTTTGTGCGCCGCCGGAGTGGAACGAAAACGATAAGCAAAGAAAATCAACGTCGCGAACACCACCATGTCGCTCATCGGAATGACGTAGAAGGTCTTCGCATCGAAAACAGGCACCGGTGAAACGTCGCGAGCCAGCAACTTACTTGCGACTGAGACGCCCAGAAACACCATCAGGCAGGCCAGGCCAAATCCCGCGAGTCCAAGCTTGCGATGTAAGTCCACGCGTCCGGCGGAAATCAGCGAGACCTGCGTGAACAGCAGAAGAATCCAGCAGGAGAACACCGCGCCATGAATGTGAACGAGCAGGCTGGGCAGGGGCGCGCGGAAGACTCCGGCGAGAAAATAGGTGCGCGCAAAGCCGACGAGCACCGTCAGCAACAGCAAAAGCGCCATTCCGGAAAAGAAATAGTTGTCCGTGCGGCGGCTTACGAGCGGCCTCGCGGCCTGTGGCATGGTGGCGGTTGCCATAGAGTCTCCTGATTTATGTTTTTAAATGGATCGAACCGTGCGAAATGTGGGTGGATTATACAACAGCCGCAGTGATCCAAGGGTTTACCTTCAAACGCGCGCCGCACTGCCGGACAGTTTTATAAGAGATGGAGTGCGCTCGGCTGTCTCGCTTCCGGGATCGTGCCTGACGGTTACGCTCGAAGCCGATATAATCAAGAAATCCGGTGGGAGTAGCTCAACTGGCAGAGCACCGGACTGTGGCTCCGGACGTTGCGGGTTCGATTCCCGTCTCCCACCCCAATTGAGTTGTTCTTATTCGCACGCAGAGTCCCCAAGTCCTCACTAGCTGAATTTTCAGTCGATATGCTCGCCTTCTTCGAAGCTTCCACTTGCAGAGGGTAGAACATCGTGGTCTCCGGCCATCCAGACGTAGAGGGTTGGCAGCAAGAAGACGCTGATCAGCAGCGCGGCAATCAGGCCGCCGACGATCACGATCGCGAATGGCCGTTGGGAATCCGATCCAATCGCATGCGAAAGTGCTGCGGGCAGCAAGCCCAGGGTTGCCACCAGCATTGTCATCATAATCGGCCGAAGACGACCGACCGCCCCTTCGACAGCCGCATCTTCGATTGAATAACGCCGGGCTCGCAGTTGGTTGATGTACTCGAGCATGATCACCCCTGTCTGCACGCATACGCCGAACAGGGCCAAAAAGCCTACGCCGGTTGAGACACTGAAATTCGTGCCCGTGATCAGCAGGGCGAACAGGCCGCCGATTGGCGCGACGGCGATGTTCACCATGATCAGCACCGTCCATTTGAACGAGCGGAACATGGTGTACAGAATGATGAAGATGATGAGAACCGTAATCGGCAAAACGATGAGCAGCCGAGCGCTGGCCCGCTTTTGACTTGCGTATTCTCCTTCCCAATCAATCCGGTAGCCTTGCGGCAATTTGACCTGCTGGCTGATCTTGCTGATCGCTTCTTCGACTGTGCTGCCAAGATCGCGGCCGCGCACGCTGTACTTCACAGCCACATATCTTCGGTTGCCTTCGCGATAAATCTCCGAAGCGCCGTCGACCTCTTGAATTTTGCAGAGCTGCGAAAGCGCGACCCTTTGGCCCCCGGGAGCGAGCAGGCGAATATTTTCGATAGCTTCTTTCGTGTCGCGATATTGGGGAAGGTAACGCAGAACCAAGTCATAGCGTGCCTCGCCCTGCAGGACCTGGGTGACCGCGTTACCACCGACCGCGGTTTGGATGGCATCCTGCACGTCGGCAACATTGATCTGATAGCGCGCCGCGGCATCGCGATCAACAGTGATGTTCAAGTTGGGCTGCCCCAGAACGCGAAGAACCCCAAGGTCCTCCACGCCCTGGATGCCGCGCATAATCTTCATAATCTGCTCGGCTTTATCTTCGAGCACGTGCAAATCATCGCCATAGATTTTGGTGGCCAAGGCGCCCTTGACTCCGCTGACCGCCTCTTCCATGTTGTCTTCGATTGGCTGCGAAAAGCCCCAAATGGCGCCCGGAATTTTGTCGAGCTCGCGATTCATGGCGGCAATGAGCTCATCTTTGTCCTGATGGAAAATAGGCCGCCATTCCTCTTTGGGCTTGAGATCGACAAAGAATTCGGTGTTGAAGAAGCCGGTAGTGTCGGTCCCATCGTCGGGACGTCCGGTCTGGCTTGTGCACTGCGGGACTTCCGGAAAAGAACAGAGAATGTGGCGTGCCCGGTTTGCAACGCGTATGCCTTCATCGGGGCCGGCGCTGGGCGCAAGCACGCCGCGCACCCAGATTGCGCCTTCGTCGAGATGAGGTAGGAATTCGGAACCAATAATTCCGCCGAAAGCGAGAACGTTTCCGATGATGACGAGCACCGCGGCGATGCCGACGGTAAGCCAGCGATGGTCAATAGCCCAGCGCACAGCAAGTCGATACCGGTCCAGCAGCCATTCCATGACCGGATTTCGCCATTCGGTTGCTCCTTTAGCGAACGCAAAACTCGCCAGCACGGGGCAGACGATGATTGAAAAGAACAATGCCCCAAGCAGCGCGAATGCCATAGTCCAGGCCATGGGATGAAAGAGGCGGCCCTCGACTCGCTCCAGCGTGAAGATCGGAAGGAACGCAGTGATGGTGATGATGATGGCGTAAAAAACCGGGCGTTGGACTTCATGCGAGGCATCGCTGATTTTTTCTGCGGGCGTTCTGCCGTTGCTGTTCTTGTGACTTAGCTGCCGGACGATGTTTTCGACCAGGACGATGGCGCCTTCAACGACCACGCCGAAATCCAGCGCGCCGATTGATAAAAGGTTCGCGGGAATATGACTCAGGTCCAGGCAGGCGGCGGCGAACAGGAGCGCGAACGGAATCGTGGCCGCGACGATAACCGCCCCACGCACGTTGCCCAAAAAGAGAAACAGAATAATCGAGACAAGGATCATCCCTTCGGTCAGGTTGTGGAGAACGGTATGCGAAGTAAAGTGGACAAGATCACTGCGATCGATGAAGGGAACGATCTTCACGCCCGGCGGCAGAATGTGATCGTTCAGTTCCTCGACTTCTTTGTGAATGCCCTGCAGCGCAGTGTCGGCGTTCGCGCCTTTGCGCAGCAGGACTATCCCTGACACGACGTCGTCATTGTCGATGATTTTGCCGTCTTCGCGGTGAATCGCGCGCCCAAACTGTCCGAGCCTGATCTTCGGACCTTGCTCGACGACCGCGATGTCGCCGACGTGGATTGGCGTGCCGTTCTTAGTCAGGATGACAGTGCGGGCAATATCTTGTGCACGATCGACGAGACCAACTTCGCGAACGTTGATCTGTTGCATCCCGGCTTGAATGAAACTTCCGCCGGCATTTGCGTTGTTTGCGGAGAGCTGCTGCTCGACTTGCGATAGGCTGAGACCGTAGGCAATGAGCTTATTCGGATCCAGGCGGACTTGATATTCGCGCGTGGGGCCACCGAAGCTGGCGACATCGACCACATCGGGAACCGATTTAAAACTCTTCTCGACGACCCAGTCCTCGATCGATTTCAACTCCATCGGGTCATAAGCGGGATTGGTGCTGTGCAGGGTGAAAAAATAAATCTGACCGACCGGACTCCAGTCGGTGCCCATGACCGGCGTCACACCTGGAGGCAGGGTCACCTGGTTCAGGCGCTCGAGCACGCGCTCGCGGTTCCAGGCGTTGTCCGACCTATCGTCGAAGATCAGCTTTACGTCAGAGAGCCCGAACAACGAGAAAGAACGCAGGTGCACCACCTGCGGAATGCCATTCAATCCGATCTCAATCGGAATCGTGACTTGCTGTTCGATCTGTTCGGCTGAGATTCCTGGCCACTGAGTGATGATGTCGACGTAATTGTCGGCAACATCGGGATACGCCTCAATCGGCAGGTCGTGGAAAGCGACGACGCCCCCCGCAAAAAGCACCAGCGCGAGCGCCAGCACCATCAGCCGGTTGCTTAGGGCGAAGTCGACGAGACGGCGAATCATTTATTGCTCCACCGTGTTCTGCAGTTCCAGCGCATTGGCGACGACCTGATCACCAGGCTTGAGCCCGGAAATGATTTCCTGCTTGTTGTCGGGCAGAATGGCGCCTGCGACAACCTCCTGACGCTTGAAGTGGCCTGAAGCGAGGCCCAGGTAAACCCAGTCACGGTCGTGCATATGGAGGATCGCGGTCGACGGAACCACGCTGCGAGCCACCGGTTGCTTGCCGTAAAACGTGGCGGTCACGAACATTCCGACGCGCATGGAGCCAGAGTTGTGAACTTCGATCCGCACCTTCGCCGTGTGGATGGTTGGATCGAGCACCGGCAGGATGTTATCAATGCGCCCGCGTACGACCTGATTGGGAAAAGCGTTCAGCCGGACATCGGCATATTCGCCGACTTTCACCGCGTCGAGGTCGTTCTCGTAAACGTCGCAAATAATCCAGACATAAGAGACATCGGAGATGGTGAATGGGTTGGGCCCGGAAAGGCCCTGGACGCCGGAGGAATTCGTGACTTGCTGGTCGGTGATAACGCCGGAAATTGGCGCGACCACATCGACGATGCCGGAAGGGTGCTCTTTGTTGATGCCGAGCAGGTGCAACTGTTCGCTGGCGGCGTTCAGGTCGGTTTGTGCGTCGGCTTCTGCAGCTTGTGCCTGCTCAAGAGTCCCTAACGACGCAGCCCCGTGATCATAGAGCGTTTGTTGACGATCGAGCTGGCGCTTCGCTAATCGCTCGTCGTTTTGCGCTTTCACAAACGTCTGGTAAGCGCCGGAGACGTCACTGCTCTGGACCCGCAGCAACACCTGGCCCTTTTTCACAAAATCGCCTAGGCGCGCTTTGATTTCGACGACCCGGCCCGAAGCCAATGAGACCACCGGCACCGCGCGGTTGATGTCGGGTTGCACTATGCCAGTAACATTCAGAGCGGGAACTGCTTTGTGCTCGGTGGTAGTGGCCAGCGGAAATAATTCAGGATGGTCGACTGAAAAGTTGTCGGGGTCGAAATCGGCCTGAATGCCGGCCGCTGGGGGAGCTTCGGCTTTTGGGTCCGGCTTGTCATTGCAGGCGCTGAGGAAAATCAGCAATGTCAGGGCCAGTACCGTGCCAAGCAGGGTTAAGAATTTCTTTTTCATGGGACCACCACCTCCCGGCCGACCGCCATGTTCAATTGCGCAGCGGAGGTCAGGTACGTACCAATGAGATTTGTGTAATTCAACTGAACGGTGCGGTAACCGCTCTCCGCTCCGAGAAAATCGAGCAGCGACGCGCCGCCATGCTGATAGGAAAAAAAGATCGTGTCGCGAACGCGCGTCGCCTGTTGCAGGTATTTCTGCTTGTATGGACGCAGCAGAATCAGATTGCTCTCCACTGTGGCGTAGCCGGAATCCACATCGCTAAGAACCGCAGCCTCGGCAGCATCGCGCAATCTTTCCTGGCGAGTGATGTCCAGCTGTGCCCGCAGTTTTTCCCCCTGGTTGCGGTCAAAAATACGCAAGGGGACACTGATACTCGCGCCCAGGGTGTTTATGCCAAAGGGATTGTTGTTGGAGGAATTGTGCGTGTACCAGGCGCTGAAAGTTGGGTCGGTTGAGCCATTGGCAATCGCCAGCTTGTGATCGGTCTGTGCTTTATCGACTGCTTCGATAGCCGCCTTTAAGTCGGGCCGGGTGTCGATTGCGATTTTTCTGAACTCATCGCGCGGCAAGAGCGAATCGGCGAAATCGTAAGTTCCGGTGACGTCAAACTGCTCAATGGGAGTGCGGTCGTTCAGCATCGCAAGCAGTTGAATCTTTGCGGTGCGCAGATTTACTTCCGCAGTTTGGACATCGGATTCGTATTGCACCCGCTGCAGTTCCAGGCGATCGAGATCGATTTGCGCAATGTCACCGGCATTGAATCGCGTTCGGCTGATGCCCAGCACGTGGTCCCAATAGGCGAGATTATCTTTGGCGAGTTGCAACACGGCCTTCGCTTGCAGCGCTGACACGAATGCGCTGCGCAGATTGAAAAGCAGACTGCGTTCGAGGTCGGCGTGCGTGTACTCAGTGATGACGGTCCCTTTCTTCGCGCTCTCCAGGCGCAGTTCGCGCTTGTGCCGCCTTTCATGCAGATAACTCAGCCCGGGCGACTCGAAGGTCCCCGCGAAAGGGCGCCACTCACCTTTATCAGGAGCGATCTGGGTTCCGTCGAGGGTCAGGTTGAAGGTGGGATTTGGGCGCAGATAGGCAGTGATCTGCTCGGCTTTGGACTCATCGATGTTCAGTTTGTCGGCGAGAAGCGTGGGATTGCTGGCCTCAAGGCGGTCCCGCACGTTCTGCCAAGTTAAAGGCTGCGGCGGGGGCTGCCCCGGAGGCGTTTGCGCCAAACCTGAAGCTGTCCCGAGCCACAGCAGCAATGCGTATGCTGCGCGTCTCATAGTTCCGGATTCCAAAAAATATTGGGATTCAGACCTGCGGCTGCGGCCGCAGTACTGCTAACTAGGCGAGAACAGCGGGAGGAGCGCGGCCGAAGACACGACGTGAAAACCGCGAATCGGGGCAAGCGCGGAAAAAGTTGTCAGCAAAGCGCCAGGTCGATCGGCGAAGCGCAAACAACATGGCGAGGAGCGAGATCCTGAACCAAACAACTTGCGAAATCGGACCGGCATGACTGAGGGCGTTTGTCAGCCGTTTTGTCGTGGAATCTTCAACCGCAAGGACATCGAAGTGGAGATCGTCAGTGATAGATATGGCTGGCAGCAAAAGCGTGAGAACGCAAAGCAGTGCGCCCAGTCCCAACAGGAACTGACGGCGGCCGGTCGCGCGCGCGCGCAGATAGAGGACCAGCGCGCCAGCGGCGATGCCAAACCATAGCAGGTTGAGCAATAACTCCATCAATGAAATAGTCTAGCGCACTGAGAGGTAAATTTTTCGTAAAGGTGAGTACCAGAGTCACCGCGAACAGAAGATGCTCGCGATCAATGGAATTGTGTCATTCGCCCATGGAACACAATCGAGGACGGCCCAAACCGTCCTCGATTGTTCCCCCGAATTAAGGCGTACCGGAAGGCGTCCCGGCCATTTGCCAGGAGAACGCCAGGAATGACGACGCGGTCAGATCAATGGCCGGCTCGACAGTCGGAAATGATTGCACGAAATCCTTGAAAACGGCTTTCGTGTTGTTGAACTGCGAGTAGACGTCCACACCATTAGGCGGACACGCCACCATGCCGGTAAGCGTGCCGTTAGAGGTGACCCCGTTCGGGCCTTCGACTGCAGCGCCCGATAAGAAGGGCGGTCCATTTGGCGGCACCGGCACGAGGTTGGTCACCTGATGTTGCATACAAAGCGGGAATGTCGTTCCATCGTTGACGATCAGCGATGCTCCCCAGGCGTTTCCACCCAGGATGTTGGCCAGCTGACGGTTCGAGTAAACCGCCGGTGAAGTGCTGCTGTTCAACGTGCAACTCGCGCCTAAAGAGACCAGGTAACTGCACTCCGCTGCCATGACCGAGAGGCCGCCGCCATGAGAGGTTGTGTCATAAACGTTCCAGGGGAAGCCAAAGCCGAACGGATCGGACGCGCTCTGTGCGATCGCCTTGTTCAGTTGCTTTACGAGATCAGCAACCAGCGCTGCTTGCGTGGTAGCCAACCCGCTGGGATTGCCAGCAAGCGTTATCGCGCGATAGAGCTCGAAGTGAGCGAGGCCGCTGACGTCATAAAGATTCAACGTGTCCGCAGCATCATTCGGCCCGGTGATGTAGGCATTTGCCCAACTCGCCGCCTGCTGGAGGTAGTACGACGCAGGGTGAAGGTTTATCGGGCAAGTCGTGCCACATGCCTGCAGGGCAAAGTAAAGCTCGGTCGCGCCCAGTTCGAGATCGTCGCGCCACTCAGTCTCGGGATAGAAACTGAAAGGCGCCGCAGTCAACAGATTTCCGCTGGGAGCAGTATTGGCGAGATCGAAAATATGCTCGGCCGATGACAGGCACTGGTTGGCATACGTTGGATTGCTCGTCTGGTACTCATGAAAACACAGGGCAAAATCAGCAGCCAGACGTCCGGCCAGATTCGGGCTGATCTTTGCGCCTGCCTGTATTTGTCCCGATGAATTTAGGGCAGCCGGATTGACAAAAACGGGGCGATGGCAAATGTAGCGATACAGCGAAGTGCAGCCACCAAAGGTGTCGTCTGCCTGGGGCAAGCGCCAGATGTCATGATCACTGATCGTTTTGCTGTTGCCGTTCCCGATCGCAACCTGGTAGTAGAAGATTTCGTTTTTGTCGTCCCACATGCTTTGCAGCCAATCGAGGCCGAACTTGGCTTCATCGGTGAAGTGCAAGCCGTTTTGTGTCACTCCGCTTGCGCCCATCTGATTAGGAAAATCGCGAATGCCAACCAGCATCATCGCCACCGTGTAGCTGTGGGTTTGAACGAATTTCATATAGTCGCCCGCATCCCACCAGCCGCCCATGGCGTCGATCGTGACGCCAGAACCATTGAATGTGGCCGGCGTCAGGCTACCGGAGAATCTCCCGTTGCTGTTCATCGCCGGCGTGACGTATACGGTTGCGCTTGCGTCGTTGAGGTGCCCGGCTGCGGTACGCAACGGCGTGGCGATAAAATTCGATCCGTCGCGTTCATTCTGGTAGAAGAAAAGGCTGTTACCGAGAGCTGAAGTGTAAACGTTGGTGCCCGTGTCGATCTTGAAGCTCGGCGATGACGCCGCAATCGATCCGCTTACGCTGATGGTAAAGGTGCCTGCGGTTGTGAAGGTGTCGAAGTCCAGAGCGTAGACGTCGGGAAATCCGTTGCTCCAGGAGCCGAGATTCGCGCCAATTGCTGTTGGTCCAAAGACGGTTGTGCCGCTGGAATTCTTGATGACGAAGGTTGCACCACTCTCCGCGGCTGAAGCCATCAGATAGGCGCGCTTGGAGGCGCCGGCGACGTATCCGACTTGGTTGACGCGCACGAATGCGCTCTGCCCGCAAGCGGCAGCAGTGAGGGTGAGAAAAAACAAAAATTGAAATGCGCGGCTGAATTGGCGGCGTATCTCGAGTGGGCGGCTTTCCCGGGTAGCGGTCATAGGGTCGCCTCCTAGTGAAAGGTTTTAATAAATCGGTTCATAACTGTGTTCCTGTTTGTTGCCGCTGTCAAGGGGGAAGTTGCTGTATGCGAGCTGTAGGCCGGGATTTCTGCTGTGGAATGTCGTGGAAAAGCGATTTGGGGACTAGACAGGCCGCATGCGGCGGCTTTTCCAAGGCAGAAATTGCGACGCAGTGCCTCGCATGTTAGTTCGTAGCAGCGAAAGAGCAAGCATTGCGAAAAAGATGATCAGCAAGCCGAGGGACGCGCCGACCACCGTCTGGCTGCGACGCGGCAGGATAGTGAATCGTCCGTAAACAAACTCGATGTGTACCCAGTAGACCAGCAGGGAAGTGTTGCCAAGCTGAATCACCGGGCTGAATCCCAGTTGCCCTGCGCCCCAGCGGCACCAGGAATACGCGACGAGCGTCAGTAAAAGCAGAAGGCCAATACGGATCATGAAAAACCCGGGACTGGTATGCCAGAAATCGAACACGGGATAAATTTGCAGGGTGCGTGAGTCAAGGAATCTCGCGACATAGATAATGGCGAGTCCAGCAGCGCCGGCGCCAACAAAGAAGCGTGCGTCCAGACTTCGCGCAAAGTCGCCTGCCAAAAGAAATCCGAATGCCAATCCGGCAAAAGCGAATGCGGTCCAGGGAAAGATGGGGAAAAGCCAGGGCTGCGGCTGTCCGAGATTGTGAACGCCGTTTACGTAGGTTTCCAGTTCCCAGGGCAGAAAACGCGGACGCCAGACTGTCCAAAGCAGCGGAGTCATCGCGGCGATGATCGTAGAAACGACAAGAGCAGCCGTAATCAGGTTTTTGTAGGAACGAACGGCAGAGATCGAAAGGCGTCGAGCTCTAACCAGCACCGCCCAGCACACCACACCCATGAGCATGATCGAAATCCCAATCGTATTCAGGATGTCGACGCGGAACAGGTCGCTCCACGGCGCCCAGCCGAGCGCAATCACAAATTCCTGGATCCGGAAAAGCAGGCCGAGGGCAAAGATTTCCGTGCCCCGGCGAATCGTGGTCTTTGCGATTTGATTCGCGGAAAGACCTTTGCCCAAGAGTTTGTCGACGTTCAGCGCGAACGAGATTCCAGCCAGAAAAAGAAATAGCGGCGCAGGAAAAGTGCCGCCCAGCTGCGACCACATGTAGAACCTGGAATTGCGCGCGGCGCCTCCCAGCCATGCGTCGTAACAATGGGTCTGGAACATCAGCACACACGCCAGCCCGCGTAGCCAGTCGATGTACGCCAGGCGGGATCCGGGAGCAGAGGGCATTTAGCCAGTATAGCGGTGCTGGTTTGGAGTTCGGTTGTTACACCCAGCATTGGCGGGCGAAGCCGGGCGTCCATCCGCTGGATTCTTCTATGCCGCGGCCGCTTTTGGCATTGGCCCTGGCTTCGCGGCTCGCAGTACGAGGTATCTCCCCGGCCCAGCCAAAAAGCGCGCCAACAATCCGGCAACTCGTTCGAGGAAAACGCGCTCTTCGGAGCCGAAAGCGTTTTCCCGATCGCTTTCGACGCTCAAGTGGCCGATCTCACGCCCGGCGACCTTCATCGAAACCAGAATCTTCTTGCGCGTGCTGTGAACAGCGACCTGACCAGGATGGGCAGGATAGAAATCTTCCACCAATGGGGTCTCATGGCCACGATCGACGGTGAGGTAAATGCCAACCCAACTGTAATGACGGCCCTCTACCAGCAAATCCGCAACTTCTTCGAGCGGGGAATGATGAAATGAAGGCCGGTTGGCGGCCAGCGTGCGCTGAATCTCGGCGATTAATGATCGAGCAGAGCGGTATGATTTCACGGGTCCCTCGGACGAATTAGAGTCTATCTGGCGCTCTGGCCACGGTCAACGCAGGTTCGGTCCGAGTCTACCTCTGCTGCAGAGGTTGCGCCTTAGAGGCAGGAACTTCAGATGCTGGCTTCTCCGGTTTGATCACGGCCAGGTTCGCGGGCGCGTCGGGGTGTAGGCCAAAATCCCAAACATAACTGTTCATTCCTTCTTTACCGAGCATTTCGACGAGCGCATACTCACCCGCTTGTAGCGGCGCCTTGGGGGTGAGTTTTACCCAGCCTTGACCGAATTGCTCGGCTGTCGCAGGAATGGCGTCCTCTTCGGAGCGGGATTTTCCCAGCACGGCGGTTTTGATCGCACCCACAATTCGCTTGTCGCCCTTCACCTGCACTCGAACGATCTGAAAGCGGTCCCAGGAGAGTTCGGCGGCGGGCTTTCTCGCATCAGCCTTGCTCGGCTTTGGTTTTTTAGAATCAGATTCTGCAGCAGAGCTCGCATCTGGTTCATCCACCGGCTCAAGGTTGATGTAAATCGTCGGCAACGAAGCGTGCACTTGAATGCTTGCGCTAGGCCCGGGAAGTTCGATTGTCCGCTTAGATCCAGCGACGGGATTTATCGCTGAACGCAGCACGTTGCGGCCAACGTGCTTGTTTACCGCGCCGCTGCTTTGGTCAAGTGGCAGCAGTTCGGGTTCGCTCAAGTACGTATCCAGCGCATAGACCCCGCCTTCAAATGGGAGTCGCAAACCCGGCGCCACATGCGGCGACTCGGCCTCTTCTTCCCGGCGCTCGGCTTCCATCTCCTTCTTGAGCGCTTGCGCCTCAGGAGACATCTTGCCGGCTGCGAGGTCTCTCTCGTATTTGTTGGTGGCGTCCCAGTCGATCAGAGATTCGGGAACGTCCTCCCATTCGGCGCGCTCGGCGCTATAGTAGTGGACCCGATCTCCCTGAATTTCGTACTTGGTGACGATTTGGTAAGAACCGTCTTTGAGGATAAGGCGCCTGGTTTGCTCTGCCGCGCAGTTCGCTGGCAACAACGCGAGCAAACAAAAAAATGAGAGGATTGACCACCGAAGATGCATCTCACCTTGAATAGCTATAGTTTAACTCTCTGTCAATGGTGGTGCTGCTGCCTTTATCCTACGGGCATGAGTGCATTCAGAAGATTTTTGATCATCTGTGTGTTATTCCCGACTCTGTGTCTTGCTCAGCAGGCTTCAAACTTACCCATAGAGACGCAATTTGATCAGATTATGCAGACGCGTTTTGCCGCAGGCGATTTCAGTGGCGCCGCCTTGGTGGGACGTCGCGGCCAGGTTCTATATCAGCGCGCCTTCGGGCTTGCAAACCGGGAGTGGAACGTTCCGAATGATCTCGAGACGAAATTTGAAATTGGCTCAATGACCAAGCAGTTCACCGCCTTGCTGGTCTTGCAGATGGTGAACGAAGGCAAGCTCCGGCTCGACGGGCGCGTCTCCGATTATTTGTCCTACTATCGTCAGGACACGGCCAGGCGTATCACGATCAGCCAACTGCTGTCGCATGAGTCGGGCGTGCCAAACTTCACAGCACTACCGGGATTTCTTGATGGGCCGCAAAGTCGAACGCATTATGGCGTACGGGAATTCGCCATGAAATTTTGCAGCGGAGACCTGGAGTTCGACCCCGGGACGAAATTCAACTACAGCAACTCGGGATATTTCCTTCTCGGAGCAATCCTGGAGCAGGTTTCAGGGAAATCGTACGAGTCTCTACTGCAGGACCGCATCTTCGGCCCACTGGGAATGAAGAACTCCGGCTACACCCACACGGAAACACTGATTCCGCATCGCGCTGCCGGTTACGAGCGCGCGGATGCGGGCTTTAGAAACGCGCGCTTTTATGACATGTCGATTCCCTTCGCGGCAGGAGCGTTGTACTCAACGGTCGGAGACCTCTTTTTATGGGACCAGGCGCTCTACGGCGAGAAGCTCCTACCGGCAAAGTTGCGGGAATTGATGTTCAAACCTAACTTGGACAACTACGGATACGGCTGGGGAATCTTGGTGCCAGCCGCCGGTTCGCCCTATGCCGGCGAGTCGATTCCCATGCACGGGGGCGAGATCTTCGGATTTCAATCGGTGATTGTGCGTATTATTCAGCATCACGAGTTGATCGTACTGCTTGAGAATTCCGACAGCCCGAAGCTGCTTGAAATAGCGTTACAGATCAGGCGCGTGCTGGCTGAAAATCCGTAATCCGAAACTCTTAAACCGCAGAGATCGCAGAGTACGCAAAGAAGAATCAACGTGATTGGGAAACACTAACAGCTTGCGAGCGGCTGCGCTCCAGCCACTCCGGGCTGGCGAGGACCACGGATGTCTCGATCTGCCGCTTCGGAATTTTCCAGTACTTCGGCAGAATTTTATCTTTCTGCTGCGGCGAAAGCAGTTGAAATCCGTGCTTTTCATAGAAACCAATTGCCCATTTCGCGTCGGCCCAGGTGCCGATTAACAGCGGGTTTTTCGCCAGCTGGCGCAGGTGGGAGAGCAGTTTGCCTCCGATTCCCTGTCCCTGGGCGCTGGTGCGAACATAGGCATGGCGGATCAGAGTGACGTCTCTAACCTCCTGGATACCCATTACCCCGGCCAGTTCGCCCGAGACTTCATATCCCCAGAACGCCACGCCGTCGTTAATCTCTCGCAGGAGTTCGGATTTCGGCATGTAAGGATTTTTCAGGCAGTTGGCTGGAACCACCCCGGTATAGGCGCGGGCGCCGTCGTTGATAATGGCCCAAATGACTTCGAAGTCGTTGAGATCGCAGAGACGAATCACGCCTTTTTACTTCCTCCTAAAGCTGACGTTGCCGGAAAAACTGCAGCCAAGAAAATGGCACACTTGCAAAAGGCGCGTCTTGAACAAAATTGCGATGGAGAACTGGATTAAGCCAAGGCTGTCCGATACCGGCTCGGAGTGATGCCTATGTAGCGTACGAAGGCGCGGGTCATATGACTTTGATCGGCAAAGCCAGCCCCGGCCGCGGCTTCTGCTGGCGATTGGCCAGCCGCGATAAGCTGGCGGGCCAGGCACACACGCCGCTGAATAAGATACTGATGCGGAGTCGTTCCGATTTCGCGCGCGAAGCCCCGCAGCAGCTGGAACCGGCTCACGCCCGACTGCGCAGCCAGTTCCGCCAGAGACACTGGCACTTCCGGGGCCGAATCCAGGCGCTTGACTGCCTTGGCTACACCCGGAGTAGGACCTTCGCGCGCCGGCCGGGCTGTCCCGTGCCGCCGCAGAAGAGCTAGTAAAGCACAAAGCAAGTTTTCATCGGTCGCGAGGCGGTCCGATTGCGGATCGGTAAGGCACGCAAACAGCCGGACGAAATTCGCGGCCAGAAGCGGATCGCGCACAACCGGATGGACGATCTGAATTTCGTTCATGACTTCGTCTTCAACTTCGCGCCTGACGAGGGCGGGATCGAAATAGATCATCCGCCAACCGCGCGTGGTGCCTTGCCATGGAACGCCGTCGTGCATTTCGCCTGGATTCACCGTGATGACGTCGCCGGGTGAGCCTTCGACCGCTCCGATGCCGCTCCAGGAGCGATGCACGCCGAATGTTACGACTCCGACGCCGAATTGATCGTGAGTGTGGCGCGGGAAATGATGATTCGAGACCAGCGTCATGACTTCCACGCCTTGTATCGGCGACTTGTGCTGCTCGACCTGGTGAATACGAAGCGCCATAGTCAGTTGCTGCGGTCGTCAAAAGCCAGACCGTGGAGATTTCTGATCTATCCATTATCCTAAAAGTGCGCGAAATTCAGCATTCCCCTGGGCCCTATTTTCTGCCATAATTGATCGTGCACGCCAGCCTGCACAATTTTCCAACACAATTCAGAGCGAGGAAACGATGTCGGCAAAGTACATCTTTGTAACCGGCGGTGTAGTGTCTTCGTTAGGCAAGGGACTGGCAGCGGCTTCGATCGGGTGCCTGCTCGAAAGCCGCGGGATGAAAGTCAACATCATGAAGTTCGACCCGTATCTGAACGTCGATCCGGGTACCATGTCGCCGTTTCAGCACGGCGAGGTTTTTGTCACCGATGACGGCGCCGAAACCGATCTCGACCTCGGCCACTACGAGCGCTTCACCCACGCCAAGCTTTCTCGCGACAACAACTGGACGACTGGGCGACTTTACGAGCAGATCATTGCTAAAGAGCGGCGCGGAGATTACCTGGGCAAGACTGTGCAAGTGATTCCGCACGTCACCAACGAAATCAAGTCCGCGATGAAGAAGGTCGCGCAAGAAGTGGATGTGGCGATCGTAGAAATTGGCGGCACAGTGGGCGATATCGAATCCTTGCCGTTCATGGAAGCAATTCGCCAGATGCGCCAGGAGCTGGGGCGCGAGAACACGGTTTTCGTGCACGTAACCTTGGTTCCATTCATCGCTGCCGCGCAGGAATTGAAAACCAAGCCGACGCAGCACTCTGTGAAAGAGCTGCTGAGCATCGGGATTCAGCCCGACATTCTGCTCTGTCGCACAGATCGCTTTTTGTCAAAAGACATCAAGTCTAAAATCGCGCTGTTCTGCAACGTCGAGGAAGAAGCGGTCATTACCGCGAAAGACGTGGATTCGATCTACGAAGTGCCGCTGGTGTTCTCGCGCGAAGGGGTGGACGCGCTCGCGCTCAAATACCTGCACCTCGAGGCCAAAGACCGGGACCTGAAGCAGTGGGATGAACTGGTTCATCGGGTTTACAACCCGAAAGACGACGTAAATATCGCGATCGTCGGCAAGTACGTCGAGTACGAGGATTCCTATAAATCGCTCAAGGAAGCGCTGGTGCACGGTGCCCTGGCGCATAACTTAAAGCTGCAAGTGAACTGGGTTGAGGCCGAGGGCCTGGAATCCGGTCAGCAAGCTTGCGAAGAACAGCTTCGCGATTACGACGGCATCCTGGTTCCTGGCGGTTTTGGCAAGCGCGGAATCGAAGGCATGCTGCAGGCGATCCGTTACGCTCGTGAGCAGAAGGTGCCCTACTTCGGAATTTGCCTGGGCATGCAGACGGCGTGCGTCGAATTTGCGCGTGACGTGTGCGGGCTGGTGGACGCCAATTCGAGTGAGTTTGATCCGGCGACCCCGCACCGCGTGATTTACAAATTGCGCGAATTGCGTGGAGTCGAGGAACTCGGCGGCACCATGCGGCTGGGCGCGTGGACGTGCAAGATTGAACCGGGAACGCTGGCGCATCGCATCTATGGGAAAACCGAAATCAGCGAACGCCATCGGCACCGCTATGAGTTCAACCGTGAGTACGAAGGCACGCTGACCGCCGCGGGATTGCGGATTTCCGGCTCGACTCCCGATGGCACCTACGTTGAAATTGTCGAGTTGCCCGACCACCCGCACTTCATCGGATGCCAGTTCCACCCCGAGTTCAAGTCGAAGCCGCTCGAGCCGCATCCGCTGTTTAAGACATTCATCGGGGCGGCATACGAACACGGGCAAAAACGGCGGGTCGAAAAAGAGACGGCCGAGGTGGAGATGTTTCTAAGGCCGCAGAAGGTGGGCGGAAGATAAGCGATAGAATCAACCACGAAGGACGCGAAGTTGCACGAAGGATTTCCTTCGAACTCCTTTGTGTCCGTTGTGGTTTATGAGCCTCTCTTTCCAAGTCGAATCCATTCGCGTCGGCTCCGGCGATCTGTTCCTGATCGCCGGCCCGTGCGTCATCGAAAGCGAAAAACACGCGCTGTTCATGGCGGAGGTGATCAAGGGTGTCACTCGATCGTTGAACGTGCCCTTCATCTTCAAAGCCTCTTACGACAAGGCCAATCGCACTTCGATCCGCAGCTTTCGCGGGCCCGGGTTGGTGGAAGGCCTCCGCATCCTGAAAAAAGTGAAAGATGAAGTGCACGTGCCTGTGCTGACCGACGTGCACGAAGCGAAAGATCTGCCGCAGGTTGCGGAAGTTGCGGATGTGCTGCAGATCCCCGCATTTCTGTGCCGTCAGACCGATCTCGTCGTCGCAGCCGCAATGACCGAACGCGCGGTGAACATCAAGAAAGGCCAATTCGTCTCTCCCTGGGACATGAAGCACGTGGTCGAAAAATGCCGCTCCGCGGGGAACGACCGCGTGTTTGTCACTGAGCGCGGCGCCAGCTTCGGTTACAACAATCTGGTCGTGGACATGCGCTCGCTGGCCATCATGCGCAAGTTTGCGCCGGTGGTGTTCGACGCCACACATTCTGTGCAACTCCCTTCAGCTTCGGAGAATGGCGATCATGCCGTAAGCGGCGGGCAGCCTGAGTTCATTCCGCTGCTCGCACGCGCGGCGGTCGCGGCGGGAGTCGACGGCGTGTTCATGGAAGTGCACGACAATCCGAAACAAGCGTTGTCAGATGGCGCAAATGCGCTGGAATCGACAAAATTGCGGGGCGTGCTGAAGGAATTGTTGGCCGTGCAAAAAGCTGTGGTCCAGGCGCACGCGACGCCGTAGTCGTTTTGCCTTCGTGCACCGCATCTGCGAAACTGACCTGGTGCCCGACATCCACGCTGAAAACCCGATCCTGACTGCATCTGGTCAACAATTCCTGCCTGCTATGGAGTCGATCGCGCGCGAGGCGGGCGCGCTGCTGATGGAATATTTCGACAAGCACATCAAGATCGAGTACAAGGGCGATGCCGACCTGGTCACTGCGGCTGACCGAAAATCTGAGGCCCTAATTCGCGAGCGGATTCGCAGCCTATGGCCGGATCACGACGTGCTGGGCGAGGAAGGCGGCTTACGTGACACGGGCAGCGACTACCGCTGGTATGTTGATCCGCTTGATGGAACAACAAATTTCGCCCATGGATATCCGGTCTTTTGTGTCTCTATGGCGATGCAATACAAGAATGAAATGATTGCCGGGTTGTGCTTTGATCCGACGCGAAACGAAATGTTCACGGCCCAGAGGGGCAAGGGCTCTCGACTGAATGGCTCGCGCATTCAAGTGTCCAACACGCCTAAGTTGGTTGAGTCATTGGTAGCGACCGGCTTTCCCAGCCATAAAAGACATAAGAATCCGAATATCCACTTTTATCACCAGATCACGTTGCGCACGCACGGAGTCCGCAGGGCAGGCTCAGCAGCGCTCGATCTGTGTTCAGTTGCTTGCGGCCGCTTCGATGGCTTTTGGGAATTCAATCTGAACCCCTGGGATACCGCAGCTGGTGTGCTGATCGTCGAAGAGGCAGGTGGACGAGTCACAGACTTCCACGGCGGACCTTTTCAGCTAGACAGCCGGGAAACGCTGGCATCGAACGGCCTGATCCACGAGGCGCTTTTGCGAGAGTTTGAGCAGATCTTTGCTGGACGCGATCTCGATCCGTTGCCCGATCCGAGGAAGTATGCGAAAGAAACCTAGTCGTCGGTCGTGGATCGTCGGTCCTTGGCTTAAGGATGTTCAGCATACGAATAGGCACGCTATTCTCTTGCTGGTTTTCGGCGCGGTACTTGGAGCGAGCGCCATTACTTCGCCCGATGCTGCTTACGTGCAATCGTTTGAAAAATGGAAAGCCGACCTGGTTGATGACCTCAAGCAGAGATGGCTGGTGCTTGCTGGTTTGTTCTGGCTGAAGCCGGGCGCAAATTCATTCGGGTCTGCCGACGACAACGCCATCGTGATGCCCGCCGGGCCGGCGCATGCAGGTAATTTTGTGTTGCAGAACAGTAAGGTTTCCGCCGAATTTCAGCCGGGCGCGCAAGCCAAGATCGACGGCAAAGTTGTAAATGCCGCCAATTTGCAGAGCGACGACAACGGCAAGCCCACAATGATCGAGATGGGCAGCCTGCGTATTTATATAATCCGCCGAGGCCAGCGGTTGGGAATTCGCGTGCGAGACATGGACAGCGCCGCGGTCCGCAACTACAAAGGGCCGCTTTTCTTTCCGCTGGATATGACCTACCGGGTGACTGGCACTTTTATTGCATCGGACGGCAAGAAGACCGTCGACGTTCCGGACGTGCTTGGGGATGTCACGCCGACTCCCAGCCCGGGTGAGGTGCGTTTCACACTCAACGGTAAAGAACTAACGTTGACAGCGTTGAGCGGCGATTCTGCCCACGGACTCAGTTTCGTCATCAGTGATCTGACCAGCAAAACCGAAACGTATCCCGGTGGGAGATTTCTCGACACCGACCCGGTCGCGGACGGGAAAGTCGTGCTCGATTTCAACCGAGCCTACAGCCCGCCTTGTGCGGTGACTCCGTACGCTACTTGCCCGCTTGCGCCTAAAGAGAATCGGCTGCCGGTCGCGATCTACGCCGGCGAGAAATACGACCGCAAGCACGGTACGCACTAGCGCGACGCTTCCATCTGACGCTTTGCCCGCCATAGCGAAGCTTGACTTCCGTTGCCAGCCTCCACCAGAATCTCCGGTTGACGTTTCTCATTGCCGACCGTCACACTAATTCCTGTTCTCCCACGAGGTTCCACAACCATGTTTTCCAGTGCTCTGAAAGCATTTGCCCTCCCCGTACTTTTGGTCGCCAGCTGCGCCGGCCAATCCATATCGCAACCTACCATTTGGGCCTCGAAGCCCGATGTTTCCGGATTCGAGAAGATCGTCAATGACCGGCTGGCCGCGGCCGAAAAAACCGTCGCGCAGATGACCTCCTACAAAGGTCCGCGCACGATTGACAACACGCTTGCCCCATTTGACGAAGCGACTCGGCAGATCAACGCAGCCATCTACTTTGCGGCTCTTATGCAGCAGGTGCATCCCGATGCGACTTTCCGCGACCATGCTACAGAAATGGTGCGCAAGGCAAGTGCGGTGCAAACCGACTTGTCGCTGAACCGCGAGGTTTACAACGCGCTTTCGAGTTTGGACGTTTCTAAAGCCGATGCGGCCACGCAATATTACGTCAAGCGCACTCTTCTGGAGTTTCGCCTGGCCGGTGTCGATAAAGATGACGCGACCCGTGCACAGCTCAAGAAACTGCAGGACGATATCACCGCCGAACAGGCCGCTTTCGACCGCAACATTGCAGACGACCAACGCAAAGTTGAAGTGACCGATCCCAAAGAGCTAGACGGGCTGCCGCAGGACTACATCGACCGCCACAAGCCCGGCGCCGAGGGCAAGATCTACGTTTCCACAAACTACCCGGATGCTCTGCCCGCGCTGAAATTCGCGCAGAGTGACGAGTTTCGACGCCGCCTGTTTCTTGCTTTCGACAATCGCGCCTACCCGAAGAACAAAGAAGTCCTCGAAAGCATGATGAAAACGCGGTACGAGATTGCCACAACGCTTGGCTATTCGTCTTGGGCCGACTACAACGCCGCCGACAAGATGATCAAAACCGGCGGAAACATCGGCGATTTTATTCAGCAGGTTGATTCGGCCGCCCGCCCCATCGCCAAGCGCGAATTCGAGGTGGCCTTGGCCGAGAAGCGAAAGACCGACCCGAATGCAACGGAAATTTACGACTACGAGAGCTTTCATCTCAACGAGATGGTTCGCCGCGCGCAGTATGACTTCGACTCGCAGCAGGTGCGTCCGTATTTGCCGTTCAACGAGGTACGGCAGGGGATCCTGGACACCGCCTCCACCCTGTTTCATGTGAAATTCCAGCGCGAGGAGAATGTTCCCGCCTGGGATCCCGGCGTCGAAACCTGGCAGGTGGTTGACAGCGGAAAAGTCGTCGGGCGCTTTTACCTCGACATGCATCCGCGGCCCGGGAAATATAGCCACGCGGAAATGGCGCCCGTGCTCGATGGCGTTCGCGGCAAGCAGCTGCCGGAAGCGATCCTGGTGTGCAATTTTCCGGAACCGACGGCCACGGATCCCGGCCTCATGGAGTACGGCGACGTGGTCACCTTCTTCCACGAGTTCGGGCACCTGATGCACTGGATTCTCGGCGGACAGCAGCAGTGGGCGGGCATCAGCGGCATCAGCATGGAAGCCGACTTCGGCGAAGCTCCATCGCAAATGCTGGAAGAATGGATGCGCAGCCCCCAAGTGCTGGCGTCTTTTGCCCGCCATTACAAAACGGGGGAGCCGATTCCCGCCGAACTGGTCGCGCGCATGAATCGCGCCGACGCCTTCGGCCGCGCCGGATGGGTCACGCAGCAGAACGTGTTTACCGCCCTCTCCTACGACCTCTATAAGACAAAGCCAGAGGACGTCGACATCGATGCAGTCACCAACGGCGATCAAAGCAAATACTCGCTGGCAAAGCCGCTGCCGGGAACGCATTTTTACGCAGCATTTGGGCACCTCGGCGGATATTCGTCCGCTTACTACACGTATCTGTGGGACAAAGTGATCGCTGAAGATTTTTTCAGCCAGTTTGATCACAACAATTTGCTCGCGGGCCCGGCGCCGATGCGCTATCGCCATACCGTGCTGGAGCCCGGCGGTTCCATGTCGGCGAACGACCTGGTGCGAAACTTCCTCGGCCGCGAACAGAAAATGAACGCGCTCGAGAACTGGATGGGCCAGGAGTTCGAGAGCACGCCGTCAAATGCTGCGGGCGCGAACTGATTGGCTCTGAGTAGAATGTCATCCTGAGCGGCCTTCAGGCCCCGAAGAGTCTATGTATTTGAAGTGCATAGATCCTTCGCTTGGTTCAGGATGACAGACGAACAATCCGTCAAGGAAGGTCCACCTTCGCGGCTAACGCCATCTCGCTCCCACGACTTGCGCGGCGCAATCCGCTGGCCACGATTGGAATCCTCTTCGTGGTTTTCTTCGTCGTTTGTGCCATCTTCGCGCCCTGGCTCGCGCCCTATGATCCGGCACACATCGATTTAGCAACGCGCCTCGCTCCGCCATCTCTGCGGCAGATCTGTGGCTCCGACGAACTTGGGCGCGATATCCTCTCTCGCCTAATCTACGGCTCGCGAATCTCAATGCTGGTTGGAAGTTGCGTGGTCGCAGCATCACTTAGCATAGGGCTGATTGTCGGCGGAATCGCCGGATATTACGGCGGCCGCATCGACAGATTCGTAAATGTCATTGTGATGAACGCATTTCTGTCTTTCCCCGGAATCCTGATTGCGATCGCATTTGTAGCTTTTCGCGGGCCGGGGATCTTCAATCTGGTCCTCGCACTTTCGATTGGCGGGTGGGTCGGATATGCGCGCCTGGTCCGTGCGCAGGTATTGGCTGCGCGCGAAAAGGAATACGTGGAGGCTGCGCGCGCATTGGGCGCGAGCGATTTGCGTATTCTGATTCGACACATTCTGCCCAACATCATTCAGCCCGTGATCGTGCAGGCAGCGATTGGAATGGCGGGAGCGATTTTGGCTGAGGCCACAATGAGTTTCTTGGGGTTGGGAGTCCCGCCTCCAGCTGCGTCATGGGGCGCTATGCTCAACGACGGGCGTGGCCATCTGTTCGACGCGCCGCACCTGGTTGTTTTTCCCGCCATTGCGGTGATGCTGGCTGTGCTGTCGTTTAACTTCATCGGGGACGCTTTGCGCGACTTGCTCGATCCGCGATCAAGGATTGAAGCGGGGTTGTGAAGCGGCGCAGTGTTCGACATAAAGCAAAATCGGACAGGTTCTCCAGTACAAGCTGTACCCTCCAAGAGGACGATCTAAGCAACTCCCCTGCGACGGCCATTCTCCAAATGGCATGAGAATAGCGTTTCTGCTGCTCATCTCACTTTCCTGCACGGCAATGGCACAGGTTCCCGGTTCAAGTGCAAACGAACTGGCGCGCCGAATTCTCGCGAATGAACTCAAAGCGGAAAATCAGGACAACAGCCATTGGCTGCTTCGTCTGGAAACGTTCAAGCCGGGCGGTGGCAAAGAAGCCGATGAAGTTGTCGAAACGAAAGACGGTGAGCTGAAAAGGCCGTTGCTTATCAACGGCCGTCCAGTTTCAAAGGCCGAGGCGGACAAGAGGCTCGAAAATCTTGCGCACAGCTCGGATGCGCTCCAGAAATCTCAGAAAGCGACCAACGAAGACACGGCCCACAGCCAGGAGCTATTGAAAATGTTGCCAGACGCATTCGTCTTCAAATTTGGAGTGCATCGAGGAAATCTCATTCAGCTGACATTTTCGCCGAATCCAAAGTTCAAGCCTCCCAATCGCGAGGCGGAAGTTTTTCACGCCATGGAGGGAAGCGTCTGGCTGGATACGAAGCAGTCAAGGCTGGAGGAAATCAACGGGCATTTAGTTCACGAGGTCAAGTTCGGCGGCGGGATACTCGGCCACCTGGATCCAGGCGGTACGTTCGACGTTAAGCAGGCAAATGTTGCGCCGGGGTATTGGGAATTAACCGTGCTAAATGTTCACATGCATGGAAAGGCGCTGTTCTTCAAAACGATAGCCGTGCAGCAAAATTACTCGCGCAAGAACTTCAAGAAGGTCCCCGATGATCTCTCGATTGAGCAAGGGGTCAAAATGTTGGAGCAGCAGCCGGCGCCTTCATCGCCCAGCCAACACTCGAAGCCTGGACAAGAATCCCATTAGTTTCCACGTGGGATTCTGATCTACTCCGCAAGAAGGCCTTCCAGCTCTAATTCAGTCGCATTCTCCCTCTCCTGAGGTCCGGGATTGTCGCAATAGATCGATACGCGTACGCCGTGTGTATCGATAGCGATGTAGGTTGCATCTTCCTGGGTCCAGCTGCCGCTGTTGTAATATTCGACGCCGTCGCGGTTCAGGCTGAGTGCTTCGTGGGTGTGGCCGCAGAACACGCGGTCTGCACCCCGTGACCGCCCGTGCGCCAAGGCTCCGCGCGCGACCTTGGCGGAAAGCCGCAACCAGGCAGTATCGAACCGCTCGAGGAAACCCATCATTCGCCTTTTTCCGAAAGACATTTTTTGCAAGCTCAAATGAAGTGCGGACAGAAAGCTGCTGAGCACGCCGTTGCGCGTGAGAAAACGGTCGAACTGGTGGCCGTGGACCGCAAGGTGACGCTTGCCATTGAATTCCCACTCGTACTCGTCGTATACGCGAATTCCGACCAAATGCGACATTACATCAGACAAGCCGTGATCATGGTTTCCCTCGACCCACACGACCTCGATCTGCCGCTTGGGATTCGAAAGCTTGCGGATGTAACCAAGGAATTGCCAGTGTTCTTTCTTAAGACGGCGAAAGTTGAGATCGGAAAAAATGTCGCCTAAGAGAATCAAGCGATTGAACGATGCTGACTTCAGCATGCGTAATGCTGCAGAAGCGCGGCTTACTTCGGAACCCAGGTGCAGATCGGAGAGAATGATGGTATCGGCGAAAATCATGCCGGACTACTGGCCTCCAGAGACGAAGTCAGCGATGACCAAGCCGCTTGCTCCAGGATCTTCGATTTTCGCACGGGAGATCCCAGGCCTGCGACCGCCGACCCTCGCCGCTCGTAAATCTCCTCAAGAAATTCGGGAATTTCATACAGCGCGTTGTTCTTGTACTGCGAGGCGTTCGCGCGCAGCTCGGCGAATGTTGCCGGCTCCAGCATCCGTTCCAGTCCTTCTCCGACGTCGCGAAAGCTCTTGAGCACGATCCCCATCTTCTTTTCCGTGACCCACTGCGCGTTGTAGCGCTCCTGCGGGAGAGTCGCGGCATTGCACTCGACAATCACAGGCAAGTGAAATTGCAGCGCTTCGCTGATGCTGCCGGGACCGGGCTTTCCGATGAAGAAATCGGAAAGGGCCATGTAGTAATCGACGTTCTGGGTAAATCCCTCGGCGAACAGCGGGAAGCGCGTGCGCTGGCTTTTGATCGCGTTCAGCAGCTTCTGGTTTTTGCCGCAGATCAAAATCAGCTGTAGCTTCGCGCTAGTTGCGTCCAGCCGCTTCACGATGTCGAGCATGATCTTCGAACCATGGCCCCCAAAAAGGACGATGCCCATCGGTGTATTGGGATCGAGCCCAAGCCGCTGCCGTTCTGTGATTCGGTCCACCGAAACCTTTTCGTAGAACTTCTGCTTCATCACCATGCCGGAGGCAAGAAATACGTGATCGCGATCATGGCCGTGCTCAAACGCCTGCTGCTCGGCGCGTGTCGTGCCGCAAATCAGATATTGTGATTCGCGCTCGATCCAGAAGTGAGGCGGGTAATCGGCAAAATCAGTGAGAATGGTTACGAACGCGCTCGAAGGCATGCGTTTTTGAATACTTTCCATCAGCGCGCGATTGAAATGTGGAATAACCGAAATCACGATATCGGCTGGATTTTGTCTCCAGTACTTCGCCAGCATTTTCACGGTTGGGCCGTGATACATGCGCACGACTCCCTGCAATATCGGGAGAAGCTGCGGGGTCATCCGCGTCCAACCCTTGCGCAAAATAAGGTTGTAGCCATCCTGGATGCGAATACCGGTGATTTTTTTCAGGAGATCCAGTTGATCAAGCAGTTCCTGCAGATTGAGGAGTTCAACTTGCCATGGCCGGTGCTGATGTTCCAGCACGCCTTTGAGGGCTTCGGCGGCGCTGCGATGACCGCCTCCCGCGTCAAAGAAGACGATTGTGAGTTTGCGGTCCATTGACGCTCCCGACCCGACGTCAAAATATCGGTTTCAGCAAACTACCCCAAAATCGATCCTATTCGTTGTGGATTACAAGAGCATGAACGTTTTGTGAAAGGTAGATGAATTCGGGTTGATCAAAAATGAACACAAGCATCAGTTTCACTGCAAAGAAACAGCGGATGCGACCAAAGCCGCATCCGCGCAGGTTTGCTCGAATTGGTAACAAATTACTTCAATGGAGTCGCCGGAAGAACGTCGGTTCCTTCGATCCGCACTGCATCCAGTGTCCGAGGATCGATGCCTAACGCCTGCAGAATGGTAGGCGCAACCTGAGCGGTTCCGACTGACGCTTTGACGGTTGACGGTTTGAAGTGTGGATTCGAGAGCAGCAAAACGACGCTGGTATCGTCATGTGCAAATCCGCCGTGCTCCTCCTGCTTCTTGGTGCTGCCGGTATAAGTGACGCCGACATTGGGAGTCACGATAATGTCGGGCGTGCGCGGGTCAACGGTGGGATCGTTGTAGTTGAGCGTGAGCGACGGACCATAGAAAATTTGCCCTAGCGCGATGCCAGTAGAAGCATCGGCATTGCTTTCCAGTATGTTCACCGCATCGAGAGTCTTTGACGAGTCATTGAGCCAGATAAGAGAGACGTCGTCTTCCGTCGGCCCAATGCCGTTCTGATTGTTCGTCGACTCCGAAAACGGAATGAAGCCAGCATTCGAGAGCAGTGTTGCCGGCGAAGTGCCGTTGCTCAGCTGAGGGACATAGCGCGTCGGATCAATTGGGGACTGACCATGTTTTGCAGTGATCACGATCAGCGTCGAATCAAACAGCCCCCTTGCCTTCAGCTCATTGACGAATGCGCCAATCGAGGCGTCCACGAACTTGAATTCACTCAACAGCGCATCGCTGGGTGTGCCGGCTGCGTCTTTGTATCCGCCTTGCACTCCGATCGCCTTTTCATTGAGCTTTTGGCCCACGCTGAGCGCCTGGAAGTTCATCCCAAAGATGTTGGGAGTACTCGGTAGACGAGCAGTGCCGAGATGGGTCTTTCCGTCTATCCAATTGAGGACCGCATCGACTTTCAAGGTGTCGTAGCACTGAATGTTCTGGAAGCTGTTAGTCCATGCGCTAGTATCCGAGGCAGGATCGAGGACTGAATCGCAATGAACACCCGTTGGGGTAGTCACGCCCGGCAGTCCGATCACGTTCGAGTTGATTTCCGGCGAGTAGAAATCACTGAGCGCCGCCGGGCCGATAGGTGCGGAGACCGAAGAATAGGCCGGGTGCTTGTCGGACCATGCTGTAACTCCGCCGGCCTGGTGGATAACCGTGAAAATGCTGTTGGCGCGGACAAATTGCCATGGGAAGACGGGCGCGCAGCCTTTCGCCGGATCTTGCGGCAGCTTGGCAGGATCGATAGAGGCAGTGGTGCCGTCGGTGAGGGAAGCGCCGGGCGTTCCACCGTTTACTTTCGTTTGATCAATGTCAATGCCTTCTTCATATTCAGTCGTGAAGCCGGTGGGTGCCGCACCCGGAGTGCAGGGGCCGGGGCCGTTTCCGTTGCCGGTCACGACCTTGGGCCCATCGAGATTGCGGGAGTAAGCAACGTCGTAATAGACGCCGGTTAGCGCTGGGCTGCCGCCGGTGACGATAGCAGTCAGGCCGGGGAAGGAGTCTGATGGCTTTGAAGTGCTGGCGGCGACGTAATTGATGCCATGTTTGGAAAGAGCGGCAATGGATGGACAAAACGGTTCCCCATTATTGGCAGTGCTGATGCCGTTGGCACAGTTGAGGAAATCCACCGCATGCATTCCGTCCACGCTGATCAGCAGCACTCGCTTGATGTGATTGCGTGAGTTGTGGTGTTCGCCTTGGGAGTTATCGTCATCTGCGGTAGCAATGCCAATGGAGCAGAGAAGTACGAGGCAAAGAAGGGCAAGTGTTTTTTTCATTGTGACCTCAAATGGGTTGTGACTTCCGGGGAATGATCTTACGCACCGCAGTGTGAATAGGCGGTTAGAAAACGGTGAATTCTTGCAAGCACAGGTTCGAGGAAACGCCGGGACTCGGCGACTGTAGCGGGTTTACGCGAAAACAAAAAGCACGGGCGAGGATGCCCGTGCTTTCGAGTCTATATCGGTCAGATCACGCGATTCGCGCACAGACGGCTTTCGTCTGCGTGTAGTTGTTGAGCACCTCGTGGCCCATCTCGCGTCCCCAGCCGGATTGCTTATAGCCGCCAAAGGGCAGGGCGGCGTCGAAGATGTTGTAGCAGTTGACCCACACGGTGCCGGCTTTGAGAAGCTCGGCAGTGCGGTGCGCCTTGCCGATGTCGCTGGTCCAAACACCCGCGGCCAGGCCGTACACGTTGTCGTTGGCGCGAGGAATCAGTTCTTCCGGATCGCTGAATGGCATTGCCACCACCACCGGCCCGAAGATTTCTTCCTGCACGACCTTCATGTCGTCCTTGGTATTGACGAAAACCGTCGGCTCGACAAAGTAGCCTTTGTCACCCGCCTTCTTCCCGCCAACCACGGCCTTCGCGCCTTGCGAGACGCCCGACTCCATATACCCGCACACGCGGCGGAACTGCTCTTCTGAAACCAGCGGTCCCATCTGGGTCTTGGGATCAAGTCCCGCGCCCACCCGGATTTTCTTTGCGTTCTCGGCCACGCCCTCGACGACCTTGTCGAATACCGCTTTCTCGACGTACAGACGCGAGCCAGCGCAGCAGCATTGGCCGTGATTGAAGAAGATCGCGCTGGCCGCGCCTGCAATGGCGCTGTCCATGTCCGCGTCCTTGTAGATCACGTTCGGCGACTTGCCGCCCAGTTCGAGCGAGACCTTCTTCAGGTTGCCGGCTGCGGCGTGAATAATCAGCTTGCCCACTTCGGTTGAGCCGGTGAAGGCGACTTTGTCGACGTCCATGTGTGCGGCCAGAGCTGCGCCCGCGGTCTCGCCATAGCCGGGAACGATGTTCACTACGCCTTCCGGGAACCCTGCTTCGACGATCAGATCGCCCAAACGCAGCGCGGAGAGCGGGGTTTGCTCGGCCGGTTTCAGGACGACGGTGCATCCGGTGGCCAGTGCCGGGCCCAACTTCCAGGCTGCCATCAGCAGCGGAAAGTTCCAAGGGATGATCTGGCCTACCACGCCGATGGGTTCGCGAAGCGTGTAGCTCAAGTATTTCGCGCCCGGCGTGTACGGCACCGAAATTGGAATCGTGTTGCCCTCGATTTTGGTCGCCCAGCCCGCCATATAGCGGAACAGATCGACCGCCAGCGGCACATCGGCGGCGCGTGCGATTGTCAGCGGCTTGCCGTTATCCAGCGATTCCAGGTAGGCGAACTCTTCGAGGTGCTGCTCGAGCAAGTCGGCGAGTTTCCAAATTAATTTTCCGCGCTCGGAGGGCGTCATCTTGCGCCATGGACCGGTCTCAAAAGCCTTGCGCGCAGCCTTCACTGCGAGATCAATATCAGCGCTGTCCCCTTCGGCAATGGTGGCCAACACTTCGCCGGTCGAAGGATCGTAGCTGGGAAAAGTTTTGCCGGAGACCGAGTCCACCCAGTTTCCGTTGATAAGCATTTGGCGTGGTTTTTCGATATAGCTGACTACGCGCGGATCAACCTGCGCGCCCGAAATTGTCGTTGCCATGGAAGCCTCCTGAATGTGCGGGTAAATTGCACAACCACGAATTGCAGACCCTGGGCCTGTTCGCGGTCATTATGCTAGTCCCGTAGGGCGGTGGAAATCAAACCGGCTTGTGTGTGGGTCATATCGGTCGGACATCCTATCCGACCATGCAGTCGGACACGCCAGTTATCGCAATCTTCGTCTCTAGGTACGCGATCTCGCGTCTTAGCTGCGCGCTTCTCGCTCGGACGATTGTATCTCCTCGAAAGCGGGGGCTGGGACAGTTGAGATCTGCCGCCGTCCGCTGTCCGGGCAATGACAAACCTCTAATCCCAACAAAATACGCCAAATTCAGTCCTTGACACTAATTTACAAATTGCAATATAAATATTGCAAATAGCGATATGACTCTGGCGGAAAAAATCCGGTACCTGCGGGAGGTTGAAGGCTCGCTGCGCGGCCTGGATCGCCCCATGACGCAACTAGAGTTGGTCAAGGCGATTCACAAGGAGCACGGCAAAGGGATCAGCCAATCGTACCTCTCGCAGATCGAGGGCGGGTCGCGCCGCCACATGACGCAAGCCACGCGGGCTTTGCTGGCTAAGTTTTTCAAGATTCATCCGGGATTCTTGGTGGACGATCCCGAGGGGTATCACAACGAGCTGACCTCGGACCTGCGCACGGTCGAAGGCAAGCTGGATGTCTGGTTACTGCAAGGGGCGGAACGCTTCGCTGGCGATCCGGAATTGAGCGAGATCCTGATGAAGGCGGCCCGCGAGAAGAACACGAGAAAGTGCATGCTGCTGCTTGGCGCCATTCTCGAAACGCCGGGGCTTGCGGACCGCCTGCTTGAGGCTTTAAAGCCGCACACCGGCACCGATGGACATGTTAAGCGAGGAGGCCGTCCATGACTTGGGCTGATTTTTATCTGGTCTGTTTCGTTGTGGGGTTTTTTCTCAGCGTGCTGATGTTTCTCGCTGGGGGCGTGCATCTGCATCTTCCCGGATTCAACCTGCATGTTGGCGGAACCCACGCTCATGGGCCGGCGCATGCGGGCGCCGGGTCTGGGCTCAGAGGCGCTCAGACATCTCCATTCAACTTGATCACGCTTACAGCATTTCTCGCCTGGTTTGGCGGGACCGGCTATCTGCTCGCGCGCCATTCGACGATGTGGTTCTTCACTGCGCTGCTAGTCTCTATTCTCAGTGGCATCGGCGGTGCAGCGATTATCTATCTCTTCCTTTCGCGAGTGCTGACCTCGCCGGATGAAGACCTGCAAGCCGCGGACTTCGACATGGTAGGTGTGCTCGGGAAACTTTCAGTCCGCATTCGCGAAGGCGGTACCGGCGAACTGGTCTACTCGCAGGCTGGAACGCGCCGCGTCTGCGCCGCGCGCTCAGAAGACGGCTCGGCGATTCTCAAAGGAACGGAAGTTGTCGTGACTCGGTATGAGCGCGGGATTGCCTATGTGCGCCGCTGGTCCGAAATGGCGGGCGAGGATGCCGAAGTCTCGCAGGACTCAGAAATTAATGACGGCAAAGAAGTGAGACCGCAATGAACACGACTGCCGACAATTCGCAGCTGACGTATTTCAGAGCAGCGACGGTTTTTGTCTGGACAGCGGTGCCGGCAGACGGCTTGCTTTATGCGCTCTCCTGGAAGCAGTTGCCCGAGCGGATGGCGACGCACTTCGATTTTGCCAACCGTCCCAACGGGTGGATGTCACGCGAAGGGTCTTTGGCGTTCTCTTTGTTTTTTGCGGTCTTCTTGTCGGTGATCGCAACTGTCGTTTTATCGCGAGTGAAGAAGCCGGATGCGGCTGCCTGGGGGCTGGTGTTTCTTTTTTATGTGGTTCAGAGCACGCTGTTGTGGGCGGAGAATGCGACCATCGCCTACAACCTGCAAGGCACCCCGGTAAATGCGGCTCCGGTGTTTGTTGTCGGAATCATCGCGGCGACGCTTCTGGTTGTGCTTGCCCTAGGAACGCGTCGCGGCGCCAAGCTTCCCGCGCGCACAGTGTTGGCGCAGGAGACGCATACCTCGCCGTTGTTTGCGGCAGTCCTGGGCCTTCCATCGATTGCCTTTGCACTCCTGATCACGAAAATTCCAATTCCCGGCCTCAAAGTCGTGCTGGCTTTGGGGATGCTTTTGATGGTCCTGGGTGCAACGGTGGCGGGGAGCGGATTTCATTATCTATTCACTCCCGCGGGCGTGGAGATTCGCACGCTCGGCTTTCGGCTGCGCTCCATTCCGGCATATGCGATCAAAAGCTACGCGGTCGATCGCTGGAACGCGCTCGGCGGGTATGGCATTCGCGGTATCGGCGAGCGGCGCGCTTATGTGTGGGGCAATCGCGGCGTACGGATCAAGTCATCGCAAGGCGAAGTTTTTCTCGGCCACGACGATCCGGAAAAGATCGTGCGGGATTTGGACTTGGTGACGAACCACCAAGGATACGAAGTTACACAAAGGTTTTCATGATTTTCTTCGTGTGCCTTCGTGCCCTTAGTGGTTAAGAAGATTTGAAGCTGGAGAGGAGGCGGTATGTTCGGGATTGCAATTGAAATTTGGATCATTGTTGGACTTTGTGTCTTGGGCTTCATGCTGCTCATGAGCGGTTTGGCGCGGCTGTATCGCAAGGCCGGACCGCATGAGGCGCTGATTGTCTACGGTTTGGGCGGAACGCACGTCGTTGTCGGTCATGGCAAAGTCGTTTTCCCCATGGTGCAAATCTGCCGCGAGCTTTCGCTCGAACTGATGTCATTCGACGTGGCTCCGCAGCAGGATCTTTACACCAAGCAGGGCGTGGCGGTTACAGTCGAAGCCGTCGCGCAGATCAAGGTGAAGTCGGACAAAGAATCGATCCTGACCGCGTCGGAACAGTTCCTGACCAAGAGCGCGGCCGAGCGTGAAGGCCTGATCCGCCTGGTAATGGAAGGCCACCTGCGCGGAATCATCGGGCAGCTGACGGTCGAAGAGATCGTCAAGCAGCCGGAGATGGTTTCCGAGCGCATGCGCTCGACTTGCGCCGACGACATGAACAAGATGGGCCTCGAAGTCATCTCGTTCACGATCAAAGAAGTCCGCGACAAGAACGAGTACATCCTCAACATGGGCAAGCCGGATGTGGCGCGCATCAAGCGCGACGCCGACGTCGCCGGAGCTGAAGCTGAACGAGACACGGCGATCCGCCGCGCTCTTGCGACGCGGGAAGCAGCGGTTGCCAAGGCGCAAGCCGATCAGGAACGCGTGCAGGCGGAAACTGCATCGTTGGCGAAGCAGGCCGAGGCGCAGCGGGACCTGGATGTGAAGCGCGCGCAATACCTCGAAGTGACGAAGCGTCAGCAGGCCCAGGCGGACAAATCCTACGACATTCAGACCAACATCATGCAGCAGCAGGTGATGGCTGAACAGGTCAAGATTCAGCAAGTCGAAAAAGAACAGCAGGTCAAGGTTCAGGAAGCGGAGATCAATCGCCGCGAGAAAGAACTGATCGCGACCGTGCTGAAGCAGGCGGAGATTGAGCGTCAGCGGATCGAGACTTTGGCGGCGGCTGAAAAGCAGCGCCTGATGGTCGAAGCCGAAGGGCACGCGTCCTCGATTCGTCAGCAGGGCGAGGCGGAAGCGGAAATCATCTTCAAGAAAGGTGACGCGGAAGCTCGCGCCATGAACGTGAAAGCCGAGGCCTACCAGGAGTACAACCAGGCCGCGGTTTACGACAAGCTGCTGACCAGCTTGCCGGAAGTTGTCAGGGCCATGGCGGCGCCGCTGGCGAACGTGGACAAGATCACCGTGGTCTCGACCGGAAACGGCGACGCTACGGGGATGAACAAAATCACCGGCGATCTGACCAAGATGGCGGCCCAGGTTCCGGCGCTGTTCGAGACGCTTTCGGGGATCAGCATGAGTGAACTGCTCTCGAAGGTACGCGCGATCGGCGACAAGTCACCGAGGCCGCCCGATGCCCTGCCGCCAACGAGCGCGAAAGCGGCAGGGAAGTAGAAAGTAAGAGTCCCCATCCTGAATTTCGCAAAGACCGCGAAATTCTAGGATGGGGCACCTCGCTGAATGGAATGGCGGGCGTCCGAGCCCGCCTAGCCGATACGGAGTCGGTTATGAAACGACCATCCATGCAAATCGGTTTTGGCATCGCGCTCGGGGCAGCAATTGGCGGCGCTCTCGCGGTGGTTCTAGGCGCAGGTGCAGCGTGGTTGGGGATCGGCATACCGATCGGGATCGCGATCGGTTTCATGATGGCCAAGAAACAAGCAGGTTCCTCACCCGCCCGTTTCGAACGGGCGAGTTCGGAATGACCGCGGTTTTAACTGAGAGCTGATGCTGATGGCTGACGGCTGACAGCTCACGAAGGGAGCTACATATGGCACTACTAGAGCGGGTTTCAACCTTAATTCGCGCGAATCTCAACGACCTGATCGACAAGGCCGAAGATCCGGAAAAGATGATCAAGCAGGTGATTCTCGACATGCAGAACCAGCTTCTGCAGGTCAAGACTCAGGTTGCGATCGCGATCGCCGATCAGCACCTGCTGGAGAAAAAACAGAAAGAAAACGAAGGCAAGACCAACGAATGGATGCGCAAGGCCGAGCTCGCCGTCGGCAAGAAAGAAGACGACCTGGCGCGCGCCGCGCTGCACCGCGTGGAAAGCTACCGCGAGCTGGCGGGAAGCTTCACGCAGCAGGTCGCCGACCAGAAGGCGCAGGTCGAGAGCCTGAAGACCGCGCTGCGCCAGCTCGAGCAGAAGCTCACCGAAGCGCAGGCAAAGGCCGATCTGCTGATTGCGCAGCATCGGCGGGCGCGTGCGGTAGGCAAGGCGCACGATGCTCGCGTGGCGATTGGCGACAGCTCAAAGTCGGCGGCATTCGATCGACTGAAGGGTCGAGTAACGCACAACGAAGCTGTGGCGCAGGCCAAGTCCGAGCTCGGCGTCGAGGATGTTGAAGATCGCTTCAGCGCGATGGAAAAGTCAGACCGCGTCGAGGCACTGTTGGCGGAGTTGAAGAGCAAGCAGGCGTGAGGTGGTGAGGTGCCTGGCGCATGAAGAAACCCCTGTCATCCTGAGCGGAGTGGGTTCCTTCGCTTGCGAACGAACCTAACGTAGTCGAAGGACCCGTGCACCGCGATACATCTCCACAAGCGCCTCGAGGAATTTTCACGAGGCCGGGGGCGGTTCGGTGAGAACGCCTGAAATCGTCGGTGCTGGTACACGCAAACAGCAGGTCTTTCGACTCCGATGAATGGTCGCGCTGCGATCATTCATCTTCGCTCAAGATGACAGGTTGCAGAGGGAGAATGCGGCTCCGCTCAGGATGACAGGGTAAAAGATATCTGTAAGAAACCACTTTCCCTGTCGACTACCTTGATGTGAGCGCAATCAGGACCATGAGCGAGGCGGGCGCAATCCCGGCGGTTCGGTGCAACCAGGATGCACTTTACGAGGAGGCTGCTGCCGAGTATGGCCCGGCCCTCGAGCGCCTTGCCCACGCCTACGAGGCTGAACCCGAAACCCGGCGCGACCTGCTGCAGGAGATTCACATAGCGGTGTGGCGAAGCTTTGCGAGTTTTGATGGCCGATGCTCGCGGCGCACGTGGATTTATCGAATTGCTCACAACGTCGCTACATCCCACGTTATCAAGCAGCGCCGCGCCAAAGGACAAGGACTGATCGGGCTCGAGGAAATGGAAACTCTGCCCGACACTCGCAGCGGCCACGAAACTGCCGACCGCAATCAGGATTTGGCGCGCTTGATGGAGTTCATTCAGCGGCTGAAACCGCTCGACCGGCAGGTGATTTTGTCGTATCTGGAAGGTCTGGATGCCGCTTCAATTGGAGAGATCACCGGCCTCTCAGCCAGATATGTTTCGACTAAGATTTACCGGATCAAAGAAGTTCTCGCTCGCCGCTTCAACCCCGGGAGGACGCTATGACACATGAAACTCCCAAAGATCGCATGCAGGACATCTGGCAGTGCCAGCCAGTGGAGGGTATCAAAATGTCAGTCGAAGAGATCCACAGTCGAGCAGGTAAATTCGAAAAGAAGGTCATCTGGAGAAATGTTCGCGAGTACGCGGCGGGAGCGATCGTCGTGGTTTTCTTCGGATTGGCTTTCGCAGGCACACATGACTGGTTGGGCCGCTGTGCCTTTGCGCTGCTGATTGCTGGGACCGCCTATGTGATGTATCAGCTGCATCGCAAGGGGAGCTCGCGGCGCATGCCAGAAGAGCTGGGAACCGGGTCTTCGCTGCAGTTTTATCGCAGCGAACTGGAGCGGCAGCGCGATCTGGTGAGCAATGTGTGGCCGTGGTATCTGGCGCCGGTCGTTCCCGGGCTGCTGTTATTGGCGATTACTTCGATAGTTCACAACCGGCAGCTGTGGCATGTCGCTGCTCTCGTGTTCTGGTATGGACTGATAGCTGTATTCTTCGTGTTCGTCTGGAAACTGAATGCGCGCGCGGCGCGTCGTCTGCAGAGGATGATCGACGACTTGGGCGCGGCGGAGCAGCCGTAGTGGGCGCATCAAATCAAGGGAGAGTTCGCAGGTGACCTGGAAAGGCCCGGAAAGAAATTTGTTCAGCTGGAGGAAATCATGAAACGCGTGGCTATTTTGTTGGCATTGATATTCGGTTTCGCGAGCCTTGCTTTCTCGCAGGACATCATCGGCGATTGGAACGGGAAACTCAGCGTGAACGGTGCTGAGCTCCGTCTGGTTTTGCACGTCAGCAAAAATTCCGATGGCAGCCTGAAAGCCACGCTCGACAGCATTGACCAGGGGGCAAATGGAATTCCAGTAGCATTCACGAATTTGAAAAACTCTACGCTGAGTCTCAAGGTCGATGCTGTCAATGGTAATTACGAAGGCAAGGTGAACGCGGATGCCAGCGAGATTACCGGCACGTGGACGCAGGGAACTGCGCTGCCGCTGACTTTTCATCGTGGAAGCATTGCGGTGAAGTCTCACCCGAAGCCGGCGCTGCCTTCCGACATCGATGGCGACTGGTTGGGCACGCTTGACACGGGGATGGGAACTCTTCGCCTGGTGTTGCACATCATCAATACGGAAGACGGATTGACTGCGACTATGGACAGCCCTGACCAGAATGCGAAAGGCATTCCGGTCACCAGCATCACGCGGAATGCGTCGCTGTTGAAGTTCGAAGTGAAGGCGGTTGGCGGTTCGTACGATGGCAAGATTGCCGCCGACCTGGGCACGTTCGCGGGGACCTGGAGCCAGCTTGGCAAGACTTGGCCGCTGGTCATGAAGCGGGTAAAAAATGCCTCTGAACTGGATCGACGCCGCCCGCAGACTCCAGTCAAACCGTATCCCTATCGCGAAGAAGAGGTGATGTATAAGAGTCCGGCGGCGAGCATCGAACTTGCCGCCACGCTGACGATTCCGGAAGGCAAGGGGCCGTTTCCGGCGGTGCTACTGATGTCCGGTTCGGGCCCGCATGATCGCGATGAGAGCCTGATGGGACACAAGCCGTTTCTGGTGCTGGCAGACTATCTCACGCGAAAGGGAATTGCCGTGCTTCGCGCCGATAAGCGCGGGGTAGGCAAATCTGGCGGAAATTATTCGCAAGCGGTGATGGCCGATTTCGCTTCTGATGCGGATGCGGGGGTTGCATATCTGAAAACCCGGCCGGAAGTCGATCCGCACAAAATCGGTCTTGTGGGTCACAGCGAAGGCGGAGTTGAGGCGCCTATGGCAGCAGCCCACAATCCGGAGGTGGCATTTGTGGTGATGATGGCAGGCATGGGCGTGCCCGGGGACCAGCTGTTACCCGAGCAGATGAAGTTGATCGAGCAGGCCGCAGGGAAGAGTCCCGAGGAAATTCAGAACGACCTGGCGGTGCAGCGTGAGCTGCTCTCCATAGCAGAGAAAGACACAAACCAGGCCACGCTGGAGAAAGACGTGCGCGAGAAGCTGACGGGAAAGGTGCCGGAGCCCCAGATGGCCATGCAGATCAAAGCGGTGAGTTCGCCGTGGTTTCGCGGCCTGCTGATTTACGACCCTGCGCCGACACTCAGCCAGCTGACTTGCCCGGTGTTGGCCATCAATGGCGAGAAAGATGTGCAGGTGTCGCCGGACCAAAATCTGCCTCCGATCCGCAGAGCGCTCGCAGCCGGGGGAAACAAGAATTTCGAAGTCGACGAGCTGCCCGGGCTCAACCATCTGTTCCAGACCGCAAAAACCGGCGGCATTGGGGAGTATGCTGAAATTGAGGAGACGATGTCGCCGGTGGCAATGGAAAAGGTCGCGAGCTGGATTTTGAAGCAGGCATCCAACCAGGGCGGCGGCGAGACTGCACGTAATTCGACTGGAGGATTTTGAAATCTAGATGGAGAAGATCTTCCACTTTGACTCGGCGGCGGAAGCTTATGTGGCCGACGCGGCTGTGCTCACCTGCTTTGACCAGCGAATTCGACAATCGGTAAATAAATTTTTAAAACGACAGGGTATTGTGCGACCCGACATGATCGTGGTGGCGGGGGGAGCGAAGACGCTGGCGTCGCCGCGCAATGATTTCGAACGCGACTTCATTCTGGAACAAGTGCGAATGTCGATCCTGCTGCACGGGACTCAGCGCGCTTACCTGTTTTGCCACTCGGATTGCGCAACCTACGGCGGATTAGCGGCGTTCAAGGGCGACAGAACAGCGGAGGCCGATCACCATTTTCAGGAGCTGCAGAAAGCGGCGGATCTTTTGAGAACTGCATTTCCCAAGCTTGAGGTGGAACGCTTCTTTGTGAATTTCGAGGGAGTGTTCGTGGATGGGGGCGCCCCGTCACAGTTGCGAAGCGGTGCTTGAGTTTGCCTGCTAGGGCTGGCGCCCTTCCGTATGTCTGTTTTCGTAGCCACCCCGGCGGGCTTTGCTCCGGGGCTGTCGCCTTCCTCGTCCCGCCTTTGTCGCTGCTACCCACGGCTTGCGCCGTGGGCTGTAGTCTTGCGGCCCCTTGCGGGGCTCGCGAGAATCTAACGAAAGTCGACCGTTCCGCCGGGATTCGAATGATTTCTCCGACCTTGCAGATGATTCATTTCTGCCTTGTAAACACCAATCTATCGCGACACTGCTGCAAACAGATTCGTGCGCATCAGAGACTGGAACTGCTTATCGTCTGCCTTGAAATGCATTTGCAGCTTGGAACTGTCAGAATCCACTGACACGTCCTCCAACGCGGCTTTTTCAACCGGGCTGGCGGTCATCTTCTTGTAGAGCACCCCGGCCTTCAGCAACGATGACAGCGTCGCGGCGGTGACCGAGTCGGAAGTGACCACGTCCATATCGAAGGTTACGCCGTTGTTAAAGTTCATGGCGTAGCGCGAGCCGAGGATGTGCTTTTTCAAAGTTTCGTAATCGGCCAGGCGGGAAGCATCGCCCAAAGCGGAGATCAGCATGTTCTGCGTCCCCTTCTGGTCGAGAATGCTCCAGACCGTGCCCCCTTCCACGTCAGTGATCAGACTCGAAATATCGGGATTGGAATCGAGCGTAGTGATATAGCCGTCGCGAGCATCGAGAGCGCCGCGCACCGCGCCGCCGTCTCCGAAGAGCAACGTTGTGTCGTCAAGGAAGGTCATCTCCATGCCTTGGGACATGGGATAAATCAGTGCGTCACGGTATTTCGTCGGGCGGATCTTCTTGAGCTGGAGTTTCTTTTGAACGGTTTTATTCGCGAATATTCCTTCAGCCGCTCCGACTACTTTTAATCCCTGCTTGGGATGGCGGTAAGAAATGAAAGTCAGCGTATCGACATCCTGCTCGGGATTGATGCCGATTCCCTTGAGCGCGTTCTCGAACTCCTTGACGTTGTCGGGCAAGACTTGCGCCTTCAATTGAAGCGCGGTGTCAGAGTTCTTAAGGGCGCGGTAGTCCACGCAGATGATCTGCTGCACTTCGGCGGGGATGGCCGGGCGTACAGATGAGGTCAGCGGCGCGGCGAAACCCACGCTCGCCAGAATAGCTATGCAGAAGATTATTAAGCTTGTGCGAGAAAAACTGTTCATTTCTAAACCTCTGAGGCTTACCAACTTGGATGCGGTCCGGATTGCGGCAGTCACCCAGCGCGTTAGGTCAATTCTAGACCAACAGTCCAAAGCCGCACGGTGACATAAGTACTTTTGCCTCATGCCGAACGTGCCGCGGTGGGATCTTGCACCCAATCTATGATTTCAGTGCCAAAGCTCGGGCGCGCGCTTGACTTGCAAACTCGACATCTTTCAACGATTCCAGGTTGATCTCGACATTTGCCAGCGCGCCTTCGATGGCGGCGCGGGCCAGGGCCGCGGCGGTCGTTAAATCGGACTTCATGTTGGGATTTGTAACGGGGCGCAAGCGCTCGACAATGCTCAAAATCTGTTTTGCGCGCTCTGCCACTCTCAAAGGCACGCTGGTCGCTTGTTTCAAAGCCGAGTCGATGATGCCGTCTGCTGCCGCCGATTCTCGAGCTTTCTTGTATGCGGCCATCACCGAGTTGTAGGACTCAGCATCGGCATCGATCGATCCTTTCAGCTCTTCCCGCAGCTGCGACAGGCGCGAAATCGCCTCGCTCAAGTCACGCTCGTATTGTGCGTAGGCCTTCTTGCCGCGAGACATGCTCGCGACCATGGCCGCTAGTCCAGCTGCCATTGCTGCACTTGCCGCGGCCGCGCTTCCGCCCCCGGGAGTCGCGGTGGGAGCCGCAAGCTGCTCGATGAAAGGCTCGACACCTGCGCGGATTCCGCCTACGGCCACCTTGCCGCCCATAACTGCAGCGACGCGGTTCTCAAGAATGAGCGAGGAATCGAAGTTCTCGACCTGCAGAAACCATTCCGCCGCCTGTTCCAATGCCTTCTTGGGGATCAGGCCGACGATCTCGCTGCTCGCAGGAGCCACGCCATAGCGGGCGGCCTCCGATCGCACCATTTCAAATACGCGATGGATTGGGGTCTGCTCAAAATCTGTCAGGTTCATGGAAACCTGCGCCTGCCCGCGCACCAGAAAGCCAGCAGCCTTCACGAAGCGCAGTCCGCCACTGGAAAAGCGCACGGCCTTGGCGACTTTCTTGGCAATCTCGACATCGGGCGTGTTCAGAAAGATGTTGTACGCAATCAGAAACTTGCGGGCGCCGACGACGCATGCCCCGGCAGTCGGGTGCAGGCGCGCTTCTCCGAAATCCGGTTTGCGCGCGGGATTTGTGGCAATTTCCCCGCGAATGCCTTCGAACTGTCCGCGGCGTATGTTTTCCAGGTTCTGCCGCTCCGGAGTGGTTGCCGCTGCTTCGTAGAGATAAACCGGAATCTGGTATCGCTTCCAGATTTGCTCGCCGACGTGGCGCGCCATGGTGACGCAGTCCTCGATGCCTAAACCTTCAATCGGAATGAAGGGGACCACGTCTGCCGCCCCCAGACGCGGGTGCGCGCCTTGGTGCTTGTTCAGATCGATCAACTCGGAGGCTTTGCCTACGCCGCGAATCGCCGCTTCCTGCACGGCTTCGCGTTCTCCCGCGAGCGTGATCACGCAGCGGTTATGGTCGGAATCCATTTCGCGATCAAGCAGGTAAACGCCATCCATCTTCATGGCTTCGACGATTGCGTCAACCTTGGATTTGTCGCGGCCCTCGGAAAAATTCGGTACGCACTCCACCAGAGTTTGCATACGCGAGAAGCATATCGGGCAGGGAAGAAGGGTGCAAGCGAGTTGCTCGTGCCTGGTGACTAGTTACTAGTTGTTCGTGAGTTGTTAGCGGTAGTTGTTCAATTGCTAATAAAACTAGCAACCAGCAACTAGCAACTAGAAACTGGTTGCTGACTTGGTCTTTACCAGAAGCTTTCGCGCATTAGCAATGAGGTCGCCAATCTCGAACGGCTTTACCAGGAAAGGAACGTGATTTTGCTCGAGGAAGCTGCGCACCTCGGGTTCAGTGAGGCTGGAGAAGGTGAACAAGAGACGTCCTGAGAGACTTGGCCAGGTTTCCGTGAACCACCGTTGCGTCTCTTCGACGCCAGAAGCACCTGGCATTTTGCCGTTCATGATGCAGGCGTCGAAAGAACCACCCGAAAGAGCCGTTTTCATTTGTTCAAGACTGGTTGCAGTTGTGACCTGCGAGCCAGCGCCCGCCAGCACGTCGCGTTCAAACTCGAGTACACTTTCCTCGTCTTCCACAAGCAGGATTTTGCCTGACAGTCCGATGCCTCGTTTTGGGTGGGCGACAGCAGGCTCCGCCGCGGCCGGTTTTCCTGCCGATGGCAGCTTGATTTCGATGATCGCCCCGCCCTCATCGGCATTGCGCGCAGAAATCTCTCCGCCATGCTCTTTTACGATGCCGTAACAAATGCTGAGCCCAAGGCCGGTCCCTTTGCCGACATTTTTTGTGGTATAGAACGGCTCAAAAATGCGGCTCGGCTCTTTGATCCCTGGTCCGGAATCCTGGAATTCCAGCCGCACGGAATTCTCCTGCGAAAAAGCGCGAACTATAAAACTGTGCTCCCGATCTTCGTTCGAACCTTCTTCGTCATCCTCTGTCATAGCATCGAGAGCGTTGTTGATGATGTTCAGAAAAACCTGCTCTAGTTGATGCGGATCTCCGAAGACGGCGGGTACATTTGGCTCGATCTGCCGGTCGATTTTGATGTTCCCGACCTTGATATCGTAGTCGCGCAGCAGAAGGGCCTCGTCGATGACCTTTAAGACGTCAAACTGCTGGCGCTCGGGCTTGCGCTGGCGTGCAAACGAGAGCAGATTCTGTACGACACGGTGCGTGCGCTGTCCCTGCTTGAAAATCTTGCTTACGTACTCTTTTGCTTTTTCCTCCAGCTTTTCTGATTCCAGCAACTGCGCATAACCCAGGATTGCGGTCAGCGGGTTATTCAATTCGTGGGCCACGCCGGCGATCAACTGGCCGATGGCCGACATCTTTTCGCTCTGCAGGAGCTGTTCCTGGGCTCGACGAAGATCGTCATACGCTTTGCTGGTTTCTTCGTAGAGTCGAACCTTTTCGATCGTGGTGGAAAGCTGGCGGCCAATGGCAACGAGCAAGCTTTCGTCATTGCTGGTGTACTCGCTGGCATCGCTGCGCCTGATTCCCATCAGGCCCACGGGGTCGTCCTTACCCCAAAGAAGTACCCAGATGGACGAGCCCGCGCCAGTTTCGCGTATGAAGTCCTGCACCGATTGCGGCAGATGCGGCAGATATTCGGCGGTGAGAACTTCGGCGCGGGACCGCTTGACCAGATCGCCGAAACCTTCAGGGAAATGAATTTCCGTCAAGCGCTTGCGATCGGTAACGCGCTGACCCCAGTCGGCACGGCGGCGGAAGCGGTTCTCTGGCTCTGCCAGAAAAACTGATCCAGCCTCGGCGCCGAGCAAGGAGATGACCTGGCGCAGCGTGAGGTTCAGGATTTCATCCAGATCGAATGTTTGGGTGGCAATCACCGCCATTGCGTTCAGCGCATTCAATTCGCGATTGCGTCGGCGGATTTCTTCCTCCGCGCGCTTCTTCTCAGTGATATCGAGCAAGAAACCCTGGTATCGCTCGATTTTTCCTTCTTCGTCGCGAAGCGCAAAGCTACTCTCAACTGCAGTCAGAATCGAGCCATCTTTACGGCGCAACGTCACCTCGAAATCCCGGACAAAATTATGCGCCTCGGCTTCCCGACGAAAGGTCCGGCGCTGTTCCGGCGAGGTATAAAACTCCGCGTCCACGTTCCGGCCAAGCAGTGCTTCGCGGCTGGAATAACCTAGCATCTGCACGAACCTGTCATTGCAGTCCAGCAGATTGCCTTCCGGAGTCGTGACAAAGACCCCTTCCTGCACCTGCTCGAAGAGCGAGCGGTATTTCTGTTCGGCCGCGCGCCGTTCCGTGACATCTCGGACCACATGGATCGTGCCCTTTTGCTTTGTGCCCTGGTCCACGAAGCTGGAAGTCGAAGTGACCGAGAACCCTCCGAAGGGGTCGGGGCCTTCATAGAAACCATCTTCTTTGCCGCGGCAATAGGGACAGTTGGTCCAGTCGAGTTGGTCTTTCGGCAGCACAGCATCGCAGAGTTGACCAACCGCCTCCGCCTGGGATTTGCCGATGCGGCTCAACAATGCCGGATTCGCTTTCAGGATGTGATACTCGGGGTCGTGCAATAAAACCATGTCCTGAATGGATTCGAAGGTGTTGCTCCACTGCCGGTGCGACCGCAGAATTTCCTCGACGAGGTGCGCATTCTCGAGCGCCAACCCCAGCTGCTGCGCACAGGTAACCAGAAAATCCAATTCATCGGGCGCATACGACTTCTTCCCACGATTGCCCAGGACGAGAACGCCAACCGATGACTTTCGCCCGGGCACACCGGTTACCACGATTTGTTGAAGTTGCTCTCTTTGCAAGATCGGTTGAGCCGAGTCTCCCAATTGTTTCCGCGAAAGGGACACGGGGCGAATAGAGTTGGGAATCCGCTCGGCAAGGTCATCAAATGCCACCACCTCTCGCTCGCGAAGGAAGTCCTCTGAGAGGCCGACTTGCTGAAGCACGGTAAGACGCTTTCCGTCGCTGGTTCTGAACCAGACAGCCTCGGCGCCCATCAGGGTCCTTAGTTCTTGCAGGGCACGCCGGCCTAAAGCTTCATTCTGACTGGCGCGCGAAATACCCGTGGTCAATGCATTCAGGGCAGCGAGACGGCGGGTGTGAAGACGCGACTCGTCGAACACCACCAGCAGCATGCCCAGCCCGAGAACGAGATCGAGAAGCAGGTCGGCCTGTGAAGGCAAATGCGAGCTCAAGATCGGCCAGTCCAGGTGCAAGCTCAACAAGCCGCACGACAGAATCCAGGGGCCGATTTCCATTCTGGTCCGGCGGAAGCGCAGTACCGCGATCACGGCCGCTAGTGCGAGGAGCCTGTAAGAGAGCTCCAGCGCGAAACGTAGCGTGGGCGAGTTCGGCCACAGTGCCGGCCTCAGAGCTGCGAACGTGATCAGCGCAAGACTGATGGCCAGCAGTGGAGCCAGCCAGTCGCGGGCGTTGGCGTAGATGAACGTGCCGGAAACAAAAAGTGCGATGGCGAGTATGAATTCCGCTTGGGATACGACAGAGGCGTAAGGGCCAGCGGCCACGAGGGCGTGATGGGAAACAAAATATGCGATCCACCCGACGATCCACACCATCAGGCAACGTTCGCGCAAGGTGCGGAACACCAGCAGGCTGGCAGCCAGGACGATGAGCAGAGCCATCTCCCGGGTAACGAGTTTTAGAGTGGCCAATTCGCCGAACACACTCCCGGCTTGCCACACGACTGTGTGCATACTGTGAAGACCCAGTTAGCTTAGGTTTTAGCACGGCGAAGTGGTTAATTAGTGGTGTTTCCCTAGCACTTTGGTTACTTTCGATAGGGAGTAAGTAGGATACAATCGGCCATACACTATCAGCGCCATGCCAGCCGAACGAATTCTTGTAGTTGACGACGAAGACCCAATTCGGGAAGTCGTCTGTTCCATGCTGAGTTCCGCCAACTTTGTGTGCAGCCAGGCCTCCTCGGGTAAAGAAGCATTGGCCTTACTCAAATCCGGCGAAGAATTTGAGTTAATGCTTTCCGACATGATGATGCCGGTCATGGATGGAGAGGCTTTACTGGCCGCAACGAAAGAAAGTTTCCCCGATATGCCGGTGGTCATGGTTACCGCCATGCACGACATCTCGGTGGCGCTAAATGCCATACGCAATGGGGCTTACGATTACCTGCTTAAGCCATTCGACCGCGAGCAGTTGCTGGCGACGGTGCGGCGGGCATTGGAAAATCGGCGGTTGAAGCTCGAAAACCGGGCCTATCAGACCAATCTTGAGGTTCTGGTCACGGCGCGGACTGAGCAACTTCGGCAAGCCGTGAGCACGCTTGAGCGATCTTACGACATCACCCTGGAAGCATTAGGCAACGCCCTCGACCTCAAAGATGCTGAAACAGAAGGGCATTCCAAGCGGGTTACGGCGTTTACCATTGCCATCGCGCGCGCCATGGGCCTGAGTTCTGATCAGATCCGGGTCATAGCGCGTGGGGCATTCCTGCATGACATCGGCAAAATGGCGATTCCCGACGCGATTCTGCGCAAACCCGGTGCTCTAGATCCGGAAGAAGTTGCGATCATGCGGGAGCATTGTTATCGCGGATATCAGATTCTGCGTCGAATTCCATTTTTGACGGAAGCCGCAGAAATTGTTTATTCCCATCAGGAGAAGTACGACGGTACCGGTTATCCGAGGGGTCTAAAAGGCGAAGAAATACCGCTTGGAGCACGCATCTTCTCGGTCGCGGACACGCTCGATGCCATCACTTCCAACCGCCCTTACCGCGCGGCCCAACCTCTCTCTGCGGCCAGGGACGAAATTGAGCGCTGGTCGGGGCGCCAGTTCGATCCACTCGTCGTTAAGACGTTCCTGGAGATGAAAGAGCACATCTGGGACGACCTGCGCAAAGGCATCGACGAGCAAATCCACCGCTTCGCCTATTCAGCCGGCAAGTGATTCATCCAGCTTCGGCGAAACAGGCTCGTTTGGCGTTTTGTTCCTAAGCTCCCGCTATTGGGTTTGAGCAACAGCCGCAGGCTTAATTCGCGCCGAATCGACTGCTACGTCGCGCTGAAGCACTACCTCGAAGGTCATTCCAGGGGTTAGCCTCACTTCATTCCCATGCATGAGCATTGCCGCTGCCACGCCCGCCGCGGCTCCAATCCCGGCGCCTGCCAGGGCGCCCACACGGGAGCCAGTTGCGAGACCTCCGGCCAGCGCGCCACCCGAAGCAGCGGGTACAGCGATGGTTGCAGCCTTGTCGCCTTTGCCGCTGTCACCAGTTATGGTCCCTTCCTTGTCCTTGACTTGGGCCTTATCCACGGCAGGAGCGTTTTCCAGCGAGCCAGGAAGAATAACTGTATAGCCGCTGGGATAGATCAGAGTCGTAAAGTGCATGAGCACTTCGGCACGGTGCGTCATGCGCCCCGCTGGTTTGATTGCAGCAATCCGGCCTTGCATGTAGGTTCCTGGCGGAATCAGGATGCGCTCATTGATCACCACCGGAAACGTAGTTTGCGCGTACACCGCATCGCCTTCGTGGCTACCCTTGGTTGAGATAGCATTAACCAGAGAAATGGGAACCTTGGTACCGGCTGGAATTGTGACCTCCTGCACGTTGTGATGAGAGGTGTCGCGAGGCGGGGTCAGACCAGGTGACGTCGTCGGTTTTTCATTCTGGGCAATCGCAAAACCTGTGAGCGCAATCAAAACGGCCAAAATGCGCATGAGAACCTCCAGCCCTGAAATCATCGCAGGAAAATGGGCCTAATGGAAGTACGATGCGCTCGCTGAGGGCAAAGTCAATCCCACGTTGCCGCAAGTCGTCGTGGAGGCGCCTGGTCCGGGCCTGGCGGTTTTTCACCGTCATTTATAGATCAGGTATTTCGCTCGAACTTGCAGGAAAGTTTGCAGCTCATCTTCCCAGTTAAGGGCAATTCGGTGGGGATCGACGCCGTGAACGAGTTCCTCATAAACGTTCTGGTTCGCCAGGATGTCGATCATTTTTTCCATGTGGAATTGTTCAGGAGAGAGCTTCGCTAGGGCGGAGGCCAGTTCGATCCCAAGCTCGGGCGAATCGAGGAAATCCCTGTCGGTAAGGACAATATTTACCCCATGACAGGTCTGGCTCGCGTAGTTACTCGCAGCCGGGGTGAAGCTGGTGGGTACAAATCGAACTCCGGGAATTTGGCGTGCGTTCAGATATTGAGCCAGCTCGCGCGAATTGATCCAGGGTGCCCCCAGCAGCTCGAACGGCGTGTCGGTGCCACGGCCTACCGAGACGTTGGTTCCTTCAACCAGCGCCACACCCGGGTAAAGCGCAGCTTCGGTGAGGCTGCGCAGGTTTGGTGAAGGATTTGTCCATTCCAGGCCGGTGGAATCGAACCAGTCGCCCCGCATCCAGCCCTGCATCGCGATCACCGACAGCTTTGCATGGATGTTGTGCCCGGCGTTGAACATTTGAGCCAACTCGCCCAATGTCATTCCGTGCCGCACCGGAACCGGGCCATAGTTCACGAAACTCTCGTGACCTGGCTGCGAGAGCGGCCCCTGTATGACTGATCCTGCAATTGGATTGGGTCGATCGAGCACGACGACTGCGATTCCTGCCTTGGCTGCCGCTTCAAGAAAATACCCAAGCGTGGTCTCATAGGTATAAAAGCGAACGCCCGCATCCTGCAGGTCGATGACGACGTCGTCCAATTGCTTCAACACATCAAGCGGGGGATGCCGCGACTCGTCGGTGGCGCCGTAAACGCTATAAACCGGAATCCCGGTTGCGGCGTCGCGGGAATTGCCGATCTTAGTGGTATCTAGTGCTCCAGTCACTCCATGCTCCGGGCTGAAGATGGCGGTAAGGTGCACGTCTGGCGCATGTGCGAGGACGTCGATGGTGCGACGGCCCTGACCGTCAAGCCCAGTCTGATTCGTGAGCACACCAACACGCTTCCCCTTCAGCGGAGCGAAATCTTCCGCCTCGAGAACGTCGATTCCGGTCAACACCGAGCCATTTCGATCTGAGGCATGAACTTGCGAGGGCATAGCTTCGTTATAACCAGTGAGATTCTTCCAGCGCAGCGCTTCCTGCTCGGAGGGAGACAACTGCAGCGCGGCAGCAACCGCTGTAGCTATGCGAGCGCGCAGGGACACAGTCGCGGCATTGTGACCGCGCGGATGAACGGCATTGGTTAGCAAAATGATGTAGGTCTTCGTGGTCGGATCAATCCATAGCGACGTGCCAGTAAAACCTGTGTGCCCGAACGAACCTACCGGCAGGAAATCTCCACGATTCGAGGAGAACGGAGAGTCAATGTCCCAGCCGAATCCGCGCAGGGTGGAGGCGTTCGGAGGCTGTTGCGGGGTGGTCATTTTCTCGACCGCCAGCGGCGAGAGTATCGGTCCTCCTCCGTCTAAAAGTGTCTGCGCGAACTTCGACAGATCGTCCGCCGTCGAGAACAGGCCTGCGTGTCCAGCCACGCCTCCCATGCGCCGCGATCTCGGATCATGAACAACACCGTGGAGCATCTGGCCGTTTTCGTCGTATTCGGTCGGCGCAATCTGCGGAAGCCAATCGCGCGGTGGAAGGAAACGCGTGTGGGTCATGCCCAGCGGAGCATAAACGTTTTGCGAGCAGTAAGCGTCGAGCGAAATTCCACTTACACGCTCGACCAATGCAGCGAGAACGATGAAATTCGTATCGCTGTATATGAACCTTGTTTCGGGCGGGGCGATGGGTACCTCAGCGAATGCCAAACTGAGCCCGGCTTCACGTCCGTTCCACGGTGGATTGAGATCGAAGTCAGGCTGCAGTCCCGAATAGTGGGTGAGTAAGTCGCGGACAGTGATGTCCTGCTTGCCGTTTTGCCCGAATTCGGGGATGTACTTGACCACGGAATCGTTCGGCCGCACCTTGCCCTGATCTATAAGCTGCATCACCGCCGGGGTAGTGCACACAACCTTGGTGAGGGACGCCATGTCGAATATCGTGTCGACCGTCATCGTGGAACGCGTCGGCTCAAGCGAACGCTCGCCGTAAGCCTTGCGATACACCACGCGGCTGTCGTGGCCGACCAGCAGCACAGCGCCGGGGATCTCGTGGTTCTGAATGGAGGTTTCGATGATCGAATCAAGGCCGGAGAGATTCTGTGACCCGCTGTCCTGAGCCATCGTCAGCGAGCAACAGAGATTCAGCAAGCCGAATGCCCAGGCAGCTCTCCAAATAACGGAATTTGTTGTGTAGAAGCGAATAGTACGAATTTACATCAGCGATGTTGCCGAGAATCAAGTTACGGTCGATGGGGTGCCCTTTATGCTACCGGAGCAACCGCTGCGTACTTTACCGGAAAGTGTACGTCTGCTATAACGCGATTTCCGGCCCGAGAACAGCGCGACTCAAGGAACGATACTGAGCAGTACTTCTGCAAATCCGCGAGCTTTAATCGTCGATTGCAACGACCAGTACCAGGTGTTTCACGATGCATTCGGCGTGCTGGAGGAAGCCATCGAGCGGCGCGCCTTTCCCGGCGCTTCGATCGCCATCACGTATTCGACGAAGGTCGTTGCCTTGAAGGCATTCGGGCGTTTTACCTATAACCAGAATTCCACGCCGGTAACAACCGAGACTGTCTTCGATCTCGCGTCAGTTTCCAAGGTAGTTGCGACCACCAGTATGGCAATGCTCCTGTACGAGCGGGGAATGCTCGATCTGGAAGCGCCTCTGGCCGGGATTCTCCCCGAGTTTGTTGGTCAAGACACACGGCGACGCGACATCACAATTCGAATGCTGCTCGCGCACAGCTCCGGCCTGCCTGCGTATGAGAAGTTGTTTTTGCGCGCAACGACGCGGGAGGAGTTGATTAGCCATGCATTGCGGGTGCCATTGAAAACCACTCCGGGAACGCATGCTGAGTACAGCGATATTGGCTTTATCGTTCTCGGGCTGGCGCTGGAGCGAATCGCTGAGGAAAGTCTCGACCGTTTTTGCCGGCGCGAAGTTTTCGGCCCGCTTGCTACGGTGCAAACCACTTTTAATCCCCCTGCGAGCTGGAAATCGCGGATTCCTCCGACCGCCGACGATCGGACGTTTCGCAAGCGGGTCATTCAGGGCGAGGTGCAGGATGAGAACGCCAGCGTCCTGGGGGGAGTCGCTCCACATGCAGGGCTGTTTTCGACCGCGTCCGACGTTGCCACATTCGCCCATGCCCTGCTGTGCGGCGGAGCACCGCTGGTTCGCTCAGAGACACTGACACTTTTCACACGCCGGCAATCCTCTCCGCCGGGCACTTCGCGGGCTTTAGGGTGGGACACACCTTCGGCGCCGTCCCAATCGGGAAGGTACTTGTCGCCATCGGCGTACGGTCACCTCGGTTACACCGGAACGTCGCTTTGGATTGACCCCGAGCGCCAGCTCTCAGTTACGCTACTAACGAACCGCACTTGGCCAGATTGTTCGAACCATGCGATCAAGGAGGTTCGGCCGCGTTTTCATGACGCGGTCATAGAGGCATTGGGGAGCCAATCCTGACGCGACGAACCGTTCAATGATCCAGACGAAACACAGGCAGTCGCTCAGCATCGAAGACCTCGCGACCGAGCAATCCAACCCGCTGACCTCGGACCTGGACACGAAGAGCTCGCTTGAGATCGCCCGGATAATTAACTCCGAGGACACGAAAGTTGCTGTCGCCGTCCAGCGTGCTCTGCCGCAGATTGCGCGTGCGATCGATTGGATTGCTGATGCTTTGAGAAATGGCGGCCGTGTCATTTACGTAGGAACTGGTACCAGCGGGCGCATTGCGGCCCTGGATGCCTCAGAGTGTCCGCCTACCTTCAACACTGCTCCAGAGATGGTGCAATTTGTTATGGCCGGTGGAGTTGAGGCGCTGGGGATGCCGATCGAGGCTGACGAGGACTCGCATGAATTGGGCGCGCAGGAAATCCGCAAGAGGCGGCCGGGCAAGAAAGACGTCATAGTCGGAATTGCAGCGAGCGGCCGAACTCCGTTCACGATTGCCGCGGTCACGGCGGCAAGGCGGGCCGGCGCAAAGACCGTCGCGATCACGAACAATCCCGGTTCCGCTTTGGAAGAAGCGGCCGAGCTTGCGATCGTGGTGGAGACCGGGCCGGAAGTGGTCACCGGCTCAACTCGCATGAAAGCTGGGAGTGCACAAAAAATGGTGCTAAACATGCTTTCGACCGGCGCCATGGTTCGCTTGGGGTTTGTGTACGGCAATCTGATGGTCAACTTGCGCCAGAAAAACAGTAAGTTGACGGAACGGGCGCTGATCATTCTGGAGCGGGCGCTGAGTATTGATCGTTCCCACGCGCGGCGAGTTCTCAAGAGCGCAGGAAATGATCTGCCGGTTGCAATCATCATGAACATGGCGGGGGTTACGCGAAGAACGGCTCAGAAAGCGCTGGATTCGGCTGGCGGGCTGAGAAACGCAATCGAACTGGCCAGACAGAGAGCCCGCAGAGCAAAGGGATTAGGGGAATAAGTTTGACGATTTATGGATAAGTTCGTCATACGTGGTGGCAGCCCACTTTTGGGAACCGTCCGCATCAGCGGCGCTAAGAATGCTGCTTTGCCGGCCATGGCTGCGGCTTTGCTCACGGACGAGCCAGTTGTCTTGGACAATATTCCAAAGGTGCGCGACATCGAGACCACCCGGAAACTGCTGTCGGCGATGGGCGCCGAGGTGGAGTTGGGCTATGGCCGAGCGCACCATCGCAGCACGATCTGCTGCCGCAGTCTCACTTCTCCCGAGGCTTCCTATGAGCTGGTGAAGACGATGCGCGCATCCACGCTGGTTCTTGGGCCGCTGGTTGCGCGTTGCGGAAGAGCACGGGTCTCGTTGCCGGGAGGCTGCGCGATTGGGGCCCGTCCCATCGATCTGCATATCAAAGGCCTGGAGCGGCTCGGCGCAAAAATCACCCAGGAACACGGCTATGTGGAGGCGAGCGCCGAAAGTCTAAAAGGCGCGGAGATCGTGTTCGACAAGATCACCGTGACTGGCACGGAAGATCTCCTGATGGCCGCGACCTTGGCGGAGGGCGAAACCGTGATGCAGAATTGCGCGCGTGAGCCGGAAGTCGAGGACCTGGCGAATCTGCTGGTGAAAATGGGAGCAAACATCGAAGGCGCTGGGACCACGACGATTCGCGTCAAGGGCGTTGAGAAACTGCACGGAGCCAAACATCGCATCATTCCCGATCGCATTGAAGCGGCCACGTTCATCATCGCGGGCGCGCTCACCGATGGCGATCTGAATATTTGCAATTGCGATCCCGGCCATTTGGGAGCTCTGTTGCAGAAGCTGCAGGAAGTCGGCGTGAAAACCAAGCACACCGCGGATTCTGTCCGGGTTGAGGGCAACGCAAACCTGAAGGCAGCGGATGTAAACACGGAAGAATATCCTGGCTTCCCCACCGATCTACAGGCGCAGTACATGGCGCTGGCTACGCAGGCCGAAGGCACATCCATCATTACGGAAAACATTTTCGAAAACCGTTTCATGCATGCACTGGAAATGGTGCGCATGGGGGCCAACATCAAGATAGAAGGGCGTCGCGCGATCCTGCGCGGCAAAACTCCGCTGAGCGGCGCGGCGGTGCTGGCGTCAGACTTGCGAGCTTCGGCCTCCCTGGTATTGGCGGCGTTGGTAGCCGAAGGCGAAACCATTATCGATCGGGTCTACCACATTGATCGCGGATACGAAAATATCGAAGAGAAGCTGCGCGGAGTAGGAGCGCAGATCCGAAGGATCGGAGAGATACTGCCTAGGAAAAGATGAGTTGTAGACCCCCTGGGCCCAACGCGCGAATTGCCTGCCCGGCAGAGATTGATCGTACGAGACCGCCCTTTACAAGGCTGTATTCACTGCCGTTGCCAATACGACCTGCGCAGGAATGGTGAGCAGTTCTCCGCTGCGGAATCGAGCTAATCTCGCAACGACTTCAGCCGCGATTTCGGCTTTCATTGATGTGGTAATAGAGTCGAAAATCGGACCAAAAAGAATATTGATTTCCTGTTGAAATTCCCAGAACTGCTCCGAAGGCCCCCGCCAGGTCCTTGGCACTGTTAGTTCAGATTCACGAATGTCGGCGAAGCCCGCTCTCTGCAACTCCGAGGAAAGCGAGCCATGAGCGGCAAAGCGATGCGCCAGACGAGCAAGAGGAGGAAGCTCCGCGTGGGGAAGCGCTTGCAAAACTAGGCCAATCGTATTTTGGAACAAGGGCTGCTCAAATGGTCCCCACACCAGCAGGGCGACTCGGCCCCTCGGTTTCAGAACTCGCCGTATCTCGGCCAATGCGGCGGCGGTATTTTCAAAAAACATGATGCCAAAGCGGCATGTAACGCGATCAACAGCTTTCGAGCGCACTGGAAGACGGTGAACGTCTGCCTGCGCAAAGACAGCTCTGGACAGGTTTCCCATTTGCCGGCATTTTTCGTTTATGAGAACCAGACCCGTTGGCGACGAATCCAAGCCGATGATTTTGACGGAAGGGAACTGGGCGAGAATATCGAGTGCAGGGTCGCCGGAACCGCAAGCCAAGTCCAGTATCAAAGCGTTTGAGGATAACTCGGCAGCTCGAATTGATATGCGCCGACCCGCGGCGAATTCGTTACCGCGGTTGCTTGCCGAAGCGCAGATACGGCTTTAGCGTACGCAACCCGTCGGGAAATTTCTTTTTCACCTCATCCTCCGGCATAGCGGCGGGCACGACGACGTCGCCACCAGATTTCCAGTTCGCAGGCGTCGAGACGCCAAACTTAGCGGAAACTTGCAATGCGTCGAGTATGCGCAATACTTCGTCGAAGTTGCGCCCGATGTTCATCGGATAGATGAGCATAGTCTTGATTTTCTTGTCGGGCCCGATAATAAAGACGTTGCGCACGGTGGCATTGTCGGCCGGCGTGCGTCCTTCGGAAGATTCGCCCGCAGCTGCTGGCAACATCCCATACAGTTTGGCGATTTTGAGCTGAGGGTCGCCGATCATCGGGTAGTGGACCTTGTGGCCTTGCGTCTCTTCGATATCATTGGCCCATTTGCCGTGGCTACTCACTGGGTCCACGCTGAGGCCGATTATCTTCGCATTGCGTTTCTTGAACTCCGGCTCGGCCCCGGCCATATAGCCCAACTCGGTGGTGCAGACCGGAGTGAAATCCTTGGGATGAGAAAACAAAACCGCCCACCCATCGCCAATCCACTCATGAAAGTGGATCGAGCCTTGGGTGGTCTCGGCAGTGAAATCGGGCGCCGTGTCATTGATGCGGGGAATCGCAGATGTGGTTGGAGTCACTGTTGCAGTACTCATTTCTTACCTCCTCCTTGAATCGAAATTTGCGGCTCAACCCAAGCGCAAAAGCTAACTCAGGCCGGGCGCCACGAACTCGGCTGCAATGCCAGGCGGGACGAGAAAAAAACCACCCGCATTGCGCCGGGTGGGTTGGAAATCGTTACGCTACCCACAAGCCGGCGCGCGTGCTACAACAAGCGCAACACAGCATTGGGACTCGCATAGGAAGTAGGATACGTATGCAAAGCGGCGCCGTCAACGCAGGATGCGACTATATTCCAGAACAGATCAACAACCCGTAATAGAGTGGGTGTACAAATCCGTTTTATGACTGAATTAACCCCTAACCGTCGCCTCTCTTTTGTTCAAGTCGATGTGTTCACCTCGAAAGCTCTCGAGGGAAATCCGCTGGCCGTGTTCCCGGACGCATCTGGCCTAAGGGACGACGAGATGCAGGCCATTGCGAGAGAAATGAATTTGTCGGAGACCACGTTCGTTTTTTCTCGATCTACCGCCATCGAGCGTGACAGCGGTGTTCGTGTTCGGGTTTTCACGGTTCAGGAGGAACTGCCGTTTGCAGGGCATCCCACGCTGGGCACGGCTTTCGTTTTGCGCGGAAAAGCCGAAGCAAATGAGATCAAGCTGGAATTGAGTGTCGGAACTATTCCGGTGCGTTTTGAAAATGCTTCTGGGAAGCCGGTATTTGGCGAGATGACGCAGGTAGATCCAGTGTTCGGCAGAATTCATGATCCGCGTGAAATCACGGAGGTCACAGGCATTCCGCTTAACGATATTGCAACAAACCTTCCCATCCAGACCGTGTCAACCGGAGTGCCGTTTACTATTCTCCCTCTGCGCAATCTCGAATCGATTCGCAGGCTCAGGATCGATCATGAGCGGTCGTCGAAATACCTGAGCGAATCTGGCGGGAAATTCTTTTTCTGCGTGACTCCCGAAACCGTAGATCCCGCAGCCCGCCTGCACGCCCGCATGTTGATGTACGGCGGGGAAGATCCGGCAACCGGTTCAGCCGCTGGCTGCGCCGCAGCTTGGATGGTAAGACATGGAATCGCTGCCAGCGACGAGCGTGTGCTGGTCGAGCAAGGCATCGAGATGAATCGTCCCAGCCGAATTTTTGTTCGTGCTTCTGAACGCAATGACAGAGTGGTTAATGTACGCGTCGGTGGAAATGTTGTTGAAGTTTTGCGCGGGGAAATTTTTTTCTGAAGTGTGCAGTGCAAATGACCGCAGAAAAGCTGCTCCGCCACGCTTTCGATAAATTTCTACAATAAGAATTTCGCATTGGCTTTCACGTTACTTTACATACGCGGGGTCTCCCGGTACGATTCATTTCGCTGTTGACGATTCTCGAGCTGAAAAATTGAAGTTTTTGCGCGCAGCCGTCTCGCGCGCTCGTTGGGGGAGCGATAGATGAAACCAAAAAGAACAATTCTCTGCGTTGACGATAATGAACAATCACTCTCAATTCGTAAAGTCCTGCTGGAAACTCGCGGTTACCGGGTGCTCGCTTATACCGATGCGCAGCAGGCGCTTGAACGCTTCGCGCAAGGGGGGGTGGATCTGGTGCTGACCGACCTGGTGATGCCAGGCGTGGACGGTTCCAAGCTGATCCGCGGCATCAAGAATATCTCGCCCGAAACGCCGGCGATTCTGCTGTCCGGCAAAGTAAAAATTTACGAGCAGGAAACCAATGCCGACGCCTTCCTGGCCAAAGGCATGGACATTCCCGCCGATCTGCTGGAAAGGATTCGCGTGCTGCTGATCCGCAAACGTGGCCCGAAGCGGTCTCAGGCGCGGGCCCAAGCCCTTCCACCACTGCCCGGCATTGCTGCGCGCGCAGCATCCGTCTGATCTCCACGGGCCTGCGCGAAACGTTTAAACCGGCAAGTTGGCGGATTCGGAAACTATCAAGGCAGCGCACAGTTCCTACCTCGGGCTGCTTATTTTTCGCATCCGTCAATTCGCCGCTGACCTCAGGCATTGTTGTAAGATCAGTATCTTAATGCCGCCCCTCATCGAAGCAGTTGATCTGCGCAAGACCTACCACATCGGAAGAATTGAGGTGCCGGCGCTGCGCGGAGTTTCCCTCACTGTGAGCAGGGGCGAGTTTGTCAGCGTGGTGGGGCCGTCAGGGAGCGGGAAGTCAACGCTCTTTTATTTGCTCGGCGGCCTTGCACGCGCCGATTCGGGAAAAGTCATTATCGACGGCGTGGATTTCACCGGACTCTCTGACTCCGCTCGTACCCGAATGCGGAAATCAAAGATCGGGTTTGTGTTTCAGAAGTTTAACTTGTTGCCCACGCTCGACGCGCGTTCGAATATAGACGTGGCCATCGACATCGCCGGCAAGAATGGCGGCCGCGACGAAGCCTACTTTAACAAAATTGTCGAACTTCTTGGGATGAGCAAGCGCCTCCACCATCGCCCATCGGAGCTCTCTGGCGGCGAACAGCAGCGGGTTGCACTGGCGCGGGCGCTGATCAACCGTCCGGCAATTGTGCTGGCGGATGAGCCGACGGGTAATCTGGATTCAAAGAACTCAGAAATCGTGTTAAATATGCTGCGGCACTCCAACCAGGAGCTCGGCCAGACGGTTTTGATGATTACCCACAATCCCGAAGCCGCAGCCTACGGAGACCGCATCATCCACATGCGCGACGGCGAGATCGTCGAAGCGGAGCGAGATCCGCAGTGGCACACGGGGCACTAGGGGAGATTGAATGGCTCAATCGTCGAAAAATCGGTGGTTTATAATGGGGGTAGCTGAGCGGGAGTAAACCTGAGGCGCTTGCGCGGCGGTTGGGCCGCGCGCCGAAGTCCTGAGCGTCAGGAAGGATCTCTCTCTTGGCGACACCAGTGCTGAGCGGGAGTAACTCAGTGGTAGAGTGCGACCTTGCCAAGGTCGAAGTCGCGGGTTCAAATCCCGTCTCCCGCTCCAATCTCCTCTCTTGCGATCTTCTTATCTCCCCTTCTCTTCCGTTGTCGCCAGCTCGAATAGGCCCTCTGAGTCTCTGGTAAGCAACTCGCCTCCAGCAGCTTCCATCCAAGTTTTCGCCGTAATCCCGAGATTTTTGTTGCCCGACCTGCTCCGGTATTGCGTCCCAAGTCGCGGTAGGGACTGGGCGATAACTCATATACCGCAGCGAACGGTCTGAATCCCGGCGGAACGGCGGGCGGTAACATAGCCGCCTCACCAAGAATTGAGGGAATTCGAGGGTCTTCGATGAAAGTGCGATTGTTTATCGTTACTTTGCTGCTGGTCGTGGCTGCAGGTTTTTCCGGGAGTACATGGGCACAGCAGCAACAACGGGATAACTCGGACTCCCAGGACAACAACCCATCACGCACGCACGCGCTCGACGAAGCCGATTCGCGCGCTGAGCAGGAAGCCATTCGTTTGGTCTCTCTTCCGCCGGAACGAATTATCCTTCTGCTGCAGGAGGAGCCTGGACTCTTCCTGGAGGTAAAAAAGGCAATCGTACGAAAGGCGTTCGCTCAGGGGAGAGTGCTGGACTCCAAGGAACTGACTGACGACGCAATCTTCCGGCTGGTGCGCAATGACGAAGAAACGCGTGCTTTAATCACGCAGCAAATTGTTAATCGCGGTTACGTTCGCGCCAAGCCAAGCAAAGAGGAACTGGCGCGACAGTTCCAAGAGCGGCAGCGAAATGAAAATGAAACTTTGACTGCACGCAAAGGAGAGCAACCGTTCTCACGCCAGAATGAGGGTGAAGCCGAAGAATTTGGAGCAACCAGTGAATACCCTGGGGCGCCTTCACAGCTTCCGCGGCCATATGGGCCGAATCTTCCATCGCAAGAAAACCCTCAACCATCAACACCGCAAATGCAGTTAAACAATGACCCGAGCCGGGCCCTGTTGCAAGCCAGCCTGGGGCAGAGCGGGTCAGAAGAGGATTCGGGCGGGTTGCCATTTGATGCCGTCACCGGCCAGCAACAGATGGGCCAGGAGCAAATTCAACAATTAGCGGCTCAATACGGAGTAGGCCAGCTATCGACGACTTCCGGCGGGCAGCCGGATATGTCAAAGCTGATGGGCGGGATGAACAACAAGGGCAATTCAGGGGTCCCAATGCGCGCGCCACAATCGCAGGAGGAGTCCTTCTATCAGGCTCGTGAATTACCAGCCGAGGCTAAGCTCGAGACGAACTATCCGTTTCAGACGCAAGGTAACCCAAGGCGCCGCTTGCGAGAACGCAACCAGGACAACCCTGCGTTGCTGCATCGCGCCAACCCTTACGCGGATGTTCCTTCACTCTATGATCTTTACACCCAGTATTCACAACGCCCGGCAACGTTGAAGCGTTTCGGGCTCGATATTTTTGAGAATGGAACGGGAAACTTCGATCAGCTCCCGATGGACTTGCCTGCCGGGCCTGAGTACGTGCTTGGTCCGGGCGATGGACTGAATATTGACCTATGGGGAAGCGTTTCGCAGCGGCTGCACCGGGTTGTCGACCGCGAAGGCCGGTTGAGCCTGCCTGAAATTGGCACCCTCCAGGTTTCCGGACACAATCTGGGCGATGTGCAACACATGGTGCAATCAGCCCTGCGCAGCCAGTTCCGTGAACTTGAGGCGGATGTTTCCCTGGACCGCTTGCGGGCCATTCGCGTCTATGTCGTCGGAGACGTGCTGCGCCCCGGTGCATACGACGTCAGTTCGCTTTCGACTCCGCTGAATGCGCTTTACCAGGCTGGCGGCCCAACCTCACGCGGATCAATGCGCGTGATCAAGCACTATCGCGCTAACCAACTGGTCGAGGCTGTCGACCTCTATGACTTGCTGCTCCGCGGCGTGCAATCTGGAATGGAGCGGTTGCAATCGGGCGATACGCTTCTGGTCCCCCCAATCGGACAACAAGTCACCATTGAAGGCATGGTGCGGCGTCCGGGAATCTATGAGCTTGACGGTGAAAAGAGTCTCGCCCAGGTGTTGGAGCTCGCCGGCGGCGTACTTCCCTCCGGGACGTTACGCCACGTCGATGTTGATCGCGTTCAAGCACACGAGAATCGCACCATGCTTCGCGTCGATCTTCCCGAGAATAACGACAAAGCAAACGTGACAGAAGCGCTCGAGCAGTTCAATATTCAGGACGGCGACAAAATCAAAATTTCTCCCATCCTGCCGTTTTCGGAAAAAACGGTTTATCTCGACGGCCACGTTTTCCGTCCCGGCAAATACGCCTACCGCGACGGTATGAAAGTCACCGACCTGGTGCACTCTTACAGCGATCTGCTTCCCGAGCCCTACAAGCAGCACGCGGAAGTCATTCGCCTGAGCGGTCCGGAGCACAAGCCCGAAATAATGGCCTTTAACCTGGGGGACGCATTGGACGGTAAAGGTCAGGATTTGGTGCTCAAGCCGTTCGATACAGTCCGGGTTTTTGGGCGCTTCGATTTTGAGGACCAGCCAATTATCACCGTCAGCGGCGAGGTGCGTGATCCCGGCGATCACGTGACCAACGGCGCGACATATCTCCGGGACGCGGTCTTCCTTGCTGGGGATACGACCCCGGATGCTGAACTCCATGACGTGCAGGTGTTCCGCAAAACTCACGACGGCAAAATGGAAGTGCTGAATGCGGACCTCAGCAAGGCGCTTGCAGGAGACGAGAAGAACAACATCATGCTGCAGCCGCAGGACCGCGTATTCATTCACAAAGCGGTCCAGCGGATTGATCCACCGACCGTGGAGGTGCAAGGTGAAGTGGCGCGACCTGGAAAATACCCGCTCGGCCAGGATATGACCGCCACCGAACTCGTGCAGCTGGCGGGTGGATTGAAGCGCTCTGCCTATACTCAAGTTGCAGAGCTTACGCGCTATGACATTGAGCAAGGAAGCAAAGTCGAAAGCGAACACATTCCCATCAAGATCGGCGAGGCGCTCGGCGGCGAGCCGGACACCGACATGCGACTCCATGCGGGCGACGTGCTTACAGTTGGTCAAATCGCGGGCTGGAAGGACATCGGTGCCACGGTGGATATCGAAGGGGAAGTGGTTCATCCTGGGAAATACGGCATTCAGGACGGCGAGCGACTAAGCGACGCGCTAGCCCGCGCGGGCGGATTCAGCGCAGATGCATATCCGTATGGCGCGATCTTCGAGCGCGTCGAGATTCGCGAGCTCGCCGAGAAGAATCGGCAGCAGCTGCTCGCGGATGCCAGGCAGGAAGGCAGCAGTCTGGGCGGAAGCGTGAGTATTGGCGCCCTCCCTGAGGCGTCGCTCGGTAAGCTGGCATCGCTTGCCCAGTGGCGCGATACTATGCAGAAACTGGAGACCACGCCTGCGGTCGGGCGCATGGTCATTCACGTCGGTACAAATAAGTCCTGGATCCATACTGCGGCTGACGTTCAACTTCGAGCCGGCGATTCCATCTACATTCCTAAGCGGCCGAACTTCGTGATGGTGCAAGGGTCTGTCTACAACCAGACCGCAATCTCGTTCCGTCCGGGCAAGAGTGCGAGATGGTACCTGCATCAGGCGGGAGGCGCGACGTCCAGCGGCGACAAGAGGAACATTTTCATCGTTCGCGCAGATGGAACCGTTGCCGGAGGATCAAAGACTCTATTCAATGGAGGCGCTCTCGACGCCGCCATGCAGCCCGGCGACATGATTGTGGTACCTACACACGCTCTTGGCGGCGGATTCAAGTGGAGAGAGACATTGCAGGTTGCGCAGATCGTTTCCGCCGTGGGTATCGCCGTGCAGGTGGCGCGCGGCTTCTAGGTGCGGGATTAATGCGTAAATTTACGGCAACAGGCGCATTTTTCCTTTGGCTTGTGGCAAACGCATGGGCGCAGTCTGGAAGCGCCTCAGCTCCCGTTCAGAATGCTGCTCCTTCACTGTGGCAGCAGGGCGGCGAAGAGCCTCGAAGCTACGATCTGCCGCCGGGATCTGATCCGCAAAATCAGCTGGGTTGGCCCCTTGTTCGCCATATTGCCGAGGACCAGAAACACTTCTGGACCTGGCCGGCCCGCGCCAAGAAAAGAGATCTGATATGGCTCGTTCCCGCCGCTGGAGCCACCGCGGGCCTGATCGCTTCCGACAAGTGGATTTCGCAGCAGGTCCCAGACAAGCCTAATCAGATCAACCGTAGCCTGAAGATTTCCGATTATGGGCTGTACTCGTTGGTGGGCGCCGGGGGAGGAGCATACATTCTCGGCTCCCTGTCGCATAACGACCACTTACGAGAAACCGGGCTGCTGTCGGGAGAAGCAGCAATTAACGCCACCGGCGTGGCCTATTTCTTAAAGCTGGCCACCGAGCGTCAAAGACCATATTCGGGAGCTGGCGAGGAATTCGGGGAAGGCGAATTTTTCACGCACAAGCCCGCGAGCAGCTACCTGTCATTTCCGTCCGAGCACTCCACAATCGCGTGGTCGATCGCCAGTGTTGCCGCCCATGAATATCCCGGGCCGCTCACCAAATTTGCGGCTTATGGCCTGGCGACGGCGATCTCGCTGACCCGAGTTACCGCACGCCAGCACTTTCCGTCGGACGTGGTCATCGGAGCCGCTTTGGGATGGTATTTCGGTCATGAGGTCTATAGGGCGCACCATGATCCGGAACTAGGTGGCGAGGCATGGGGCAACTTCTACGACTCGGCCGATAAGGAGCCGTCACAAAGGAACCCGAAGAATATGAGTTCGCCCTATGTGCCTCCGGATAGCTGGGTGTATCCCATGTTCGATCGATTAGCGGCGCTCGGAATAATAAAGACCGAATATGCGGGAATCCGCCCCTGGACGCGCATGGAGTGTGCCCGCCTGGTGGAAGAGGCGGAAGACGAGATGCGCGCTCAGGACGTCGAAGGAGGCGAAGGATCACGAGCTGTCCGTGAATTACAGCTGGAGTTCAACGACGAATTAGCCAGGATGGAAGGCGCGCCCAACGTCGGAGCAAGCGTGGATTCGCTGTATGCGCGTGCCACGGAAATCTCGGGTAGGCCTCTGACCGATGGCTATCATTTTGCCCAAACGCTCGTCGATGACTACGGACGGCCTTTCAGCTCCGGTTTTAACAGCGTCTCGGGTTTCTCCGCCCATGCAAATGCCGGGCCGCTGTCGTTCGCGCTGCGCGCCGAATATCAGCATTCACCGGCAATACCGTCGTACTCTACTCCCGTTCAACAGGCAATTGGGAACGCAGATTTAACGCTTCCGGTACCGGGAGGACGTGCACAGATCAACCGATTCGACCTTCTGGACAGCACAGTGGCACTGCAGTTCAACAATTTTCAGATTTCCGCCGGCAAGCAGAGCGCTTGGTGGAGCATGACTGGGGCGGCGCCGCTTTTGCTCAGCGACAACGCGGAACCACTGCTGGCAATCAAGCTGGACAATGTCTCTCCGTATCACATTCCGTTGCTGTCGAGAATTTTTGGTGAAGCCCGTTCCGAGTATTTTCTCGGACGCCTGGACGGGCATCAGTTTGAATTCGACGGTGCCACCAATCAGCTCATCGGTCCGGGAGGAATTGAGCCGCAACCATTCATTCAAGGCGTGAAACTGAGCTTCAAGCCAACAGAAAATTTTGAATTCGGCGCGGGTTTTACTGCCATGTTCGCGGGACCCGGCTTGCCCTTCACTTTTCACAACTGGGCGCGCACTTTCTTTGCGCACACTGCCAGCGACGTACATAATCCCGGCAAACGCGCAACAGAATTTGATTTCAGCTACCGCGTTCCCGGCTTGCGCAAGTGGCTCACAATCTATCGCGATTCTTTAGCGGTGGACGAATATACTCCCCTGACCTCGAGCCGCCCTTCCATGGACGTCGGCTTGTACATGCCAATGCTGCCCAAGCTCCACAGGCTGGATTTTCGCGCGGAACTGATCGGGACTGCGCACACCAGTGAATTTGCTCCAGGGTTCGTCTATTTCGATCTCCGCCGCTTTCGCAACGGATATACGAATGATGGCAATCTGCTCGCTAGTTGGATCGGTCGTGCCGGTCGCGGCGGCGAGGGTTGGTTTACCTATTGGTTAACCCCGCGCTCGACCGTGCAGGTTGGATATCGTTATCAAAAGGTGGATCGTGATTTCCTCGACGGCGGTCACCTGGATGACTTCAACATCAGTCCGCAATTCATGCTGACGCATGATCTGGCGTTCTCCGGCATGGTGCAATATGAACACTGGTTTTTCCCTCTGCTCTCGAACAGCGGCCATTCGAATACAACCGCACAGTTGCAGCTCACCTTCTTTCCGCATTTTCGGGTTCGCAAGTAATGACCATGCGCTTAAGGCCAACTTCCGGCTGCTCTGGCCAGATACACCGGACAACTAGAGCAAGCGGGCGACCATCGAATGGACTTCGCCGAATCGACGCCTTTTGCGGCGCCGGGGTCCGTGTCTGCCGGACGTCGGTGTGCGACGTAGGTAATTGATTCAACAATGGTTAGCTCACAAATGCCGCTGTAAGTGAGAGGGCGGAGCTATGTCCAATACACAGATTCGTCACCGAAGCTGCTCTCAGCTGCTTTGGAAATGGAGTGCGCGTGACCCTCTCTAAGAATGATCCCGCCCGACTGCGAGTGGCGGATATCGAGGCGCCTAGCGAGTTCCGGCGTCGCCCGGTTGAGGTCGAAGCCGAGCCCCAGCGTGTAGTCTGGCTACGGCTGCTTTGGTCAGAGAGACGGTTTCTGTTTCGTGCTGCGCTAACCGGAGCAGTTCTCTCCGTAGTGGTTTCCCTTCTGCTTCCCCGCCGTTATGAGTCCGAGACGCGGCTAATGCCGCCGGATCAGCAGGGTGGCTCGGGCTTGGCCATGCTGGCCGCCCTGGCATCCAGGGGGGGTGGCAGCGATAGTGGATCTTCGTCTTCATCTGATGGTGTGTTCTCGGGAGGAGGCATAGGCCGTGTTGCTACCGACTTTCTGGGGCTGAAAACCTCCGGCGCCTTGCTGGTTGACATTCTGCGTGGGCCGACGGTCCAGGACAACATGATTCAGAAATTCGATTTGCGAAGCCGGTATCACGTGCGGTACTGGAAGTCCGCTCGCCAGGTTCTAGACAGCCGCACGAAGATTAAAGAGGATCGGAAAAGCGGGGTCATTTCTATCGCGGTCAGCGATCGCGACCCTCATGTAGCGCAAAAAATGGCGCAGGCTTATGTGGAAGCGGTCAACGCATTGCTGTCGCAGGTCTCAACTTCTTCCGCGCGGCGCGAGCGCATCTTCCTGGAACAGCGGCTGAAAACGGTTAAAGAAACCCTCGACAATGCTTCGCAGGAGTTCAGTGCCTACGCAAGCAAAACCGGCGCGTTGGATGTTCCTTCACAAACCAAGGCCATGGTGGAGAGCGAGGCTACTCTGGAAGGACAATTGGTCGCTGCGCAATCCGAATTGGGGGGGCTTGAGCAGATCTATACCGACAACAATATCCGTGTTCGGACGCTGCGCGCCCGCGTCGCAGAATTGAAGCAGCAGGTCGAGAATTTCAGCGGCAACAAAGACGATCCGAGCTCGCCGCAATCGCAAATTACCGGCGATCTTCCATCGATGCGCAAGCTTCCACTGGTTGGTGTGCGCTGGGCAAACCTGTACCGGGAATTCAAGATCCAGGAAGCGATGTACGCGATGCTCACGCAGGAATACGAACTGGCAAAAATTCAGGAGGCCAAGGAAACTCCGACCGTTAATGTGCTCGACGCGGCGCTTTTGCCCGAAACGAAGTCTTTTCCGCCCCGAACACTCATCACGGTGGTGGGTACGTTCTTGTCTTTTCTGTTCGCCGGGATCTTTGTGATTAGCGCAGCCATGTGGAAACAGAGCGAGTCTCCCGATAAGCAACTGGCCACGGAGATCTGGCGGGATGTCACAGCAAAGAACACAAAATCGCGAGCCATGCTGCGTCAGGTTTGGGCGTGGGTGGGCCGGCGCAACGGTCACCACGGATGACTAGCCGCTGGGACGACGACGCTTAGAAGGACTCACGAACTGCTCGAAGCATCTGGAGCTTTGAAGTACACGGCAGATATGAAAAGCGATCGATAAACCTAACCCGTCGGGAGTAACTAAATGCGCGCTCTAATAACCGGAATTACAGGGCAGGATGGTTCCTATCTTGCGGAACTGCTGCTTGAAAAAAACTACGAAGTTTTTGGCCTTGTCCGTCGCAGCAGCGTAAAGCGCCTCGAGCGCATTGAACCGTTGGTCGAGAACATCACTCTGGTCGAGGGCGATCTAACCGATCAATCTTCTCTCGACAGTGCGATTCGCGATGTGCAGCCTGACGAGGTTTACAACATGGCCGCGCAGAGTTTTGTTCCTGCATCGTGGAATCAGGCTGTCCTGACCGGCGACGTCTCGGGGTTGGGAGTCATGCGTGTCCTCGAGGCAGTTCGCAAACACCGTCCGACGGCAAAGTTTCTGCAGGCTTCCAGTTCCGAAATGTTTGGCAAGGTCCGCGAAACGCCGCAGAACGAAAAAACTCCCTTTTATCCGCGCAGCCCTTATGGTGTCGCCAAGGTCTTTGGGCATCACATTACCGTCAATTATCGAGAAAGCTATGGCCTGTTCGCTTGTTCAACCATGGCTTTCAATCACGAGTCCCCACGGCGAGGAACTGAATTCGTCACCCGAAAAGTGACCCAGCAGGTTGCCCGCATCAAATGCGGCCTTGCCAAAAAGCTGGTCATGGGAAACCTCGATGCCAAACGCGACTGGGGCTTTGCTGGAGACTACGTGAGAGGCATGTGGATGATACTCCAGCAACCCGAGCCGGAAGATTTCGTGCTGGCCACGGGCATCACTCACAGCATCCGCGAATTGCTTGAGATCGCTTTTGGCGCCGTGGGTTTGAATTGGCACGACTACGTCGAGGTTGATCCGAAATTTATTCGCCCCGCCGAAGTGGACGTTCTTTGCGGCGATGCAACGAAGGCGCGGCTCAAATTGGGTTGGGAGCCGCAAGTGAAATTTGAGGAACTCATTCGCATGATGGTGGAGGCCGATCTGGAAGCGCAGAGAGGAATGCATTTGGTTCCCGCAATACCGGAACGCGAGAGCAGGGCGGCATCATTCGAAGTGACGCTGAAACGAGCGTAGACAGATTGCAATGTGTAGATGGGCAGCTTGTTCTCTTCAACGGTTCGCTACGTTCGATTGGGCCTAATTCAGCGCCCAGCAGCAGGTCACATTGAGCGCGACCATCGAATCGTCCGTGGAATCTTTTCCGCGTTAGCCAATAAGGGCGTTTCGGTTCTTGTCAGCTTTGTTTCCGTGCCCCTGACGGTGCGGTACCTAGGCGCCGAAAGATATGGCGCCTGGATAACCATCAGCACAGCAATCGCCTGGCTGGTACTGGCAGACTTTGGCCTTAGCAACAGCCTTACGAATGCTGTCTCTGAGGGATACGCTAAGGATAATAAGGAGCTGGCGCAGTCGGCGATTGCTGCTGCATTCTGGTCCCTGACCGGCCTAGCGTTAATTCTCGGTCTGCTGTTCTTTGCGGTTTTCCCCTATGTGCCATGGGACAAGGTCTTCAATGTTCAATCAGCTCAAGCGCGGGCTGAGGTCGGCCCTGCGGTCGCAGCAGCGGTCGTAATCTTCGCCTTGAACTTTCCATTTTCCCTGGTCGCGAAAGTTTATGGAGCGTATCAAGAAGTCGCCAAAGCCAATGCCTGGGCTGCCACGGGAAACCTGCTGGGGTTGGGCGCACTGCTCGCGGTCATTCATTACCAAGGCGGCCTCTTAGCGCTTGTCCTGGCCATTTCCGGGTCAGCGTTGCTGGTAAACGCAATTAGCGCTGTCTGGCTATTTGGATATTCCAAGCCGTGGCTGCGGCCGCGCCCCGACCGCATCACCTGGCCTGCAATTCGAGACCTAACCTCAGTCGGGGGAATGTTTTTCGTCATTCAAATCGCAGGCGTCCTGCTCTTTCAGACCGACAATCTGATCATTGCGCACTATCTCGGCGCTACAGCCGTAACTCCATACAGCGTTACCTGGAGATTGTTTAGTTACACCGCTCTATTCCAGATGTTGGCCGTCCCCGCATATTGGCCGGCTTATGCCGAGGCATTTGCGAGGGGCGATCTGGGATGGGTACGCAGCCGGTTCCGCGCTAACTTCCGGATTACGGTTCTATCTACCTTCGTCCTCACGCTACCGCTTGTCTTCTTTGGTGGTTGGTTTATTGAGAAGTGGGCGGGAAGCGCGGCGGTTCCACAGGCGGGCCTTTTAATCGGGATGGGAATTTGGAGCCTCATCTATAGTGCAATGAACTCTCAGTCCTGCCTGCTCGCCAGTTCTGGACGGGTCAAAATACAAATGATCTACTCGGTGCTGGCCTCGGCGGTCAATCTAGTGGTGTCGATCGTGCTTGTGCAAAGAATTGGTCTCGTCGGCGTGATCATGGGTACCATCGCCGCATTCCTGACGTGCGTTGTGGTCCCGCAGTCCGTGGAGGTTGAACGTAGTATTCGCTCCACGCTTGCCACCCGCGAGGCATCAACGTAAGCGGAGCCAGAGGTCTTTTGTTCAATTCGCGCCTGTCTCGCCGGATTCGGTCTTACCTTACTCGTCCTCTACAGGAGTCTGCCGATCGTTCGCAGTTGCTGTTGGGGCGGTTGGCAACTTGGCAAGTCCGCGCGATCGCAACCGTCTCCTCCCTGGAGCAGGTTGAGTTCAAAGTTTTTTCGCAATGGGGCGAAGATGGAATTATCGATTGGTTAATTGAGCGTGCCGAAATCCCACCTCATTTGCACACTTTCGTGGAATTTGGGGTGGAGTCTTACACCGAAGCAAATACCCTTTTCCTGTTGCAGAACCGCAACTGGCGTGGCCTGGTGATGGACGGCAGCGTTAGCCTGATTGAACAACTCAAACGCAATCAGAGATTGTTTTGGGCTCATGACCTGAGTGCAAGAGCAGCTTTCGTCACGCGCGAGAACATTAATGAACTGCTCGTGGAATTCGGCTTCTCCGGCGAAATTGGGCTGCTAAGCATCGACATAGACGGGAACGACTATTGGGTATGGGACGCAATCAGTGTGCTGCAACCTGTCGTCTGCATTTGCGAGTACAACGCGGTCTTCGGTGATATGTGGCCGATATCCATTCCGTATGAACCACATTTTGTTCGTACGCGCCCTGAATATCGGAATCTCTACTTCGGAGCATCAATTACTGCGCTCCGGCTAATGGCCAAACGCAAAGGCTATTCGTTCCTGGGGACGAATTCAGCCGGCGTAAACGCCTTCTTTGTGCGCAATGATTATGCCCCGCGCCTGGAGTCTGCGATTGCCACCATCAGCGTCAACGCGTCGAAGTTTCGCGAATCAATGGATGAGTCGCGACATCTGTCATTTGCCAGAGGATCTTCGCGTGCTGATCTGATTGAACATCTTTCGGTTATTAACACCGAAACACAAGAACGGCACATGCTGCGTGATCTAAAGCCTCTTTATAGCGATGAATGGATGCGAATTTTCGAGATTCCAAAGCCCGCGAAAGAGGCGGAACTGATTTCGAATGCGAATAGCAATCTGGCATAATCTGCCAAGCGGCGGAGGCAAGCGCGCCCTCTACGATCAAGTGCGCGGATTGCTGGCTCGCGGACATCAGGTCGAGGCGTGGTGCCCCCCGACCGCGGATCGTTCCTACTTGCCTTTAAGCGATTTAATCCCTGAATACGTCATACCCTTGCGGCTCACGATACCGGGGAAGGCGCCTTTAACTTTTTTGCAGAAAATGCATCCTTTTCAATGGAGTGTCCGGCTGCAGCTGCACGCCATGTATGCACATTCGCGTATATGTGCCCAACAAATGGCCAAGCAGCCTTTCGATCTGCTGTTTGCCGCGAGCTGCGTTGTCTTCCACACACCACCCATTGCCCGGTTCACGAGACTTCCAAGCGTCATTTACCTGCAGGAGCCCAATCGCTCATTGTATGAAGCCGTGCCGGAGTTGCCGTGGGCGGCCACAACCTGGGCTGCACGGGATTGGTTTCGTCCGCAGTTCTGGCGCAAGGCCTTGAACCGCAGGCTAAGGCTTCCCGGGTTGCGTGTACTGGCGCGCGAAGAACGGATTAACGCAAAAAGCTTCGACACAATCCTGGTGAATTCCTACTTTTCGCGCGAAAGCCTTCTTCGGGCTTTGGGAGTCGACTCCAGGGTCTGCTATTTGGGCGTGGATACCCGCAAGTTCATAAATCAACATAAGAGAAGAGAAAATTTCGCCGTATGTCTCGCCGCATTATTGCCCAACAAGAACATTGAGTTCCTGGTTCTGTCACTGGCGAAAATTCCTGCTCGCTGCCGCCCGAAGCTCGTACTCATTTCTAACACCGTGCTGCAAGCCTATTTGCGGAAGATCGAAACTCTAGCCCGACAGGCAGGAGTGCACTTCGAACTCAGGCACCGTATTCCTGACGATGAGGTCATTGATGTGCTGAATCGGGCCCGCATGATGATTTACGCGCCGCGGTTAGAACCATTCGGATACGCTCCGCTAGAAGCTAACGCCTGCGGGCTCCCGGTGGTTGCCGTGGCCGAGGGTGGAGTCCGCGAGACGATTCAAGACGGAGTCAATGGCTTACTGGTTGAATCACGTCCTCATAGCATGGCCCGCGCAATCGAAAGACTTTTGGCAGATGATGAACTCCATGAACGGCTAAGCCAAGGCGGGGAATGCCTGGTATCAACAAAATGGTCTATGGAAACTTCGATTGAGCGGCTAGAGTGCGCGCTTAAAGCGGAGTTGAGCGGTTCGTGCCGGCCGGCAAGGCAACCAGCGCCAACGGCATCATTTGTGAACGCGTAGCCCGCAACTGAAATGCTGATATCACAATCGGTGTGTGGGGTGATCGTTACTTATCACCCCGGACAGACTATGTTCGACGACCTGCGCAACTTGCTGGCTGAGATGCAAGGGGGTGTCGTGGTCGACAACGGGTCGAGCCCAACCGAATTGGACGCCATAAGGGCTGCGTGCCGCGATTTGGGTTTTCATTTGATTGAGAACGGGAAGAACCTCGGCATCGCGGAAGCTCTGAATCAAGGCGTGCGCTGGGCCAGGGGCAAAGGATATCCATGGCTCCTTCTTCTCGATCAGGACACCATGGCGAGCGATGGTTACCTCAAGGCGATGTTTGAGACTTGGCTCACTCACCCCCAGCGTGACGCGATTGCCTGCATCCACCCGCGTTATATGCGTCCGGAGTTGGGGTTTTCGCCGCTGGCGCCTCGCACCCGCGACGGAAGCCTGCTCTGGTGCATAACCTCGGGAGCGCTGATGCCAGCCTGGATTTTCGACAAGATCGGCTGGTTCGCCTCCGAGTTCTTCATTGATTGGGTCGACATCGAGTATTGCTTCCGTATCCGCAGAGCCGGGTATCAAATCGCACAATCATGCGAGGCAGTTCTCGTGCACGACCCTGGAGACCCCGCGCCCTCTTCCATGATGGGGTTCCGGTTTTGGCCAAGTCATCACAATCCGGTGCGCCGCTATTACATGTCACGAAATAGGGTTGTCGTATTTCGGAAGTATTTCCTCCAACTTCCCATTCCGACTTTGAAAGCAATGTATGCGGCTCTCCGCGACACTGCAAAGTGTTTTCTCGGAGAACGGGAGCGTCCACGCAAGTTTCGCAATTTTCTTCTGGGCACGTGGGACGGCTTAGTGGGTAGGATGGGGGCACGGGAAGGCTTGTAGGTTAGGGCAGGTCCAACTCTCGCCGGTCCGATCACATGCTGGACAGATACCGCAACATTAATACTTCACGCCCACGGGAAACTCGCGAGTTCACAGCGTTTGCTCCGACTGCCGCCCAATTACAGTCCAAGCGGCCACTCGTCTACATCGTGATCTTGAACTGGAACGGGTGGCAGGACACTCTCGAATGCGTGCGCTCGCTGCGCCGAATGAAATATCACAACTGGCACTCGGTTATTGTTGATAACGGCTCGACTGATTGTTCCGTCGAGCGACTTAAGGAGACTTGTCCGGAAGTAAGTATCCTCGAGACCCGCAGAAACCTGGGCTTTGCGGCGGGCAATAATGCAGGCATAGATTTTGCGCTGAAGCATGGGGCGGATTATGTCTTTGTCTTGAATAACGACACGACCGTTTTTCCTGATGCTCTAACCGAGTTAGTCGCATTTGCCGAAAAAAATCCCAGAGCCGCTCTTCTCGGCCCAAGAATCGATCGGAGTGACCGTGAGCGAGAGTGGCCCATACGCAGAAAACTGGATTTGTTGACGCTACTCTGCGCATTTTGTCCCCTCAGGCGGATTATCACGCGTATTCCCGTGGTTCGTGGAGTGTTTTATTGCATCGGTCGCGAGCCTTCCGCGGTCCAGTTTCTTCCCGGGAGCGCGCTTTTTTTTCGAGCGGCAGCACTGCAGGAAGCCGGTCTCTTTGATGAAAGTACGTTTCTCGATTACGAGGAACTCATCATGGCTGAGAAAGTGAGAAGCGCCGGGCACTCGGCCTACTTTATCCCACAGGCAACCATTTGGCACAAAGGGAGCGCCTCCGCATCCGGGCTGAGGGCAAAGAGATACATTGAGAACGCAAAAAGCGAAGAATATTTCTTCTCCCATTATGTGCACCTGTCGCCGACAGGGAGGTCGATCGTGAGGCTCGTTCGCTTTCTCACCTATGGTGCGCGTGCCCTCCGCTATCGCAATTATCGGGAGCACTTCAATGAATTTATCGATGCGCTTTGGGCGCGTCCGTCGGTCAAGGTTGGCTAGCTATGTCAGAACGCAACGTTCCGTTCCTGTTAAATGGTGCCGCAACGCAGGCCGATAGTTGGACGGACCGTTTCCTTTGGATACTCGCCCGTCACTTTCGACGCCGTAGATTCAAGGGTTTCGATCGCTTCCTTTCGGGAGTCGAGACCATCATTGATTTCGGGGGAACGCCAGAGATCTGGTTGAGTATCCGCCGACGCAATGTTACGCTGCTCAATATAGATGAGCAGCAAGTTCCGTCGGGATTTGAGGCGATGAAAGGTGATGCGCGTAAGACTTCGTTCCCCGACAAGTGCTTCGATTTGGCATTTTCCAATTCAACTATCGAACATGTCGGCACCTGGGAGGATCAGGAGGCGTTCGCCCGGGAACTACGCCGCGTCGGCAAGCGCGTCTATTGCCAGACGCCGGCCCGCGGCTTCTTCTTTGAGCCGCACTACTTCACACCTTTTGTTGTGTGGTTCGGTTTCTTGCTCAAGCAATATTGGTTCGTGCGCTATTGCACTTACTACGGCCTGCGCTGGAAGCCGTCGCCGGAGCAGGTGCGGGACTTTCAGTCTCATCTGCGCTTGTTAAACTTCTCGGAAATGCAGCAACTGTTTCCCGATTGCTCCATACGCCATGAACGTTTTCTCGGTATGACCAAAGCGTACATCGCTGTACGCTGAGTTTTTTTTGCATCCTGTCCGCAGCGGAATCCTCAAAACCGAGGCACTGTGTACTCATTCGACACTACGTCCGTCATACCCCGGAGTTGGTCGTGGAAGCTCTGCGCTCTGGTAGCCGCAGTTGCCGTGTCCTTGGATCTTTTGATCGTCCAATATCCCATGGTATGGCTCGGCGTAGCTGGAGCAGTCACTGTTCTAGCGCAGTTCCGGAGCCCACTAAGCGGCTTGGCCGTGGTGATCTTTACCTGCGGCCTACTTAACTATTCTCCCTTCGAAATGGGAGCTCTGTCTCGTCTCTATCCCGGCAACGTGGCGATTGGCATCTTTATTCTTGCCTGGCTGCTGAGCAATTTCTCGTGGCCGCTCCGAAACCTTTTCCCTTCAACTGTCCTCAACAAGCCTTTGCTGAGTCTTGCGCTTCTGGTCCCTCTGTCGATGCTGTGGTCGCGTCTGCATCTCGACCCCGAGGTGACTTACGCATACCCGCACTCGGACGTGTCTTGGGCCACCGCCCAAATCTCGCAGCTTGGGCTGCTGGCTGTGACAATCTGCATTCCCTTCGCCGTAGCTGCCGGAATTAAACGGTGGAAGGATGTGGAAACCGTCGTAATGATCATTGGAATCGTCGCCGCCATCGGGACTGTGTTGACCGCCGGTGGTCTGATGTTCGGTTTCGGTGGCTCTTACTCCATTCTGGGCGCCACACGTGCTTACTGGGCCCAGCCCTGGGATTCCTCGATGGAGCCGCTCACAGCTCTTTGTCTCCCTTTCCTTTTTTCCGCAGTATTGTTCGGCCGTCGTTCGGTTTCCCATTATCGACTCTTCTCCTTATTGTTCGCTTTCTGCCTGGTAGGAGTCGTGCTTACGTTCTCGCGCGAGGACTGGCTTATGGCTTTTGTCGGCCTGCTGCTGGTCTCGGCTGCCTGGCTTCGCTCCCGCGTGAATCCGACGGTTGGTCTTTTGATTGTTGTTGTGGTTTCGGTCGTCATCGTGCTCTCGGGCTTGGTCGGCTTCGTGTCGAGCTTTTACAACCCTAATGACGTATATGGTTTTGAGAGGATTTACTATTACGCAACCGCTCTACAACTATTTGCCACCCATCCTGTCTTGGGCGTCGGAGCAGGGAACTATCAGTTCTTTGACCGCACTTACGAAGGAGAAGCTGCGGGCGGGATTGCCCACAATCAATTTCTCACCGTGGCGGCAGAAACCGGCATTATTGGCTTGTCGCTGTTCCTGTGGTTGCTGCTCGCGCTGCTCAGGATTCGCAAGCAGTTGCGCCTTTTCAGCGAACCTCTTGAAACCTCGCATGAGTGGCTGAAAGTTGGAGGATCCGTCTTCCTGCTGGTTTGGATTGTTGAGTGCTTCTTTCAGGAGGCTTTTTTCGCAACCGCGGCCGCTGGAGGCGGTACCCACGTGATGACGGTTATTGTTTTCCCCTGGATTTTTGTCGGGGTCCTGCTGGCGGCATGCAACTTAAGCAAAACTGCCGGGCCCATCGACATTTAGAACTGCATGACCCCATTTGTGTGAACACGTCGTCGCTATGAAGATCCTTTTCGTCGTTCCGAACGTTCCGTCCACCATCCGGCCGCGCCCATTGCATTTCATTCGCGGCCTTTCCCAAGTCCATCAGGTCTCGGTCGTGTGCTTAGCTACCAATGAAGCAGACGAGCGTTTCGTCTCGGACTTGCGGCCATATTGCCACAGCCTTGAAGTCATTCAACTGTCACGATGGAGATCGCTCGCGAATTGTTTCCTGGCTTTATTCTCAGGGACGGCATTGCGCTGCGCCTATTTCAATTCTCCGCGCTTGCGCGACTACGTACAGGCGCAGGTCGAAGCAAATGAAGTGGATCTGATTCATGCTGAACATTTGAAGTCGTTTTCGATGGTGGAAGATGTACTGGGGAAAGTGCCTGCACTGTTTGATGCCGTCGATTGCCTCACCATGCTGGAATCGAGGCGCCGTGCGGTGAGCAAGAATCCTCTCGTAAAACTTTTTTCCTGGATGGAGTCAAGAGGGCTGAGGCGTTCTGAGCGAGCAGCTTCACACCGATTCAACCGGCTTGTGATTACGTCAGAGGTGGATCGGCAAGCTTATCCAGTCCCCGAGGGCTTGCGAGAAAAAATTGATGTAGTTCCCATTGGCGTCGATCTTGAGCATTTTGGTTTCCGGCAATTTGAAGCGCAAAAAAATTTAGTCGTTTTTTGCGCCAAACTCGACTATTTCCCCAACCAGGATGCTGCCCTGCACTTTGCTCGGAATGTTTGGCCACTCTTGAGAGCGCGAAGGCCGGAATTACGGTTCGATATCGTGGGCAGCAGGCCTCCGCGCAGCGTGCGTCGCCTCCATGGGAAGGACAATATTCGAGTGATGGCGTCTGTCCCGGACGTGAGGCCTTATCTCGGACGCGCCTCGGTGGCTCTATGCCCCATTCGTATCCGCGCAGGAATTCAATACAAGATGCTCGAGGCCATGGCGCTGGGTGTGCCCCTTGTTGCCACCTCAATTTGCTGCCCGGGGTTGCAAGTCGAGGCTGGGAAGCACCTTCTGGTGGCTGACGGACCCGAACAATTCGCCTCCGCAGTCGAATTGCTTTTCGAGAATGCGACACTCCGGGAAAAATTAATTCACGCGGGACGAGCCTATGTCGAGCAACGCCACAGTTGGGCGGAAGCTTTGAGAGCTCTAGGCAATTCCTATGGCGCAGCCGTGGCCGACTTCGCCGCCAACGCGAACCGCTCCAGTTCGATGGCTGCAGCTGCAAATCCGAGGCAGCAGCCGGCGGCGTGATGTTGAACCTGTAGTCTTCCTTCCCGCTGTTACGTTCCTTCCACAAGGGAGTTCCTTACTGCAGTACTTGCCTCTCTCGTAGTGCTTTCCACCTTTCTTTTCGCAGTGACGGTCTCCGCTAGGCGTGTCTACGCCTGTGGGTTTTATTGCGCTGTCCTGCCAATTGCCGATAAACTATTGAAGGCAGCTGGAGTCCGGTACCGGTTAGGCCATGCCGGATGAACGTCTAGAGTTTCGTCTGTCTTGCTTGCCCCAAGTGGACATTTTCCTCGCAGGACGCTACTTTATTATCCGGCACGCTGCCCCATCCGGCGATAAGGACGCTGGTTGGGATCCTCGAAGGCGCGGTACCCAAGTGGTAAGGGAGAGGTCTGCAAAACCTTTATACGTGAGTTCGATTCTCACCCGCGCCTCCAATCATTCTTTCCCATTACCCGCCGGCAATCGGTTCTAAATTCTGCTGGGCGCCTCCTTCTCCGCTTCCTTACCTCCATTTCTCTGTGTAGAATCTTTCGAAGTTCGCGTCGAGGGCCAGGAGAAGAAATCCGGTCCTAACAATTCGGTCTGCATTGATGGAACCGGTTCTCCAACTTCAGCAGGTTAGGAGAATCCGCAATGATTGACGGCGAAATATCGCGACGCAAAATGATGCAGATGGGACTCGGCGCAGCAGCTGGCGCGGGTCTGATTTCAACCACGGGCAGCGCTGTTGCCCAATCGGCTCCCACTCCGGCCAGCCTCTCCATCCCCGGGGATCCCAAAACTCTGCAAGCCTCCATCAATGGTGCCTACGCATTTCTTGCTCAAATGATGGACGCCTATGCGCAAGGCGCGACTGTACGACTGTCGCAAAGTTACTCCGACCAGATCGCGGGTGGAACATTTTTTAGCACCGCATTCGTTTATGACAATGCCCTGCTGACCTGTGCCTGGCTCGCGCGTGGAGACGTCGCGCGCGCCATGATCGTCGGCGACGCGCTGCTTGAGGCTCAGAGCACGGACCCCGCTGCGGACGGACGTTTTCGCCAGGCATATATGGCCGGCCTGCCAGACTCGAATGGCGCCTTTGTAACCACGGGGCTCTCGTTTTTTCAAGGCAGCGCCGTCGGGGACGTGGCCTGGGCGGGAATCGCGCTGGCTCAACTCTACGCGCGGACTAAATTGCAGAAGTATTTGACCGGCGCCCTCCGCGCAGCCACGTTTATCGAGACCACGACCCGCGACCACACCAATGTCCCTCCCGGCGGATATTTCTTTGGCAACGGGCAGAGCAATAAATCCACCGAGCACAACATTGACGTGTACGCACTGTACACGATGCTGGCAAGACTTTCTGGTGACAATTCGTGGCTGAACGGCGCGGCATTCGCCAAGGCGTTTGTGGAAGACATGTTCGATCAGCCTTCCGGGCATTTCTGGACCGGCACATCCGATCCGACGCACATCTTCTTCAACAACAGTCCCGAAGACGTTCAGACGTGGTCGTATCTGGCATTTCAGGACCCGAATTTCGAGGTTACGCTCGATTGGGTGAAAACAAACCTCGCGACCACCGACACCACCTTCGCCTTTAATAACGGTTGGGGAGTTTTCGGCAGCCTTCGGTTGCGCGTTTCCGGCATGACGTACGCCAGCCTCAGCAAACTCGGAACGGTGCTGGGAGATCGGTCGGTGGACGCCGACGCCGTCTGGCTCGAAGGCACCAGCCATTTGATTGCCGCGCTGTTGCTTCGCCGCTTGCCCGCAAAAAACGACATTCCCAGCTTCCATGGCGACGTAAATCTCGCAGCTTCGCTGCTCGAAAACGTCCAGGTCGCGCAAAACAGCTTGGGCGCAGGGCAAACCGTCAATGGTGAGCCGCTCAAAGTTGGGCAGGGAATTACCGCCGCCACGAGCATCCTGAACACCGGATTCGGCTTCAACTTTTTCCCGTTCTTCCACATCGGAGCGACGTCATGGTATGTGATGGCGGCGCAGGGGGCGAATCCGCTGCAGATTCTGAATCCTCTGGCCTAAGGAAGTTGACGTTGTCGTGAGAGAAATATCGGGTCGTCTCACTTCGCTATCTCGAAGAGTGGGACGACTCACTCTTATCTCAATCCTCGGGTGACTGTATACTTTTGCAAGTTTCTCGTCACTCAATTTCGCTAATACCATTTTAATGACAGAGAAAATCTCTCTAATCACCGGCGCGTCCAGCGGGTTCGGACTGCTCACCTCAGTTGAGCTCGCGAAGGCAAAATTCAAAGTCATCGCAACCATGCGCGACCTGAACCGCCGCGGGCCCTTGGATCAGGCAGCAAGCGCGCAGGGCCTGGCTGGTCAGATCGATATTCGCCAGCTCGACGTCACACACTTTGACTCCATCCCACCGTTCATACAAAGCGTCTTTGGCGACTACGGACGCATCGATGTGCTGATCAACAACGCTGGATTCGCCGTAGCCGGTTTTGCGGAGGATGTCACGCTCGAGGAACTGCGCCTGCAATTCGAAACCAACTTCTTCGGCGCAGTGGCAATGACCAAAGCGATTTTGCCGGTCATGCGGCGGCAGCGTGCCGGGCACATCATCCAGATTTCATCGATTGCGGGGGTGCACGGGTCTTATTCTGTCAGCAGCTATTCGGCGTCAAAACATGCGCTCGAAGGCTGGAGCGAATCGCTGCGCATGGAAGTCAATCCGCTCGGCATTAAAGTTGTGTTGATCGAGCCGGGGTCTTTTCAGACGGATATCTGGACGCGCGGCGCGGTCATGGGCAAGGAAGCGGTGAAAGATAGCTCGCCGAATTTCCAACGGAGTTTGCGGATGAGGGAATTTGTCCAGAAGATCCCGAAAGCCGACCCCATCGAGGTGGCACGGGTCATTGTCAGGGTCGCGCAGAATCCAAATCCCAAGATGCGGTACCTGGTTGGCCGTGATGCGAAGACTCAACTCGTAATGAAACGGCTTTTACCGTGGAAACGCTACGAGAAGGTGATACAGAAATTCTTGAAGGTGGATTGAGGACGGGCGAAACGCCCGTCCTCCCAGACAATTCTTTGGAAGCTACTTACTGGCGATCTTTGCCCACTTCGCCAGATCGCTCAAGAATGGCAGCGCGGCTTGCGGCGAGCTTACGGTAGTCAAAGTAGTACTGAACGGTTGCGCGTGCCCGTAGAACTCGAGCGTGCTCTCGCGGTCCATCCGAACCACGGCGCCGTTCAGTTCGAGGCCGGCGAAGACTCCGCGGGCCCGCGAATAGCTAAGTATTTGCGCGCGCAACTTCCAGTCTGTATCGGCAGCAGCATGCCGGCCAACCGGACCGGCGGCTACGCTGGCGTCGCCCCCGAGCTTGAACTTGCTGTTCATCAAGTTCTCCATGCCCCGGTGGTTCATGATCATCATAATCAGATCGACCGCCTGGCCACCGATCTGCAACCCAAAGCTGCCACCTTCAATCGTGAAAAACGCAGGATCGCTCCAGCCCTTTGCGGTGCGGCAACTGGCTACCCCGCGCCCATAGCGCGCACCGAAGACAAATCCGGCTTTCAGCATGGACGGGACCACCGCGACGCATTCGGCCGATCCCATGACTTCGTCAGGGATACCGGTATCAGGGGCGGACTGGATCTCTTCGAGAACGAGAGAGGCGGCCTTTACCCGGTCAGCTGCCTTGTTGGCGGCTTCATCGGCGGCAAAGGTCGAGCCCACCAGGCCCAGCATGGTCACGAGCAGGAGCAGCTTTTTCATAGCTTTCACACTTTCCTGAGCGGAGATTTTCGAATGTGAACACCTGATTGTAGGAAATTACTCTGTGGAAAGGACGCTTTTTGATGGCAAAAAGGCCGAAAGCTATTGGCGATTATGGTACTTATTGGCTTTTGCCTTTAGCTGTTAGCCCTTAGCCAAGCTTAGGCTCAGGGGCCTGTGCGCGAATCGGCGACCTAAAAGCTAACGCTAACAGCTTGTTTTAGGGCAAAAAAATCGGGGTCAGCAATAGCGGCTCGCGCCGCCACTTCCAACCCCGTCTCCCAGGTTCTGTGGTAGGTGGAGCGAGTATGGGCTGGAAAGGGGCAGGTAACAAGATTACCTAGGGCCTTGTACTTTGGTAACGTCCGACAGGAACGCTTTAACCGCAGAGGACGCCGAGAGCGCCAAGAAGGGAACGCCCTTACGTGTTCACGGCTTCGACGTGAAGCGCCTCCGCGCACTCCGCGATCTCTGCGGTTAATGATGCTTTCCAGGCCGCAAGCCCTTGAATGCTCTCCCCAGGAACGAAGCCAGATGCCAGCCATCCAGATAGCTGAAAGGCGCTTGCCCAATCGAGTAGTGGCCGCAAGGAAGCGCGACTACCTTGTGGTCGAGGTTATGGCGCTCGAACTGGGAGGCGACCTGGCGCGAAAACTCAGGCAGGAAGGTCAGATCGTACTTCGCGTAAATGATCAGAGACTTTCTCGGAAAACGAGCAAATTGCCTGAAATAAGACATCGGGCTGATTGCGGTCCAGAGCCCGCGCAGTCTCTGCAGATCAATGTGCGGCTCGAGCCCCTGCCGAATGTGGCGCGTCGATTGGCCGTGCCACACGACATCGGCGAAATAGGTTGAAGCGTGGTTGAAGGCGACGACTTCAATACGCGGATCGTGCGCGGCCGCCAGAAATGCGTAGCATGAGCCGAGGCTGGTTCCGAGAATGCCGAGCTTCTCGTATCCCTTCGATTGCAGCCAGTCGATACAACAGCGCACGTCGATGACACCCTGGCGTGTGGCGTCTAGGGTGCGACCGATGTTGGCGGAAACGGCGTAATCGGCGCGCTGCGTTTCCGCTGGACGGCGGATGTCGTGGTACGGCATGCTGAGCCGAAGCACAGAAATTCCCAGCCGGTTCAGGATTCGTGCAAGCCCGTTGTGGCTGAGCGCGTCGGAGTTCCACTGCGGGAGCAGCACCAGTGCGCTTTTCCCTTGCGCCGGAAACCAGCGGGCATTGGCGAGATTGTTTTCCGGATAAGGCGTGCGCACGGGTGAAGTAAAGCGAAGAAATTCACCGCGCATGCCACGGATTTTTTTCTCCAGCTTTGCATCGGGGATTTCGCGCGTACTGAAGACTTGCACCTCGCGGGTTTCGACCCGGAAATCAGTAGGCGTGTTGTAGGCGAAAAAATCGTCGCTTGCAGCCACCGCGCGACGGTTGAATTCGCGCAGATAATGCTCACAGTCCGCAGCGGTCTGTGCTGGCAGAAAGCCGTTACGGCACGGCCATTCGCGGCTCCATTCGATTCCCCATTCCAGCGGACGCACCACGCGGTTGTTGTCCACGGAGGTGAGCCGGGTTTCCCAGTTGTACATCCACCGCGCGTAGGGAGATGGCATTAGTTTAAGGATAGCAAGCCAACAGGCAAGTGGAGAGCGATGAGCAGCGAGCAGTGAGGAATTGGGATTAGTTGGCGGCTTTTAGGCTGTTCCCGTGATTAGACAAGTTACGAGACGAGTCGGACACGCCCGCCCGATAAATCACGCCCCGTTTCCCGCATTGATCGCGGGAAAACGAGGCTTGTTTACCAAAGGTGGGCGACTATCCAATCACGAAAATCAGCACGCGGATGCCGGGATGGAACGCGTTGAAAAGATAGTACTGATCGTCAATGTAGTCGATGTAGCAGTCGTCGTCGAAGGACCATTCTGACGGCCAGGGATCAGCTAACTCGAAAGTGTAGCCTGCGTAGACGAACTCCGGCTGCGGGCGATTCACGATTTGCGCGGGTTGTACATGGAACTGGTGCTCGCGTCCGAAGTTGGCCCGAAAACGGTCCTCCGGAATCCGCTGCCCTCGCTGGCCCTGAATCGGACGTCCTTGCTCGCCTTCAACGCCCTGCTTACGGTTACCGCGCTCATCGCGGCGAGGCTTCTCCTGCGAATGCATCTGATCTTCGGGACGTCGGGCGTGTTCATCGTGCCGCTGTTCCGGCTGACTTTGTTCTTGCGGGCGAGCGGCTTCAGGATGCTCACGGTTTTCTGGACGAGTCTCATTCTGCATGCCTTGGTCTTGGCGGCCGGCATTGTCGCGCTGGGAACCGGACTGGTCTTTGTCCCTGGCACTCTGGTCTTTCGATTTTTCCTCTTGCGGATGATCGGGCCTGTCGTTTGCTTGCGAGAAAGCAGGGACCGAAGCCTCAAGAAACAAAAACAACACCAGAGCGGTGATGAATGCGAGAATTCGCATATGAACCTCCGATTAGATGTACAACTCAAAGACTTTTTGAACGAGCAGTTCGGATGTGAGGGGGCCGGAGCGGGATGCTCAGGTGGTACTTAGGTGACAGCGGGAAATCATGTAGGAGACTAAGGCTCGGAATGCAGATGGGATAATCAGGCGTAGAGCAAAGACTTGTGCGCATGCGGAAGTCTCAAGCCCTACAGTTTTGCGATGTTCGCGCCCAGTTCGTTGCCAAGGGTCGTTCGCGGGAACAGCATGGCGTTGAATTCGGCGCCGATCAGGATGACAAGCGAGATCATATACATCCAGACCAGCAATGCGATGGCGACGCCGAGAGAGCCGTAAATCACGCTGTAGTCGGCGTAATTCTGCAGATACCAGCCGAAAAGCATAGTCACCACGAACCACAATCCTGTGGCCAGAGTCGCGCCCGGAAGAACGCTGTGCCAGGGCTGGGTGCGTGGCACCGCATTGTGATAGATCAGCGCAATCACCGACACGCTGGTGGTGATGGCGATCAGCCAGCGGATGAACATCCACATAAGCAAAACAAAAACCCCGAGATCGCGGTCGAGATAGGAAAGAATGGCCAACTCGATACGGCTGCCGAATGCGACGAGAATGGTGGCGAAGGTCAGAGGAATGCCGGCGAGAATAACCAGAGCCAGAGCTATCATGCGCTCCTTGACCAGTCCCCAGATCTTGGGCAGTTCGTAGCAGCGGCGGAACCCGTCCATCCAGGAAATCATTACCCCGGACGCCAGCCAGAGAGTAAGCAGGGAAGTAGAGATCAAAAATCCGACTGACCGCAGAGTATTGCCTCGCAGATAATTTTGGGCGGTGCTGGCCCCAGCGGGAAGGATGCGGGTCAGGGCGTAGGAGATTTGTCGCGAATACTCTTGGGTGCTCTTGCCGCCGGCAAGCGCCGCGCCCACGACCAGCAGGGCGGGGAAGAACGTGAGGATCGAGGAGTACGCCGAAGCCTTGGCGATAGCGAAGGCATCGTGCTGAAAAGCACGCCAGACCGCTTTGCGGAGGAGATCGAGAAAACGAAACATCAACGGAGACAGAGTAGAGTCGCTGGGGGCTTCAATCAAGCGAAGAGTCGGTCCAGGTGCCTCATCCTGCAATCGTTGTGGGTTGGCGTGCATATGAGAAAGCGAAGTCACGCTGTGGCTTTGCTCTGTGTCTCTCTGTGGTTAAAGATCCTGAAAGGCAACCACAGAGCTCACGGAGTTTCACAGAGAAGAACACCAACAAACAGAGAGGGCGGATTGCTCCGCCCTTTCTGCTCGAATTACTCCGCTGTGAGTTCCTCGGTCTCGCCTTCGGTACGCATGAGTTCGAGCGCGCGCTCAGCCTCCTCGTACGCCTGCGAAACCTCTTCCTGCACCTTGGCCGCAGCCTCTTCCATTTCCGGCGAGAGGCGAACGTTGCGGTAATACTCCATGCCGGTGCCGGCCGGAATCAATCGTCCCACGATCACGTTCTCCTTCAGCCCGCGCAGGTGGTCGACCCTGCCGTTGATGGAGGCTTCGGTGAGCACGCGCGTGGTCTCCTGGAACGACGCCGCTGAGATAAATGAGTCGGTCGCAAGCGATGCCTTGGTGATGCCCAGGAGCAAAGCCCTGCCGGTGGCTGGTTTGCCGCCGTCGCGGATGACGCGTTCGTTTTCCTCGCGGAAGCGGAATTTGTCGATCTGCTCGTCGATGATGAAGGCGGTGTCGCCGACATCTTCGATCTTGACCCAGCGCATCATCTGGCGAACGATCACCTCGATGTGCTTGTCGGAGATGTTCACGCCCTGCAGCCGGTAAACTTCCTGGATTTCGTTTACCAGGTAAGCCTGCAGTTCTTTTTCGCCAAGCACGGCCAGGATGTCGTGCGGGTTCAGTGGGCCATCCATCAGCGGTTCGCCCGCCTTCACGCGCTCGCCTTCCTGCACATTGATATGAACGCCGCGCGGAACGGAATATTCCTTCTCCGTGCCGTTATCGGCCTGCACATAGAGTTTGCGCTGACCTTTGGAGATCTCACCGAACTTCACCACGCCATCGATTTCGCTGATGATCGCGGTTTCGTGCGGCTTGCGCGCCTCGAACAGTTCGACCACGCGCGGCAGACCGCCGGTGATGTCCTTGGTCCGGGTGGTTTCACGCGGGATCTTGGCCAGCACATCGCCCGGATAAACTGTGTCGCCTTCCTGGACCATCAGGTGGGCGCGAGACGGCATCAAGTAGCGCTTGCTGCTCTTGCCTTTGATGACGATCGCCGGCTGGCGCTTCTCGTCTGGCGATTCGCCGACCACGTGCCGTGACAGGCCGGTGACTTCGTCGACTTCTTCATGCAGCGTGACCCCTTCCTGCAGGTCCTTAAACTGCGCCGTGCCGCCGATTTCAGTCAGGATGGCGAAGGTGTACGGATCCCACTCGACCATTACCTGTCCGAGTTGGACGTGATCGCCTTCGTTGACCTTGACCTTGGCGCCGTAAATGACCGAGTAGCGCTCGCGCTCGCGGTTCTTGTCGTCAACCACCGCAATCGATCCCTGGCGGTTCATGACGACCAGATCGCCGGCTTTGGACTTAACCGTCTGCAAACCGATGAAGCGGACTGTTCCGTTGGTCTTGGCCTCCAGCCGCGATTGTTCGGAGATTCGCGATGCCGTACCGCCGATGTGGAAGGTACGCATCGTGAGCTGCGTTCCCGGTTCGCCGATCGACTGCGCAGCGATGACGCCGACCGCCTCGCCGAGCTCGACCAGCCGTCCCGAGGCCAGGTTGCGTCCGTAGCACATGACGCAAACACCGCGCTTGGACTCACAGGTCAGCACAGAGCGAATCTTCACCCGCTCGATGCCCGCCGCCTGAATCGCTCCCGCGAGGTCTTCGGTGACTTCCTGGTTGATGTCGACGATTACGTTGCCGTCGTAGTCTTTGATTTTTTCAAGCGACACGCGGCCAACAATTCGATCGCGCAGCGGCTCGATGATTTCGCCGGCTTCGACGATGCCGCTGACGAAGATTCCGTCCACCGTTCCGCAATCGTATTCGCTGATAATCACGTCCTGCGCAACGTCGACCAGACGCCGCGTCAGATAACCGGAGTCAGCAGTCTTGAGCGCGGTATCGGCCAATCCCTTGCGCGCCCCGTGCGTCGAGATGAAGTACTGCAACACCGTCAATCCTTCGCGGAAATTGGCAGTAATCGGCGTTTCGATGATTTCGCCCGATGGTTTCGCCATCAGGCCGCGCATTCCGGAAAGCTGGCGAATCTGCTGTTTCGACCCGCGAGCGCCAGAGTCGGCCATGATGTAAATCGGGTTGATGTCGCCTTCTTTGTCCTTCTTCTGCATCTCGCCGAACATTTCATCGGAAACTTTTTCCGTGATCGCCGACCAGATTTCGATGACTTTGTTCTTGCGCTCGCCATCGGTGATCGCGCCGTCCAGGTATTGCTGCTGAACGCTGACCACCTGCTTCTCGGCGTCACGCACCAGCGTCTTCTTGTTGTCGGGAATGACCATGTCGTCGATCCCAATCGACAATCCGGCGCGAGTGGCGTAGCGGAAGCCAAGTTCCTTCACCTCGTCGAGCATCCTCACGGTCATCTCCAGGCCGTATTTCAGGTAGCAGAAGCTGACCAGTTGCCCGATGCCTTTCTTCTTGAGCAGGCCGTTGATGTAAGGCATGCCTTCGGGAAGGTGATCGTTGAGAATCGCGCGGCCGACGGTCGTGTTCAGGAACGAGCGGTCATACATCACCGGCTCGGTGTGCACGATGTCCTGATCGTCATAGGCGGTGATCAGATCGATTACTTCGCCCGTGTGACGCAGACGGATCGGTGTCAGCGTCTCGACCTCGCCCGCATGCAGCGCGAGCAGTACTTCGTCGATGTTCGCAAACGCGCGCCCTTCGCCCTTCGCACCCGGCTTGCCTTTCGTTAGGTAGTAAAGTCCGAGAACCATGTCCTGCGTGGGCACGGTGATCGGCTGGCCTGACGCCGGCGACAGAATATTGTGCGACGACAGCATCAGCACGCTGGCTTCGACCTGCGCTTCCGGAGACAGCGGAATGTGGACTGCCATCTGGTCGCCGTCAAAGTCCGCGTTGAACGCCGTGCAAACCAGCGGGTGAATCTTGATGGCCTTGCCTTCGACCAGCACCGGCTCGAACGCCTGAATGCCCAGGCGGTGCAGGGTTGGGGCGCGGTTCAAGAGCACTGGGTGATCTTTAATGACCTCTTCCAAAATGTCCCAAACGATCGACTCTTGCTGCTCGACCATTTCTTTGGCTTGCTTGATGGTCGTGCAGTGGCCGGTCTGCTCGAGGCGGTGATAGATAAATGGCTTGAACAGCTCGAGCGCCATCTTCTTCGGCAAGCCGCACTGGTGCAGCTTGAGCTCAGGGCCGACCACGATTACGGAACGTCCGGAGTAGTCGACGCGTTTGCCGAGCAGGTTCTGACGGAAGCGTCCCTGCTTGCCTTTCAGCGTGTCGGAGAGCGACTTCAGCGGGCGGTTGTTGGCGCCGCGCAGCACGCGACCACGACGCCCGTTATCGAACAGGGCATCGACGGCTTCCTGCAGCATGCGCTTTTCATTGCGCACGATCACTTCCGGCGCGTGCAGGTCCATCAGCTTCTTCAACCGGTTGTTCCGGTTGATCACGCGGCGATAGAGATCATTCAGATCCGACGTCGCGAAGCGCCCGCCATCAAGAGGAACCAACGGCCGCAGCTCCGGTGGAATCACCGGAATCACATCGAGGATCATCCAGTTCGGTTTGTTGCCGCTCTTGCGGAACGCCTCGACGACCTTCAGCCGCTTCGCGTACTTCAGCTTCTTCTGCAGCGAGCTTTCGTACTTCATCTTCTCGCGAAGTTCGGTCGCGAGAGAGTCGACCTCCACGCGCTTCAGCAATTCTTTAATCGCCTCTGCGCCCATCTGCGCGCGGAATCCTGCTGGACGATACTGCTGGTCCAATTCGCGGAACTTAGCTTCGTCTTTGATTACCTCGCGCTCTTTAACCGGAGCGTCGCCGGGTTCGACCACGACGTACGCTTCGAAGTAAAGAATCGCTTCCAGATCTCGCAGGGAAATATCGAGCAGGTGCCCGATGCGGCTGGGCAGGCCCTTAAAGAACCAGACGTGCGAACACGGTGACGCCAACTCGATGTGCCCGAGACGCTCGCGGCGCACTTTCGACAAAGTCACTTCCACGCCGCACTTGTCGCAGATCACGCCGCGGTGCTTCATGCGCTTGTACTTGCCGCACAAGCACTCCCAGTCAGTGACCGGGCCGAAAATGCGGGCGCAGAACAGGCCGTCGCGCTCCGGTTTAAAAGTGCGGTAGTTGATGGTTTCGGGCTTCGTCACCTCGCCATGCGACCAACTCCGGATTTTTTCCGGAGAGGCCAGGCTGATGCGAATGGCGTCGAAATCAGCAATCGGATTTGCCAGGTCAAATGGGCTCGAACGGAACAAGGTTTCCTCCACTTCCCGCGGCCTTTCGCTGCCGCCCGCGGCTCCGTAAAAGCAGTGGCCAGTTCTTGGTGGCCAGTTGCCAGTTCGTTCCGAAGGCCGGGAGCTGAGGCCGCGGAACTGGTTCTAGAAATTCTTTTTGTGCTCTCCACAATTTCTGCGGTTGCCAGTAGCGCGTCAGTTCCTTACTGGTAACTGACAACCGACCACTGGCAACTGCTTCTAATCCGCATCCATCAGCACGCCGCGAGGCTTCTGCGCGAGGGCGAACCCATCACCCGGCGCCGCGCTGACCACAGGCTTGCGTTCGCCTGCTTTAATCAGTTCGACATCCAGGCACAGCGACTGCAACTCGCGAATCAGCACGTTGAACGATTCCGGCACGCCCGGTTCCATGGCAGCTTCGCCCTTGACGATAGCCTCGTAAATCTTGGTGCGGCCATAAACGTCATCGGACTTCGCCGTCAGCAGCTCTTGCAGAATGAACGCCGCGCCGTACGCTTCCAGCGCCCAGACTTCCATTTCTCCGAAGCGCTGTCCGCCGAACTGCGCCTTGCCGCCCAGCGGCTGCTGCGTGATCAGCGAGTATGGCCCAATCGAGCGCGCGTGGATCTTGTCGTCGACCAAGTGCGACAGTTTCAGCATGTAGATGTAGCCCACCGTGACCGGCTGTTCGAACCGGTCGCCGCTCATGCCGTCGTACAGAAACGTCTTGCCCGACTCCGGCAGGCCTGCGCTCTTCAGCAGCGCCTTGATTTCGGTTTCGCGCGAGCCGTCGAACACCGGCGATCCCGTGAACACGCCGCGGGTCAACGTTTCCGCTACTCCTTCGAGTTCATCATCCGGAACATCGGCGATCTCCTGCTCAAGCGTCGTGCCCTTGAACAAAGTTTTCAGTTCGCGGCGAATCATCTCCTCTTTCGAGTTCTCTTTGAGCAGCTGCGCGATCTTCCCGCCCAGTTCGTGTCCTGCCCATCCCAGGTGGGTTTCGAGAATCTGGCCCACGTTCATACGGGAAGGAACGCCCAGCGGATTGAGCACGATTTCCACCGGCGTGCCGTCCTCCAGATACGGCATATCCTCATCAGGAAGAATTCGCGCGATCACGCCTTTGTTGCCGTGACGGCCGGCCATTTTGTCCCCCACGCTCAGCTTGCGCTTCATCGCGATGTAGACCTTGACCAGCTTGATCACGCCCGGCGGCAGCTCGTCGCCCTTGGTCAGCTTGTCCTTCTTCTCGTTGACGATCTTCTTGAGCACGTCGATCTGACGCGATGTCATTTCCTCGATCTCGTCGATCTGCTCATTCACTCGCGGATCCTTGTCTGCGTATTTAATCCGCTTCAGGTTCCGCGTGGAGATGCGCTCGATGGTGTCACGATCGACAATCGCGCCTTTCGTCAGCAGGCGCTTGTTGGTGCGCTCGTCGTGCAGGTCGGCCTGCACTTCCTTGCCGCCGAGAATGTTCTCCAGACGCTTCAACCGCTCGTCGGTGAGAATTCGGATCTCGTCAGAAAGGTTCTTTTCGAGCTTGGCAATCTGCGTGGCCTCGATTGCCTTCGCGCGCTCGTCTTTCTCCTGACCCTTGCGCGAGAAAATCTTCACGTCGACGATGACGCCTTCAATTCCCGGCGGGCAGTAGAGCGAAGCGTCGCGAACGTCTCCGGCCTTTTCGCCGAAGATCGCGCGCAGCAGCTTCTCTTCCGGCGTGAGCTGGGTTTCGCCCTTCGGCGTCACTTTGCCCACGAGGATATCGCCCTGCTTCACCGTCGCGCCGATGCGAATCACGCCCGCTTCGTCCAAGTTGCGCAGCATGGATTCGCTGACATTGGGAATGTCGCGCGTGACTTCTTCCGGCCCCAGCTTCGTGTCCCGAGATTCGATTTCGAACTCCTCGATGTGAACCGAGGTGTAGTAATCCTCTTTCACCAGCTTCTCGGAAACGAGGATCGCGTCTTCGAAGTTGTAGCCGCGCCATGGCATGAATGCCACCAGCACGTTGCGTCCGAGCGCCAACTCGCCATGATCCGTGCAAGGACCGTCGGCGATCACCTGGCCCTTGGCGACGCGCTGTCCTTTCAGCACCACCGGCTTCTGATTGATACAGGTGTTCTGGTTCGAGCGCTTGAATTTGGTCAGCTGATAGATGTCGCTACCGACTTCGCGCGACAGCTGTCCGGGATGATGCTCGCCCTCGACCCGCACGATGATGCGCTCGGAGTCGACGGAATCGACAACTCCGTTACGACGCGCGAGAACAACCGCACCGGAATCGCGAGCGGTGACGCCTTCCATTCCGGTGCCGACGATCGGCGCTTCTGCGCGAAGCAGCGGTACCGATTGACGTTGCATGTTCGCGCCCATCAGCGCTCGGTTTGCGTCATCATGCTCGAGGAAAGGCACGAGCGATGCAGCGACTGAAACCAGTTGCTTCGGGCTGACGTCGACGTAATCGACCTCATCTTTGCTGACCAGCACGAAGTTGCCGGCCTTGCGAGCATTGACCAGGTCGCCGACGATGCGCCCTTTGTCATCGAGTTCGATGTTCGCCTGCGCGATCACGTGCCGGTCTTCTTCCCACGCCGAGAGGTAGAACGAGAACGGCTCGAGTTCTGCAGGACGCTTGCGGCGGTCCTTCAGCTCGTTGTTGACCTTCTCGGCTTCTGATTTCTCGATGTGATCGCCAGCCTTGTAATCGCTATCGCCGGCATTCACTACGCTGACGTAATCCACCACGCGGGAATTCTTCACCCGCCGATACGGCGATTCAATGAAGCCGTAATCGTTGATCCGCGCATAGCAGCTCAGCGATGAAATCAGACCGATATTCGGACCTTCCGGCGTTTCAATCGGGCAGATGCGTCCGTAGTGTGTCGGGTGAACGTCGCGGACTTCAAAACCCGCGCGCTCACGCGACAAACCGCCCGGCCCAAGCGCCGAAAGACGACGCTTGTGCGTGATTTCCGATAGCGGGTTCGTCTGGTCCATGAACTGCGAAAGCTGAGATGAGCCGAAAAACTCGCGGATCGCGGCCATGACCGGCTTCGCGTTCACCAGGTCGTGCGGCATGGCCGTCGACATTTCCTGATACACGCTCATCTTTTCTTTGATCGCGCGTTCCATACGGACCAAGCCGATGCGGAACTGGTTTTCAAGCAGTTCGCCCACCGCGCGCACGCGGCGATTGCCGAGGTGATCGATGTCGTCCACTGCGCCGATGTTCTTGCGCAGTTTCAGCAGGTACTTGATGGTCGCGTAAAAATCGTCGGGATCAAGTGTGCGCTTGTCGAGCGAAGTAGCATCGCTGTTTTCGAACAGCTTGATGTTGAACTTCAGCCGGCCCACGCGCGAGAAGTCATATTTCCGCGGATCGAAGAACATTCCATGGAAAAGCGCGGTCGCGGTGTCAAGTGTCGGCGGATCGCCGGGACGCAGCTTGCGGTAAATTTCGATCAAAGCCTCCTGCGGGGTCTTGACCGAATCGCGCCGCAGCGTCTGGCTGATCACCGTGCCCACGTCATCGCGCTCGGGGAAGAAGAGATTCATCTCCACCACGCCCGACTCGAGAATTTTCGACAGCTTGTCTGCGGTCAGCTCGGTGTTGGCCTCAAGCATCACCTCGCCGGAAGTCGTGTCGACGATATCGCCCGCGGCCCACGCGCCTTCGAGATCTGTGATATCAACTTCGATCTCACTGATCTTCGCCTTCTGTATCTCCTTCAGGACCGCGTGGTTGATCTTGCGTCCCGAATGCGCGACTTCCTCGCCCGATTTCGACTTGATGCTGTGCGCCAGCTTCATGCCGATCAGGTTCGTGGCTTTATCGCTGGCCGGGTCGAGCGTCCAGTACAGCTTCTTGTCGCGTACAACCAGCCGGTCAACCGTGTAGAAGGTGCGTAGAATGTCTTCGCTCGAACGCAGGCCCAGAGCGCGCAGGAAAATCGTGCCCAGGAATTTGCGCTTGCGATCGATACGCACGTAAAGCACATTTTTCTGGTCGTACTCGAATTCAACCCAGGAGCCGCGGTAAGGAATGATCTTGCCGAGGAAGTACGTGCGGTTGTTCGCGGTCTCGAAGAACACGCCCGGCGAGCGGTGCAACTGGCTCACGATCACGCGCTCGGTGCCGTTCACGATGAAAGTACCGTTCTGCGTCATCAGCGGCACATCGCCGAAGAAGACTTCCTGTTCCTTGATATCGCGGATCGAGCGGTTCCCGGTCTCGGCGTCTTTATCAAAAATCGTGAGACGCATCGTGACCTTCAGCGGCGCAGAGTAGGTCATGCCGCGCTCTTCGCACTCGGCCACGTCGTACTTCAGCTGCAACCCAACCGGGTCGCCGCACTTATTGCAGAAGTCGGGCGTGTTTGCGTTGTAGGTCCCGCACTTCTGGCAGAGCACGTCACCGGGATGAAAGGGATCGGTAATGACGGTCGAGCCGCAGTTCTTGCAAGTGGTGCGCAGGTGATGCAGGCCTTTCAGGTGGCCGCACTTGCACTCCCAGTTGCCGATCGCGTAGTCGACGAACTCGAGCTGCGAGACATTGCGGAAGTCGGTGATCGGAAATACGGACTGAAACACCGACTGCAAGCCGCCGTCGTCGCGCTCGCTGGGCAAGCGATCCATCTGCAGGAAACGTTCATACGAGCGCTTCTGCACTTCGATCAGGTTCGGAATCTGAATGGTTGCTGGAATCTTGGAAAAATCAAAACGATGACGGAAGCCGTTTTTCTTCGACATTCGGAGTTACTCCCAATCTTTTCTCTGCAGCTTGGTGGCTGCTTCACTGCGGATCGCGGGGCGGGAAAACTAGAGTCGGCCGCTCAGCAACTAAGCCGGATTTGGCTGAAGGCTGAGGGCTGACTGCTTTTCAAGACACACTAATGCGCCTGCGGGGACAGCATGTCCCTGAGGCGCCGTGCGAAGCGCATGGCCAATTGAGTTTTGTCTTTTCCGCGCCAGTATGCCTGTTCCCGTCCTGCCGCCCGCAGGACAGTCTGCAAATCCTATGTGCGGTCTCCTCCGCTTCCCTGGGTCAACGAAATTCGCGTGGGAGGCCGCTCTCCTGGATGAAGTGGGAAGCGGTGCTGTTAGTGATGATAATAGCACCACTTCGGGCACTTTGCCAAGTAGTGGTCAAAAAATTGCAAGCCGAATCGGACTTCCTTAGAAATAAAGCACTTAGCGCATGGCATTCAGCATTTGGCAGAATTGGCGAACTGCCAATTGCAAAGTGCTAAATGCCTGCTTCGCACCGAGGTTACTTTACTTCAACCGTCGCGCCGGCTTCCGAAAACTTCTTCTTGATGTTCTCGGCTTCTTCCTTCGAAACGCCTTCCTTCACCGTTTTGGGCGCGCCGTCGACCAGGTCTTTCGCTTCTTTCAAGCCGAGGCTGGTGACTTCACGGACCGCCTTAATGACGTTGATCTTGTTCGCGCCGACTTCCTTCAGCACGACCGTGAACTCCGTCTTCTCCTCAGCCGGAGCCGCCGCTGCGCCTGCGCCCGCGCCGCCGCCCGCCATCACGACCGGGGCGGCCGCCGCCGCCGAGACGCCAAGGCGCTCTTCAAGTTTCTTTACCAGTTGCGCCGCATCGAGCAACGACAACCCTACGATCTGTTCTTCCAATTGCTGTAAATCCGCCATTTTAGTTCTCCAGTTATCAGATTTGGTAATTGAGTAATTTGGAAATCGGGTAATTTGAAACCCGATTGCAAATGACCCAATCGAAGGGCTTTCGCCCGATTGCGTTATCTTGGGCAAGTTTCCAGTGCGCTCAATCCTCATCGCCGCGCCAGACAACGCCGCGATTCCTATCGTCGCAACCCTTGACCTGATAACTAAAAATCAGCTACTAGCTCTTAGCCTTTTGCGGCTAGCTTGAATCTTTCGGCTCCGCCGGTTCGGTTAGGGCCAAGAGCTATCAGTCTGAAAGCTGCTTCACGCGCCTGCTGGCGCGTTGTTCGCAAATTTCTGTTTTTCCACGCCCTGGTTGATCACCACCGCCAGGTCGCGACCAACCGCATTCATCGCGGTCACCAGCCTTTGCGCCGGCGCGTTGATCAGGAAGAGCAGCTTCGAATAAATCTCTTCTTTCGACGGCATCGTGGCCAGCGAATTGATCTCTTTGATCGAGACCACGCGGCCTTCCACCACGCCGGTCTTGAAGGTGAACTCCGGGTTGTCCTTGGCGTATTTCGCAAGCGCCTTAGCCAAGGCCACGGGATCGCCGGTCGTGTAGGCGATCGAAGTTACGCCCGAGAGATCCTTCAACGCGGCTTCAACCTTTGTGCCCTTTGCCGCGCGCTCAACCAGGGTGTTCTTCACCACGGCATATTTCGCGCCAGAACTTCGCAGTAGTTTGCGCAGTTCGTAATCCTGCGCGACCGTCAGCTTGGCATATGTGGTCACGATGACCGTGGAGACGCTCTGCAGATCTTTCCCTAGCTTCTCTACTTGTTCAATTTTCTTTGCTCGCGTAACCGCCATATTATCCCCTCAATATTCCCCACTCAGCCTTGTCGATCACAAAGCTTAGTCTAGTGATCTGTCGACCCTGAAGCCTTCTGTCCAGTGATCTTTGTTAACTTCGTATGACGCGATCTGAAACCCTTGCGGGAAGTCTACCAACCCCGGCTTATCCCGAAGTCGCTCTATTGCAGCTTTAGCGTTCGCTTCGGAGTCGTACACGCCGATCAAGAGCTCCGTATCTTCTTCCTGCTCCCATTCTTGAACAAACCAGAGCAGATGCACCACGGCAGCCACGTTTATGCCTTCGCCGCTGTCTCGATGGGCGTCGTGTCCAGGGCGATCCCGGGTCCCATCGTCGAACTCAGGTAGCAGCCCTTGATGTATTTCCCCTTCGCAACCGACGGCTTCGCCTTAATCACGCTCGTGATCAGCACAGTCGCGTTCTCGACCAGCTTCTCCGGAGGAAACGAAATCTTCCCTACGGGAACATGCACCAGCGCGGTTTTATCCGTGCGGAATTCAACCTTGCCAGCCTTCACTTCTTGCACCGCGCGCCCAACGTCAAAGGTCACGGTGCCCGTTTTGGGATTCGGCATCAATCCTTTGGGACCTAGCACTTTCCCCAACCGTCCGACCGATTTCATCATGTCCGGCGTGGCGATCAACGCGTCGAAGTCGGTCCAGTTTTCCTTTGTGATCTTTTCGACCATATCTTCGCCGCCGACAAAATCCGCGCCCGCCTGCTGCGCTTCGCGAATCTTCTCGCCCGAGGTGATCACCAAAACTTTTTTCGACTTGCCGAGCCCATGCGGCAGAACGACCGTCCCGCGCACCATCTGGTCGGCGTGCTTAGGGTCGACACCCAATCGCATCGTGACTTCGACGGTCTCGTCGAATTTCGCATACTTCACTTTTTGCAAAAGCGGTACTGCATCGCTGAGCGTGTATGGACGCGCCTCAACCGCCTTCCGTGCCTTATCTATATTTTTCCCTGTTTTTTTCATTGTTTCCTCGTCTCCCACCGCTGAACGCTGTTCTGATCAGCCGTGGTCAATGACATTTTCTAATTTTGTAATTGAGTAATCAGGTAATTTGAAACCAATGCGCATGCGCCAGTGGTCTTAAATTACCAAATTACAAAATTACCCATTTACTAAATCCGCACCAGCAACGATGCATGCAGCTACCCAACGACTTCGATTCCCATCGATCTCGCCGTTCCCCGCACGCTCTTGATCGCCGCATCGACCGACGCCGCATTCAAATCTGGCATCTTTTGCTTGGCGATGTCCTCAACCTGCTTGAGCGTGACCTTACCGACCTTATCTTTATTAGGAGCGCCCGAGCCCTTCGCAATTCCCGCCGCCCGCTTCAACAAAATGGAAGCCGGAGGTGTCTTGGTGATGAATGTGAACGAGCGGTCGTTATAGACCGTTACCACCACGGGAATGATCAGCCCTTCCAGTTCTTTCTGGCTGGTGCGCGCGTTGAACTGCTTGCAGAATTCCATGATGTTGATCTGCGCCTGCCCGAGCGCTGGACCAACCGGCGGTGCCGGCGTCGCTTTACCGGCCGCAATCTGCAACTTCACTGAACCTGTAACCTTCTTTGCCATCGAACAGTCCTTTAATTGCGAAACTCAAAATTTCATTCGGCGATTTGGAATCGGGTAATTTTGTAATTTGAAATCTCTAACGCCGCGTCAGCTGTCTTAAATTTTCCCGATTACAAAATTACCCAATTCCAAATTCCTTACGATGCCTGCTTTTCCACTTGCTTGAATTCCAACTCCACCGGGGTCGAGCGCCCAAAGATCGTGACCATCACCTTCAGCGTCTCGCGGTCATCGTTGACGTCGTCGACCACGCCGGTGAACGTCGCAAACGGGCCTTCGGTGATGCGCACCGTCTCGTTCTTCTCAAACTTAACTTTGAGTTTCGGCTTATCTTTCGTCTCGCCGGATTTGTAAACGATTTGCTGAACTTCTTCTTCGGAAAGCGGCGTGGGCTGCTGCCCGGTGCCCACAAATCCGGTCACGCGCGGAGTGGACTTCACCACGTGCCACACGTGGTCGTCCATGTCCATTTCAACCAGCACGTAGCCGGGATAGAACATGCGCTCCACGGTGTACTTTTTTCCGCCGCGAACTTCGGTAACCGCTTCGGTGGGAATCAGCACGCGGCCAATTTTCTCTTCCAGGCCGAAGGCATGTACGCGCGATTCCAGCGACTCCTTCACCTTGCGCTCGAATCCCGAATACGAGTGGATGATGTACCACTTCATATTGGGGTTGCGCGGCTTTTCGGCGACAGCCGCCGCAGCCTCCTGCGCCGGAGTTGATTCGGCGGCAGTCTCGTTTGTGTTATTTTGCTCGTCCTGCATAGTTGAACCTACTTCGAGAACGTGCGGAACAGGAGGTCGACGCCCCTGCCGATCACGTTGTCAATGATGAAAAAAAACAGTCCAAACAGAAACACGGTGATGATTACGACCGCAGTCGTGGACTGCACTTCCTTGCGGCCTGGAGTGGTGACCTTGCGCATTTCCGTGCGCACGTCTTTGTAGAAAGACTTGATCCGCTCCGGGTACGACTTTAATTTTCCGCCAAAGCTATCGTCGCTTGCAGCGGCAATTGTGTTTGCCATTTTCTTTGTTCCTACTCCCATCACATCACCTGACCTTCTGCTGCGCTCGAACTTCGTCCAAAACTCTGGCAGGGGCGGAGGGATTCGAACCCCCAAGTTCGGTTTTGGAGACCGACAGTTTAACCGTTGAGCTTACGCCCCTGAACCCATTCAGTAATTTTGGAATTGAGTAATCTGGAAATTTGAAAACCGGCGATTGCACGCGGGACTTTCAATTTCCCAATTACAAAATTCATTTCACTTCTTTATGCGGCGTATGCTTGCGGCACCGTCGGCAGAATTTCTTCAGCTCCAGCCGGTCGGGCGTCGTTTTGCGGTTTTTTGTTGTCGAATAGTTCCGCTCTTTGCAATCGCCGCACTGCATTGTAATGATCTCTCGGGTCATAACCCAGCTCCTAGCTTCTAGCCTTTAGCTCGAACCAACAATCCAACCCTTGTCATTCCGAACCGCTTTAACGGTTAGGAACCTGCTTCTGCGCGGGCGTCTCGCCCGCGATCAACGTCAAATCACGTCTTCACGTGACTTGTACTTCTTGTTGCGTTCCTTCCAAAAGAAACCGTATATGGACGTCCACGGCGCTACTCCGATGGCAAAGACCAGGAGAACTCCGAGAATCCAAAATGCATCCCGCATTTCACGCCCGCTCTTCGACTCCCCCTGGCGGCTCTTGCCGACGACCGACCACGCCTTCCTTACGGCGTACGACTGACGACGTACGATGACGCCTATTGAATAATCTCCGAGATCGTGCCCGCGCCCACCGTGTGCCCGCCTTCGCGGATAGCAAACCGCAAGCCCTTCTCCATCGCCACCGGCGTGATCAGCTCAATCACCAGCTGCACGTTGTCGCCCGGCATCACCATCTCGGTTCCGCTCGGCA